>Ga0268298_10002424_pt1 | contig 20418 bp, 16 predicted proteins | sample WWTPWeurt_MetaG_FD_194462 | JGI IMG/M metagenome (GOLD analysis project Ga0268298, IMG submission 194462) | Activated sludge microbial communities from WWTP in Nijmegen, Gelderland, Netherland - WWTP Weurt | ecosystem: Engineered > WWTP > Aerobic digester > Activated sludge | place... | reverse complement strand
GAGGCGATCATGATCGTCACGCGTATCCGAAGCCAAGCTCATAAGACATCTTAAACCCCATTTAGACCCAGCCTGTCAAACCGTTCGGGGAGTACCTGGGCAGTTACCATTATTGTTTTGAACGCATGAAAACAGTACCCCAATCCCAGGGGAGGTGCAAAACGATGGGATCGCCGCCGTCGGCGATCCCGGAACTTCGTCCTTTGAGACGAGGCGAAAAAGGCTACTGCAAAATGGAAGGGTTAGGCCGTGCCGAGGGCGGCATCGGCGACCAGGATGCCGTCTTCATCGGCATAGAGATAGGCGCCGGGACGAAACTCCACGCCAGCGAAGCGCAGGGGTTGGGCCAGGGTTCCCCAGCCCATCTTGCCGCTCTTGCGCGGATGGGCGGCCAGGGCCTTGATTCCCAGCGGTAGAGTCGCCAGTCCGGCGGCATCCCGGACACAGCCGAAGATCACCAACCCAGCCCAGCCGTTGTCGCAAGCAAGCTGTCCAAGTTGATCGCCCAGCAGCGCCGAGCGCAGAGAACCACCCCCATCCACCACCAGCACCCGTCCGGCTCCTGGAGCGGACAGACATTGCCGCACCAGGGCATTGTCTTCGATACATTTGAGGGTGCTGATCTGACCGTGAAAAGTATTGGCGCCGCCGAAATCCCGGAAAATGGGATCACAGATCTGCACCTGGTCGGGAAATTGGTCACTGAGGTCGGTAGTGGCAAAGCTCATGCAGTAGGACTCCTAGACAGTAGGCTGGACCATCCCTGGTCGCCGAATCAAGTGTATGGACTGTCGAGATCAATCTGCTGGATAGAGAGATCTAGTGGCCGGTGAACTGCGCCTCTTCCGTGGAGCCTTTGAGCGCCGTCACCGAGGAGACGCCTCCCTGGATGACGGTGGTGACATCGTCAAAGTAACCGGCTCCGACCTCCTGCTGATGCGCCACAAAGCTGTAGCCTCGGGATTTAGCGGCGAATTCCGGTTCCTGGACCTTGTTCACGTAGTGCTTCATGCCTTCGCCCCTGGCGTAGTCGTGGGCCAGGTCGTACATGTTGAACCACATGCTGTGGATGCCGGCCAGGGTGATGAACTGGTACTTGTAGCCCATCTCGGACAAACGATCCTGGAACTCGGCGATGGTCTTGTCGTCGAGGTTCTTTTTCCAGTTGAAGGACGGCGAGCAGTTGTAGGCCAAGAGTTGATCCGGATACTTGGCGCGCACGGCCTCGGCGAATTCCCGGGCGAAGCCGAGATCGGGCGTGCCGGTTTCGCACCAGACCAGATCCGCGTAAGGGGCGTAGGCGACGCCGCGGGAGATGGCTTGTTCCACCCCCGCCTTGGTGCGATAGAAGCCCTCGTTGGTACGCTCTCCGGTCAGGAAGGGCTGATCATTGGGATCGATATCCGAGGTCAGCAGGTTCGCCGCTTCGGCATCGGTGCGGGCGAGGACGATGGTGGGTACTCCCATGACGTCGGCGGCCAGGCGGGCGGCGACCAGCTTCTGGATCGCTTCCTGGGTCGGTACCAGGACCTTGCCGCCCATGTGACCGCATTTCTTCACCGCCGCCAACTGATCCTCGTAATGCACCCCGGCGGCGCCGGCGTCGATCATGTTCTTCATGAGTTCGAAGGCATTGAGCACGCCGCCGAAACCGGCCTCGGCATCGGCCACGATGGGGATGAAGTGATCGATCCACTGGGGATCCTCGGGATTGAAACCCCGCGACCACTGGATCTCATCGGCGCGCTTGAAGGTCTTGTTGATACGCCTGACTACCGTGGGGACGGAATCGTAGGGGTAGAGGGACTGATCCGGATACATGGTCTCGGCGGTATTGGCGTCCGCGGCCACCTGCCAGCCGGACAGATAGATGGCCTCCACCCCGGCCTTGGCCTGTTGCAGCGCCTGTCCACCCGTCAAGGCACCTAGACAGTTGACATAGCCTTTCTTCGCCGCCCCGTTGACCAGGCGCCACAGTTGTTCCGCACCGCGCCGGGCAATGGTGCATTCGGGTTGGACAGAACCGCGCAGGCGGACCACATCGGCGGCGGAATAAGGCCTGGTCACATTGGCCCAGCGGGGGTTGGTCGCCCAGTCCTGCGCCAAGGCGGCGATCTGTTGCTCTCTATTCATTCGGCTTGTCTCCATCATAAATACACTGTCTAAATTGATTCTTCGCGGTACATCGGCTGGCCCAGGGCCACTGTCAAGGCAATTCCTCATAGGCCGGCAGCGTGAGGAACTCAACGAAGTCCTGCCGGGTGACGATGTCCTCCAATAAGGCCGCGGCACGTTGGGCCTGTGGCCAGATCTCTCCGGTAGCGCCCGTCTCCTGGCCGATGGCGGCCAATTCCTGGTCGAGAAAACCCTTGACCATCTCCGCCGTCACTTTGCGCCCATCGTCCAACACCCCCTTGGGATAGCGGATCCATTGCCACAATTGGGCGCGGGCGATCTCGGCGGTGGCGGCGTCTTCCATCAGGTTGTGGATGGGCACCGCTCCCCGTCCACCCAGCCAGGAGGTCATGTAGCGCAGGGCGGCGCTGATGTTGTTGCGCACCCCCGCCTCGGTGATCGTCCCCTCGGGCAGACGCAAAAGGTCATCGGCCCTGATGTGGAGATCGGGGAGTTCACGGTCCAACTGGTTCGGCGTCGGCATGACCCGATCGAACACCTCCATGGCCACGGGCACCAACCCGGGATGGGCTACCCAGGTGCCGTCATGACCATCCCCCGCCTCGCGTTCCTTGTCGGCGCGGACCTTGGCCTTGGCGACGGCATCCGCCTCTGGGTCTTCCTTGATCGGGATCTGCGCCGCCATGCCGCCCATGGCGAAGGCACGCCGCCGATGACAGGTGCGAATCAGCCGCCGGGAGTAGGAGCGCAGAAAATGGACCAGCATGGTCACCTGGGCGCGATCCGGCAGCACCCACTCCGGATTGGCGTGAAAGCGCTTGATGAAGCTGAAGATATAGTCCCAGCGTCCGCAGTTGAGGGCGACGATGTGGTCCTTGAGTTCGTAGAGGATCTCGTCCATCTCGAAAGCAGCGAGGATGGTCTCGATTAGCACCGTACACTTGATACAGCCCTTGGGGAGCCCCAGGGCCTGTTCGGCATAATCGAACACCTGGTTCCAGAGTCGCGCTTCCAGATGGGACTCCAGCTTGGGGATATAGAAATAGGGGCCGCTGCCTTGTTCCAGCAAGCGTTTGGCGTTGTGGAAGAGGAAGAGCCCGAAATCGAATAGGGAGCCCGATACCTGTTGACCATCCACCAGCATGTGCTTCTCGTTCAGGTGCCAGCCCCGGGGACGCACCATGAGCACCGCCAGTGACTCACCCAGGCGATAGTCCTTGCCTTCCGGGCTCCGATAGACCAGGGTACGGGTGATGGCGTCCCGCAGGTTGATCTGACCCTGGATGGTGGCGTCCCAGGTGGGGGAATGGGCGTCTTCGAAATCCGCCATGAATACCTTGGCGCCGGAATTGAGGGCGTTGATCACCATCTTGCGATCCGTCGGTCCGGTGATCTCCACCCGCCGATCCAGCAAATCCGCCGGAATCGCGCCGACCTGCCAGTCGGCCTCGCGGATGTGGGCGGTTTCCAGCGGAAAATCCGGCAGGATGCCGGCATTGATGGCCAACTGCCGTTGGGCCCTGGCCTCCAGCAGGAGCTGGCGTTGGGCGCCGAAGCGGCGCACGAGATCCACCACGAAGCCGACCGCTTCCGGGGTGAGAATCTGGGTAAACTCCGGGGTCAGCGTAGCCGTGAACTGTACCTGCTCCATTCCGCCCGGGGCAGAAGCCACTACCTGGGTCATAGGTTGCCTCCTCTGAAACAAAAGTGTATCCGGGCTACGCCGGTGGCGAAAAAAGTGACACAAACGACTTGTAATTTTTGTGCGACGCAATAATGTTTAGAACAGGGCTAAAGATTAATCCAGACAATAATTTCAATAATCAGGTTTGGAAAGGCCAATACTGGGCGGAGCTTTCATGTCGGTCTACACTCCACATTTGCATTTTTCTTCTTCCCCGGAGACCAAAAGTACGGAAACCCAGGGTTCGGATCTCGCCAACCAGATCGCCCGCAGCATTCTGGTCGGTTTCGATAAGCATTTTTCCTTTTTCACCGGGATTACGGCGGGTGCCAGGGAACGCTTTGAACGCGCCGATTGGCGGGCGATCCAGGAGGCCTCGGCCACCCGGATCAAGCTCTACGACATTCGTGTCGCCGAGGCCGTGGAGAAGGTGCGTAACGCCTTCACCATCACCTCGCTGGAGGAACCGCTGTGGCAGAAGGTGAAGGTTATCTATCAGGATTTGCTGCGCCGACATTCGCGCCCCGAACTGGCGGAGACCTTCTACAACTCGGTCTTCTGTCGCCTGTTCGAGCGCAAGTATTACAACAACCACAATATCTTCATCCAATCCACGGCGGAGGTTGCCTACCTCGTGGACTGTTTCCGCGTCACCTACTCCTTTCACGCCAAGGACGGCGGTTTCCGAGCCTCGGTGCGGGACTTTCTCACCTCCTGTTATTTCGAGCTGCCCTTCGAGAACCTGGAGCGGGATATCGACGCCATCGTCGCCGCCTTCAGATCCCACTCGCATTTTCGCCAGGCGCCGGATGAGCAACTGCGACTGGAGATCTATGAGAGCCCCTTCTTCCGCAACAAGGCCGCCTATCTTGTCGGTAGAGTGATCTGGGCGGGGGCGATCCAGCCCTTCGTGGTTCCCATCCTCAATAACGAACATGGCGGGCTCTATGCCGATACCCTGCTGACCCATAGAGATCAGATCGCCCGGGTGTTCAGCTTCGCCAGGGCCTATTTCATGGTCAAAACCCCGGTGCCGGCGGCCACCATACACTTTCTCCATTCCTTGCTTCCCACCAAATCCATCGCCGAACTCTATATGAGTATCGGCTTCCAGAAGCAGGCGAAGAACGAATTCTATCGGGACTTTCTGCATCATCTGGAACACAGCGACGATATCTTCGTCATCGCCCCGGGTATTCGCGGCATGGTGATGTCGGTCTTTACCCTGCCGTCCTATCCCTATGTGTTCAAGGTGATCAAGGATCGTTTCGCCCCCCAGAAGGAGGTTACGCGGCAGGACGTCAAGGAGCGCTATTTGCGGGTCAAGATGCACGATCGCGTCGGTCGCATGGCGGATACCCTGGAATATTCGGATGTGGCCTTTCCGCGCCAGCGGTTTTCCCCCGAGTTGGAGCGGGAGTTGCAAGAGCAGTGCGGCTCGCTGATCGAGTACGACGGCGACAATATCGTCGTCAAACACCTCTATATCGAACGCCGTCTGCGCCCGCTGAATATGTTTCTCGAACAAGCCAACATCGAGGAGGCCAGAGCGGCCATCAAGGACTGGGGCTTGGCCATCAAGGAGCTGATGGCCGCCAACATCTTTCCGGGGGATATGTTATTCAAGAATTTCGGACTCACCCGTCATGGCCGGGTGATTTTTTACGATTACGACGAGATCTCCTATCTCACCGAGTGCAACTTCCGCAGGATCCCGCCGCCCAGATACGATGATGATGAGTTATCCGCCGAGCCCTGGTACTCGGTGGCCCCCAACGATGTCTTCCCGGAGGAATTCGCCAGTTTTCTGACCACCAATCCCCTCCACCGTCGCCTCTTGCTGGAGAGCCATCCGGAGATCATGGAGGCGGAGTTTTGGAAATCGCGCCAGCAGGATATCGACAACGGGGTGTTTGTCGACATCTTCCCCTATGCGGAAGACATCCGTTTTCCCCGGGAAGGGAAGGATCGGCGTCCTGAACCTAGCAGACAGGGCGATTGCCCCTAGCCCGCATTGCCCACCAGACGCCTACCGCGGACGCCGATAGGCTCGCCACGGCACCCGGTGAGAAACGCGGGTTAGTCAGCGATGAAGTATTTTTTGATTCGGTAGAGCAGGGTATCCCGGCTGATGCCCAGCAGCCGGGCGGCGCGGCTGCGATTGCCGCCGGTTTTCGCCAGGGCCTGGCGAATCAGGCCGATCTCGAGTTGATCCAGGTGCAGCCCCGAATCGGGCAGGGCAAAGCTTGATGCCTCCGGCTGAGATCGGGGGCGCATCTCCCGGGGCAGGTTGTCCGGCTGGATGATCCTTCCCGGCATCAACACCAGCATGCGTTCGCAAAAATGGCGCAGCTCCCGCACATTTCCCGGCCAGGCATAGCGATTCAGGATCTCCAGGGTCGCCGGGCTGAAGAGGGCGGCGGGCAGGCCATGGTGATGGGCGCGTTCCTCCATGATCTTGTGCAGCAGCAAGGGAATATCGCCGGTCCGGGCACGCAGGGGCGGCAATTCCAGCGGCACCACATGCAGACGGTAATAGAGGTCCTCACGGAATCTCCCGGCCCGGGCCTCCTGATAGAGATCCCGATGGGTGGCGGCGATCACCCGCACGTCCAGGATCCGCGGTTGTAAGCGTCCTATGGCCTGGCACTCCCCCGTCTCGAGAAAGCGCAGCAGCTTCGCCTGGGCGTTCAGGGGCAGATCCCCGATCTCGTCGAGGAAGAGAGTACCGCCTTCCGCCAGGGGGATCCGTCCGCGATGCTCGGTCACCGCCCCGGTGAAGGACCCCCGGGTATGACCGAAGAGTTCGGACTCCGCCAGGGTTTCGGGGATGGCGGCACAGTTGATGGCGACAAAAGGCTTGTTGGCGCGCCGACTGGAGTTATGTATCCGCTTGGCCAGAAGTTCCTTGCCGGTGCCGCTCTCTCCCAGGATAAGCACAGTGACGTCGATCACCGCGACCAAGGCCACGGCCCGCAAGACCGCGGCGAGCTCCGGGCTGGCGCCGAGCATGGCCGGTGTGGAACAACCGGACTCTGTATCCTTGGTCATAGGCATGATGGAAGAGTCGCACCCCCTGGCGGAAACCTGAACCCCTGGCGCGGCGGAAACGGCCGACCAGCGCCGCTATGATCGCCGAAAACCGCGGGGCCAGTCATGTTGATTCGACGCACAGCCCCGGTGCGGCCGAGCGCAGACCCAACGCCTGGATTCGGTGTCGGCGCTTCCGGGCCGGGGCGCTATGGCCCGGTTCTTTGTTCTCTGATTGGGAACAATAAATTCTAAATATATCTAATTGTTCTCTTATTAAGAACGAAAATGAGCCATTTTCAGCCGCTGCCCGGAGCCCGGTGAGACGGGCTAGGTCGCACCGGCCACCGAGGTCGCTGGAATCTTTCCCAACCTGGCCAGGAGCCGATCCGCCACCCGGAAGGCGTTGGCATAGATGGTCCAGGTATAGGGCAGGCTGCCGCCGGTGGGCATGAAGCTGCCGTCGGTGACATAGAGGTTGTCCACCTCGTGGGCGCGGCAATCCGGGTCCAATACCGAGGTGCGCGGGTCGGTGCCGAAGCGACAGCCGCCGGCCATGAGGTTTGGTGGTGGCGAGCCGCTGATGCCGGATTTCACCCCCGTCGCCCCCAGACGCTTCAACACCTGCTCGCCCTTGGTCGCCAGATAGCGCCCCACTTCGAGATCGTGCGGGTGATGGCCGATGCGGATGCGGGCTACCGGTGTTCCCCAGCGATCCTTCACCCCGGGGTCGAGACTGACGAAGCAGTCGTCGGTCGGGAGCCAATCGCAGAAGACCTCGAAGGTCAGATTCCGGCCACTCCGGAAGCGGCTCTCCAACTTTCGCTTCAGGGGGAGCCCCCACAGCAGCTCGCCTTCCCCGTCCCATTTGAGCTTGTTGGCGCGGCCCGTGGGGTTGGGATGGGCGAAGAGAAACTCGACGATCCCCCCCTTGCGGCGACCTGGGGCGAATTGGGGGTCCTCGATCACATACCAGTCGTCGAGGGCGCGGTTGACGAAGGGACCCATAAGCCTGAGCTGGGCCGCCTGTTCAGCGGAGTGGGCGGCATAGTCCAGCTCGCCACTGCCGGTGCCGCCGGCGGAGAAGAGGAGGTGGCGGCCAACCTGCCCCTGGTTGTTGGCGAGTCCCTTTGGGAAGGCCGGGCCGGTGGAACAGAGCAGCAGCCGGCTGGTCTCCACCGCCTGACAGGCCACCACATAGAGCTTGGCGTCCACTTGGCGTGTGTTCCCCTGGCGGTCGAAGTATTCCGCCGCCGTGACGCTACCGGCGGCGTCGCTCAGCAGACGGGACACCTTGGCGTGAGGCCGGATCTCACAGCGGCCGGTCGCCAACGCCGGCTCCAGCAAGGCGGCCCGGGCGCTGCCCTTGGCGCCGCTGGCGCAGCCGAAACTGCCGCAGTAGCCGGAGTATTCGCAGGAACGCCGCCCCAGGGCTGGTTGGCTGAGGATCGCCCTTGGCACCCGGAGCGAGTGGTAGCCGAGTTCCCGGCAGGCGTCGTCGATCCAGGTGGAGGCGATGTGCTCCAGGGTGGGCGGATAGGGAAAATCCGCGCTGGAACGTGGTTCGGCGTTCTTGTGGGGACTGACGCGCCCGGACACCCCCACCAGCTTCTCCACCTTGTCGTAGTAAGGCTCCAGGTCCTCGTAGGCGATCGGCCAATCCACCCGGTTGGCGCCCGCGATGGGGCCGAACTCCGAGAGCTGGCGGAAATCCACCGGCTTGAGACGATGGAAAAAGCCGCTCATGAGATTGCTCGAACCGCCCACCATATTGCCGTTCCAGAAGTCCCAGCCCGACTCCGAGGTGGGTGTGGCGCGCCAACCGCCCGCGTCGTCTCGTTCCTCGATCACATGCTGTTCGTCCGGCAATCTGGGGGTATAGACACTCCGGCGACAGCAGGCGAGTTCGTCCTTGAAAAAATCGCCCTCGCGGAACCAGGGGCCCTTTTCCAACACCACCACCGAATGCCCGGCCTTGGCCAGGCTGTAGGCCACCGGGGCGCCGCCGGCGCCGCTGCCGATGATGCAGACATCGAAATCCGTACTCATGCCAGGAGCCTCGGGTAGGTCTTGTCCGGCGTCGGACGGGGAAAGCCGGGGATGTGCTCCAACCAGCGCCAGCCGAGGCCGTTCGGGTTTCCGCCATAGGCGGGATCGCTGAGCAGGGCCTCCAGCAGAAAGAGGATCAGGGTCGAGAGCCAGTTTTCACCGCTGGCACTGGCCGCTATCCGGCGTAAGATCTGTTCGCGCCCCGGTTCGTCCAGATCGAGGAAGGAGCCTCCGCCGTTCTCCTGCACCAGGCCCTCCAGCCAGTCCACGCCCTTGAGGAGAAAGCGCCGTTCATCGGCGTCCACCAGTGGGTCCTGCACCACGAAGCGCAGATAGCCCAGGGCGTTGATCTCCGCCGCCCCCGGGCTGTCCGCTTCCGAGGGCAGGAGGTGGCGCTGCACGACATCCAGCACCCGCCAGCGGCGTTCCTCGTCGCCGGTCGGCCTGTCATCGCCGAGTGTCGGGGCGCCGAACAGGGCCGCCAGCGAGCCGCCGGCCAGTGTCAGCAGAAAGGCGCGCCGGGAGACGAGGGCCCGATGCCAATCGGCGAGGCTGGGGGGGTGTGCGGAGGAGCCGAGTCGTTTCATCCAGGGATCTCCGGGGGATGGTGGAAAGCGGGATTGGCTTCAAAGTGTACACCTATACCGGAACGAGGCAGGCGAATGCTAACCCTACACTACTCATTCAGCAGGCGTAGGAGGAGTCTTAACCCATCGTTAGGCGAATTTGGCCTGGTCGGAAACGGCGGATGTCGATGTTGGCCTACGGGATGGGCGCCCTGTCTCTTGATCGCTGGCCATCTTCCTGACAAACAAGCCACTCCCTTACCCGCTGATTAGGGATAACCTAATGAGAATTGGTATCACAAAACCGCTGGGAGGTAACCGCTCAGACCCCCTCTCCCACAGGGCAAGGGGAGCTGAACGCCTAGGCTGCGAGGGCTCGGGATCGGCGCCAGGCGGTTGCGGCGGCCAACCCTTCCCGCGGGGGAAGGCCGATGACGCGGACGTTTCCGATTTCCTTGATAGTCACATGGCTGCAACCTCGGATTGATAGATTTTCTCCGAGGATGGGGTGAGCGCCGCCGCCTAGTAGGTCGTTCCGCCAAACCGGTTTCCCTTCGCGGTGAGCTTGTCGCGGTGAGCTTGTCGAACCGCGCGAGAGTACCCCGCCACTACTCGCCTTCGACAAACTCAGGCCGAACCAAATAATTGGTAATCATTTTGATGCATCGATCTACCAGGAGGCGGCCAAGGCTTCCGGGCAGGGGCGTTTGGGGCGGATTTTATGTTCTGTTTTGGAGAACAATGCATCTTAATAAAGACGAATTGTTATTAAAAAGAGAACAAAAACCGGCCATTTTCAGCCCAGGCCCGGAACGGTTTCGGGCGGATCGACACTCCTGTCGGGGCAGGCTCTCGACGGCGGATTCGGGGCCGGCCTCCGCCTCCGCTCAGCCAATCGAAGGCCTACAATGGATCCAGAAACGCTTGTGGCGAGTCGGGGAAAGTAAGCAAAGATGAAGTTTCTGCTCAGTAGATTGCGTATCGGCGAGAAGATCGGTCTGGGTTTCGGTCTGGTCGGGGCGATCCTGGTGGTCATCATCTGGCAATACGACACCACCCTGCATCAGGTGCTGGCCGAGTATCAGGAATTGCAGGAGCGGCCCCTGGCCAAGAAATTCCAGGCCCAAGCCATCGCCAATGCCTTGTTGGCGGCCGGTCAGGCGAAGGAAACCTATCTGGCCAGGCCGAACCCCCAGCTCGTCGCCGAATTCAACCGCCAGCTCGATGCCGGTATCGAACAGACCCGGCTTCTCGGCCGTGTGGATCCTGACGGGGCGGTGGCGGCGACCCAGATCGAAGCCCTCATCGAAGGCTTCCGGCAACGTTTCCTGGCCATGGCCGAGGCCTGGCAGATCAAGGGCCTGGATGAGAACTCGGGGTTGCAGGGGGCCTTTCGCAAGCGGGTCCATGTGTTGCAGCAACTGGCCGGGCAGTACGAGGTCAGCGATCTCTACATCACACTGTTGCAGATCCGTCGCGGGGAAAAAGATATCGCCCTGAGGCGCGGGCTCGGGTACCTGGATCAGGTACGTGGGCGGCTGGATGAGCTCCAGGCGCTGGCGATGACCAAATCGCTGGCGCCGGACTTTCGCGACCGCCTGCTCGGGGAGATCCAGGGTTATCGCCGGGAGTTCGAGGAGTACGCCTCCCGGGCGTTGGCCAACCAGGATGTCGAGGGCGGGAAGGGGTCTTACCGGGAGGTGGCCCATCGCATGGAGGAACTCATCCAGTCCCAGTATGTACCGAACATGGAGGCACGGGTGCTCTCGCTCCGGCGGCGGGAGAAGGACTACCTGCTGCGTCTGGATGAAGTCTATGTCGAGAGGCTGCAAAGCGAGGTGCGGGAATTGCGGCAGCAGATCGATGGGTCCGGGCTTGCCCGAGAGGCCAAAACCAGCCTGGTGACCATGATCGGCGACTATGAACGGGACTTCCTCGCCCTGGTGGAACAGAATCGTCGCCTCGACCAACTCACGGCGGAGATGCGCCTGGTCGCCGATCAGGTGTTCGCCATCGTCAAGGCGACCCGGACACAGGCCGAGCAGTCGGCCCGACGGCTGACCGCGGAGGTAAACGCCCGGGCGACCCGGGATTCCACCCTGATGTCCTGGCTGGCCCTGGTGGCGAGCGTCCTCGGGGTCGTCATCGCCTTGGTCATCACCCGACGCATCACCCGTCCGGTGTTACGGATCGCCGGTTTTCTCGATCAACTCGCCATGGAAGATCCCACCGAACGTATCCCCACCCGGGCCGGAAGCCGTGACGAGATCGACGCCATGGCCGCTTCGGTCAACCAACTGGCGGACAACAAGGCCCGTCTTCTGGCTTGGTGGAAGGCCTCCATGGCGGAAATGACGGCGGCCAAGGAACGACTGGCCGGGTCAAAACCCGGGGCGTCCGATCCGCTCTAGCCCGGTGGAAGGTCAGGCTCAACTCAGCAGGTTGGTGATCAGGTCCGGATGGAAATCCCAGCCAAGGAAGCCGGCCACGCCCGAATAGAAGCCGATAGCGGCGAATCCCAGGGCGAGATAGAGCAACCATGGTTTCTTGGTCAGGGCCGCGATGCCCAGCAGGGAAATGGCCAGGGTCAGACAGGCCTCGGCCAGGTCGAACTGGTCGTCATGCCGATTGAGGCGATCATATTCCTGCTCGTAGCCTTCCGCCTCTTGCTTGATCTGGACTTTCTCCGTCTCGTACTGTTGCACCTTGGCGCGATACACCTTGATCTTGGCCTCGAGCAGGGCATTGGCCTCGGTACCGGCTTTGGAAATCTGTTCCTGCTCGATCAGCAACTGATCCAATACGGCTTCCGCCAGATTGTGCTTGGCGCTTTTGGCCTGAAAGTAGCTCCAGGAATCCACCGCTTTCGCCTGGGCCTGGGCCATGGCCTGCACCAGATTCCCGTCCTTGATGTTGAAGATGGCCATGAGCGTCGCCAGGATGGCCACGCAGGCGGCAATGAGGTTGTTGAATCTGGAGTCGGAGGCGGACTCCGCCCTGTTCACCGCGTCGCTCGCGGCCTCGCTGATATCGCTCATGGGATGGATCCCTCGTTGGTTGACATTGGCCTTTCGACTCTTAGCATAGCCGGGGTGGCACGGCAAGCCGGGATCATTACAATAGGCTTCGCTTCTCTCAGTGAGCCGGAAGGACATGAACCTGCGTTTCTATCACCATCCCCGATCCAGCCAGTCCCGGAAGGCGATCATCGAAGGCCCGATTCCGATGCGGGATGGGCACGTCGCCCTGGGCCATCCGCCGGAGAAGATCCTTGAGATCCTCTGATCCACCTTATGTCCTGGTCCTGTATTACAGCCGCCATGGCGCCACCGCCGCCATGGCCCATCAGGTGGCCCATGGTATCGATCAGGTCAGGGGCGTCACGGCGAGGATACGTACCGTAGCCGCGGTATCGACCCTCTGCGAGGCCGTCGAGCCCGCTATCCCACCCGAGGGAGCGCCCTATGCCGATCTCGCCGATCTACGGGATTGTGCCGGACTGGTGCTCGGCAGCCCCACCCGTTTCGGCAACATGGCCGCGCCGCTGAAGTATTTTCTCGATGGCAGCAGCTCCCTCTGGCTCTCCGGGGGATTGAGCGGCAAGCCGGCCGGCCTCTTTACCTCCACCTCCTCGATGCACGGCGGGCAGGAGACCACCCTGATCTCCATGATGCTGCCCTTGTTGCATCACGGCATGCTGATCGTCGGCCTCCCCTATACCGAACCCGACCTGATATCCAGCCGCACTGGCGGCACCCCTTATGGGGCCAGCCATTTGGCCGGGGTGGACAGCCGTCTGCCCTTGTCCGATGAGGAGAAACGTCTCTGCCGCGCCCTGGGAAAACGGGTGGCCGGACTGGCGCTGGCCCTGGCCGGGTCCTCGGGGACATGAAGAGGCCCTCTCCCGCCAGCGGGCGAGGGGAGTAAAGGGCGACCATGAAGTCACCCGACGGGTCTTGATCCCATGAGTCTGCAACTCCCCTTGGGCCTGCAATTGCGCCCGAGCCTGACGCTCGGCAATTTCTACCCCGGCGGCAACCTCACCGCCTTGCGCGTCGTGGAACAGATCACCAGCGACAACTCCGAGCCCTATGTCTATCTCTGGGGTGGGCGGGGTGTGGGGAAATCCCATCTGTTGCAGGCGGCCTGTCAGCGCGTGCATGAACTCGACCAGCCGGCGGGATATATCTCCTGTCGCCAGCTCGGCGAATTCCAACCGAGTCTGTTGGAGGGATTCGAGCAGATGACCCTGGTCTGTATCGACGATATCGAGGAACTCGGGGGGCGGGCGGAATGGGAATTGGCCTTGTTCCGACTCTTCAATCTGCTGCGGGAGCTGGGGGGGAGACTCCTGGTGAGCGCCGATCGCCCTCAACCGGAACTCCCGGTCGCCCTGGCGGATCTGAAGTCGCGCCTCTGTTGGGGGCCGGGCTTTCGCCTGATGCCTCTGGGGGATGCGGATCTGAGTGGGGCCTTCATCCATCTGGCCCGTGGCCGCGGGCTCGAACTCCAGGAAGAGGCCGCCCAGTTCATCCTGCGTCGCAGTCCGCGTGATCTACATTCGCTGCAACGCTTGCTCGACGCCCTCGACCGGGCCTCCTTGGCCGCTCAGCGCCGCCTGACGGTGCCTTTTCTGCGAGAGATTCTGCCCTTGTTGCTGCGGAAAGAGGACGCCCGGGCCGAGGAGCCGTCTAACGCAACCATCCCTTTCTGAACGCCCTTCGGCTCCAGACCCAGACATAATCGGCTCCACTGATCAGGGTCGTGACGAGGGTGATCCAGACCAGCGTTGCCGTGATCCAGCCGGCCAGAGGCCAGGGCCCGGCGCTGATGACGACTACCGATACCAGAATGATCTGCGCCGCGGTATTGATCTTGCTGATCGGGCTGGGCGCCGCCTCCAGTTGTTCGACCTGGAAGTGATACACCAGAGCACCGGCCACGATCACCAGGTCGCGCACAACCACGGCGATCACCAACCAGGAGGGGATCAGTCCCAACCAGCCCAGGGTAAGGAAACACCCCGTCAACAGGGCCTTGTCGGCCAGGGGGTCCAGGATGGCGCCCAAGCGGCTGCCCCAGCCATAGGTTTTCGCCAGATAGCCGTCCAGGCCGTCGCTGGCCCCGGCGAGGAAGAACAGGGCTACCGCCGCGCCGAACTCCCGCTCCAGTAACAGCCAGATCACCGGCACCACCAGCAGGATGCGCAGGATGGTCAGGAGATTCGGGATGTCGCGGCGGGTCACGGACGTAGGCGATAGTTCAGGGTCGATTCCGCCGCCTGGGTCGGGGTGGTGGTCCGCGAGGATTCTTCCAGGACCCCACCGAGGGACAAGGCACGCTGCAATGCCGGAGCCCCACCCCGCATCCGCACCTGAAACCCGGCCTGAGTCCCGTCCATGAGACTGAGCCGGGCGGATTCAACACCGTCCAGGGAGCCGAGATAGGCCCGCACCCGGCCATAAGCCGCCAGGCTGTTTATCCCCGAGACCCGCAACTCCAGGGCTCGGGTCGAATAATCGGCCCCCATGGGGGCGAAACGGCTGGCCACTTTATTGATGGCCTGGCCCAGGCCTTCTGCGGTCAGGGTCGGTAATTCGGCGGCGGTCTGTTCCCAGCGTTTGACCTCCCCGGTCTGCCAGAGCGTCCATTTGGCCTGCCAGGCCTGTCCCTGATTTTGCAGGCGCCCGGCCAGGATAACGTCGGGGGCGTAGCGCTGGGAGGCGGCACGGAGTTTGGCGTCGGATTCGGCCCAGAGGTCGGCGGGAAGCAGGTGTTCGTTATCCTGGGTATCGAGTTTGGGCAGCAGGAGGGGGAGTCCCCGCTCCTCGGCGATCCGCTCCAAGGCCTGCCAGGGGAGTGGGTCATCCCGTGTCAGGAAACGAGGATTGACCTGATCATCGACCGCCAGCCAGACCAGCAGACTGGGCCGGGTTTTGCCCCAGACCGGGAGACCGCGTTCAGTCAAGAGGCGATTGATGGCCTCTTCATCGAAACGGACCTTCAACCAACGCTGGGGCGGAGAGGTCCCACCAGGGCTCGGGCTATCGGCGGGGCCCAGGTAGCTGAATTCGCGTACATAGCGGCCGGCCTGGGGCAGGATTTTTTGTAGCTGCGGCTTTTTCGCTGTCTCCAGGTATCCCGAGACCTTGACCACGACCTGCCGCAGGGCCTCCTGAAACCCTTGGCTGGGTTCCCCGACCTGGTCTCCCGGGGTCACCACCCTGGCCTGATACAGCTCATCCATGCGGGTCGCCGCCTGGGCAGAACCCAGAGCCAGCCCCAGCACAGCGATCAACACCCAGGCAAGTCCTCTGTTCATGAATCAGTACCGCTCAGCGCCGTCACTCTCTTTCCCCTCCTCCCCCATACCCCAGGCTATCCCTATGGAATGCATGGGGATTTTATCGCTCCCCGCAGAAACTGTCGAAACGCCATCTTGATCTCCCGCTGGGTGGGGGTTCAACCCCCGACAACCTCACCCTTTTCAGCGGAAGACGACACGGAGAAGTCGGTCACAGGGCCGCAGCCGAGACAGCCGATAGCGCTCGCGAGCGCCCGGCTTCAAGCTCTCTGTGCCTTCAGGGGGTCAGCTTCACCACCATGCTCTGGATCTGGTTCTGGATCAGCCTGGCGCGGATGTCGTTGACCTTCTTGGCATTGTTGAAGGGGCCGGCACGCACCCGATGGAAGGTGTCCTTGTTGTTGATGGTCACCCGCTGCACCTCGGTCTCGATTCCCATGAGGGCCAATTTCGCCCGTAACCGCTCCGCATCTTCGGCACGCCCGAAAGCGCCCATCTGGATGACGTAGTTCTCGGGTTTGGTGACCTGGGCCTGTTGCATGGGAGTGGGAGATGGCGAGACCGGCACCTGGGTCTGGACCTGGGTACGCGGCTGGGGATGTGTCTGTTGGGTATCGGCGGCCTTCGGTTGTGGCTGGCCGGGCTGAGGCGGCAAGGTGGGCTTCTGCGCCTGCTTTTCCTGGCGTTGCATCTCTTCGTCCGAAACCATGACCTCCTGTTCCGGCAGGATCGAATAAAACTCGAAGCGGGGTTTGGCGTAGCCGCTGTCCACTGGCTCCGGTTTGACCGGCTGGGCCGGGATGACGGGGGGGCATTTCTCGGCGGCGAGCTGGTGCGCCCCGGGTAGCTTGGGCCCCAGTTTGACATAGACCAATACCGTGCCCCCCACACCCAACAACAGCCCAAGCAGAAACCACAACCAAGGGGGCAGACGCAGACTGGAGGAACTCTCCGCGGGGGGAATGCGGTCCTTGTAATCATGTGACATCTACATGCTCTCCGGGGCGGACACGCCCAGTAGCCCCAGTCCGTTCCTCAGTATCTGCCGGATGGCCAGGATGAGTTTGAGGCGGGCGTCTCTCAGTTCAGGATCCTCCACCAGAAACTGATGGGCGTTGTAATAGGCGTGGAAGTCGTTGGCGAGATCCCGCAGGTATTGGGCCAGAAGGTGGGGTTCGGCCTTGATGGCGGCCTGTTCGATCACCTCGGGGTAGCGGGACAGGATCGCCATGAGTTGGCGCTCCTGATCCAGAACGAGGCGATCCAGATGCTGCGTCCCGGCGCTGATGTCATCCCCCAGACCCTTCTCCAGCGCCTGTCGCAGGACGCTGCAAATCCGGGCATGGGCGTACTGGACATAGAACACCGGGTTGTCGAGGCTTTGTGATTTCGCTAGGTCGAGGTCGAAATCCATGTGCTGCTCGCACTTGCGCATGACGTAGAAAAAGCGCGCCGCATCCCGTCCCACCTCCTGCCGGAGCTGTCTCAGGGTGACGAATTCACCGGAGCGGGTAGACATGGGAACCCGCTGACCCTGGCGATAGAGGATGGCAAACTGCACCAGGAGCACATCCAAGCGATCCGGATCATCGCCCAGGGCCTGCAAGGCCGCCTTGACCCTGGGCACATAACCGTGGTGGTCGGCCCCCCAGATATCTATGACCCGATCGAAGCCGCGCTCCATCTTATCCATGTGATAGGCGATGTCGGAGGCGAAATAGGTGGTCTGGCCATTCTCCCGTTCGACGACCCGGTCCTTTTCATCGCCGAACGCCGTGGAGCGGAACCAGAGCGCCCCTTCCCGCCGGTAGACGAAGTCACGTTCACGCAGCCGCTCGATGGCTCGATTGACCGCGCCCCGCTCCATGAGGCCGCGCTCCGAGAACCAGTGATCGTACACTACGCCGAAGCCTTCGAGATCCTCGCGGATGTCGTCCAGGATGGTATTGAGTCCGAGTTCGAACACGAATCGGTAACGGGGCTCCCCGAGCAAGTCTTTGGCCCGGCTGACGAGAGCGTCGATATGGATCTCCTTGTCGCCCTGGGGACCCTGGCCGGACTCATCCTCATCCGGGGTCGCCGCATCCTCGGGCAGATCCGCCAGGACCTTGTCGGCGCTGTGACGATAGGCCTCCCCATGCTCGCGGTGCAGCACCGCGGCGATATCCCAGACATAGGCGCCGCGATAGCCGTTGGCGGGAAAACGCAGCTCCTCACCGCAGAGTTGGAGGTACCTCAGCCAGACGCTGGTGCCCAGGATATCCATCTGCCGCCCGGCATCATTGACATAGTACTCACGCTGTACCTGATAACCGACGGCCTGCAGCAAGCCGGCCACCACCGCCCCGTAGGCGGCACCGCGACCATGGCCGACGTGTAAGGGACCGGTCGGGTTGGCGGAAACGAATTCCACCTGCACCCGCCTGCCGGCCCCCAGACGGCTCCGGCCATAATCGTGACCCTGTTCCAAAACCTGGGTTACCGCCCTATGGTAAGCTGCGGCAGAGAGGAAAAAGTTGATGAATCCGGGACCGGCGATCTCGATCCGTTCCACCAGGGGGGTGACGGGAAAAGCGGCGCGGATCCTGGAAGCCAGTTCCCTTGGTGTAAAGCCCAGGGGTTTGGCGAGGATCATCGCCAAGTTGGTCGAGAAGTCGCCGTGCTCCGGACTGCGGGTCCGCTCAAGGGCGGGCCGATCGTTCCCTGGAGGCAGGGGGGCTTCCTTGGAAAGATTGACGAGGGCTTCCGCCAGAAGGTGCTGAATCTGGGCTTTCATGGATCTCGAGAGGGAAGACAGAGGGACCGATAAGCATACCAAGAAAATCCGATCCCTAGCCCGCATTTCTCACCAGTCGTCTACGGCGCCCAGTGAGAAATGCGGGCTAGGCAGGGGCGAAAAGGCATTTAGCCGCTCAATCGCTTTCCTGGGGGTCCACGTCGATCGACCAGCGTACCCGGCCACGGGTTTTCAATCCGGTTATCTCCGGCAGGAGATGTCGCAACAAGGCCTGTAACAGATCCCGCCGCGGGCTTTCGAACAGTAATTGGGCCCGGGTCTGTCCACGGCGACGTTCCATCGGCGCCGGTATGGGACCTCCCAACTGGATCTCCTCACCCAGGAAGCCATGGGCCAGGGCCGCCACCTCGTCAAGAAAATCCAAGGGGGTTTCCTGGTTCCTGGCCTCGGCACGCAACAATGCCTGATAGTTGAAAGGAGGCAGGCGGGCGGCCTGGCGTTCCTCCAGCGCCAGGGCGGCAAAGGCGGGATAACCCTGGCGGACGAGTGTTTGCAGCATGGGATGATCCGGGTGGCGGGTTTGCAGCAGGACGCGCCCCGGTTTTTCCGCCCGCCCGGCGCGGCCGGCCACCTGGACCACCAATTGGGCCATGCGTTCGCTGGCGCGAAAATCGGTGCCGAACAGCCCGGCATCCATATCCAGGATGCCCACCAGGGTGACATCGGGAAAGTGATGCCCTTTGGCGAGCATCTGGGTGCCAAGCAATAACCTCTGGGTGCCGTCGCGGGCCTCGGCCAGGCGTTGTTCCAGGGCGCCGACGCGGCGGGTGGTGTCACGATCGATGCGGCCGATCCCCACCCCGGGAAAACGCTGGCCGAGCCATTCCTCGATCCGTTCCGTGCCCCGTCCCAGCCAGCGTAGATCGGCTCCGCCACAGTCCGGACAGCGCGAGGGGAAGGGGCTCTGGTGGCCGCAGTGATGGCACCAGAGCCGTTGCTCCAGCTTGTGGAAGGTCATGCGGGCATCGCACCTGGGGCAACCGGCGAACCAACCGCAGTCGTGGCACATCATCACCGGGGCATACCCCCGGCGGTTGAGGAAAAGCAGGACTTGATTTCCTCCCTCCAGGGTCGCGTCGATCATGCGGAGCAAGGGGCGGGAGAGACCGGCTTCCAAGGGCTGGGAGCGGATGTTCACCAGTTCGATGCGGGGCGTCGTCGCTCCCCCCGCCCGCTGAGGAAGCGAGAGCCGCTGATAGCGCCCCAGCCGGCAGTTTTGCAGGCTTTCGAGGGAGGGCGTGGCCGAGCCGAGCAGTACCGGGCAGTCCCGTTGGCGCGACCGCCATACCGCCAGGTCCCGGGCCGAATAACGGAATCCTTCCTGCTGCTTGAAGGAAAGATCGTGCTCTTCATCGACCAGGAACAAGCCAAGCTTGGGCATGGGCAGGAAGATGGCGGAGCGGGTGCCGAGGATGATCCCGACCTCGCCGTTGCGCGCACCGAGCCAGGTCTGTTCCCGCTGCCGATCGCTCAGCCCGGAATGGAATACCGCGACCTGGTGACCGAAACGGCTGCGGAAACGTTCGTGGAGTTGGGGGGTCAGGGAGATTTCCGGGATCAGGACCAGGGCTTGTCGGCCCCGACGCAGACAGTCCTGAACCAGTTCAAGATAGACCTCGGTCTTGCCGCTGCCGGTGACCCCTTCAAGCAAAAACACCCCGAAGCCGTTCCCATGGGCACGCACCTGGTCGATGGCGGACGCTTGGTCGGGGTTGAGGTTCACCCCAGCGCAGGTTGGTGCCCAGGGAGAAGGGGGAGGATCGAGCCAGACCTCTTCGGTCCAGCCCCGCTCCCGCAACTGGCGGAGGAGCGAGAGGGCGTCCGGGGTCTGTTGACGCAGCTGGCTTTCGGT
>Ga0268298_10002422_pt1 | contig 20424 bp, 19 predicted proteins | sample WWTPWeurt_MetaG_FD_194462 | JGI IMG/M metagenome (GOLD analysis project Ga0268298, IMG submission 194462) | Activated sludge microbial communities from WWTP in Nijmegen, Gelderland, Netherland - WWTP Weurt | ecosystem: Engineered > WWTP > Aerobic digester > Activated sludge | place... | reverse complement strand
TTTCAGTTTGAGTGCGCGCCTCTATTATCCGACTGCAATTACCAGCCGCGAGAGATTGAATTTCGCGGGCTTCTCGAGTACGATTGTGGCGGAAGTATGGTCAGGTGACAACTCAACGCGGTAGTCTTTGTCTTCGTCAAAGAACCGCGGGAAGACAAGAATTTTGTCAACCTTAGACAGGCCAAGCGACGCGGCATTCACGACGATACGCGCATCCTTGCGCAAATCGAGCGAGCCTGTATGTTGCACGGCCTCGATGTCACCGGTGTTCCACTTTCCCAAGGCGGGCTTTCGAATCGCGCCACTGCGTTCGAGATCGCGAAACGTGCCGATGTGGTACTTCACTGAGTTCAATTCACGCGCCAGGCTGTCATTGCTCGTGGCCATTTTAGCCACTTGCGCCATCATCGAAGTCCGCTCTTCTTCAAGGCTCTGAATTTGCTGTTGCAACTCGGCTTTGCGAGCCTCAAGGTCTTCGACTTCGACTTGCTTCTGGTTGCGCTCTTGAATCAGCGTGTTGCGCTCTGCGTCGATTTTGCGTTTCGTGGCACGCGTCAGCTCGTTGGGCGTAATTTTCGCCTGCCCTTGCGTGACGAACGTTCCGAAGATGCCTTCGCCGTAGTAGTTCCAGACTTCAAACCCGGGCAGGAGTTCGGGGACAAGCGCTTCTTTCTCAATCAAAGCCAGCGCGTCTGCCTCGTTCATGCCAATCTCTTCGGTGAGGAACTTCAGGCTAATGCTCAGATGCGAGTCGCCCTTTTGCGCGACGACCGGAGGACGCAGGCGCGAGCGCACTTCACCGAGTTCGTTGCGAAGCTTGTCCATCTCTTTAGAGACATCAATGACTTCTTGCAGTAGGCCTCGATAGCTGAGATCCTGCTCCTGTGCGACGCGGTTCGCGAGCAGACGCGCCTGCTCTTCAGTCAAGCCCATAGCTGACATGCCGGTCGTGTCAATCTCGGTGCCGGGGTGCGACTGGTTGTAGCGCGAGACAAGGTCGGAGATTTTCCCTTCGCGCTCGGAAATCTGCGTATTCAGTTTCTCGACACGGTTGACCAGCTCTTGAAACGAGCGTACCTCGGCAGGTTCCAATCTGGAAAAGAAATGGAATCCGAGTATGGCAAGGACGACGATGACGACGAGAATAGTCGCCCACATAGCGACGCCACCGCGCTGTGTGAAGTTCTTGACGGACATAGTTGGCTGCTCCCCAGTATATGTGCAGTTCTTATTCATCAGAAGAGGCTTTAGAAGAGGCTTTGTTTACGGCCGCGCGGAGCGCGGAATGAACCATGCAGCGAACATGACTCGGGTAGTTCGCTGGCTTTGGCGAAGTACTCAGTGCGCACGTCCGTGCAGCCTGAAGTGGCGAGTCCGCCTGACTCGACGCAGATCTCGGCAGTTGTAACTCCTCGCGGAGTCTTGAAATCGGACTCAGGATAGTCCATGACGGCGTATGCTGCCTTCATGAATTCGGCCCAGATCGGCAGCGCCGCTTTACCGCCCTCCTGACCGCGCCCGAGCGACTTGGCCGGATCGTCGAGACCGACCCAAACACCCGCAAGAAGATCGGGAGTGAATCCAATGAACCACGCGTCGGTGTTATCGTTTGTGGTCCCGGTTTTTCCGGCTGTGGGCACGCGGAATTCAAATTTTGAACGTAACGACGCTGCAGTGCCGTGGTCGCTGACGGAGCGCATGAGGCTTTGCACCAGAAATGCCGTTTGCTCAGACATCACAACCTTGCGTTCGTTGTTGAAATGCTCGATCGTTTGGCCGTATTGATCATCCAGTCCGGTGACGGCAATCGGCTTTGACCAAACGCCAAGAGTGTAGAACACTTGATAGGCACCGACGATGTCAAGCGGAATCACGCCAGACGCGCCCAGCGCGAGCGCGTCATAGGGATCGAGCTTGGTGGTGATACCGCAGTTGCGCGCGAGGTTCGCGACGTCTTTGGGCGTCGTGTGCTCGCGAATCAATCGCACGCTGACGACATTCAGTGATTTGGCAAGCGCCTGCCGCAAATCCACCATGCCGCCATACTCATCAGAGAAGTTCTTGGGTGCCCACAGATCGCCGTTTTCAAGTGTGACGACGAGTTCCTCGTTCGATATCTTGGCCGAAATGGGCAATCCGTTGTCAATGGCAGATGCATACACGAATGGCTTGAAGCTCGAACCCGGCTGGCGAATCGCCTGGGTTGCGCGATTGAACTTGGTGGCCTCAAAATCGTGTCCGCCAATCATCGCGAGGATGTGTCCGGTATTCGGATCCAGCGCGACAAAGGCGAGTTCCACAGGCATTTCCGCTTTGGCCAGCGAATCGGCCAGACGTTTGTTGCCAGCGAGTTTGCGAATGGCCGCAGTGGTAGAATCGGGATAGAGATCTTTCAGGCGCAGTTTCAGCCGCGAATTGTTGTAGATCGCACTGACTTTTTCCTGAAGCTCGGGTAGAATTTTCGCGACCGCGTCGTCGGCGCACTTTTGCAACCGCGCATCGAGCGTCGTATAAACGGTTAGACCGTCTTGATACGGATCGAAGTTGTGTCGTTTGCCGAGTTGATTAAGCTCCTGTCGAACATTTTCCGTGAAGTACGGTGCAATTCCCTCGTAAGCGCTTTCCAAAGACGGATGCAGCGGCAGCGCGGTTTGGGTCAAACTGTCGCGCGCGGCGTTGCTGATGAAGCCGACCGATTGCATGCGGCTGAACACAAGATTGCGGCGAACAATCGTATTCTGCGGATTCTGTAACGGATTGTACCTCGTCGGTGACTTAGGAATCGCTGCAAGTGTGGCCGCTTCATTGGCCGTTAATTCGGAGACGCTCTTGGAAAAGTACGTTGCCGCCGCCGCGCCGACTCCGTATGCTCCGGCGCCGAAGTACGTTTGCGTAAGATACATCTCCAAGATTTCATCCTTGGAGTAGTAGCGTTCGATTTCGATCGCCGTCAGGAGTTCCCGCAGTTTGCGCGTGAGCTTACGTTGGGGGCCGAAATAGAGATTCTTGGCAAGCTGCTGGGTGATCGTCGAAGCGCCGCGTGGGTGCAGATTAAACGTTGCCATCGCTTTCACAACAGCAATTGCCAACGCTCCGGGCCGCATGCCCCAATGATCGTAGAACTTGTGATCCTCCGTCGCTAAAAACGCCTGAATCACTACGGGCGGCATCTCTTTTAGCGGCACGTAGCTGCGGCGTTGCGTGTAGAGTTCCTTGATCACCTGGCCATTGCGGTCAAGGATCTTGGTCGCCAGAGCCGGGTTGATGTTTTCCAGCTCTTCGACGGAAGGCAAACCGGAGCGAAGATAGCCCAGATACGACCAGAAGGCAATGACCATCACGGCCATCGCGATCAGCAGAATGATGAAGGGCCGGCGTGATCTCGCGGGCGCGTTCATCGGCCTCTTCCCTGCTCTTCTGTCCAGTGTTTCAAACTGAGACTCGCGCCATCATGCACGGCATAGGTGTAGTGATAAATCCAATCGCCCAGATTAACATAAATACCGCCGTTGTGCTCAAGCTGCATCGGGCGGTGCGCGTGGCCCATGACGACACCCTGAAAGCCCGAGTCCAATTGGACTTTGGCAAAAGCAACGTAATCGGCATCTTCGGCCGGATTACCTTTCGTGGCGTTACGGCTTTGCTTGGAAGTACCGCGCGCAAGCAGCATGCCGAGATCGGGGTGAATCCACAAGAACAGCCGCTGGGCAATGGAGTTACGCAGAATTCGTTTCAGTAAGCGGTAGCCATAGTCTTTGCGCAGAACGCCGTCGCCGTGAAACACGAACACTTTTTGCTGGGCAATTTGCACGGTCAAGGCATCCTGAACGGTGCGCAGGCCGATCTCATTTTCGAGGAAGCCGCGCAGCCGAAAGTCGTGGTTTCCGGCGAGCAGATAGATGTTTGTTCCGGACTCTGTAGCTTCCTGCAAGGCGCGCAGAATTCGGAAGTACTTCTTGGGTATAACAGTCTTCCATTCGTACCAAAAGTCGAACAGGTCGCCATTGATCACCAAGCTGCCGCGTTGGCTTCGGACAGCTTGAATGAGCGCCAAGAGCCGTTCGAGCTGGGTCGAGGCAATAGGCTCAGGTTCTGCGCCGAGGTGCGCATCAGAGACGAAAAAGACGGGGGGCGCCAGCGTCGCGGACTCGAAAGGTACGGACATCATAGAAAAATCAATATACAAACAGTTATAGGGTTAGGCAAATCATTTTGGCCAGAATCCCAACGCAAACCCTTGTTTCCTCAGGTTTCCGAGTCTCAACCCCGAGAAGCGTAACTTGGCGCTTGACATTCGGTCTCTGGAGTGCTAAGTTGCGAGCGCGCAAGCCGCAGAAAATCCATGTACGTACCCAGTTTTGCAATATTTTGGGCCACTTACCGCCGCACATTGATTGGCTTGGCGGTCGTCGTGGCATTTGTCGCCATCGGCCTTATCATGGGCTGGGACGGCACGATGGTGGCCGCGATTGCCACACTTGTCGGAATCTTGACACAGGCCTTTGCGGGCTTGCTGGGGCTTCTGGCCCTGATTCCGTGGCTTGGGCCTCTCTTGGTCAAGGCGCTCTCGATTCCTCTCGTTTGGCTGGTGAATGGCGCGGGCTACTTTCTGTCAGCGGTCTTGGCTGGCCGCGGCCATGGGCGGTCAGTAGTGCAGTCCCGAGTCCTGACCGTTGTGCTGATTATTGGGATAGTGATCGGGTTTATTCTTGGTAAATTAATTAGTTAGAAGTTATCAGACACTGTCCGGACAAGCGGCCTTTCCTTTGCATGAGTTTGGCAGATGCCTCCGGTTGGCAAAGACCACGAGCTTGGCAATCGTAAGATGTTGATATTGCATATTTTATGTTTGCTGTTTTGGGCTTTTCTATTTTGGATTTTGTGCGTTGTTCTTGACTCTCAGCGATGGGTTCGCTATTATTGAACGGATCGAGAAACCTTTGGGATGCACATGCTGAAGCGCTGGTTAGCAGTCTTGGCCGTCTTGGCCGCCCTCGTCTCCACCGCCCTTGCGGGAGTGGAGGTCTTGATGTTCTCTGTTTACAGCTTGGGCGATCATGCTCGGCTGGAATGGCGAACGGGGCAGGAGATTGATTTTCAGAAGTTCGTGATCGAGCGCTCGGGCGACGGGGTGAATTTCGTTCCGGTCGGCCAAGTGGACTCACGCGGCTCGTTTACGGAATACGCCTTTACGGATGAGAGTCCGTTGGATGTTGAGCGCGAGCGGATGTTTTTCTACCGCTTGAAACTGCTGAACGACGACGGTACGCATGTCTATTCGCAGTCTTTGGAAGTATCGCTGAATTTCTCGGCGGTGCAACAGACGTGGGGTTCGATCAAGGCGATGTTCCGCTAAGATAGACTCAATTTGAATGACTAAGCCCTGCTTCGTATGAGGCAGGGCTTTTTGTTGTCTGCGAATCGAGCTTCCTATTCGTCGGGCAGAAGCCACACGCGCAATGGCCACGCGACAAGGAGTGCAATAAATATTCCGAGCAGATATCCTGCCGCAACGTCCGTGGGATAGTGATAGCCAAGATAGACACGACTGTAGCCAACTGCCAACGCACCTGCAATCAACACTGGACTGATCTGCGGATAGAAGTAGCTCCAATAGACAGCTTGCCCGGCCATGTTAGCGGCATGATTCGACGGGAAGCTGTAGGAGGACTTATAGGTGGTCAACGCGAACTTGTCCGTGTAGATCCACTGATCCTTATCTGCGTCGTAGTAGTGCGTCTGCGCGACGACATTGCAAGGCCGGATACGCGCGACGGCAGGCTTAATCAGCGACGCGGCAATCTGATCGGTCGCGGCGACGACAAGAAAACAAGATAGGGCGATGATTCGGCCACGGCGGCCAGTGCGGAAAAAGAACACCAGCCAGAGTGCTCCAAGCGGGATCATCCACAATCTCAAGTCCGAGATTGCGGGCATAATGGCGTCGAAGACCGAACTGGTGAAGAGTTTGTTCACCATTTCGAAGACGCTGCGATCCCATTGTTCCAACCAAGATAGTTCGGCAGTCACAAGACCTCCTTGTGCAACGACTCAGCTATTCATCCTTGATCAACGTCGTTCCGGAGCAAGTTCCGCTTCCAAATCAGCCGGCAAGAGCAGTCGGAAGACGCTGCCCGTTCCGGGTGTAGATTCCACTTCAATATCTCCGCCGTGTGCGCGGACGATATTCAAACATATCGAGAGACCCAGCCCCGTACCACGCGACGCGTCTTTCGTCGTGTAGAACGGCTCGAAAATGTGTTTGACGACCTCATCGGCCATACCGACGCCGCGGTCTTCAATTTCAATAGCCAACCATTTACCATCTTCTAATTCAAGCGCACGCAAATCAATCACGCGCCGCTCAAGGTCTTCGATGCCCTGCGCGGCCGCGTCGAGTACGGCGTCGCGGGCATTGACCAGCAGGTTGATTAGGACCTGCTCAATTTGATTTCTATCGCCGCGCAGGAAGCCTTGATCACACTCGCGTCTAACGCGGATTTCGATATCGTCCTGGCCGATTTGCGCCCCGACAAGCGTCATTGCTCCTTGTATAACCTCTTCAACCGTCAAACGCTTGAACGTCGTGGAATCCACGTGCGTGAATCCGCGCAGATGGTTAATCGTCGTGGACATGCGTTCGACCGTGGCGCGGATCTTGTCAAGGTTCTTCTCGAGCGCTTCATCGCTCAAATTGCCGTTTCTGCGCAAGAGCCTGATCAGGTCAGCGGTGATACCGATGACGTTGAGCGGCTGTTTCATTTCGTGCGCAATCGAGCCGACCATTTCGCCCAGCGACGCGAGGCGCGCAGTGTGAATCAATTGCGCATTCTTGGTTTTCAACTCGCGCGACCTTTGGCGGACAATGTCTTCGAGATAGGCGTTATAGTGCTGGAGCGTGGATTCGAGCTGTTTCTGCTCGGTGACATCCATGCCGACAATCAATCTTCCAAATCTGCCGGGACCTTCGCGGAAGCGGCGGGCACTCCACGTCAGCAAGCGTGTGCTGTTTTCAGGGCCGAGAATCGGCGCAATCAGTGCCGTGACTTCATGCTCCCACGCCGGATCAAACACTTCTGCCAATGGCGACGAGCGGTCGTGAAAGAACTCGCTGATGCGTTTTCCGGCGTCGTCCACGTCAAGTCCGGTAACCTGTTCGGCGAAGTTGTTCCAGCGCTCCAGCCGACCGTCGGGATTGACATAGGCAATCAGCACATCGGCGGTATCCAGCAGGCGGTCGCTGAACTCAATTTCTTCCGACAGGAAGCGCGTTCGTTCCGAGACGCGTGCCTCGATGTCTTGTGTGACAGAAAGCAAGTCGCGCTGGATTTGCCTCAGGCTGGAAATGTCGGTCAGCAGAAGTGCAAACTGCTGTCCTTCGGCGTCGAGCGCGAGCTTTTGTATCTGCACGGAAACTGCACCGCGGGGAATGACGAGCGGCCCTTCAAGATTGCGCTCGAACAGATCACGAATTTCAAGCAGCCCGGTGACCTGCCACAGTTTTTGACCGGTGACCACGGAGTGTTCTGCGCCAAAGAGCTTCGCGACATCAGAGGCCACGGAGAGGATTGTGCCATCGGCAGCGCACAGCACGGCGCGGCTGCGCAGATTTCCGAGGGCGTCTTTACCGATGGCCGCGAGTTTGTCAAGGCGCGATCGGTAGAAACAACGCTCGATGACGTTAATCAGCGTCGTCGAATCCACTGGCTTGGAAAGGAAGTCAGCAGCCCCATGTTTCAATGCACGCAAGGCCAAATTGCGTTGGGCGAACGCGGTGACGAGAATAACGTGAACACCGGGATCGGCCAGTCGGGTCTTAGCCAGCAGTTCGATGCCGTCCATGCCGGGCAGGCGCACGTCCGTCAGGAGGACGCGGATTTCCCGGCGGGCAGTCAGCAGCGCGAGCGCTGCGGGACCATCGCCGGCCTGATGAACGGTGAAACCGTGCTCAGAGAGCACGGTTGCCAATCCGTCGCGGGCAGCGGCGTCGTCGTCAACGATTAGAATTTCCTGGTCGAGCATATCTCAATCCAAGATAGCCCAGTCCACCAAGAAAGTCAAGCGCTGCGTTACAGGTACTTCTTGACCAAACCGTCAATCGCCTCGAGTGAGAACGGCTTTTCGAGGAAGCCGTCCGCGCGGGCGGTCTTGTCGGCGAAGAAGCGGCGGAAGTGGGCAAAGCCGGTGATGAAAATCACGGGCAGGTCCGGATTGATACGCTTGACGGCGCGAAGCAGCTGGAAGCCGTTCATCAGCGGCATGTGGATATCGGTGATGATCATATCCGGCGCGTCGGCGATGATCATTTCCAATGCCTTTTGTCCGTTGGGCGCGCCGATTCCTTCGTAACCTGAGAATTTCAGGAAGTTGATCAGGAGATCACGAATGACCTCGTCGTCATCCACCACCAGAACTTTTTTCTTCAGAGTGTCCATGTAGGCCTCGCGGCGTTATATGACTAATTTGCAGTTTCGTTGGATACTTGCGACTTCGACAGATCGAGCATGGTCACTCCTTCGACAGAGTAGTTCTTGACGATCGGGTCGGAGATGAGTTTCAATTTGTTCATAATGCCTTTGATCTTATAAACCTGCTGCTGAATGACCTCGAGCGCCTGCTTGTCACCGGCATCTGCCGCGGCGAGCTTGAGTTCGAGGAATTGCGCATAGCCCAAGATGATACCCAAAGGCGTATTGATGTGATCGTTGGCTGTCACTGCTGTTTGCGTAATGGCGCGCAGACGTGCTGACTTGATGCGTTCATTTTCGAGCGCTTTGATCGGCGTGACGTCGCGTTCGATCACGGAAAAGCCCAGCACTTCGCCGGCATTGTCTTTGATCAACGTGTAGGTCGCGGCGACGGGAAAAACTTCACCGTCCTTGCGGCGGCGCTGTACTTCGGGGTCTGTCATTGAGCCGCGCTGAATCAGCAGTCTGACGACGTTAGGCGACTTGCGGGTAAACCCCGGCGGGTCGAGGTGGTCGTCAACATTTTTCCCGATGATCTCTTCGGCACTGTATCCGTACACGCGCTCGGCGCCATTGTTCCAAAGTTTGACATTGCCTTCGGTATCGCATGTAAAGATGGCTTCATGCGAGTTTGTAATAACGAGATCGAGATACTCTGAAATGGCTTTAAGCTTGTCAAGGTGAGTCTCGAACTCGCGGTGGAGGCTGCGGAAGTTGTGTTTCACTTTGGCGTCGCCGCAGGCCGCGATGATCCGCGACGGCTCGCACGGGAGAATCAGATAATCGTCCACGCCGTTGAGCAACATGTTGAGCAGAACGTCGGAGTCTGCACGCTTCACCAACGCGATGATGACAGGCCGAATTCCCGCTGTGTTGGCCAGCTCCTTGGGGAACTCAAAGGTCAGCCGCGACGACATGTCAACAAAGACGACATGCGGCATACTTTGCGTCCAAAGCTCCGCACATTCATCCAACGTTCTCGCGCGTTCTACCCTCCAGCCGTCCAATTCGAGCGTAGTTTGCATCGAATGGCTTGTGGCGTCGTCTGCGCTGACGATCAGCGTTTCGCCTTTGTGCGTCAGGATTTGCCGTTCTTTCGGCGTAACCAGAAGTCTATGCAGCGCGAGTTCGACCGTCCGTGCGATGAGATGTTCATCTTCCGGCAGTTTCAAGAAAGCGAACGCCTGCGCTTTGCGGGCCACGTGTTCGGCGACAACGTCATGATACTCGCTGGCGATCATAATGAACGGAATCTGATCGCTGCCTGTGACGAGCGGCAGTTTCAGCATGCGGCACAATCTGAAACCGTCGAGGTCGCTCAGGTTCACATCGGCGAATACTACAGCAGGAGTGCGCGACTGTATTTCTTTAATGGCCTCTTGCGCGGTCTCGACGAACGCGACGTCAATGCTTTCGACTGTGGACAGTGAGTGCCTGATCAAGGGGCGCATCATTTCGTGCGCCGTGACGACAAGCACGCGGGCTAAACCGCCTGATCGTGGGGCGCCGGGAATGCGGTTGGTAGCGCGAATCATGAACTATGCTCCGGCGCAGAGTGGTCAAACCAGCTCACGGTCACGGATGGCGGGTTTTCAGCAAATGCGACATCGTCTGCCAGTGCAGAGGCGAGCTGCAAGCCTGAGAGTTTACCCTTGGGCAGCGCGAATTTTCTTTGCTGCATGATGGCTTTGCCGTCGAATGCAGAGCCTGTATTCCAGATTGTCAAAGTCGTTTTCTTTTTTCCGGCCTGAAGTTCGATACCATACCGCAACGCGGAATCCCCATGTGTTCCATGCTCGACGGCATTGTCCATCAATTCGACAGCCAACAGCGGCAATCGGCGATAGGCTATGTCCGGATTGGGCGACGATTGTGCGGCCACTGCGATCAAACGCGCGAGGTCGGCGGGCGCGGGAACATGGTCACCGGGGAACTCGAGTGACAGATGATTGTTTTCCGGCTCCGCTGCCTGCTCTTCACGTAATGAGGCCGAGAGCCGCAGACTGAGTTCAATCATGTCAGAGAGATCCGCGAGCGAATAGGGTTTACAGAGTACGTTCCAAGCTCCGCCGGCCAGTGACTTCTGCATGATTGCAGGATCGCCGAGTCCGGTCATGATGCACACGATGGCATCGGGCGCGATCTGGTTCAGCGGTTTGATAAGTTCCATTCCACTGCGGCCCGGCATCATCATGTCAAGCAAAATCAGATCAGGCTCGGCTTTTCTGCATGCCTCTTCGGCGCGCGACGATGAGCTTTCGATTGTGACGGCACAGCCAACAACTTCCAGCGCCGAGCCGAGAATGCTTGCAACATCCGGGTCATCATCAATGATGAGCACTCTTGGTGTTTTCAGTTGCGCTGACAAGTGTAAATCGAAGTCTGATTGTGATAATGCATGGCTATCCGCCAATTTCAGGGCAACATTCATACCATGAAAAGTGCCTCGGCTCTATGCGGGCCGAGGCACTGTAAAACACGCAAAAAGTTAACTTTAGCGATGTTTTGCGGGGAGTGAACCCGCAAACATGTCACTTATGAAAACTGGAGAGGCTTTCAGCAGTCAGAAGTGCCGCCCGAGGGGTCAGGTATTGCCCAGTCGCCACGCGGTTCCGCAACTCGGATAGGCGTTCCGGTGCCAAGCCTTGGTCAGTAGCGTTCAAGACGGCGGAATCCAGCGCAGATTGTGTAACCTGCTGTTCTTTAGAAAGTTCAAATTGATCACCCGCGATGGTGACCGTCCGCTCGGGAGCGCGTTGCGCCTTGTCCGGGGAATTTTCTTTGACTTCCTGACCAAGAGGCGGCAAGCCGTATGGTCGTTGTGCTTCGATTTTCATGGTTTCGCTTCTGGCTGGGATGTTATAGCAAACGTTTCAGCAACAGTCGTGCCACAGGGGTATTTACAGGGCGGCTGCGGCAAATTCAGAGGCGGGGAGGGCACCTTGCGCTTTGAGGCGGTCAAAGAGTTCGGCCCAGCCGGCGCGGATTTGCGTCAGTGCGTCGGCAACCTGATGAAGTTGAGAGATGTCGCGCTTGGCGTTGCCGATCGTTAGTTTCGTAGATAGGAAACTGTAGGTGTTGTCAAGCTGGCGAACGATTTCGGTATTATCGGTCATATTGAGCGTCTTGCGCAATTCGCCGATGCATTCGATGGCGGATTCGATAGCGCGGCCCTTTTCGGCCCAGCGGTTGGCGTACATGTGATCGGCGGCTTCGCGGGTGTAGCGAATTGCGCCGTCGCAAAGCATGAGCACGAGTTGCGGAGCGCTGCATGCAGCGTCCATGGTACGATAGGTTGTGAAATTAGGAGCGACTTTCATATTATCCTAAGACTCCTGCAAGGTAGCTGCTTTGGTTTTTCATTTTAGAGAGCAGTGTTTCCAGCGTGGAATACTGACGGCGCAAGCCTTCTTCAGTGGTGGTGAGCCGTTTTTCCCACGAAGCGATTTGGCGGTCGAGATTCTCGTTTTGCGTTTCGAGATTCTGTTGTGCGAAGTGCACCGTGCCCGTGTCTTCGTTATTGATCGCGCTGGCAGCCGTCGCGACCATTTCGGTAATGCCCTTGCCCAGGCGGAAGGTGGTGTTGACACTGCCGGCAATGCCCGTTCCCGGCGGTGTGAAACTCAAGACCAATCCCTCGACGGATGTATCAGCGGCGCCGCGAATGAGAAATCCATCAATGGTGGCAGCCTGTCCGTTGATGGTTGCGGAAGTTGGTACGCCATTCGCGCCGTAGTTTACGACCAGCGAGAAGTTGCCGCCGCTCGTGTTTTCGTTGGTTGAAACCAGACCGATTTTGTTGTCCACAGCATCGAAAGACTGACTGAAGAGGTTTACTACTTCTTCGAAGCGTTCATCGAGCGCTTTGTTCAGGTCGGCGTCATCAATCGTCAGAATTCCTCGTGTTGAGGACAGGATTCCAATGTCCGCGAGGTGCGACAATTCCTGACCACTGGGAAGCACGGCGACTTGCTGCGAGATCACCGAGGTGAGTTCGCTGCGAATCGAGGCGAGGAAGCCATCACCGAGGAGCGGCCCGGCGGTTTCATTTTCTTCATCGTAGGACGAGTAGGTAGAGATGTCCTGCATGACGGAATTGTAGGCATCCACAAAGCCGCGAATCTTGGCCTTCATCGCTGTTTTGTCATCATCAACGGAGACTGTGATTTCGTTGCCGACATCGGCGGCCAGGAGGTTGAGCGTGACTCCCTCAATGAAACCTTCGATGGTATTGCTCGACTGCGAAACGTAGATACCGTCAATGCGCACATTGGCATCCTGCGCGGCAGTCAGAGTGGGTACGAAGACATCGGTGGAAAAGGTGTCACCCGTGACCAATGTACCTGCGGCAAATGACATTGTGACGCCGTTGGCGACGGTCATCGGATTCCCCACGTCGCCGCTGTTCAGCGTCATCGTTCCGGTGTTTCCCGCGCTGTCCGTCCATGCGATTTGAATGCCATTGGTAGTGCCGACGGTGCCGCCATTGGTGACCGTGAATTCATAGCTTTTGTTGACCGTGCCGCTGTACGTGCCGCCGGAGGTCAGTGCGGAGGTTCCACTCCACCCTGTTCTTGTTTCGGCGGCATCAATGACGTTAGACGTAAAATTCAAGGTCGTCGGGTTCGACGAGAACGAGATTCGGTTGTCAAGGCCGGGGTTGTTGGACGTGAGGATGAGCCTGTAGCGGCCGCTGCTGGAGCCATCGTCAAGAATGGACGCCGTGACAAGGTTATCGTTGTCGGCGGAGTTGTTGATCAGATTCTTGAGCTGTTCGAGCGTCGTGGCGGAAGAGAGATCAGCGTCGGCGATCGTGATGGTCTCATCACCTACTTGGATGACGAGATTTCCACCACTATCACCGACGCCGGTGCTATTTCTGTCATTGAAGCCTTGGGCCGCAATGCTATGAGCTTTCGCCAGGGCAAGCACTTCCACGGAATGCGAGCCGGGAGCAGCGCTTGACGATGCCTGGACCGTTACCACGGACGAATCGGAGGAGGAAGCCGATTTGACCACAAATTCGGATCGTCTGTCAAGATTCTGCGCGGCGCCTTGCAGCCCGGAGATCTTGCCTTGGATCTGAGCCCACAGATTGAGCTTGGTTTCGTTATCACTTTTGCGTTCTTCGTAGAGGGAGACTCGCCGCCTCTCGATTTGCATCAGTTGTTTGATTGTGCTGTCCCAGTCTATACCGGACACCAATCCCGAAACCGTGGTTGATGGCTGTGACACAATTTCTCCCTATCGTTTTAGGCGGAGGCCTTCTCCCGGAAGTGTCTCCGTCCGGTCCGCCGCGATTTTTTGCGCGGCGGACCTGACGATAGTAGAGACTTCTTCCGATTAGCCGACGAGCTGGGCGATGATGTTCGGCACTTGATTGGCCGTTGACAGCATCGAAACGCCGGTCTGCATCAGGATCTGGCTGCGCGTGTAGTTAGACATTTCCTCGGCGAAGTCGGCATCGCGGATTTGCGATTCCGAGGCCGTGGCGTTTTCACGCGAGATTTTCAGGTTCTGAATCGTATTCTGCAAGCGTTCGACCATCGAGCCGATGAACGTACGCTCGGTATCCTTCGAGTTGATCGCTGAGATCAGGCTATCAATAGCGCTCTGCGCAGACGCCGTGTCGGCGACGTTGAGGGCTGTGATACCGAGATCGTCGGCGGTTGCGCCACCGAGGTTGACGTAGTAGAAGTCAAGCCCGGTTTCGTTGTTTTCGCCAATATGGAACTTGATGCTGCTTCCGTCGGCTGCCGTGGAGACGGCATTGTAGCCGAGGGCTTGCGTCGTGTCCGTGCTGGCGGAAGCGGCGGCGCGTGAACCGTCGAGCAAGTAGTAGCCATTGTAGTTGGCGGACTTGGCGATACGGTCGGCTTCCGACTTCAACTGCTGGAACTCGACGTTTGCGACTTGACGGTCAAGTGTCGTCAAGATACCATTGGCGGCCTGCACGGCGATGGCGCGCATGCGCACCAGCTTTTCATCAATTACCGACAGGGCTCCTTCAGCCGTCTGGAGCATGTTGACATTATACGTTGCGTTCTTCTCAGCTTCGACCATACCAGTGATCGAAGAGCGAAGCCGCTCGCTAATGCCCAATCCGGTGGGATCATCCCACGCGTAATTGATGCGCAGACCGCTGGACAGTCGTTGCACTGCCTTGTCCAGATCGTTCTGTGCTGTCCATACCGAGCGCTGCGCGCCGAGGGACAACAAGTTGTGGTTGATACGTGTACTCATGCGTTCCTCCTCCGAGGGAGCTTTGCTGGAAAGTTACCGTTAAGCTCAAATGTGAATATAAGTCGCCCCAATAGGGCGCGGTTCACCATGATTATCGGCGACCCTTGAGCGAACTTAAATTCCCCTCGGTATTGAGGTTAGGGTCAACAAACTTCGTTGACCCGGCAGTACAGGCTCCACATGCCCAAAGAACAAATCAGCCAAGTTCTATGAAAAACTTGGTTTCGAAAATCATCGTTTAAGAGCTGCTCGAGTTTTTCTAAATCGAACAGTTTAGCAATCAGCGGCTGCGCGAGCGCTTGTTTTAATTTCTCCTGACCCATCGAATTGGAGAACAGGAGAGGCAAGGAGGCGGAGAACGCGTGCTTGGGCCTGTGCAAGAAGCTATCAGGCAACAGACCCAGGGCGGATTTTCTCAGCACGGTTTTCTCGAGACCGAACTGCGGGAGCAGGTCGGGAGGCTCGAGCGCGAGTGCGAAGTCCACCACATCCGGATCGGTGAACGGCACGCGGCCTTCAATGGACGCGGCCATAGTGGCACCATCGAGCCGGGCCAGTAGATGCGGGAAATGATCACTAAGCAGCAGCGCCCGCGGGTCTCCGGGCAGCGAGAAAAGTGCGCTGGATTGCATTACGAAGTCTGCATCGCGTTGCGTAGTTTCAGTCAATGCAGAGGCGTCTTTCAGACAGTGCACCAAATCAGTATTCGTGAACCACGCGGATGCAGCCCGGTAATCTCCAATTGCATTTGCGCTGAGCAGTGCGTTCTGGTTCAGTCGCGCGAGCAGGCGTCTGTAGCCGCCGAAAAGCTCGTCCGCCCCCTCCCCACTAAGCACAGCCTTGACATCTTGATGTGCGCGCTGTGCGATACGAAAGATCAGCACTTCATTGGGAAGTGAAACGGGCAGGCCGCGCTTGATAGTCAGGTCGCGCATGCCGCTGAAGAAGGACTCGATGGAGACGGACATCTCGTGATGTGCTGTTCCAAGATGAGTCGCAATCTCGCGAGCGGACTGCAAATCTGTGTGTTCGCCTTCCAACGCGACGGCATAGGTCCGGATGGGCTGGGAGACTTGCCTGGCGTAATGGGCCGCAAGAATAGAGCTGTCCAGTCCGCCTGAAAGCAAAACACCGATGGGGAAGTCCGCCTGTGTTTGCCGATAGACTGCTTCACCCAACAAATAGGTCAGTTTGGAAGGGCTCACCGGTTGCGTGTCAGCAGGCTTCGTTCGCTTGGACCAATGCAGCGAGGCCGCTTCGTTTTGACACAGCGTGGTGACATGACGGGGCGAAGCACTGGATATGCCCTGCCACACGGTTTCACTGCACCACGCGATTTGCGAGGTCATCAGGAAATGCAGGACGGGACGTGTTGCTGCCGGTCTGAAGCCGGTCATTTCAAGCACAGCGGCTGGCTCGCTGGCCGCTGCCGTGAGATTGTCACCTATTGAGTAGTATGCAGGCTTGATGCCGAATGCGTCGCGGACGATCTTCAGTGTTTTGCCGTCTGGCGACAGCAACATAATCGAGAACATGCCGTCCAGCTTTTGCCAAGCCTCGTCACCCCAGCGCGTTATGGCCTCGGCCAAGACTTCGGTGTCACTACTGTTTTGCGGCGACCAGCCGCTCAATTGGAGCAGTTGCCGTAGCTTGTGGTCATTATAAAGCTCGCCGACGAAGGCCAACGTTGTGCCATCAGGCAAGGTCAGCGGCTGTGCTCCACCTGCGAAATCACGGAGAGCCAAACGGCAATGTCCGACAGCGCCTTGGCCGTTGCGCAAAACACCGGAACCGTCCGGGCCGCGCGAATCCAAGAGTTTCAGCGCAGCACGAACGGCCGGTTCAGCATTGATTCCTGTTTGCAGCAGCGCTGCAGAGCCGCACATGGTTAGCCTGTTCGTTGCACGTGTGAGGGCTTCGATGACCTGTTGCGGTAGCCGGAGAAGGCTGCCCGGCGTTTTTGTATGCCGTTCAGCCGCCGACTGAGGGCGTTCAGCTCCTGCTGCAACTCGTGAGTCAGGTACCGATTTGCGGCTTGCATGGCGCGCAGCTCGCGCATTAGGTCGTCCGAGATTTTCCCGGATGCGAGTTGCTCGATCAGCGTTTGCCGCTGGTCGAGGAGCAGGCTGGCCGAGTTGAGGTCGTGCCGTTCGACGGCCTCCCATAGAGCGGCGGAAATCTGCCTGAGGTTGTCAGGCAGATTTACGCCATTAGGGGACTTGGTAATAAGCTGTTCCGAGCGTTCCGTCATGATTCAAGTTATCCGACCAATTGGGCGACGATATTCGGGATTTGGTTAGCCTGTCCGAGCATCGAGACACCGGTCTGCATGAGGATTTGAGCGCGTGTGTAGTTGGACATTTCGGCGGCGAAGTCCGCGTCGCGGATTTGCGATTCGGAGGCCGTCGCATTTTCGCGCTGAATCTTGAGATTCAAGATGGTGTTTTGCAGACGGGAGACCATTGATCCGAGGAAGGTACGTGTTGTGTCCTTGGAGTTGATGGCGGCGATCAGGGTGTCAATAGCACTCTGGGCGGACGCGGTGTTTGAGACATCAAGTCCGGCGACATTCAAGTCGTTCGCGGTCATGCCGGCGATATTAATGTAGTAGAAATCCATGCCCGTCTCATTGTTCTCACCGATGTGGAACTTAATCGAGGTGGCTTCCCCGGCGGTCGTGACGGCATTGTAGCCGAGCGCAAGGGTCGGGTCGGTGCTGACATTTGACGCTTGACGCGAACCGTCGAGGAGATAGAAGCCGTTGTAGTTCGCCGAGCGGGCGATACGGTCCATTTCGCTCTTCAGCTGCTGGAATTCCACATTGGCGACCTGGCGGTCAAGCGTGGTCAACACGCCGTTGGCAGCCTGAATAGCGATAGCGCGCATACGGATCAGTTTTTCATCAATGACTGCCAACGCGCCTTCGGCGGTCTGCATCATATTGATGTTGTAGCTGGCGTTCTTCTCAGCTTCTACCATGCCGCCGATAGACGAGCGGAGGCGTTCACTGATGCCAAGGCCGGTGGGATCATCCCACGCGTAGTTGATGCGCAGGCCGCTGGACAAGCGCTGGACGGCGGAATCCAGGTCATTTTGGGCTGACCATACAGAGCGCTGGGCGCTCAAGGACAGCAGGTTGTGGTTAATGCGAGTGCTCATGTTACTCCCGTGATATTAGGTTTCACCCGCTAATCGCGGGACAACTTCTTCAAAAGATAGTCGGACATTGCGCGTGCCAGCTCGGCCATGGGGTCGTTGCTGACGGGACGTTCGACATCCACTTTGCGCAGCAGTTCAAGTTTCCGCTTGGCACCTTCCAGGGTGTAACCCTGAACTTTGACCAGATAGTTGATCTTTTCGAGATCGGCGATGGACTTGTCGTCGTAGCGGCGTTGGTTGCCCGTTGTACGCAGCGGCTCTAAATAGCTTTCAAACTCTTTTTCCCAATAGCGAATGGTTGGCTTGGGAATACCGGTGATGGCGTGCACCTGACCGATGGAATAGAGCTTTGGCGCTTTCGAGGCCCGCGTGCGGGGCAAAGTTAGAATCTCGTCATGTTTCATTTCAAGTACTCCGATGTATTCGATTTCCTTACACTCAGGTTATCGGAATACCCGATTCAAAACTTTAATTTGCTTCATGGGTCCGTTCCGCAGCGGTGTTGACCTGACCTGCGGCCTGAATCATACATTCTGTGCAGTTACGCAGGGCCGCCGGGAGGCGGTATTCCAGCTCATCTGCGAGGGCTGTGTAGTCACCGGCTGTTTGCGCGGCGAGCACGCGGTCCAAGACGGGCATTAACGCCGCTCCGGCCTGGTTCATGCGGGCGAATTGACCATCTTGGCGTGGACGTTTCTGGATGGCGAGCGCGGCCCCCTTAAGCGACAATGTGACGCGATCGAGGACATCGGCGAGCAGCTGATTTGCCTGACACTCATCGCCCATGCGAAAAGTGGTCGCTAAACCCGGAAGTTCGGCTGCAACTTGCTTCTGAACCAGCAACGAATCATTTAAGATTTGCTCCGTGACGGCGCAAGATTCCTGAACAATCACATCCAACGTTTCGATGCGGGTCACTGGTGTTGCGAGTTGGCGTTTGCGGCGGAAGCCGTTGTCAATGGGCGTACCGTCAATGCTCGCGGCCAGCAGCACTTTACCACCGAGATGGATTTCCTGTTGAAGTTCTGAAAGAACCTGCCCGACCGGCATTTCGCCGGTTGCCTCTTTGGCCAACTCAAGACCGTTGATGCGGATTTTCATGCGATACTCTCCAGCCGCGTGGTTGGGCGGCTTATGGTTGAATTGAATTTCTCAATAGTATTTTCCAAGCAACTGGAAGCTGCCGTGAGTTTGACATAGAGATCAGCCAATTCGGCTGCTTGCTCGCTGACATCACCGCGCACGCTTGCACGGGCGATCTGAAGAAACTGAGCGACATGATGCAGCGGCGGCAGTCCAATCAAGAACTCTTGCAGCTTGCGTTCGGCGGCTGCAAGCGCGTTGGCGCGGGCCTCGAGCGCTGAAAGTGAGATTTGTTTTTGAGCGACCCGCTCTGCCTGCTGTGCGCATTGACCAAATAGTCTTGTGACTTCACAATCACTGGAATCGGACGCACTGCCGGAGTTCTCCGCCAGTGCTGTCCACCAGAAGCGGCGCAAGGCAGATTGCCACTCTTCGTAGGCATCATGTGGCCCGCCAACCGCGTCGAGTTCCAGACCATTCAGATGTCCGGATAAGTTCGTCCGATAGAGTGTAGTGTCATCAGGCATTGCTGCGGCAAATTGTCCCGATGCCAGAGCATTGAATGCCCGCAACACTGCGTCCACTTCAATACGAGCAGCAGGTGCCGATGTGACTCCCTTGCCTGGCTTTCGTTCAAGCAGGCGTGAGAGGTGCGGCTGGAACACCCATGCATTGTCACAATAGGGTGCAGTCTCGAATGCGTGGGCCGACCCGCCTTCGATAACGACCAGCGGCAGATTCGTGGCGGCGGCAACATGCACAGGGCCGGAATCGGCTGAGACCATCAGCGAAGCGTCGCAGCAGAGATCTATCAAGTCTTGTACGGAAGTCTTGCCACATAAATCTACAAGGCGGGGGTGAGCGGCAAATGAACTCGCGGACTTATGCGCGCCTGCGCCGATAACTGACACATGGGCACCGCGATCCAAGAGTTCCTTTGCCAGTCCAGCGAATCGTTCTTCGGGCCACTGTTTGTCGGATTGCGAAGCTCCTGCGTGAAGAATGACGTGTCTAAAGACATCAAGCGAACGGCCGCCAGCCGCACGGCCCACCAAGCGCCGCAGGACCGGCGTGCGGTTCTTCACAGTCGTCGCCGGTGCAACAGCATTTACATATATGTCAACAAGATTGAACGAACACCAGGGGCGCGCGAGATTGGTTGCAAAAAAGTACTGAAGCCAGCGGTTGTTCACAACCTGGTGGCCGCTCTCGTCCAGAGCGACGCCATCAGCATTGCTCGCGACCATGGATGCAAGCACCATTGAGGGCCGCGTATGCGTGACGTTGATCACATGATCATATTTCACGGCAGATAGCCTGCGACTCAACGACAGGTAAGCTTCATAGGGTAATTTGTTACCGCTGGACAAAGTGCCGAGTATCTCAGCGAAGTCAATGGTCAGGATTTCGTCGGCACCGACTAATTCGCTAGCGATGTCCGAGAATGTGCGCTCAACCAGCAGCGTCACAT
>Ga0268298_10002421_pt1 | contig 20427 bp, 15 predicted proteins | sample WWTPWeurt_MetaG_FD_194462 | JGI IMG/M metagenome (GOLD analysis project Ga0268298, IMG submission 194462) | Activated sludge microbial communities from WWTP in Nijmegen, Gelderland, Netherland - WWTP Weurt | ecosystem: Engineered > WWTP > Aerobic digester > Activated sludge | place... | reverse complement strand
GCCTGCCACAGCAAATTTACCAATGGTTGTAGCACCATAAATTTTTGTACCTGCTTTAATAACTGCATTTTCTAAAATAGCACAACTACCTCTAATAATACTACCTTCCATTATTGTAGCATTTTTGCCAACATAAATAATTCCATTTTGGGCATTTAAAATACAATGCTCTACATTAGCCTCTTCATCTATAAAAATATTTTCTGGATTAATAACAACATTAGTGGAAGAAATTTTATAAGATTGTTTTTGTTTAATAATCCAATCAAATTGCTCTTTCAAAATTTGTTCATTTATCTGAAATAAATGAAATGGTTGAGTTATTCTATTGACAAAATTCCTATTATCTATAATTTTAATTTTTTTAAATATTTCAGACAAAGTGTTATTAAAATTACTAGTTTTAAAAGCAATTAATCCAAACTCATCTGCAATAGCTTCAGATGATTGCAGAGCTAGTATTTTGTTAATGATATTATTATCTGGTACTACAGATGCATCAATAAATAAATGTTCTCCACTGTCATTTATTTCTTCATAAAGTGGTTGTAAATAATCATCAGTTTTTAGTAGTATTGGTTTATTGAGAGCCTGTTGCCACCACTCTTTTAATGTAAAAATACCTAAACGTACATCGCCTAAAGATTTATTTAGTGTAATAGGGTAAAAGTTTTTTCTTATAGGTGTATCAAATAAAATAATTGACATGATGGAAGGCAAGATAATAAAAAATGTAATTAGAAAGTTGGATTAGTTAAGAAGTAAAAATTATTCCTTTTATGAAATAATTTCATTAAAATTTATTTTTAAAAAATTAATCATACTGCTACAAATAGTTTACTTGCATTAATTGATTTCAGACAAGTAAATCAATTATTCTTTAATTTGTGCAATATTCAAACTAGTACTTGTTGTTACAGCTTTTTTAAACTTTTTCAACTGTTTTGCTAATTTTCCTTTTATTCATTTATGTTTGCTGCACTCTTTAAAATAAAAACCAATGAATTTTAAAAAAGTAAATAATATTACGGGATGGATTATTGCCCTAATTGCTTGTACTGTTTATATTGTAACTGCTGAGGCAGGGGGGAGTTTATGGGATTGTGGAGAATTTGTAAGTAGTTGTTTTAAACTTCAAGTACCTCACCCTCCAGGTGCCCCAATGTTTGTTATTTTAGGTAGATTTTTTATTGTACTTTTTGGTAACGACCCTTTAACTGCAGCAAAAGCAGTTAATATTATGAGTGCTTTGGCAAGCGGTTTTACCATCTTATTTTTATTTTGGACCATTACCCACTTTGCAAGAAGAATTGTACATTCTGATGTAAGTAAACCTTTAACCCAAACCCAAATTTTATCTATAATGGGTGCAGGTGTTGTAGGTGCTTTAGCTTATACTTTTAGCGATAGCTTTTGGTACAGTGCTGTTGAAGGGGAAGTGTATGCTCTTAGTTCTTTCTTTACTGCTTTAGTTTTTTGGGCAATTTTGAGATGGGAACATGAAGCAGACCAAAAAGGAGCAGACCGTTGGATAGTTTTTATATTTTTTATGATGGGCTTATCTATTGGGGTTCACTTATTAAACTTACTTACTATTCCTGCAATTGTAATGGTGTATTATATCAGAAAAAGAATTGATTTTAATTACAAAATTATTCGTAAGTATTTTATATTATTTACCATTATTGGAGGTTCATTGGCTTTTATTGGTACTTTAATAGTTGCCAATAGCGAGGCAGATAGAGTGCCTTTAGATGCAACTTTGGCTGGTTTAGCTTTAGTTGGTACAGCTTTAGTAATTGTATTCTTAAGACTTGTAGAATCATTTAAAAAAGAAAAGAAAGAATACTACGGAGGTATGTATATCTTTTTTATTTTAGGTTGTATTATAACTGGTGTTGTACAAGTTGGGGTAATACAATATACAGTTAAAATGGCTGGTGCTTTTGATAGATATTTTGTAAATGGTTTTGGTATGCCATTCTTTAGTGGCTTTGCATTCTTCTTTATTTTATTAGCAGCATTAATTTGGTATGGATTAAAAATTGCTGCAAAAAAAGGATGGTACTACTTAAAATTAAGTTTATGGTGTGTTACATTTATGCTTATTGGTTATAGTACTTATGTAACCACAATGATTCGTAGTAATGCAGATCCTGCTATTGATATGTACAATGTAGATAACCCAATGAGTTTAGTGGGTTATTTAGGACGTGAACAATATGGCGATTTTCCAATTTTATATGGTCAAAAATTTACAGCACGTCCTTACGACTCTAAAGAAACAGGTACAAAATATCAAAAAGGGAAAGACAACTATGTAGAAATTGGAAAAGACTTTAAATACATATATGCAGCAGAAGATAAAATGGTTTTTCCAAGAGTGTGGGATGCAAGTAATGATCAATCTCATGCAGATTATTATGCCAGCTTTTTAAACATTGGCCAAATGCAAGATGGTACGTATGAAAGAAGCCCTAACCAAATAGATAATATGCACTTCTTTTTAGGGTATCAAATTAATTTCATGTACTTCAGGTATTTTATGTGGAATTTTTCTGGCAAACAAAATGATATTCAAGGTTCTTCCTTAGCCAATTTAAGAGATGGTAATTGGATAACAGGAATTAATTTTATTGATAACCTACGTTTAGGTAATCAAGATAAAATGCCAGATAGTTTAACCCATAACAAAGCAAATAATAAACTTTATGCTTTACCTTTTATACTAGGGCTAATTGGTTTATTGTATCATTTTAAACAAAAAGGTGCCGATGCTTTAGTAAATATGCTATTATTCTTCTTTACAGGGCTTGCAATTGTTGTTTACTTGAATCAGGCTGGTAACCAACCAAGAGAGAGAGATTATGCGTATGTTGGTAGTTTTTATGCATTTGCTGTTTGGATTGGGTTAGGTGTATTGCAAGTAAAATCCTGGATTACTCGTGTTGTAAACCAAAAAGTGGCAGCAACTTTGGCTACAGTTATTTGTTTATTGGCAGTACCTGTTTTAATGGCTCAACAAGAGTGGGATGATCATGATAGAAGCAACAAAACACTTGCAAGAGATTTAGCAAAAGATTACTTAGAAAGTTGCCCTAAAGATGCTATACTTTTTTGTTTTGGAGATAATGATACTTACCCATTATGGTATGCACAAGAAGTAGAAGGAATACGAAAAGATATTAGAGTAATTAATTTTAGTTTATTGGGAATTGATTGGTACATTAATCAGTTGCGTTATAAAGTAAACGAAAGTGCACCAATTGATGTGATTTGGAGTGCAGATCAAATTGAAGGAAGAAAAAGAGATTATGTGCCATTTAAACCAAACCCTAAATTTCCAGAAAGTGCTTATTACGATTTGTATGATGTAATGAAAAATTATATAGGTAGTGATAATCCTGCATTTATAGATAACTCAAGAGGTGAGCCTTTAAATACTTTCCCAGTTAAAAAATTTGCTATTCCTGTTAATAAAGATGAGATAATTAAAAATGGCATTGTAAATGCTACAGATTCTATTTTAGCAGAACTTAGATTTGATTTAAATAAAGACAGATTATTGAAAAACGATTTGGCTGTATTAAATATTATTGCTGCCAATAAATGGAAACGTCCTATATGTTTTACAAGCAATAACCCATACCAAATAGGCTTAGGTTTTGAAAGATTTTTAAGGATGGATGGATTAACTTACAGATTGGTGCCTGTAGATAACAGCAATGGAACATTTAATACCAATGCTCCTTTGGTAAATACCGATTGGGCATACGATAAAATGATGAATAATTTTGCTGCAGGAAATGCAAATGTAAAAGGAGTATATTTTGATGAAGAAAATAGAAGGCATTTAAACTCTATAAGAGAAGCCTATACAGAATTAGCATTTGATTTAATAAGTAAAAACAGAATGAATGATGCTAAAGAAGTATTACAACATTGCGATTCATTAATGCTACAAGAGAATGTTCCTTATGGAATGGTAAGTAGAGCAAATCAGCACAATCGTAATAGTTTAAGGTTTTTAACTGCATGCTATGAAGTAGGAGATAAAGATTTAGCTGCAAAAGTATTAAAAAGCCTAAAAACAGATATTGAGCAACAACAAGTTTACTATGCAAGTTTAGGTGATGGTAAAACATCTGTTGAGGCTTATAAAAAGCTAATGGATGATTATATTACTCGATATAATTCTGCTCGTACAAGGCAAGATCAGGTTACTGCTGATAATATTTTACAAAGCAATTTATCTCAACGTCAAATTAATTCATTAAACGATATTAGAATGAGCTATATGCTGCTTGTTGAATTAAATAATGTAGAAATTACTAACAATAAAACACAACAAGTTCCAGCACAAACAAGTGTGGATACAACAAAAAAATAATAAATAAAACTAGTGTAAAATAAGGTTATGTAAAATTTCAATTAAATTTTATGTAGCCTTATTTTTATATTACAATATGGGTTTGTTTTAATACACCCATTACAAAAACACTCTGCACATTTGCAATATTTTCACTCTGGCTAAGTTTGTTAACATGAAAATGATAATAATCATCCATGCTTTCTGCTACTACTTTTAACATAAAGTCAAACTCGCCAGAAATATTAAAACACTCAATTACTTCTGGTAAACTATGAATATGTTTGATAAATTTTGAGCCTGCATTTTTGCTATGTTCTTTTAAACTTACATAACAAAAAACCATTAAACTTTTTTTCACTTTTGCATAATCTAATAAAGTGGCATATTGTTTTATTACTCCCAATTGTTCAAGCCTTTTAATTCTTTCATGTACAGGCGTTGTGCTTAAATGAATTTGTTTGGCAATGTCCTTTACGGTTGCTTTTGCATTTTGTTGAAGTAGTTTTAAAATGGCAAAGTCTTTATTATCTAATACAATGCTTTCATTAGTGGTTTGTTCTTTTTTTACTGTTTTAGCCATAAGTTACTTATTATTTGTTCTAAATATTACTATAAAATTAATAAAATATTCTAAATTATTAATAGTTTGCAAAAAATTATTCTTTATTAAATACTTTTGCGTTCTAATAAAAATAAAATATGTCAACGCTTACAAAAACAATTGATTTTACATTGCCATACAAAGTGGCAGATATTAGTCTTGCAGAGTGGGGGAGAAAAGAAATTCGTTTAGCCGAAGCAGAAATGCCAGGTTTAATGAGTATTCGTGCTGAGTACGGTGCATCTCAACCATTAAAAGGTGCAAGAATTGCAGGTTGTTTACACATGACCATTCAAACTGCAGTTTTAATTGAAACATTAGTTGCTTTAGGTGCAGAAGTTAAATGGAGCTCTTGTAACATTTTTTCTACACAAGATCATGCTGCTGCTGCTATTGCTGCTGCTGGCATTGGAGTGTATGCTTGGAAAGGTCAAACTCAAGAAGAAGCTGATTGGTGTATAGAACAAACATTATTTTTTGGTGGTGCAGATAGACCATTAAATATGATATTAGATGATGGAGGCGATTTAACAAATATGGTATTTGATAAATACCCTGAATTTGTTTCAGGCATAAAAGGTTTGAGTGAAGAAACTACAACAGGTGTACATCGTTTATACGAAAGAATGGTAAAAGGCACATTACCAATTCCTGCAATTAATGTAAACGACAGTGTTACTAAATCTAAATTTGATAACAAATATGGCTGTAAAGAATCTTTAGTTGACTCTATTCGTAGAGCTACAGATGTTATGATGGCTGGAAAGGTTGCTGTTGTTGGTTCTTATGGAGATGTAGGTAAAGGTTCTGCTGCTTCATTAAAGGGTGCTGGTTGTCGTGTAATTGTTACTGAAATAGACCCAATTTGTGCTTTACAAGCTGCCATGGATGGCTTTGAAGTAAAACCAATGATTAAAGCTGTAGCAGAAGCTGATATTATAGTTACTGCTTCTGGTTGTCGTGATTTAATTACTGAAAAACATTTTAGATTAATGAAAGACAAAGCTATTGTTTGTAACATTGGGCACTTTGATATTGAAATTGATATGGCTTGGTTAAATGACAATTTTGGTCATACAAAGAATACCATTAAACCTCAAGTAGATCTTTACACTATTGATGGTAAAGATGTAATAGTTTTAGCCGAAGGTCGTTTAGTAAATTTAGGTTGTGCAACAGGACACCCAAGTTTTGTAATGAGTAATTCATTTACCAACCAAACTTTAGCTCAGATAGAACTTTGGACAAATACTGATAAATATGAAAACAAAGTTTATGTTTTACCAAAGCATCTTGATGAAAAAGTAGCACGTTTGCACCTTGCAAAAATTGGTGTTGAACTTGATGTATTATCTGATGAACAAGCTGCTTATTTAGGTATTCCTAAAAATGGCCCTTTTAAAGCAGAGCATTACAGGTATTAATCTTTCTCACATACACTTACTATTAAAGGTACAATGTAATTGTACCTTTTTTGTTATATTATTAATAGGGTGGTGGTATTATTGAATAAATAAGCCAATACTTTATATTTTTAAATTACTTCTTATAGCTTTGTAGCAAATGACTATACAAGATATTATTAATGTTTTAGAGAATTATGCTCCACCAGCATTACAAGAGAGTTATGATAATGTTGGATTATTAATAGGAAATAAAAATTGGAATTGTACAGGAATTATTTGTTGCCTTGATTCTACAGAAGATGTTATAAAAGAAGCAATATCCAAAAAATGCAATTTAATAGTTGCACATCATCCAATAATTTTTAGTGGTCTAAAAAAGCTTAATGGTAGTAATTATGTTGAACAAACAATTATTAAAGCTATTAAAAATGATATTGCCATTTATGCAATTCATACCAATTTAGATAACTTAATAGATGGCGTAAACAAATCAATTGCCGATAAATTAAATTTAAAAAATACTTCTATTTTATTACCCAAAAATAATATGCTGCAAAAACTGTACACTTTTGTGCCAATAAATTATGCCGAAAAAGTGAAAGAAGCTTTGTTTGCAGTAGGGGCTGGCGAAATAGGCAATTATAGTGAGTGTAGTTTTAACACAAAAGGTATTGGTACTTTCAATGCTAATCAACTGTCTAATCCATTTGTAGGAAATAAAGGATTAAGGCATGAAGAAGTAGAAATAAAAGTAGAAATTATTTATCCTATTTGGCTTAAAAGTAAAATAATAAATACATTGAAAAATGTACACCCTTACGAAGAGCCTGCTTTTGATATTATTAGTTTACAAAACCAATATAACAAAATAGGGAGTGGTTTAATTGGTGAATTAGCAAAACCAATTAGTGCTAAAATGTTTCTACAAAATTTATCTAAAGTATTTGATTTACAAATAATTAGGCATAGTAAATTAAATAAAAAAAATATTAAAAAAGTAGCAATTTGTGGTGGTGCTGGCAACTTTTTAACAACTTTTGCTATGCAAGCAAGTGCAGATATTTTTATAACATCTGATATAAAATATCATGAATTTTTTGATACAAATTCTTCCATGATTTTGGCAGATATTGGACATTTTGAAAGTGAACAATTTACTATAGAATTATTACAAAATTATTTACACAAAAAATTCCCTAACTTTGCCGTCCTTAAAACTAAGGTTAAAACAAACCCTGTAGAATACTTTATAGTTTAATACAATAATGTTTTAGCAACTTTGTTAATAAATAGTACAAGTGAGTAATGTAATAACTACTTTAAGTAATTGCAGAACCCACTATCACAAAAATGTAAACTTTAAATAAGTATATGGCAGCAGTTAAAGAATTCTCTGTTGAAGAAAAATTAGTAAGCTTAGTAAAGCTTCAAAAAATTGATAGTAAATTAGATGAGTTTCAAATTTTAAAAGGCGAATTACCTTTAGAAGTAAGCGATTTAGAAGACGAAATTCAAGGCTTACATGCTCGTAAAAACAGAATTGAAGAAGAAGTGAATGGAGTTATTGAATTTATTGAAAGCAAAAAAGTAGCAATTAAAGAAGCAGAGGATTTAATTAAAAAGTATGATAAGCAAAGTAGCAATGTTAAAAATAACAGAGAGTACGAAGCAATAAACAAAGAAATGGAAATGCAGCAATTAGAAATGAAACTTGCTGAAAAACACATTAAAGATGCTAACGAAGAGATTGCTGATAAAGCCAAAGCATTAGAAATTGCCAAGAAAAATATTGCAACCAAAGAAGGTGTTTTGAACCACAAAAAGGAAGAGCTAGAAAAAATTATTGCCGATACTGAAAAAGAAGAAACACAGTTTAGAAAAAAAAGCGATTCTGCAAGAAAAGATGTTGAAGAACGTTTATTATATAGCTACGATAGAATTAGAAAAAGCTATAGAAATGGATTAGCTGTAGTACCTGTTGAACGTGATGCTTGTGGTGGCTGTTTTAACTCAATTCCTCCTCAAAAGCAAAGTGAAATACGTTTACACAAAAAAGTAATGGTTTGCGAAAATTGTGGTAGAATATTAGTAGATACAGATTTGAATGATAGTGTAACAACTAAATAAGTTTTACAATAATTAAAATTTACTTGGAGGCTGCCTTTAAAAGTAGCCTCTATTTTTTTGTAGAAATGCAAGAAAAATATGGGTACTTATATTTTTTATTTTTTAAATTAGATGGGCTTTGAATGATTCAAAAAATAAGATTAGTTTTACAAAGACACATGCCAATAAACAAGTAAGTAGTAACAATAAAATGATTTATAATGGATGAAAAAATTAGAGAGAAAGCTTCTTTATTTATCACTATAATCTATTTATTTTTAGGATTAATGCTATTACCTATTGCTATAGGAATGCTTACAGCATTACCAGAAATGATAGGCTTTCTTGGAGTTGCATTACTTATTTCATCTATTTTGTTTTTTTATTCTGCAATTAAGCAATTTGCTTCAAATGCTAAACAGAAAAAAGCAAATGCAAATTTCATTCAGCAAATTAATAAGCAAAATAAAATAACAAACATTGCTAAACAACATGATACCATTGTTAATGAAAATATAGATATAGCTATAGATTGTAGTTCATCTTTATCATATAGCATAAACAATAATAATTCTGTAATTGCAAATTGGCAATTAAGTAATGAAGATTGGATAAAGTTTTATAAAAATGAAAAGAAAGAGAGGATTACTAGTATTATTATTGAAGTGTTTTGGATACTGTTACTTGGTACAATATTACTTAAAAATACCAGAATGGCTGATACCTTAGATGCCTTGCTAGTAAGTGGATTGATAGGAGGGGTTTATGGTTTTGGAAAATACTTTTTAACAATGAAAAGTATTTCTCCAGATGTAAACTCTACAGAAAATAAAGAAATATGCATTACTAACAGTAGTATTTTAATTAATGGTAAATTAAATATTTTTAACGATGAAACCAGATGGTTTAAAAGTGCAAAGCTTTTAGATAACACCAACCCCTTGGTTGTAGAAATTACCTTTGGCTGGAAAACCAGACGTGGTAATACTTATGATGAAATCAGAATTCCTGTAAATAATAAAGAAACTGCCAATAATATAATTTCCTCTCTCTACAAAAAAAACAATTAATTATTGAACAACTCCTAAATCTACTTTAGTTTTGCTGTATGAACAAAAGCTATTTAGAACAGCAAATTCAGCAAAAAAAATCTTATTTATGTGTAGGGTTAGATACCGATATTACTTTAATACCTGACCACTTACAACAGTTACCCAATGCAATTGTAACCTTTAATAAAGCTATTATAGATGCCACAAAAGATTATTGTGTAAGCTATAAAATTAATACAGCATTTTACGAAGCATTAGGTACTAAAGGTTGGGAAATAATGGAAGAAACCTTGCATTATATTCCAAATACGCATTTTAAAATTGCAGATGCTAAAAGAGGCGATATAGGTAATACATCGGCTAGGTATGCAAAAGCTTTTTTTGAAACGCTTCCATTTGATGCTGTTACTGTAACACCTTACATGGGCGAAGACAGTATTAAACCATTTCTAGAGTATGAAAATAAATTTACTATTGTTTTAGGGCTTACTTCTAATAAAGGAGCTAATGATTTTGAATTATTAAAAATAGGGGAGCAGTTTTTATACGAAAAAGTATTAGAGAAAGTATCTCAATGGGGTACGCCTAATAATTTAATGTTTGTAGTAGGAGCAACACAAGCAAACGAACTTCAACACATCAGAAAAATAGTTCCTGAAAATTTTCTTTTAATTCCAGGTATTGGTTTTCAAGGTGGCAGTTTAAAAGATGTAAGTACAAACGGCTTTAATAAAAATGTTGGTATATTAGTTAATGTAAGCAGGGCAATAATTTATGCTGGAACCAACCAACAATTTGCAACTGATGCTAAAGAAATTGCATTAGAATATCAAACAGAAATGAGCAGTTATTTATAATTACGGTTATAATTATTTACCTTTGTACTTCAAAATTTTGCCCATCCTGCAAATGGGTTCATTGTTTAACTGAAACATTCGTTTTTTACCAATTAAGTTGTAATGAAAATGGATGTCTAAAATTTTATTTATGGCATTATTGCACAATCGTATAAGCAATAAAGAGTTGAAAGAAAAGCTGATGAGAGAAGTTGAACCACGTACAACTATTAGCTTCTATTGTTATTTCCACATTATTAATCCACAAGAATTTAGAGATTTTTTGTACAAAAATTTATCAACATTAAAAGTTTTTGGAAGAATATATATTGCTAAAGAAGGTATCAATGCACAAATTAGTGTTCCAACTAATTATTTTAATGAGTTAAAAACATTTTTATATAGCATTGATTCACTCCATAATTTAAGACTAAATATTGCAGTTGATGATGATGGTAAAAGCTTTTGGGTGTTAAAAATAAAAGTGAGAGATAAAATTGTTGCAGATGGTATAAACGATGATGCTTTTGATATGAAAAATAAAGGCAAGTATGTAAATGCTTTTGGAATGAATAAATTGTTGGAAGATAAAAACACTATAGTAATTGATATGCGTAATCATTACGAATATGAAGTTGGACATTTTGAAAATGCAATTGAAATTCCTAGCGATACTTTTAGAGAACAATTGCCTATGGCAGTAGAAATGATGAAAGGAAACGAAAATAAAAATATTGTTATGTATTGTACTGGTGGAATAAGATGTGAAAAAGCTAGTGCTTACATGCTGCACAAAGGATTTCAAAATGTTTTTCATTTAGAAGGTGGAATTATAAATTATGCTAAGCAAATTAAAGAAGAGGGAGAACCCAGTAAGTTTATTGGTAAGAATTTTGTATTTGATAACAGGCTAGGAGAAAGAATTACTAGTGATGTTATTGCAAAATGTCATCAATGTGGAGCTACATGCGATGAGCATACGAATTGTAAAAATAATGGTTGTCATTTACTATTTATACAATGTAAAAACTGTGCAAATAAATATGCAGGATGCTGTTCTGAAGCATGTAAAGAAACAATTAATATGCCGGAAGAAAGGCAAAAAGAATTAAGAAAAGGGACTGAAAACGGAATAATGATTTTTAATAAAAGTAAAGCAAGGTTAAGGCCCAAATTGAATGAATCTAAACCTTAGTAAAGGTTAATCGTAATTTTTATTTTGCCCAGCATTAGCCCATTGCACATTTAATATTCCTTTTCTTGCTTGGTCATTGGCAAAATATACAAATGCAATTACTTTTAAATTAGCCGAGTTTAATCCATTAATATCTACCGTATAATTTGCAATGTACTCATTGTCTTTTGTTTGATTGGCTACAGGAACAGTAATTCCTTTAATACTTGTAGGAGACAAAGAATAAACACCATTATGCACAAAAGTATTTATTGTATCTCCTGCAGAAAAGAATGGATTTCCAGGGTAACTTAAATTGTTATTATAATAATTTGCTTGTGGAGCTATTTTATTATTTTCTACAACTAAAATTACTAGTTTTAAACTGTCTTTAATGGTTACATCAAATCCTGTTTTTGCTGTAATATCTAAATTATTGCCATTTACTGTTGAATTTATTGCTAACCCAACTACAGCTCTTTTTTGATAAAATTTTTTAAATTCAGTACTATCATTTAAGTTATTTACATCGCCATTTTCTTGCATAAATGAAGTACGATTAATTAATACATTTGGTACCGATGAAACTCCATAATCATTTCTCATGATAGAATCAACAGTTCTATTAGCCAAATTGTCGTTACTATGAATTTGAACAGCAATTAAATTATTATTTGCTGCCATAAAGTTATTTAGTTTATAATCCATTCTAGGGCACCAACCACACCAGGTTGCAGTATAAAATTCTGCCAATACTTTAGTAGAATATTTTGCTGCTGTTGGTGCATTTGTAGTAACTGTTAGTGTATCGCTAATTACGTTGTACTTGTTTGCATAAACTTTATGAGTGCCTTGTTGATTAGCTTCAAAAAAAACTGCAGAGCCTTTAATTGCAAAACCATCAACAAAAATAACCGACGAAGCAGAAATATCATTTCCATCTTGATCTTTAACGGTAACTTTTATTTCATCAATACCATCGGCAGTTACTGAAGTTTTATCTAATGAAATACTTACTGAAGTTGGTATTGGATTAACAGTACTTTCATTTTTATTGCAAGAAAAAATCAAAATGGCTAACGATGTGTAAATCAAGTTAAAAGTAAATCTTCTCATGTAATTATTAGTTGCTGCAAACATAAATTATTGTGATGCTAAAAAGCAGTTAATTTTAATTTTTTACAATTTATTTTTAAGATTAAATTTAAGGTAGAGTATTTCCTATAATTAACATTATGTTAAGTTGTCATTTGATAATTAATATCACTAATTAGTTATAAATCAAATAAACCAGTATTTAATGCTTTAAGAGTTTGATTTTTTAAATTTCTTGGTACTAGTAAAGATATATTGTGTCCACTTCCTCCATAACTTACCATGGTAACAGGTATTTGGGAAATGGCTGAAAATATTTTAAGCATAATTTCATTATGAGCATTTATTTCATTGCCAACAATAGATATTATTGTTTGCTCAAAAACTAATTCAACTGAACTAAATTCTGATAATTCTAAAATAATTTTTTTAAGATGTGTATTATTATCAATAGTTACACTCACAGCAACTTCAGAAGTTGTAACCATGTCTATTGAAGTTTTATACTTTTCAAATACTTCAAAAATTCTTTTTAAAAAACCATAGGCCAACAACATTCTGCTGCTTTTAACCTTAATTGCTATAATGCCATCTTTTGCAGCAACTGCTTTAACACCTTTTGTTGGTTTATTATCATTTATTAAGGTACCAAATGCAGATGGCTGCATTGTATTTAAAAGTTTAACTGAAATATTAAAATGTTGTGCAGGCCAAATACATGCAGGGTGTAAAATTTTAGCTCCAAAATAGGCTAGTTCTGCAGCTTCATCAAAACTTAGTTGTTCTATTGCATAAGTTTTATCTACTATTCTTGGATCATTGTTATGTAAGCCATCAATATCTGTCCAAATTTCGCAAACAGATGCGTTTATTGCAGCTGCAATTAATGAAGCTGTATAATCGCTGCCCCCTCTTTTTAAATTATCTATTTCTCCTTTTGCATTTCTACAAATATATCCTTGTGTAACAAATATGGTACAGTTTGTATGTTGTTGTAAAAGTTGAGTGAGTTTAACTTTTATACTTCCTATTTGTGGTTCTTCATTGTTATCAATCGTCATAAATTCTAAAGCTGGTAAAAGGGTATGTTGTATGCCAACTTCACTTAAATAGGTTGAGAACAATTTAGTACTTAGCAACTCTCCTTGTGCTAAAATATCTTTGCTTAATGCTTCGCTAAAAGATATTTTTAATATGATATTTAAAAAATCAAAATGCTCACTTATAAATTCATAAGCTTTTGCTTGATATTCTTCTTTACTTAATAAATCTATAATAAAATTTTTGTAATGAATTTCTAGTTCATCAATTTTTTGTTTAGCTGTTTCCCTATTTCCTTGTTCTAATAAATTACAAATTTCAATTAATGAGTTGGTTGTACCACTAAGTGCACTTAAAACTATAATTTTTGGTTGATTGTTTTGACTAATTAGTGTAGCCACTTGATGCATTCTTTCTGGCTTACCAACACTAGTTCCTCCAAACTTCATTACTTTCATCTGTAAAATTTTTATTGTTCTAATGTATATATAGGTATTGCTTACAAACAATTACTGCCTGATAGCCCCCCCCATAGTCTTAGTTAATTGAAAATTAATTGGTTGCAAATTTAGCTACCAAATTTAATTTTTAAAATTTTTTTTAGGAGTATTAGTTAGGCTGTTTTGTGTGTAGGATGTTTATTTAACAGCTGTAGTTGCTCCTAACCAAGCCATCATTGCAATACCGTTTTCAATGGCTTGTTCATCAATATTAAATTTTGGTGTATGCACATTATGAATAATGCCTTTTAATTCATTTCTTACTCCTAACCTAAAAAAACATCCAGGAATTTGTTGTGAGTAATATCCAAAATCTTCGGCTCCCATTCTTAATTCAGTTTCTTCTACATGTTCTTTGCCCCAAAAATCATCAGCAAGTTGCCATGCTGTGGTAGTAAGGGCTTCATCATTATCTACAGTTGGGTAGCCAATATCAATTTTAATATTTATTGTAGCACCCATACTTTCAGCAATAGCTGTTGCATGCTTGGTTATTAGTTGATGAGCTTTGTAACGCCAAGTTTCATCCATAGCTCTTAAAGTACCCATTAATTTCACTTCGCTAGGAATAATATTTGTAGCTGTACCACCATTTATTGCACAAAAAGATAAAACTGATGGAATAGTAGGATTATTATTTCTTGAAATGATTTGTTGAAGTGAAACGATAATTGTAGAAGCAATTAAAACGGTATCTGTTGTTAAATGTGGTGCTGCTGCATGACCTCCATTACCATTAATTGTGATGTAAATTTCATCTGCACTTGCCATTACTCTTCCTTTCCTAAAACTAAATTTACCAATTGGTAAACCTGGATGAACATGCATGCCAATTATTCCATCTGGTTTGGGATTGTTTAAAACCCCTTCTTTTATCATGATACTTGCTCCACCAGGATTTTTTTCTTCTCCTGGTTGAAAAATTAATTTAATAGTACCCTCCCACTCTGTTTTAGTTTCTTGTAAAATTTTAGCTGCCCCTAATAAACAAGTTGTATGAACATCATGCCCACATGCATGCATAATGCCATTTTTTTTTGACTTGTAAGGCACATCATTTTCTTCCATAATTGGTAAAGCATCCATATCTGCTCTAAGTGCAATTACTCTTTTGCTAGGGTTATTCCCTTCTATTAAAGCAACTACACCAGTTGTAGCAAGTGTGCTACTAACTATACCAAATGAAGTTAATTTTTGTTGAATGAATTGGCAGGTTTCAAACTCTTCATAACTGAGTTCTGGGTTTGCATGAATATGATGACGAAGTTCTATAAACTCATTGCTATATTGTTTAGCTAGTAATGTAATTTTTTCTTTAAGCTGCATAGGTTTTTTTATTAAAACTCTTCATCTGGTGGTGGTATATAATCTATTACATCTTCTACAATAAATACCCCATTTTTATATGTTTTATTTAAAATTTTTCTAAATTTTTCTGCATCTTCTCTTTTTACAAAATTTCCTATTCTAACTCTAAAGTAAGGAGATTGAAATAACACGTAAGATTTTTCTTCGGGATATTTTGTAAGTAATTCTGCTTTAATATTAAATGCTTTTTCTCTCTCTCTAGTGCTTATAATTTGTAACCTAAATCCTTTGTATTGCCCTGTGCTGGTAAGCATAGAGCTTCGTTTATTAATAATTATTTGCTTTTGAGTTAATATATCTAACCTACTATCTTTATGAACAATAATAGTATCTGAGGCATATAAAAACTGACCACAACAAAACAATAATATAAAAAGCCAAAATACTTTCATGTTAATTTTATTTTTTAATAACCTGCTTTTGCTCCACCAATATTTTCAATAGGATGCCAGGTTGTTTTAATTTCCTGAGCATCTAAAATTAAATATGGATTTTCGGCTTCGCTATTGTTCCAATTAATATCGTTGTATAATAGAACTCTTTTTAAGTTTAAAGCAGCTTTATCTTGAATTAGCTTTTGTGAGTCTTTATCATTTTCACAATATACCATTGCATTCACATCCATATGGTCGGCAAAATATTTTACTAATTCAGAAGGCTTGCCTGTTAAAATATTTACAACTCCAGAAGGGACATCACTACTATTAATTACTTCTGCAAAAGTTATACCACATAAAGGCTTTTGTTCGCTAGCTAAAACAATACAAGTATTACCACCTGCAATTATTGGAGCAATAACAGAAACTAAGCCTAATAATGAAGAACTTTGTGGAGCAATAATACTTACAACTCCCGTTGGTTCTGGTGTAGAAAAGTTGAAATGAGAACTAGCAACTGGATTAACAGAACTGCTAAACTGTTGAAATTTATCGCACCAACCTGCAAAATAAATTAACCTATCTATTGCAGTATTAACTTCACTCTCTGCCTGATTATGTGATGAGCCTTGTTGTTTTAACTCATTAATAAATTGCTCTTTTCTTCCTTCCAGTATTTCTGCAATACGATATAGAATTTGTCCTCTATTAAAAGCAGCTCTACTACTCCATCCTCCAAAAGCATTTCTTGCAGCAATTACAGCTTCTCTAAAATCTTTTCTGCTGCTTAAACAAATGTTGGCTAATGGTTTTCCTGTTTTATTAAGTGGTGTATAATATCTTCCACTTTCTGTTCTAGGAAACTGTCCACCTATATAGATTTTATATGTTTTAAGAACTTGCAAACGGTTCATTTTGAATTATTATTTAATGATATGATAAAAATTATTTTAAATAAGCACCCAAGCCATGTAAGCCACCTTCTCTTCCAAAACCACTTTCTTTATACCCACCAAATGGAGATGTTGGATCGAATTTATTAAAAGTATTTGCCCATACAACTCCTGCTCTCATTTTAGTGGTTAGATTAAAAATTTTAGAGCCTTTATCTGTCCAAACTCCTGCACTTAAGCCATAAGGTGTGTTGTTGGCTTTTTCAATTACTTCATCATCTGTTCTAAAAGTTTGAATAGTAAGTACTGGCCCAAAAATTTCTTCTTGCACAATTCTACTACTTTGTGCAACATTGGTAAATAAAGTTGGTCTAATAAAATATCCTTTTTTAGGAATACTGCATTGGCTTTGGTGCATTACTGCTCCTTCTTTTTCGCCAATTTTTAAATACTTTAAAATAGTATCCATTTGTTGTTTAGAGTTAATGGCACCTATATCAGTATTTTTATCTAATGGGTCTCCTACAATTAAAGTTTCAATTCTATCTCTTAATTTTTGTAATACTTTGTTGTAAACAGATTCTTGTACAAATAGCCTGGAACCAGCACAACAAACATGCCCCTGGTTAAAAAATATACCATTTATTACGCCTTCAACAGCTTGGTCTAAAGGGGCATCATCAAAAATTATGTTGGCAGCTTTACCTCCTAATTCTAAAGTTGCTTTTTTATTTGTGCCAGCAATAGCACGTTGAATAATTTTACCAACATCGGTAGAACCGGTAAATGCAATTTTATTAATATCTGGGTGATTTACAATTGCAGCACCTGTAGCTCCTGCACCTGTTATAATATTTACAACACCTGGTGGCAAATCACTTTCTTGAATAATTTCGGCTAATTTTAATGCTGTTAATGGAGTAGTTTCTGCTGGTTTTAAAACAACTGTATTTCCTGTGGCTAAAGCAGGGGCAATTTTCCATGCAGCCATTAGTAATGGAAAATTCCAAGGTATAATTTGGCCAGCTACACCTAATGGAGCTATTTTTTTATTAGGGAATGCATACTGCAATTTATCTGCCCAACCTGCATAATAAAAAAAATGGTTAGCTGCAAGTGGTATATCAATATCTCTACTTTCTCTTATGGGCTTACCTCCATCCATTGTTTCAATTATCGCTAATTCTCTAGCACGTTCTTGAATCATTCTTGCAATACGATATATATATTTTGCTCTTTCTTTTGCAGGCATTTTGCTCCATACATTATTGTATGCTGTACGAGCTGCTTTTACTGCTTTATTTACATCAGTTTGATTGGCTTCGGCTATGGTTGCAATTTTTTCTTCAGTAGCAGGGTTTATGGTGTCAAAATATTTTTTGCTTTCTGGTTTTTCAAATTTACCATTAATAAACAAATCGTATTTTGAATTAATTTTTGCACTGCTCTTACTTTCTGGTGCTGCTGCATATTCTAATTTAAAATCTAGTTTTGCAGTATTGCTTTTTTCTTTTGCCATTCTTTTATATTTAAAAGGTTCTAATGGTTATTGGTGTAATTATTTTTAATAGTAATAATAGTATCAATCTATACTAAAGTAGTTGGCACTTTGGTAAACTCCTGTTCTTTCTTTTTCTAATTGCATTAGTACATCGTTGGCTAAGCTGCTTGCTCCAAATCTAAACCAATGATTACTCATCCATGCACTGCCTAATGTTTCTTGTAACATTACTAAATAATGCAATGCAGCTTTGGATTTACTTATGCCACCAGCGGGTTTCATGGCAATCATTTTTCCTGTTTTATAATAAAAATCTCTGATAGCTTCTAACATTACAAGTGTAACAGGCATTGTAGCTGCAGGTTGTATTTTTCCGGTAGAGGTTTTAATAAAATCTGCACCTGCATACATGGCTATATCGCTTGCTTTTCTCACATTGTCGTAGGTTACTAATTCACCAGTTTCTAAAATTACTTTTAGTCTTGCATTTCCACAGGCTTCTTTAATGGTTGCAATTTCATCAAAAACAAAATTGTATTCACCTTGTAAAAATTTACCACGGCTAATTACCATGTCAATCTCATCGGCACCATTATCTACAGCAAATTTGGTGTCTGTAATTTTAACTTCCTTTGGTGCCTGTCCACTTGGGAAGGCAGTAGCCACAGCAGCTACTTTTACTCCAGAGTTTCCTAAAGCATTTTTGGCAACTTTTACCATACTTGGATATACACATACTGCAGCAACGGTTGGTAAATCTGGATAATTATTATGTAAATGTTGAGCCTTATAACAAAGTTGTTTTACTTTACCATTTGTGTCCTTCCCTTCTAAAGTTGTTAAGTCAATCATATTTAAAACAAGCTTTAAACCACTTAATTTAGAAGTTGTTTTTATACTTCTTGCAGTAAAGCGTTTTGCTCTTTCTTCTACTCCTATTTGGTCTATTTTAGGAGAAATTGAAAAGTCGGGGATTGTAAAATTTGTTTGTGTTACAGCCATAATCATTTTTTGTAAATATCAAATGTAAATGATTTAGTATTAAATTAGAAATTTTAGCAAAGAGTTTAAATAAGATTATATAACCGATTTTTGTATTGTTGCCAAGTGTACAAACTGTACAAGTGTGCGACGCAACAAATGCTGCAAAATGTTGAAATGTTGATTTTAAAATTTTAATTATTGTAATGGAAGATAAATTAAAAATGTTTGAGAACCGTTTACTAAAGGTATATAAGCATAAAAGCAAGCAGGCTAAAAGGCAAGAAGTATGTTGTTATAGAGTGTACGACCATGATTTGCCTGAGTTTCCTTTTTGCATTGAATTGTACGAAGATAAAATTTATTTAGCTGAATATGTAAGAAGGCATGGTATGACTGATGAAGAGCATGAAGAATGGTTAGAACAATGTATTGTACTAATTTGTAAATTGCTAAATGTGCCTGATGAAAATGTTTTTGTAAAACAACGAAAAAGAAAAAGTAACCGATTAGATCAATATGAAAAAACGGGAGAAGAAAAAACATTTTTCACTGTTTTAGAAAATGGATTAAAATTTTTAGTAAATCTTTCTGATTATTTAGATACTGGTTTGTTTTTAGATCATAGAATTACCAGAAGCATGGTTAAGGAACAATGTGCAGGTAAAAGGGTATTAAATTTATTTGCTTACACTGGCTCCTTTAGTGTGTATGCTGCAGCAGGTAATGCTGCAAGTGTAACTACTGTTGATTTAAGTAAAACTTATTTGCAATGGGCCGAAGATAATTTCACCATTAATCATTTTAAAGATAAAAACAAATATAACTTTATACATGCCGATGTAAAGCAATATTTAAAAACCTTGCAGCCCAATAGTTTTGATTTGGTAATTATTGACCCACCCACATTTAGTAACAGTAAAAGAATGAAAGATTTTTTAGACACACAAAGAGACCATGCTGAATTATTAAATGATATACTCTTTGCATTATCAGAAAATGGTGTAATTTATTTTAGCACTAATTATACCAAATTTGTGATGGATACTGAAAATATTAAAGCATCTTATATTAAAGACATAACTAAAGCTACTACTCCATTTGATTTTGAAGGAAAGCTAAAA
>Ga0268298_10002420_pt1 | contig 20435 bp, 15 predicted proteins | sample WWTPWeurt_MetaG_FD_194462 | JGI IMG/M metagenome (GOLD analysis project Ga0268298, IMG submission 194462) | Activated sludge microbial communities from WWTP in Nijmegen, Gelderland, Netherland - WWTP Weurt | ecosystem: Engineered > WWTP > Aerobic digester > Activated sludge | place... | reverse complement strand
ACTGTTTGCAGGCATTAAGAGCGTTTGTGCTCAATTCTCAAATGTGCAAATTCTTTTATATGGAGTGAATGGAAGCGATGCCCTGCCAGAAATCCCCGCCAGGCAATTGAAGATATTCCCATCTTTGGGTGGTGAAGAGTGGGCGGAAATCCTGCCATCTCTCGATATTGGACTTTTACCCCTGGATGGAAATTTTCAAATGCGTGCGGGGGCCTTTGAGATGTTGGAGTTTATGATCTCCAAGGTCGTGTGGGTCGCGATCGGCGATTCGACTCCGCATGCCGCGGCGCGTTTTGGCGTCTGGGCGCAAAATATTTCTCCATCGTGGGAGGGCGCTCTATTGCACATTTTGGAGAGGATGACTTTGTTTAAAAAGAAAGCCGCGGCGGAACCTTTTTTATTTGCCCTGAACCAGGATGTTGGAATCAATATTGAAAATGTTTTGAAGGTGTATGCTGGTATTTTGTCTTCATGAGTATTTGCTCAGGCTTCGCCATTTTGGATGTTGGGCAGGATGATGATAAATTTTGTGCCTTTGCCTGGTTTGCTCTCGAAATCAATTGTGCCATGATGGTCTTTGATCACCTGCAGGCTGACGTACAATCCCAAGCCTGTGCCTTTGCCAGTTGCCTTGGTGGTAAAGAATGGTTCGAAGACCCGCTCCTGGTGCTCAGGCGCGATGCCGCCCCCATTATCTGCGATGGCAACACGAAATTCGTTTTTCTCATACCGCGTTGAAATGGACAGGATGCCGTTCTCCACGCCTTCCAAGGCTCCCAATGCATTCATGATTAAATTAATCCACACGCCTTTTAGTTGAATTTGATGGGCCTGGATATTGGGCATGTCGGGGAATAATTCCAGTTGCAGATCGACGTCCCGATTCCTGATCTCGAAATTGACCATGGAAATGGCTTCTTCGATCGTTTCATTCAAGGAAATTTCCTCGAATTCATCTTTCTTTTCCTTGCGCGCGCTCTTGAGTAAGTCGCCCACGATTTTGGCAGCGCGTACCCCCGCCGCCTCGATCAGTTCAAGCGCTTCGAGCGTATCAGCATCGGAGGTCTTTAGATCGCGTTGGAGAAGTTGAACGTTGGCGATGATGGCAGCCAGCGGATTGTTGATTTCATGCGCCACATTTGCCGCCAATTGCCCGATGGACGCCAACTTTTCGCTTTCGACCAGGCTTGCTTCCAATACCCATTTTTGAGTGACGTCTTCATCGATAAGGATCACCCGATTGATAATATCAGTGTTCTCCCGAATGGGGATGGCAGTAATCTCCCACTGGATGAAGGTTTCTTTGGGTTGCCATTCGCGCATGCTCCGTACAGATGTCACGCCCTGAAACGCCTCTCCCACGCGGCAGAGAGGGCAGGGGGCGGAGTTTCCATATAGGGCCTCATAGCATTTGCTGCCAACCACATCCTGTGGTTTTTTTATGACGCGCTCAGAGCGGCGGTTGTTTATGATTTGAATGGTGTATGAACGGTCGATCACATAGACGCAACTGGGGATGTTGTCGAAAAATGTCCGTAGCATGTTGCGCGAGTTTAGAATTTCCCACTGACTTGCCTCCAGCGCAGCCTTGCTGATCGTCAACTGGCGGGTGTGCTCCAAAATAAAGGTGGCATTGGCAACGCCTTTGACCATCAATTGTAAAAAGCGCGTACGCCGATCGTCCTTCTGAAAATCGAATAACGGGTTGATAAATAACATGAACCCCAGTACCGTGTTGTTTGCGTTCAAGGGCGCTATGATGATATCGCGAATGACATTAACTGACGGCTCGTTAAATACTGGGTCCATGTTACCAAACAGATTGACGTTGTAATTCATCACCGCGATGTTTTGCGGCAGGGAACTGCATAACCTGCTGTTTTTTACCAGAAACGAGGATTCTGATTTCCAAATCGGTCCTGGGGCCAATACTTTTTTTACTGCCAAATCGGGATTTTCCAGATCGAACAGGATCAGCGCCGCCTCATCGGCTTCTACATAATCACGGATGTTACTAATGGCGCGCAGCTGGGTGGCGTTTTGATCGTTATATCCGTTTTGCTCTCCTACAAAGACCTCATAGAATTTGAGTTCTATCGAGTTGTACAGGTTTTGCCGCATATAGCGGTTTAAGCGCGTCATATTCTGTACGCGCAAACTAAGTTCGTGCCTGTCAAATGGCTTTGTGATGAAGTCGTCAGCTCCTGCTTTAATACCTGCCATGCGGGCTTCTTGATAATCAAGAGACGTGATAAGGACGATTGGCACATCGGCTACGGTTGGCATGGATCGTATCCTTGCGCAGACTTCATATCCGCTCATGTCAGGCATCATTACATCCAACAGAATGATATCCGGTTGGATTTCGGATATCATTTCCAGCGCCTGCGATCCATTTTCGGCAAAATAAAGATCGTAATTTGCCTGGGACAACAATCCTTCAATTGCATACCTTGTCCCAACTTCATCATCCACGATCAGCACTTTGGGCTGATTTGTCATAGGGGCATCCTTTTGCTCAACAACCTTTACTCATCTTTTTGGATGGTATAGCCATATCCCTGAACCGTTTTGATAAACATAGGATTTTTCGGATCATCCTCGACCGCTTCACGGATATTTTTGATATGCACACGGACCAGGTCGGCGCTACCTGTATCTGTTGGATAGTCCCACACTTCGTCGAGCAGGATGGCAGGGGAGAAGATCTTGTTGGGGTGGGTCATTAAGTGATAAAGCAAGGTGTATTGAACGGGGGTCAGGCGGAACGTTCCTTTGGTAGGGCTGGTGAACATATAGGTGCGTGTATTCAATTCGAACTGGCCAATGCGAATCACCCCATTATTTTCGGGTTGGCTTGCTGGAACCTTTTTTCCGTTCGTTTCGGTAGAGTTTTGCTTTTGAGGCAAGTTCTCTTGTACGTTAGAACGCTGTGAACGACGTAAAATCGCCCTTACCCTGAGCAACAGTTCATCGACATTAAATGGCTTGACCAGATAATCGTCTGCTCCCACGCTAAGTCCAGTGATTTTGTCTTCAACCTTGTTTTTGGCCGTTAAAAAGATGATAGGGACATCCTTTAAGATCATATCTTCCCGCATTTCCTTGCAGACCGTAAACCCATCCATGCCGGGCATCATCACATCCAGCAACACGAGGCCGGGAACCTTGCGACGGGCCGCTTTTAGTCCCGCAACCCCTGTATTTACCACTTGAACATGGAATTCATTTCCGCGCAAGCAACGCTCTATTGTCCTAGCGACCAGACTATCATCTTCAATTACGAGAATGTTGGAAGTTGTCATGAGATCATCCTTGTTGACTTGGTGTTGCGAGACGTCTGGGGCCTTTGTCGGCGAAATCTGGATTGGCTTTCCTAAGCAGGTAAAAACCCAGTAAAAAGTATATTATCAGATTATAGGATTTGTTAAATTTCAAATCCATAATGAGAATATTGGCCCTTAGCCGTACCTTCTCCGACCTGCCTGGAGTAGCATAGATTGGTTGGGCTGGCATGGAACGCGCTGCCAATGGTTCTAAGATGTCGCTGGTGCAGATACCGCCCATCGCACGACAAAAATGGCAATGCCAGTCAGGGCTGCCATGCCAAATACCAATGGAAGGATGGTACCGTTGTAACTTTGACCAATCAGCGTTCCCAGCAGTGTGGACGTCAAGGTGGATAGAGCCCCGACCACTGCCGCGCCCATACCCGCCATTTGACGGAGCGGTTGCATCGCAAGCGCGCTTGTGTTTCCGAATAGAATTCCGATACAGAAGAACGAACCCATCAGATAGATTATTAGAAGCCAAAGAGGAGGCTGTCCAGAGAATGCGATAGCAACTCCAAAAAAGAGGATGGCAAGGACAAATAAGATGTTCAGCGCTGTTTGTACCAGTGTAATCATGCCGTATTTCATGACGAGACGTGTGTTGGATAGAGACGCCATCCCCAAAGATAAGGAAATGATTGCAAAATAAATGGGAAATAAAGCGCCCAGAGCGTATTGTTCCTGAAAGATTTGTTGTGACGAGTTCAAATAGCCAAGAAAGGCGCCTTGTACCAGGCCCACGGTCAGGGTATATCCAACCGTAGAGCGCATCTTGATGACTTTGACCGTTGAACTGACAACTTGTTGTATGGAAAAAGGAAGGCGGTTTTTGGGAGCCAGCGTTTCAGGAACCCGAAGCGCGAACCAGGTTACGGTGGCGAGCGCGAATAAAATAAAGCCGCCAAAGATCCCGCGCCAACTCGATATCGAAAGGATGCCTTGCCCAATGGAGGGAGCAATCATTGGTACAAGGATGAAGATCGTAGACACGAATGACATAATGCGCGCCATCCTACGTCCTTCGAATCGGTCGCGCACCAGCGCCATTGACACGGCGCGCGGCGATGAGATGCCGATCCCTTGTAGGGCGCGGCCGAGCAGCATCAGTGGGAAGTTGATCGAAAGCGCTGAAATTAGCGATCCGACGATAAATAGGGCATATCCCGCATAGATAGCGGGTTTGCGTCCAGTCATGTCGGAAAGCGGTCCGAAGAATAATTGTCCGACTGCCTGTCCAAGAAAGATTAACGAAACAACCAGTTGACGTTCGTTGGGACCGCTTACGCCCAAGTCTGCGCTGATTGTTGGAAGGGCTGGCAACATCGCGTCGATTGATAATGCTGTAGTGGCCATCATCATCGATAGGATGACGATGAATTCAGCGGATGGGGCGTCCGTCTTGGCTTGGGTGGATATCAGGTTGATTTCTTGTCGCGTTTCCGCCATGTTATTGGTCCTCTTCGTTTCAGGTGTTCCAATGGAAGATTCTTTGAATACAAAAAAAGTCGATGGAGTTCAATATATTTTGAACTCCATCGAAATCAGTGACTTTGTCAGGTATCGATTCTATTGGAGATTCGCTTTTCTTTCAATTAGCCTTGATAAAGGCGCGTATGTTATCGTCTGTCATACATTCAAAGTAACGTTCGCACACCCTGAAGCAGGTTCCTTTGCGAACATTCTTTATGATTTCCATGAGGAATGGTAGGGTGAGGTGCAAACGAGGGACGTTGGTTGGTTTATTAATGCCTGGTCCATTCCTGTTTTAATATTTCAATCGTCTTGCTTTTGGAGTGGAACACAAAAATTCCGAATGCCGCGGCCGCAATCGCGGCACTCCATCCGATAGTAGTTGCAAGGCTGTATGGATTCGTTGCAACTACTTTGGCACGATCTGTTTATCATTCAAATTCATTCGGTCAATCCGCGTCATTCCCGTGTGGCGCGACAACGGGCGGAACAGGATTGCTCTTACCCAAAGCGTTTGCTTCGTATTGACTCCGATTTTGTTCCTCAAGTCTTCAGAATTACTTTTTAGTTTCGCATCTAAAGTTTACTATACAACCATTACTGATACTCTGCAAGGTCACTTTTGCGTTCCATCACCTTCCGACTACTCTTCTGTCTGGATCCCCTTGTGCGCACGATCCATGCCAATTTCACATCACTGGAGGAACGTAGTCTCGAAAATATGCCTGCCCATGGCTCCCTGCTGACATTCACGGCAGGATAAGACTTTCATCACAGAATGATTCTGCCCTCTCGGGTACAATCCATTTATCCCATTACAGGAGTGAACAAGTTGAAGAGATTTATTTTATTTGTGTGCGTGCTTGCGTTTCTCTCGCAGGCGACAATTGTTCTTTCCAAAGGCCAATTTGATTACATCGAAGTCAAAGGCCCTGGCATCACAGGCAGCATTGCCATCACCGACCCTGCTCTGACTGAAGATTTCTTCGCCTTCGCCGATTTTTCCGCGGGAGCCATCCCGCCGCCTGCAGACCCTGGGCAGGGCTACCAGATTACGCGCGTCTATGTGATTGACGATAAAGATCATCCCTTTGACCAGTTGGAATATTATCCCTACACGGGCTATGTCCATTACATCGGTCTTGCCGAGGGGACTTCGGAGTACGATGGCAGTTGGTTCGTCGCCAATCCCGCTGCCGACGCTCCCTTCCGCGCCGCGCTCAAAGCCAAAGCCACCCTCACGTGGATTCCCTTCGCAGCCTTCCTCGTCATCATGGCTGCCATTTTCATCGCTTATCGAAGGAAGTAGTGTAATAGCGGTACACATATTACGCGGATTGCATGGATTTCTTTAAAAAAATCCGTGCAATCCGTGTACGCATTAAATGGGGTTATCGCAACACGAACGTATCCGTCGCTTCGTCGTACACAAGGATCCACACGCGTCCCTGCTCGAAGGTTACCTCTCCCGAAAAGACGAGGCGGTAATCGTCCGAGTCGTCCTTCATCCACACTTCCACTGTGCGCGTCCCCGATTCGATCTCCAAAAATTCCAGCGCGGAGATTCGTCCGTTGCCGCTGATGCCTGACGGTTCGTAGGTATCTTCGAGAACCACGTTCCCGTCCACGAGGACGCGTACGCTGATGGGGAAATGCACGCCCCCGAAAATTTTCACGGGATCGGCGCCTTCGGGCAGGGTCACGCCTTCGGGAATGTTCGCGGCCTCAATCTTACCCTTCGCATCCAAGGCGATGCGCAGCGCGCTCCCGTCTGCGGCTTGCATGCTTGCCTTCACGTCCAACGGTAGGGCCAGCGCGAACGCGCCGAGCAGGATCAACGTCCCGACGAGTCCGCTCATCAGTGATGGAATCAACTTGTTGCGATTCTTGACGGGCGGCAACGGTTTCGGCTGTTTTTCTTTTTGCGTTTCCTCACGCTGCAAATTCTTCATAAACGCTTCCAGCGCGGACGAGTCGCCAGGCGCAATTTCGAGCCAGTGCAGATCCTTCGTCACCAGCGCGGCGTGCAGATGCAGGCGGTTCAACAGCATATGCGGGTCTTCGCGATACAGGGCGTCGTCGTACGGATGCGATAACAGGATGATGTCGCGCGCACCCTCATCGCGTAACGTCCGCAGCCACTCGATGTTGACCGCGCCGATGCTCGGCAGAATGGCCGTCACCACGCGCGCACCCGCTTCCCACTCGGACGTGAAAACGGTTTCGCCCTCTCGGATGTTTCCTTTCAGTTTGGCGGGGAGCGTGCCCAACGTCACATCGCGTTCACTGACGAACATCACCGTGACGGGATGCCCTTCCTGCTTCTCACGATGCAATGCGCCTTTGACCGCGTTGAAGGTCTGCTCGCCGCTGTAGCCGCCCTGCAAATGGATCGCGTCGGTAGGACAAGCCCCCACGCAGATGGCACAAGCCGTGCATTGCGCGGCGTTGATGACCGCCAGTTTGTGATACTTCGTCTCGTCATGACGTTCCACCATCGCGATGGCGTCATACGGACATTCCGCGTAGCACAGGTTACAGCCCGTGCATTTCGGGTCAGTGATAATGGCGGGACCGCTATCGCGTCCGCGGGCGAGCCAGGGGAGGAGGAAGAGGCTCCCACCGATCAGGATCGCCAATCCCCAGAAGATGACGTTGCCCCAGGCGTCTATCAGCGGGAGAAAGCCCAGGTAGTACGCGTCCATCCGAACGTCGGAGAGAAGCGTGGAAAGGTCGGCGGGCGCGGCGGACATGGTCGGCTTGATCAGCGAGAGGAGGATGAGTCCGATGATCGCTTGAACGCTCACCCAGCGCGGCGACCACCAACGGGCGCGCGAGAGGCGCAGTCCGTGGATGTAAATGCCGAGGAAGCCGATGATCGGCAGGAAAACGTGCAGGAAGAGAATGATGACGAAGTTGGAAAACGTCCGCGAGGACAGATCCACCGCAACGTAGGTCAGACCCGAGGTTCCCGCGAGAGTCTCCATCATGTACTCGGTCAGCCATTGGGCGCGGCCGTCCCAGATCAGCCAGTAGCCGAAGGTTCCCGTCAGCCACGTGCCTGCCAGCATGATCCAGCCGCTCGTCCACGCCAGCCAGCGCTGACCCCAGTAGCGGTCGCTGAACAGCATTTTGAGCAGGTGCAGGATGATGAGCAGGATCGACGCGTCGGAGGCGTAACGATGGACGGAGCGCATGAGCGAGCCGAGCCAGTTCGAGTCGATCTTTTCGACGGTGGCGTAGGCTACGTCCAGGCCAGGGCGGTAGAAGATGGTGAGATACGCGCCCGTGACGAGCAACACGATGAGCATGAAGATGGTCAGTGTGCCGAGGTGATAGAACGGGTTGAAGTCCGAGTGCGTGAAGCGATTGACGAGTCCTTCGAGACGAGACCAGATTTTTTCGAGGGCGCGGAGGGTTTTACGTTGGGGATACAAGTTAGGGGTCATGAAGTTTCAGGTTCCACGTTTCAGGTTTCAAGTTTTTTGTCATTGCGAGGAGGGTGATCTTCCCGACGACCCTGGCACCGTGCGGCTTAAGCCGTACCAGGGCAGGTGAGCAATCCCCGTGACGATTAGGAGATTGCTTCGCTTCGGTGGTCTCGATACGCTCGCAACGAACGCTCGCTACTCGACCACCTGTGCTCGCAATGACGGGCTACTCTTCATCCTCTTCTCCATACAACAACGGGAAGCGATTCATCCTCATCGCGTTCGTGGTGACGAAGACACTGCTCGCCACCATCGCGAACGCGGCGAAGACGGGTTGGAGCAGTCCTGCCATGGCGAGACCGACGCCGATGATGTTGTAGACGAACGCCCAGCCGAGATTTTGCCGCACGCGTTTCATGGACTCGCGCGAGAGATCGAAGAGCCAGGGGATCACTTTTAGATCGTCGCGCATGAGCAGGATGTCCGCGGCGGTGCGCGCGACGTCCGCGCCGTGGTTCATGGCGAGACCGACCGTCGCGGCGGCGAGGGCGGGCGCGTCGTTGATGCCGTCACCAACCATCGCGGCGTTGCCCGCGAGGCGCGTCATCTTTTCGTCGGGGCTGAGCGCGGCATGGACGGGGATTCCCAGCGACTTCTGCCAGCGCGTCCCCGCGGCGGATTCGTCGCCCGTCAGCACGGCGGGAGTCAGTCCGCGCGATGAGAGATTTTCCACGACTTCTTTTGCTTCCGCGCGGATAGTCTCGCCGAGGCCGATAATTCCGCGCACCTTCCTGTCCCAGCCCGCGTAGACGACGATCCAGCCAGAGGCTTTCCATGCTTCGGCTTGTTGGCGAAGGGCATCAGGGAGGGTGAGGCCTTCGTTGGACATGAAGCGGGAGGAGCCGATGGAGATTGGAGATTGGAGATTGGAGATTGGTAATTGGTAATTAGTAATTGGTAATTCTGCCGTTCCACTAGCATCGTCATTGCGATGAGGGTGGTCTTCCCGACGACCCTGGCGCCGCCCGTCAGGGCAGGTGAGCAATCCCCGCGACTGGGGAGGAGATTGCTTCGCAAAAACCGCTCGCAATGACGAGGCAAACGTTGCAATCACTCCCATTGCAGGAATCGCTTTGAACGATTCTGGCTTGAGCAATTCCACGTTCTCCGATTTGGCGTGTTCAACGATAGCGCGAGCGAGAGGATGTTCGGATTCGTTTTCGATAGAAGCGATGATCGAGAGGAATTCCCATGTAGTGGCGACTTCAGTCGCTGGGGAACGACTAAAGTCGTTACTACGTGGGTTTTCGATGAAGACTTCTTTGACTTGCATCGGCAGCACAGTCAGCGTTCCCGTTTTATCGAAGAAGACTTTATCCACTTTCGCCAATCGTTCGAGCGCGGCGGTGGAACGCAGGATCGCGCCTGATTTGGCGGCGCGGCCGAGGGAGAGCCAGAGGGTGAGAGGGGTCGCGAGTCCCAGCGCGCAGGGACAGGCGATGAGCAGAACCGAGAGCGCGACGAGCAGTCCCTTCTCCGCGCCGTCAATATAATTCCAGATCAAAAATGCGATTGTCGCCAACGCGAGCGCGATCGGAGTCATCCATGCCGAGAGTTTGTCGGCCATGCGTTCGAGCGGAGAGCGCGCCCACAACGCTTCGTGGAGCAAGCGGCCAATTTGTCCCGCCACGGTCGCATCACCGACGGCGGTGGCGATGACTTCGAAGCCGCCATCCAGGTTGATCGTCCCCGCGCGAACCGTTTCACTTTCGCGGCGCGTCACGGGATTCGGTTCGCCCGTCAGCAGGGATTCGTCCACGTCGCCTTCGCCGCGCGCCACCAACCCGTCCACGGGGAAGCGCTCGCCAGGACGGACTCGGATGCGCTGCCCCGCCCGCAAGTCCGCGACCGAAACGCTCTGGTCGCCCGCGTCTGTCACAATGGTGGCCGAGTTCGGAATCTGCTCGAGCAGTTTTGTCACCGCTGTGTTGGACGATTTGTGCGCCTGCATCTCCAGCCAGCGTCCGATCGAAACCAAGAAGATGAGCATCGTGGCCGTGTCGAAATACAAGCCGCCGTGACCCGCGATCAAATTGCGAATGGACAAGCCGAACGCAGAGAACGTACCGATCGTGATGAGCGTGTGCAGGTTGGGCTGTCCGCGCAGCAGCGACGCGAATCCCGCGCGCAGAATGGGCAGGCCGAGCAACACCAAAACGGGAATGCTCGTCACCAGCATCATCACCTGAAAGAAATGCACCAACGGCTCCGATGCGGCCGTCTGCCAGCCAAAAATTTCACGCGCATAAATTCCCGTCCCCACGATCATGTCGTGCAACACCATCACGCCGCCGATCAGCAGGCGCATGTAAAACGACTCTTCCTCGTCGTACGGTTTTTCGTTGGGCAGGGTCGCTTTGTAGCCGAGCGAGCGCACGCGCTTTTTTAGAGATTTAAGATTGGTGATCGATGCGTCGAACGAAATGTTGGCTTGTTGCTGGATGTAGTTGACGTTCGCCGACGCGACGCCGCGCGTACGTTTGAGTTGTTCTTCAACGAGCCACGCGCAGGATGGACACCACATCCCGCCGAGGGTGAGGACGACATCGCCTCTCTCCTCGACCTGAGCGGGCGCGGCCATCTCGGGCGGATTCTCCGCCAACAGCGCGGCCACCTCGCGGCACGATGGACAGCAGAAGATATCTCCGCGTTCGTTGGTCAGCGGATGAAGCGTGGTCAGCCCGCAGAGAGAGCAGGAGACGAGGGTTTTGGTGGGGGAGGCGGTGGCGAGGGTCATCAGTATGAATTATCACCGATAAAGCGGATAAAGAACACGACTTTTGTTACATTTTGCTGGGCATCATTTCTTCAACTCATCTCGCAGTTGATCTGCGAGACTCGACAACTCTTCCAGCTCGGACTTGTTCAAACACGCCCACGGCGCGAAGAAGAGACGTTCCGTCTCCGCTTCGACCTCCGCCCGAACCTGCTTGCCCGCCGATGTGATTTGAATCTTCCCCGAAGCGTCGTCCACCCACCAGCGCCGCGCGAGTTCCTGCACATCCTCCGCATGGACTTCGCGCGTCACGCCGCGACGGCTGAGTTTGTCGTGGAGTTCGTCGAAGGTCAGTTCGTCATTTTGCGATAGCAAGTCCAGGACATCCCATGCGTGACCTTCAACCCCATGCGCGCTCCATGTGGCAAAGTAACAATCATCGCGATGCCCTTCCAACATCAGGCTGTGAGCAACAAAACCTTCGAGTAGTGCGAACGTTCCTGTCCGCTGGTAAAGGTCTTGTTTGGCTTTGATGAGAACATGCGGGGGCGGTTCGGGTGAATGGAATGCCGTGTCAGAAATTCGGGCAAGGAGATCCCCAAGCATTTGCAACGATTCTTTAGGTATGGGAGTGAGCGTCGCCATGGCATCATTCCCCATTTGGATGAGTCGAAACGCGGCGGTTCTTCCCGATTCGGTTGCGCGATAGATTCCCTGGCCATCTGAATCTAAGTATCCCTCCTGAACCGCAGAGTCAAAACGTTCTTTAGTCGCCTGCGCCAGTCCGTATGGAAAGTGTCGCATGACCTGCGTAATGGTGAATGGTTTTGTGCCCAACAGCCATATTGTCGTCACCCAGTTGTAGAAATTGGCAGGCAACGCAAGTTCCTTTGCGGCTTTGTCTGCAGCAGGATAAGCATACTTGTCGCCCAAAATTTCCGAACTTTCTTCGAGCGTAGACCAGATGGATTTCAGATTCATGCAAGCCTCCTTTGGCGAAAAGAATCTGCTATTTGGTTGAACTACCAGAACATGAATGATCCAAACATAAAATGATCAACGAGTCCCAGCGACGCGAATCCGCGCATGGCGAATTGGAAGCCGAAGAACATCATAACGAGAGAGGCGAGTCCGTGCGACCATGTGCGCGATTGGATTTTGCCCGCCAGCCATTTGACCGCGACGAGGCTGGGGATGGTGGCGAGGCCGAAGATGAGCATGGTCAACGCGCCGAGGAAAATATTTGCGGAGGCCATGGCGGTGACGAGGGCGGTCAGGACGAGGCCGCAGGGGAGAAGTCCCCAGAGAAGGCCGAGCCCGTACGAGGTCGGGAGCGAAGCGGCGTGGAAGGCGCGGATGGCACGTCCCCAGCGGTGAGTCAGCGAGGAAAGTAAAAGTTCGGGCGAGGGAGTCAATCCAATGAATGCGGATGCCATGTAAAAGGCAAGGATGGCAATGAGAATAGATAGCCCCGCTTGCAATTTTTCGAATGAGAAGAGGGTCTGGCCGAGCGCGCCAAAGACGAGACCCAGCACGGCGTAGGTGGTGACGCGGCCCGCGTGGGCGAGAATCCAAGCAAATTTATTTTGGAAAAGGGGTTGGCGGTCGAAGAGGATGACGATGGCGCTGCACATGCCGACGCAGTGACCAAGGCTTCCAAGCAGACCGAGGAGGATGGGAGCAATCATACCGATAAGTTTGTCCCGCCCAGAGCGCTGGAGCCTTGGGCGGGATTCCAAAGGAGAAGCCTGTTAGCGAATAAACCAGGTGCGACCGAGCAGCCACCAGTTGGTGAGGTAGTAGATGGCGAACCAGGCGAGGAAGGCAAAGACGAGAACGAGCGTGCCTTTGGGCTGGTTCTTGGGATGTTCCATGTCGCGGTCGGTGAGTTTGGTGGAATCGAGCAGGGGGTTGTTCGTGCCGGTCAGGAGGAGCATATTGGTGGGCTCGACGCGCGGGCCAGTGAGAATGGAAACCAGCACGACGGTCACGTACATGATGCCGCCGGCAACCGCGATCAACGCGCCGATGCCGAAGATGGCGAGGGTCAGGTCCACTGTGCCGGGGACGACGCCTGCGAAGGTAATGTCCCAGTTACGGCGGGCAACGCCTTGCAAGCCGCTGGTGATCATGCCGAGCGAGACGAGGATGGAGCCAAAGCCATACACGTAGGGTTGCCACTTGGCCCAGCTCTTGAGTTTCAATTCTTTGCGGAAGATGAGCGGGATGACGTAGTAGGTGAAGCCCATGAAGGCGGTCGTTGTCCCGCCGACGACAGTGGCGTGGAAGTGACCGGGCAGGCGCAAGGTATTGTGCGCGAGCATGTTGATCTGCTCGGTGCCGATGGTCACGCCGGTCACGCCGCCGATCCAGCCGAAGATGATCATGGACATGACGAGGGCGGCAAAGCCCGGTTCACCCCATGGTGCGTTGCGGAGCCAGCCAAAGAGGCCTTTGGTGAACCCCTTGGCGCGCAGGGCAATTTCCATGGCGGCGGGGATCGAGAAGGCGTGCATCATCGAGCCGAGCACAGCCAGGTACATGGCGTAAGAGGTGTTGACGGCCTTCCAGGCGAACGAGAGACCGGGGTCAACCAAAAGATGATGCGCCGAGCCAAGGTTGATGAAGAACAGGTACAGGATGAAGGCGAGACGCGAGAACTTCTCGTTGACGGGGCGGATGCCGACGGTCATCTGCGCGAGCATGTACCAGATGGCAACCATCGCGGCCAGGTTGACCTGCTGGGCGGGATGCCCAAACCCCCAGAAGAAGTTGCGGTAAATGCCAGGGTCGTAATTCTTGAGAATGCCCATGGACCAAAAGAACGCGGGGACGACAGCCGCCGCGCCTTCGAGCAGGGTGTAAACGGCGAGGATGGCGGCGGTCATCAAGCCGAAGACGGCCAGCGGCATCGAGCCTTCGAAGCGCTTCTCGCGTTTGGCGACAACGAGGTTGATGAAAAAGGTGATGACCTGGATCAGCGCGCCGACCGCAAAGAGAATGTAACTGAGGTAGAACAGCGGATGCGCCTTGAGCGGCACGTAAGCGGTGAATGTGACGATGCTCGACGCGTCGAACAATACCACGCCATTCACCATCAAGCCGCCGATGGTCATCAGCGCCCAGCCGAACCACGCCAATTTGGGCGCGGCGTGACGGGCATTGAGCAGAGCGGTGGAGCCGAAGTGCAGGCCTGCCATTTCAAAGAACACGATCCATGCTACGAGCATGTCAATGCCGTGCAGGGTGAGCAGGCGGTAGAACCAGGTGGCATCAAGCAGGTGGACAGCCTGCCAGCGGGTGAGCGCGATCAGCAGGGCGAAGAGTCCGCCCAGCACGAGGGTAACGACCGCCATCACCGCGTTGGCAATGATGAGGCGTTCGGTGTGCATGTCCACTTTGAGGGTGGTCACGCCGCAGACGCGATAATCATCCTTCGCGCCTGTCATCCATTGGGTTGTGGGAGCAAGTGTAGCCATCGAAAGACTCCTATTTCACAATGATCTTGCCGACCATTGTGTGATGCCCCAAAGAGCAAAATTCATTGCACACAATGGTGAAGTCGCCAGTCGAGGTCGGGACGATGGTCGCGACGTAATCGTAGCCCGGCAGGACTTGCAGGTTGATGTTGACCGGTTGGAGCGAGAAACCGTGCTGCAGGTCCATCGAGGAAATGTGCAAGCGATAGGTCTCGCCCACTTCCAATTGCAGGATGGGATACCACTGCCACGTGCTGGCACGCAGGTACACATCGGAGCCGGGAGGGGGAGCCACTACGGGGAATGTCACGCCGTTGATCGTGTCCTCGCCGACTTTGTACTGTTCCACGAACGCATTCACTTTCGCGGAAAAATCGGCGGCGGAAATGCGATACGTTTCGGTTGGCACGTTTTGTTTGCCCATGAAATACCAGAGCGGCATCATCAGGGTCAGGAAGATACACCACACAAAGGCCACCGTCAGCCAGGTCTTCTCGAGGCGGCCGAGGGGCTTCCACCAGGTTCGTTCGGGAGCTAACATTTCTATTCTCCTTTTTGATTTGGCCTACGGGGCAGGCGGCACGTTCAGCAGGTCAACGATTCCCCATACGTTGTAGATCACTCCGCTGATCGCCAGCGAAAGCAGGAACAACAACCAGATGTTATCGAAAAGTTTCTGCCATTTCGCAGCTTCGGGACTTTCGTGTTCGTTCTTCTCGCTCATCGCATTCTCCTTTTGTGTAATGTGTCTTTTTTTACATGGATTATCCTAATTGATGCCATCATAGCCCCTTGATGCGATTCCCGCAGTGACTTTTGTTACATTTGGGGGCCTGCTAAGTTGATTTAAGGTGAAAAAGATAGACTCTGTAGGCCGATGGGCTCTATTTGGAACGTTGATAAATTGACTTTTAGGAGAAGCGGTATATAATGTAAACGTTTTCAGAAAACGTTTTCAAAATGTCGAAACCATCTTCCATTACTATCAAAAATGTAGCCGAACACGCAGGCGTGTCCATTGCGACAGTCAGCCGCGTGCTAAATGGCACGGTTCCCGTGCAGGCTGAGAAAGCCGAACGGGTGAGGGCGGCCATGGCCGAATTGCGTTTTGTTCCTCGCCTTGCCGCACGGAATCTCGCCAGCCGCAAGACCAGCACAATTGGCTTGATCCTTTCCGAGATCGGAGGAGCGTATTTTCCCCTTCTGCTCAAAGGGATTGAAGCCGCAACCCGAGAGGCTGGCTATGAGTTGCTGATCCACTCCAGCAAGGGGATCATTCCAAATCAACGCGATTTGCTGGGCGAACACAATACTGATGGTGTACTGGTTTTCGCAGACAGTCTGAGCGCTAGCGAATTGGAACGCCTCAACAAAATTAACTTTCCTGTCGTGTTACTTCATCAATCATCGCCTGCAGGTCTGGAAATCCCCGTCATCGCGGTCGAGAATAAAGATGGCGCTGCCATGCTGGTCAGTCATCTGATCGAGAAGCATGGGCGGCGCCGTATCGTTTTCCTGCGCGGTCCCGAAGGCCATGAAGACTCGCACTGGCGCGAACGCGGCTATCGCGAGGCGCTTGCGGCGCACGACATACCCTTCGATGAGACCTTGATCTCTTCAGGTGAATTTGATCAGGCGAAAGCATATCGCTCGATGCATAAATTGATCCAAGACGGGGTGGACTTTGACGCGGTCTTTTCGGGCGATGACGACGCGTCCATTGGCGTGTACCGCGCGTTGAAGGAAGCCAACCGCATCATTCCCGACGATGTGGCGGTGGTCGGTTTCGATGATGTTGAGTTTTCGGGATACATTTCCCCGCCGCTGACGACGATCCGCGCGCCGATCGAAGAAGTGGGGCGCGAAGCCGTCCGCCAGATGTTAAACCTGTTGAACGGCGAACCGCCTCAAGGTCTGGTTTTGAAGCGCACGGAGTTGGTCATCCGTGAATCGTGCGGCTGTGTCGGCAGTTCATAAAAAGGAGGCGCATCGTAATCCATTTTTTCTTACTTGAAATATCCTGTCGAATCAAACCTTTTCTCCGAGGAGATAAACCATGAATAAAAAGATATTCAGTGTATTGAGCCTGTTGCTCGTGGCGTCCATGCTGTTGACAGCCTGCGGCGGCAAACCCGCCGAAGAGAAAGTTTTACGTGTTTGGATCCAGTGGGGCGACAACCCGCAACAGATCCAGGAACTGTTTGATAAATACACCGCCGAGACGGGTGTTAAAGTGGAAGTGACCGCGCCTGTGGAACCCGATAAGATCCTGCCTGCTTTAACTGGCTCTGAGCCGCCTGATGTGCTGGTGTTATCTGGCGGAGACCTGGTTAAATCGTATGCCACGGAAGGTTTGGTGGTGGAACTTTCCGATATTATCAAGACGGGCGGCATTGACTTGAACGATTTCTTCGATGCTCCGCTTGCGCAATGTAAATCTGGCGGACAGATCCTGTGCCTGCCATGGGGCGCTGACATGTATGCCCTCTTTTGGAATAAGGATATGTTCGAAGCGGCCGGGCTGGATCCTGAAACCCCGCCTGCCACGATGGAGGAGTTGGTTGAGTTTGCCGATAAATTGACCGTGCGCGATGCTGGCGGAAATCTGACGCAACTCGGCTTCCTGCCCGACCAGGGTTGGGATCATAGCGATTTGTACGCGCGTATGTTTGGAGGGTTCTGGTATAGCGAGGATGGTACGCAACTGACGATGAACAGCCAGCCGATGATCGACTCTCTGCTCTGGCAGCAGCAGTTCTATACCAAATACAATGCAGACGAAGTGCTGGCCTTATCTTCTGGCTGGGCCGACGCTTACATGTCTGCCGATTATCCGTTCTACACTGGCAAGCTTGCCATGTACGTGGATGGCGAATGGATGACTGGCCCGAACTTCATCAGCGCTTTCAAGCCTGAGGCCAGTTATGGGGTGGCTCCCTTCCCGCCTCCTGCCGACCACCCAGAGCGCGCCAATACGGCCGTGGTCCAGGGGACGGTGGTGGTGATCCCCGCGGGTGCGAAGGATAAGGATGCCTCTGCCAAATTGCTGGCGTGGATGATGTCTCCGCCCATCGTGGCCGAGGAGTTCTGCTTTAATGCCAACTTGCCCACAAGCAAAACCGCGGCCAAAGATCCCTGCTTCACTGAGAATCCAAAGTTCAAGGTGTTCACGGACTTGATGGCGAACCCGAACGCAAGCTATATCATCACCACTCCCATTACCCTTGAACTTACAGAGAGCTATGGTTTGGTCTTTGAGCAGGTGGTGCATACCGGCGTGGATCCGAAGTCGTTGCTGGATCAGTTGCAGGCTGAATTTGAAGCGAAGTTGCAGGAAGCGCTGAAATAGTGGTATTTGCCGCCCATGCAGGCGTCATAGCCTGCATGGGCGCGTATTTTTGAAGGAGAGCGACATGGAAGAATTGCGCCTGAGAAAACAGAAATGGACCTGGCCGCCGCGCCTGCCCAAATGGGGCTTTCGCGAGCGATCCAACTTTAAGATTGGGATGCTCTTCCTGCTCCCTTGGACGATTGGCTTCCTGGTTTTTACCTTGTACCCGATGCTGACTTCGTTCTACTATAGCTTCACCATATATCACGCCAGGGCGCCACTGGAGTGGATTGGATGGAAGAATTACATAGACCTGTTCCACGATAAGTTATTCTGGCAATCTCTTTACAACACGTTATACATGGTTGTGATTGGCGTGCCGTTGACGTTGCTGGCCTCTTTTATTTGCGCCGTTCTCCTCAACTTGAAGGTCAAGGGACAGTCCATTTATCGCGTGATCTATTTCCTTCCGTCCATTGTCCCGACTGTGGCGAGTGCCATTCTCTGGCTGTGGATCCTCAACCCGCAGATGGGCATCCTCAACACCCTGCTTGGATACGTAGGGATTGAGGGCCCAAACTGGATGAGTAACCCGGCCTGGTCCAAACCTGGATTGATCTTGCTCGGCATGTGGGGGATGGGCGGCACGATTGTCATCTACCTCTCTGGTTTGCAGGATGTTCCGACCTCCCTGCTCGAAGCCGCCGAACTGGATGGGGCGAATTGGTGGCAGAGGCTGTGGTACGTCACTGTGCCGATGGTTTCGCCCATTACGCTCTTCAACCTGATCACGGGGGTGATCGCCATGTTCCAGTATTTTGCACAGGCCTACGTTTTTCGCGGTACCCAGGACCTGGGCTATCCCTTGAACTCGACCCTCTTTTATAGCGTCTACCTTTACCAGAATGGATTTCTCTGGCTAAAAATGGGATATGCCTCCGCAATGGCGTGGGTCTTATTCATCATTATCCTCATTTGCACCATCCTGCTTCTAAAAGTCAGCGAGCGATTCACTTATTATGCTGGGTGACACCATGAATACAAACCTGCCAACCCCCTCCCGCGACAGCGGCTCCCAACAGCGTTCCAGCAAGTCCCGCGCTTTTTTCCAGTCCCTGTTAAGCCACGCCGCCATCAATTTTGTCGGTTTGTTCTTCCTGCTCCCCTTCCTTTGGATGGTATTGACATCCTTTAAATCCAGTCAGGATATTTTCCACACTCCACCGCGCTGGCTTCCTTATGATAATGTGCGTGTGGATGTGAATGGCGAGCAATTACCCGTGTACAAGGTTAAGACCGATGATGGCGTTAAGCAATTGGCGGCGGTCAAAATTGTGGAAGGGGTCGGAACCTTCGTGGACCCAGCCCGTCCGACCGAAATGTTCGAATATGAGATCCAACAAGGCACGGATGTGATCGCCGAGCCGGTCATGCACATTAGCTTCAAATGGCAGAATTTCCCTGATGCGATGGATCGCGGTAGTCGTCCTGGCATTGGGGCGAGTTTTTGGGTGTATTTTAAGAACAGCCTGATTATTGCCTTTTTTGCCATTGTCGGCACGCTGGTCTCGAATACGCCTGTTGCCTATGCCTTTGCGCGGCTCAAATTTCCTGGGCGTGATTTGCTTTTCATTATCATCCTGGCGACCATGATGCTTCCCTTCCAGGTAACGATGATCCCCATCTACTTGTTTTTTAACGATACGCTTGGATGGGGGGATTCTTTCCTGCCGCTTATCATCCCTACGTTCTTTGCGAACGCTTATGATGTGTTCCTGCTTCGACAGTTTTTTCGCACCATCCCAGAAGAAATGTGCGATGCCGCCCGCGTGGACGGCGCATCGGAGTGGCAGATCTTCACCAAGATCGTCATTCCTTTGTCCACGCCTGTTCTTGCCACTGTAACGGTTTTTACCTTCCTGTGGGCCTGGAATGATTTCACGGGGCCGCTGCTCTTCCTCACCAGTCCGCGTAATTTCACCATGGCTCTCGGTCTACAGGATTTCCAAAGCCAGCGTACGATGGTTTGGAATCAATTGATGGCGGCCTCAGTTGTGTTCACCATACCGATCATTATTGCTTTCTTCTTCGCGCAGAAGACGTTTATTCAAGGCATTAAGTTGACGGGATCAAAAGAGTAATGATCGGTAAAAAGCTTTGCTATTTTTGATTAGATGCTTCCTGGAGTATACATGACGCCCCGAATTGCATTTGCAGGCACAGGCTATATCAACAAGGTCCATGCACAGGCGGCGCAGAACTTGGGCTTGGAATTGACGGCGGTTGTGAATCACAAAGCGGACTCGATGATCGAGTTCGGCAAACGCTTTGGCATCACACGTCAATACGAAGGCGTGGAATCCATGCTCAAAGACGGCGGCGTGGATGCGTTGGTGGTTTCCACGCCCAATTATCTCCACGCACCGCAGACAATTGCCGCTTTGAATGCAGGCGTCCACGTGATGGTTGAAAAGCCCATAGCGATGAACGCCTCCGAAGCGGAGCAAATGAATTCGGCTGCAGAAAAATCTGGCGCAACATTGATGGTGGCACACTGCTGGCGCTTTGACCCCGATGTGTTGTGGTTGAAAGAGCAGTCGGCAAAATTAGGAAAGA
>Ga0268298_10002418_pt1 | contig 20443 bp, 13 predicted proteins | sample WWTPWeurt_MetaG_FD_194462 | JGI IMG/M metagenome (GOLD analysis project Ga0268298, IMG submission 194462) | Activated sludge microbial communities from WWTP in Nijmegen, Gelderland, Netherland - WWTP Weurt | ecosystem: Engineered > WWTP > Aerobic digester > Activated sludge | place... | reverse complement strand
GTAAGTATTTCGCGCGGTCAAAGATTTTTCGAGCTCTTGAATTTTGCGATCAAGGACGATGTATTCGCGTTGCGCCCTTACATCTCCGTACCCCGGAATGTACTTTTTGATGGGTGTAAAAATGATCAGTAAAAACAAGAGCAGGCCCAAAATCAAGACCAATGTGCTGGCCAAAATATAGATGTTTTTCAAGGTCAGCCGGTAACTGGCGGTCTCTTCAAAGGTCTCTTCATTGCGGATGACGAAAAGAAAGGTTTTAGCCAGGTGCTCTTTTAGCCATTCCCTTGATTTTCTGAGATCTATCGCCATCCTGAATTTTGGTTTAAATTATAATAAATTTGCGCGATTTCTGTTATAATAGTCATCTTATCGCATTCATGAAGTTTTACAAAGTTTCCTTAGTCTCACTGGTTCTGGTTTGCGCACTCCTGACAGATGGCTGCGTAAGTCGCCGCAAGAAAGGTGAAACCTCTGCTCTTGGCCGTATTTACCACAACACCACTTCGAAGTTCAACGGCTATTTCAATGCTAACGAAATTATGCAAGAAGCTGTTTTAGCGCTGCAACAGAATCACAAAGATAATTACAATAAAATTTTACCGGTTTATCCTTACAATGCCGTTGAATCAGCAGATCCCGTCAAAGCCCGTTTGGATAAAGCCATCGAAAAAGTTTCCATCGTTATATCAAACCACCGGGTCAGTCACTGGACAGACGATTGTTACCTCCTTTTGGCAAAGGCGCAGTACTTGAAAAAAGATTACGAAACTGCTGAAAGCTCTTACCGCTATTTCCTCGAAGAGTTTGACCCCTTTAAAAATCGCTTGAAATCCAAAAAAATTAAGGAAAAAACTGCGAAAGAGAAAAAGAAAACTCAAGAAGACCTCAAAAAAGAAAGGAAAAAGGCCGCTGAGGAAAAAGCGAAAGAACGCAAAAAGGCTCAAAAAGAAAGAGCAAAGGCGAAAAGCTCCAAGAAAAGCGATCCTCCCAAAGAAGTCAATGCAGAGAAAAAAGAACCTACTCCCGCCAGCGCCACCAAGCCGGCCGAGAAAAAACCGGAAGACGATAAAGCGGGACTGACCAACGAAGGGTCCTGGTTGTTTCCACATTATCCGGCATTTTGGGAAGGAGCGATTTGGGCTGGAAAAAACCTCGTGGAACGGGGAAAACCTTATGAAGCCGAACAGCTTTTCAGAAGGGTGGAACAGGATCCCTATGCTCGGAAAGATCTGCGCAGCGAATTGTTTACAGCATATGCTGATTTGTATTTGAAAACCAACCAACACCCAAAAGCCATCACCGCATTAAAATCAGCAATCGAATATGCTGACGACAAGAAAGACCGAGCACGCTACGCATTTATTCTTGGACAGTTGTACCAACAGGCCGGTAGACTGGAAAGCTCTACGCAATACTTCAATGCTTGCATCAAAGATAAACCGGGTTATGACCTGGTTTTTCATGCACGCATGAACGTGTTGTTAAACGATGCCGCAGAAGGAAATCAGGCCAACACCATCGCAGACAAAATGTCCAAGCTCCTCAAAGATCCCAAGAACGCCGACTACAAAGGAGAAATGTATTATACACTTGGCATGATTTACTGGAATCAAGGACAAAAGGATACGGCTGTGCAGTTTTTTCAACAATCCTTGACAGCACCCAATGTAAGCAATGGTCAAAAAGCAGAATCCTATTACCAACTTGCTGAATTTTCTTTTGAACAGCAGGAATATTTGAAATCCAAGCTTTACTACGACAGCACCTTGATGATGTTGGGTAAAAGCGATTCCAGAAGGGTCGCCATAGGAAAAGTATTGGCCAACCTGGAGGAAATTGCCGACCACTTGCAAAGCATCGCGCTCAATGATAGTTTGTTGAAAATCGCAGCCCTTCCTGTTAAAGACAAACGAGCGTTAGCCATACAACTAAAAAATGCCAACAAACCCAAGATTCCAGAAAAAGTGCTGGATAACAAAAGTCGTTTTGCTGAATTGGATGCTTTTTCTGCAGATCCCTTCGGACGGGTCAATGAAGGAACTGCAGGCCCTCGCAAAGCAAGCAGCAGTTTTTTTGCATACGACATCAAGTTGGTCAACAGAGGCCGCTCAGAATTTGAACAACAGTGGGGTTCACGTACCTTGGAGGACAACTGGAGGAGAAAAAACAAAAGCGTCTTCACCGCAAAAGAACTTGCTAAAGAAGAAACCGTCGCCGAGGCCGACAGCCTGGAGGCCGACCTGGCAGAAATTTTACTTGGAATACCCGATTCTCCTGAAGAAATTCAACAGCTGCATGACAGCATTGCTGAATCCCGCTATCAACTGGGTGTTTTGTACCGTGAAAAGCTGGAAAACTATCTGAAATCCACACAGAGTTTAAAGCAATTGTTGGCAGATTATCCAAAGACCGCTCGCAAAGTGGATGCATTGTATTACTTGTACTTGAATTGCCTGGATCAGGAAGATGCACCTTGTAGCAATTCGCTAAAAGATAAAATCATCTATGAATTTCCCGGAAGCCATTATGCTAAAATCCTCAGCGATCCAGAGTACGTAAAAAGTTTACTGGCCAAACGAGACGAAATATCACGAACCTACGACCAAGCTTATTTATTGTATAGCCAGCAGCAATACAAACCTGCCTATGATGCTTTGCAATTGTTAAAAAACCGAATGAATGGCGGACATAAATTGCTTGCAAAAACGGCTTTGCTTTCTGCTTTTTGTGTAGGAAATCTGGAAGGCAAAGACGTATACATCAATGCGCTTAAAGAGGTCGTCACCAGCTTCCCAACAACACCTGAAGAAATCAAAGCCAAGGAAATTCTCCGATTTTTAAAAGGAGACCAAGATGCATTTGTGGAAATCCGATCTTCTGAATTGGAAAAGTTTAATTTCAAGGAAGAAGATGATAAGCTTCATTTTGTGTTGGTGATTTTATACGATCCAGATGAAAAATTGGATAACAAAATAAAAATTTCCATCTCAGATTACAATCTCAACTACCATCAGTCCGAAAAGCTCAAAATGACCAGTGTGGAATTGGATGTCGAAACCAACAATCCAATTCTCGTGATCCGGAAATTCGACAACAAGAGCCAAGCAATGAAATACATTCAGGGCGTTCAGAAAAAGCCGAAAGAATTCATCTCTGATTTTGACAACTGGGAGATTTTAACCGTGACACAAAACAACTACCGAGAAATCCTGCGCCTCAAAAGTTTGACCGAATACAAGAGCTTTTTTAAGAAACATTACGAAAATAAATAAAATTTCCTGAGGGTTGTGCCCTACTTCCAGGCTTGCTGAAATGCATTTTTGAACTTTTTTTAATCAAGGATCATTTTTATGAAATCCAAATGAATGTGCTTCTCGTAAGTATAGAAAAAACTATTTATGAAAAGATTCATTACCTGGACTTTTTTGTCCGCTGCCACATCGATGGCGCTTGTATGCACTGGACAAGAGCAGCAAGCAAACAAAATCATCAAAGAGTATTTCTCCCTCATTGACGCCGGAAAGATTGAAGAAGTGGGTAGCCTTCTTGCAGATGACTTAATGGTTACCGCACCCTTCAGTCCGACTCCTTTCAACAAAACCTCTTGGAAGCAAGTTGGTTATGGTTTTGTAAATGCATTTCCCGACATGCAACATGAGTTGCTGGAGTGGTTTGCAAAAGACAATCAAGTCGCAACGCGTGGTGTTTTCAGAGGGACACAAAAAGGCCCACTGATGGGCTTTCCAGCTACGCACAACAAAGTTGCATCCGCATTCAACACCCTATTCGTGCTGGATGGAAAAGGAAAGATCAAAACCATTCATGTGTTGTTTGATCAAAAAGCCTATGAAGCACAGCTCATGAAAAACATCGACCCAAGTGCTGGCATGAAGGATAAAATTGTTCAAATGCTTCATGCAGCTGATGAAGGGAATCTAGAAAAATTCCTCAGTTACTGGGCGCCTGACGGAGTCAACGTTTTCTCGGGAAAACAAACCTCTATGGAAGAGATGAAAGGCCGGGTACTCGCTTTTAAGGCTGGTTTTCCGGATATAAAAAGGACCGTATTGACTTCCTCAGCAACAGAAAATAAAGTTTTCGTAACAGGCCTAATGACCGGGACGAATACAGGAAATTTTATGCAGAAATCTCCAACCCAGCGGAAAATTGAATTAAGCTACATGGGTGAATATCACTTCAACGATCAAGGCAAGATTACCTATGGCCGGGTTGAAGCTGATTTTGGTAGTTTGAGTGAGCAGCTTTATGATCCCAAAAATTAAACGATCAGGTTGGTAAATACCTCTATTGCTTAACTTGAAAGCAGTTCAATAAAAAAGGCCAGAGCGCATATCGTCTCTGGCCTTTTTTATTTTATTTAAAAACTCAAACAACCATTTTTATTCAACAAACAGTTGAATGGTTTTTTGCGATTGTTTATCACTCACGCGAATTAAATAAACACCCGCTTTCATCTGAAGTTTTTTCAAATCGAGTTCAGGGTTGTTTTCCGTGGCTTGCAATGTGGCTTCGGCTATTTTTCTACCCATCAAATCCATGACAACCATTTGCTTTTCAGAAGTCCCAAATCCTAACAGTTGTAAGTTCACATAATCTTTTGTCGGATTGGGGCGCGCGATCAAATCCAAATATTCTTCATTTTTGCTACCCAAAGCTTCATTCAATTTCAAATGGGTGCCGGATGTCGCGATGATGCCTTCATTGAGTTTACGCAAAGCACCTCCAGGCAGGGTGTGAAACCATCCATTCACCGAAGTAGAATTGGTGGGGATTCCACACTTTGACCGAATTTGGTAATGGTAATATTTACTGGAATTCAAGCTGGAGAATTGATGTTGAAGGATCATCCCTCCGTTGTAATTATCCCAGCTGCTCCAGCTTCCCCAAACTCCGGGTGATATTTCCACGCGCAGACGCAATTGATGGTCCGTATTGCAAGTTCCTGCTTTCCATTTGACTTTAGCAGCAGAAGAAGTGGTATCAATGTGATAAACCTGGATTGGAACGCCGCAGGTGTAGGGAACAACGGTGACTTTTTGATTACAAATTGCGCTGTTTCCTTTTTTATCGGTTGCCGTCCATTTTACCGTTGTGTTGCCTAAAGGATAATTAGCCGGAGCATTGTTGGTGATCGAGTTAATTACAATGCAGTTATCTGTAGCGGTTGCCGTGCCCAAAGAAATCGACCCAGCGGGTACTGGACCACAATTACCACTTGGGGTGATGTAATTTACATCAGCTGGACAAGTAATGACCGGCAATGTACCGTCAATGTAAGAAGGATCGCTTGGATTCGTGCTTACAAAGTTGTTGTCTGCTCCATCCACCAATCCATCACAGTCGTCATCGATGGCATTGCAGATTTCCTGAGCACATGGTTTAATTGACGGATTGTTGTCATTGCAATCTCCGTAATTGAATGAAAATCCATCTCCATCCACATCGGTAGTTAGGCAACTGGCTGAAGGCACGAATCCCACGGCATCTACAAAATTACCGATCGAGCCACCATCAACTCCCCTTACTCTGATCCGTGTCGTGGTTTGCCCACTTGGAATGCTGTAGTTGCCCGAATACAAATGCCAGCTTGTGCCATCAGTCATGGTAGCCAAGGTGGTAAAAGGTCCTCCTACGGGACCCACTTCGAACACTGCTGTTTGGGTCCCCAATCGTCCCCTGTGTGCAATTTGCCAATAATAACTGCTTGAAGGACAAGTCGAAATATCCTGATAAATAGTGCTTGGAAAATTAGCGTTGATCTCTATAAAATTCGACGCATGATAAGCGGGAACTCCTTCACGGCCATTGCCCCAGATTTCAAAAGCATCATTGGAGGTCCAGGCTGTAAAAGATGCTAAAAAAGCAATGGTATTGTCCGCATTGCAATTTGTTTCAAAGCTACCGTTCATTGATCCGTTTGCATCACAAGCGCATGGAGCAATGACATCAAAGCAGAAATTGTTGAATTCCCCACAACAACTATGCACATACATGTAATACGTAGTACCCGGCACGGTTGGCAAAACAATGTGCGCATCAAATCCCGGGCCGGCATCGTCATTTCCGGTAACACATACCCAGGAACCGCAACTACCTGTGTAAATATTGACCTCTGGATCCCATCCGCCATAAGAAGGATAATGAAAGTTGATGGTTTGACCATTTCCTACGAAGATATACCATACCCCGGCATCGTATGCATCGGCATCAGAAACACAGACCGCACCGCCATTGGGGTTATCGGCAGCAGCATCAATGGTTGTCCCGCAAATGGTTGAACTTACAAGGGAAATGCTTTGTGCGTTTTCACACAAATCATTGGGTGGGGCAGCTGCAAAGAGACTGCCGTAAAAGCCCACAAATAATAACAATAAGGGTACCCAGCCAAAGAATTTCTCTTTTCTGAGGCCGTTTAGGCTCCTATGGAGCCACTTCATTTTGGTTTTCATTTTAGCTTGATTTGAATTGTTCACAATATTAATCAAATTATACTGAAAACGTCATTTATTACTACAATTATTTACATTCACCCATATGGATTGAACTGCTTCAATAGCATAAACTTCTTGCATTGCATTGCTGAACCAATGGCTTTTCCATTTTCCAGCAACAACCTCCTGTGAAATTTTTTCTAGAAATCCATGGAATAAAAAAACCCGCTGGAAAAATCTTCCAGCGGGTTTTTTTACTAACGATCGTTAGTTTCTTTCTTTACGGTTGCACCACGAGGGTCACTGATTTTTGCTGGTCTCCGCTATGGACCCGAATCAGGTACATGCCTGATTTCAGTTGCAAGCGCTTTAAGTCAAGTTCAGGCGCATTTTCTTCCGCCTTCAGCTTCGCAGAAAAAATCAATTTACCAGCAATGTCCATCATGGTCATTTGCTTTGCTGCTTGATCAAATCCTTCCAAATAAATGGTCACAAAATCTTTTGCAGGATTGGGAACTGCCTGAAGACTCAACGCGTTAGACTCATTTATTGGGTGATTGACTTGCTTGTATTGGTCAACATCAAAGTTTTGGTCAACCACACCATCATCTACTTTACGCAAGGTTCCGCCAGAAAGCGTCCAGAACCAACCGTTGACCACGGTTGAATTCGTTGCAGCGCCGCATTTAGCGCGGATTTGGTAATTATGGAAAGTAGCCGCTGACAATCCGGTGAAGTTGTGCTCATTGCCTACTCCATTTTTGTTTGCCCAAGCCGACCAGCTTGACCACACACCAGGTGAAATTTCATATCGAATCCTCAACTGGTATCCAGTGTTGCAAGGTGTGCCCGGGTTCCACTTTATTTTCGCGGAATTGGTGGTGGTATCTCTATGGTATACTTGAATAGGTTGTCCACAGGTACCCGCCTTTACGGTAACTGTAAAACTGCAGCTGGTTGTTTTTCCGTTGGCATCGGTTGCAACAAACGTATTGGTGGTGTTACCCAACGGATAGCTAGCCCCTGAAGCCAAACCGGTGGTTTGAGACATGCTCACTCCGGCCAGATCATCGTAAGCACACAAGCCAGGGTAAGAATATACCATGCTGCAATTTCCAGGTGCCGTGGTAACGGTGGAATCTCCTGGACATTGTGTTTGCCCACAGCCTACAATCAATATTGCAAGTGGTATGCCTGCATTTCGAGGGTATGTAGGTTGGCCAAACTGATCACAATAAAACCACCAAGAAGCTACGAGATTCAAGTAATAAACGCCTGGAGTGGTTGGTGCATTGAAGGTGATGCTGTGAGAGCCAGAACTATTGCCTATCGTGCTAAACAAACAAGATGAAAAAATATTGCCGCTGCCAGCATTTAAACCTACATAATGCTGCGTAATACATCCACAACAACCTCCACAATCAGGATTTCTGGTCGTATTGCGGTTAAATGTAAAACTTACTGACTGTCCAGGTTGCACGGTAGCAACATTGGATCCTGTTCCAGCAAGGTTGACTGATGTGAAAACAGAGGTCCTTCCCAATGCATTGTAAGTAGTCGGATTGAGCGGACACGCACCGATGGAAGGTGGTCCCGTCACGGTCACTGTAAAATTGCAGGTCACCGTGTTGTTATCATAATCTTTGACGGTAGCGGTTACATTGTGTACCCCAGTTCCATCTCCGCAATCAAAGTTGTTTTTACTGAATTGAACAGAATAGATACCACTGCACGCTGGATCGTTGTCGGTAATGATGGATTTCATTACATCAGATAGTTTTGCATATTTCCATGCATATCCTCCTGAAATGCCCCCACTTGGAGGATCAAGGTAGGTTTGCATTCCCACGATAACGTTGCCATCGGGTGCCAATTGCAGGGCAGCCAATCCTCCTCCAGAACCACCAACACCGGTCATCGTGTTGTTGGTGCCATTGGGTCCATTGGCTAAAATATCTATGATTGATTTTGAACGTCCGGTTAGTCGATCAATGGCACAGCCCATCCTGTTTTGGAAGCCGACCAATGCATGTCCTGCTGGGGCCATTTCTGAAATATTCGGTGTAGCTCCGGCGGCAGAACCATTGTAACAGGTCCACACTTCATTGGTTCCGAACATGCCATCGGGTCTCATTTCGCGACAACGCAACCTGAATTTACTCAAAACACCTGAGCCCCATCCATTTCCATAATCTGCCTCATATCCTACGACTACATATCCGGTTGGACAGTTACACACTGCATCCGGCGCAGCTGCATCATTTGAACAAGGAAATCCTACTCCTTTCAATTGAGCAGGTAAGGTTTGTGGTACAGGACCCACTCCTTGCAAAACAACTTCTGGTCCACCTGCCATAATTTCAACATTGCGACAGCTTATGACAGGTGCCCCATTATCACAAGTGCAAGGCACATCAAATGCAGCAGTTCCATCGGATCTGTTGTTTGTACTTCCTTGATTTGCACTGACACCAAGTCCTCTTTTAGCAAAGGCCTTCCATATCACGCAATAATTTTCTTTTCCATAAAGTACGCTATCAGCTTTCAAAATGGCATTGCGGCCATCCACAAAGCCAGGAGAACATGGCTGTAAGATCATTCCCAAGTTCACCAAATACATTGCTTTTTCAAATCCTGCAGCAGCCCCATGTCTTGCGACCAAGCCATCTACCATTTCCCATAACATGGTGCACCAAACAAATCCCACTCCATGTGGAACAGCCATGCTGGGTAAGTTTGCATAGGTATAGCTGTTTACACCCATGTCGGTGGAATATTTTGCCGGACGAATCCCTAGGCCCGTTGTGGGTTGGCCCAATACATAGGTACCAATCCCTCTATCTGAGGCACTACCAGTCCAAGTGGTCATTAAAGCATAATAATCGGACCATCCCTCTCCCATTTGTTCTTGATTGTTCAAACAGCCCACATTGGCAGGTCCTCCGGTAAGTCGATTGGAAATGCCATGAGCATATTCATGCGCAATGACGCCGTTGTCCAAATCCGAGTCTCGGTTTGGAGTTGTATAAGTCCACCGATACATCTGCATCCTCGGTCTTGATCCATCTGCAGGAGTGAAAAAATTGGCATTGTTGGTTCCACTTCCGTCCTGGGCTTCTGCTCTAACATCATCGGTTCCCAATCCACCTCTTCCATAATTGTTTACCTGGAAATTCCCGTTGGCTTCATTGAATCCGTATTGGTAAGCAAAATCGTGGATGTAATTGTTCCAATAATAGAGATTGGTTACGGCTGCCGGGCGGTAAGTGTTTGGTTCCATGGTCAAATCCAAAGGAAAGTCAAAATCCAGACCAGCGCCTCCGTCAGGATCTGATCCGGGGTCTGGTGAATTGTTGGCATCTGTATCTGTATAAGCATGCACGTTATTTCCGCGGGTTACGGTAAATTCTGCACCATCCATTCCATTGGTATCGTGCCAGCCAAAAGGGGATGCTATCGGATCGGCAGGTTCTGCTTCCAAGGTTCTGACACCATGGATTGGACTTTCAATGGGTTCTTTGTAAACGCGGTAGGTGCTTCCATCGGTGGTTGAAAAAGCTTCCATTTCATTCAAACCGTGCACATGGTCAGTGGCCAAACAATGCGTATGATCAGCATCCCAGCTGCAATGGACAACCAAATTGCTTTTATCAATCAATCGGCCATTGCTTGCATCAACGCGTGCCATCCAATAATTTTGCGCATTGGTCTCGTAAATAGCGACTTCCCAGGTCAGATAAATTCTGCCGTCTTCGCTTGCGTACCACACCAACTTAACTGGAATGTCTTCCAAGGATAAATTGCTTCTTTCGTAGATGACCTCTTTTTGGGAACCCCCTTTGTCTGCCATCATGCGCATGGATGCAGGAGCCGGATAACCCAGTTGCTCAGCGGCTTTTAACAAAGCTTGGCCCTGTGTCAATACTGGTTCTGAAGATCCAATTTTTGCAGAGACACTTTGACAAAAACGATTGGACCAGGAGACCACCTGACCATCCTGAATGTGGACACTGAACAATGCATTGTGAATGGGTATTCCCAAATAACTTTGCTGGATGTAAATGTTTGTCAACTTGGCAGGAGCGAAAAAGGTTTCATTGGTCACTTTCAGGTCCTTTACATCGGAAGCCAATAAACCAAATTGTTCCGGGTTGGCTTTTACATAATTCAATGCAATTTCCGAATTGGTTTGTGCCATTGTTTGCGTGGAAAGGCAGATCGCTAAAATCCACACGAAATGGGGTAAAATGTACTTTTTCATTTGAAATTAATAAAGTGAATAATTGGTTTGTTTGTTGTTCAATGGCTACAACAGACCTTTAACAATCCCTGTAACATTGCCTTGTAAAGTTACAAGAAGCTTGCTACAAATTAGTTCTATTTTATATAAAAAAATTTTGAATTTATGGATTGTTCATATTTGAGTTGAGATTCAGCATATTAAATATCTTCCATTATTAAAATTCATTATCGTTTTTTCATAAATGGCGATTGTTTTGTATGCTTAATAAGAGACTATTTGTGCTTAAATAGCGTTCGCGGATAAACACCATAAAAGCCGCTGTACTGCTTCAAGAGGACTTTATCAAAGGCGCTTTTGCTATGGCCAACAGCTGGTATTTTAGTGGCCAATGGGTAGGGTCTTCATTATTATGTCTATTTCCTTCAATGATATGGTCCGAATCTTTGCACCGGACTTTCTAAAACTAACATGTGTTCGTTTGTTATGTTCGTCACACCTCAATGGCTCCACTTCCTCAGCAGACTGGTTCTGTATCGGATTGCATGTTGCCAGGGTGATTGCGAAATGATCGAACGTTCATAAGACATTGCCTTTTGGATGGAATTGATCAATTTCACAGTTTGCAGTTGTTAAATATCTACCTCATCGATCCAATTCAAGTATCTGTGCATCATTATTCTTCACATTGTTCACGCGCTCCGACACCGGATAGGCTTCCATCCATGCATCGGGATAGGGCTTTAGCATGGCATGCAGTTGATCGAATGTCAATGCATCTTCCAACCAAAGACTTTCTTCTTGAGGCAGCAACATGACGGGCATCCGGTCGTGCAAACCATTCATGAATTCGTTGGCCGGACAAGTGATGATGGTAAAGCTGGGTATTTGCCTTCCTTCGGGGTCTTTCCACACGTCGTACAAGCCTGCCATGAAAAATACTTCACGGTCTTTGCGGCATATTCTGTACGGATGCTTTTTACCGGCTGCATCCTTTTTCCACTCGTAAAAGCCATCCATGGGAACCAGGCATCGCTTCTTTTGCAACGCGGTTCGAAAACTCGGTTTTTCTGCAAGGGTTTCCATGCGGGCATTGATCATTTTGGAGCCAATGGAAGGGTCTTTTGCCCAAAAAGGGATCATGCCCCATCGAAAAAAGCGGTAATGGTGTCGGTCGGACATGGGCACCACCGGATGCCAATGCGTAGGAGCAATGTTGAAACTAGGCAGCGGATTGTACCGTTCGAGGTCTTCTGAATAAAAGCTCGCATCAAAACGCTCTTCGAGTTCTGATTCCACACGGGTTAAGGAACCCCTGCCACACATAATCTTTGGGTTGAATGCTTATTTCGCTTTCAGAAATGCTTTTTCGCCTTTCGCTTCCAATTTGTTGACCATCTTTTCTGCTTCTGCTCTGTTGGCATAAAATCCAGCTACGGCGGAGTAATATTCTGAAGAACCAAACACTTTCCGCTGGGCACCTGAATAACCAAGTTTTTTCAATTTCTTTACTTGATCATCGGCGTTTTCCGGTTTTATGAAACTTCCACAAACCACGAAGAAGCCATTGCCTGAGGCTGTGGTTTTGGTTGATTTGGCTTTTGGAGCAGCCGCTTTGGCCACTGTATTCGTTTTGGCTTTCACCGCCCTGGTTTCGGTGGAGTGGTTGGCTGTTTTCGTAGCCATGGTCTTGGATTCGGTTGCTTTGGCTGTGGTAGCAGCAGGTTTTTGTTCTTTTGGCGTGGTGTTTACGGCCGCTTCTTTCTCCGGTTGAACACTCGGCTGTGTATAATCTACACCCGAAGAAGGCTGTACTGTTTGGTCCGGTTTTCCATCTGCCGGCGCACCCACCTGGGCAGGCAATTGCCCAGTCAAATCCAATATCATGCTGTCTTCTGCTGTCAACGGCGCCCCATCTACGTGCTGTGGATCCATGAAAAGGCTGTCAGCCATTTCGGCCGTCGGCAATACGTCGTCCACCGGGGTTTTACTTCTTTTATAAATCATGTAAACGATTGCACCCACCAGCACAACCAACAATACGTACAACAATATGCGAATGGTATCCTTCATTTTGAGCGGTTTTAAATCAAAATAATGGCAAAATTACAATAATTTACAAATTATAAAAAAATATTATATGTTATTTCGAATTTTTCCAGCTTGCCGTTAAATCCGTGTTAAAGCATCCAGGTACAGAATCTTGCCCGTTTATTTTGCGTTACAACTTAAGTTTTAAAAAATTGAGAAGATGAAAAATCCATGGTACCATTTGATTTCAGGAATCGCCGGAGGACTGATGGTCTTAGGTGGTTTCCTGTGGTGGAATCCCTTCCAACACCACGAAAATGCAAGTCCCACGATGGCGCAAGCCGTCCATTATGCAAGCCCAACCATGGGCCCTGATTTTGCTTTAGCGGCCGAAAAGGCACTCGCGGTAGTGGTGCAGATCAATGCTCAGGAAAGCGACAAGCTTGCTCGGCAAAAAATGGAAGAAAACGATCCTTTTCAAAATCACCCACTTTTCCGTGAATTCAACTTGCGTTCATTTGGATTTGGGCTTCCATATTATCAACCTAAAAAAGGAAGCGGGAGTGGAGTCATTTATTCAAATGACGGATACGTCGTGACCAATAATCACGTAGTAGAATTTGCCGATGACATTGAAGTCATTCTCAAAGATGGTCGCAAATTCAAAGCCAAAAAAGTAGGCAATGACCCGCGAACCGATTTGTCTGTGTTAAAAATAGAGGCCGATAATTTACCGGTACTTGAATTGGCTAATTCTGATCAGCTGCGCGTTGGAGAATGGGTATTGGCAGTGGGTAATCCTTTTGGTTACCTTACCTCCACCGTTACCGCTGGAATTGTGTCGGCGAAAGGACGTGATTTGAATCTGTTGGATCAACAGGAAGAGGATTATTACAATCCATTCCTTTCCCAACCACAAAAATCCAACAACTTAGGAATCGAAGAATACATTCAAACCGATGCAGCAGTAAACCCTGGCAATAGCGGAGGAGCACTGGTGGATGTCAATGGCCGGTTGGTGGGTATTAATTCCGCCATTGCAAGCAAAACCGGATATTATACCGGTTATTCGTTTGCCATTCCTGCCAATTTGATGGTAAAAATAGTTCGCGAACTCATCCAACATGGAAGCTTCGAAAGAGGCCGTTTTGGCGTCGGTGTGGTTCCAATGGATGAAGAATTGCGCAAAGAACTCAACATTTCGGCAGAGCAAGGCGTTGTCATTACAGAACTGGAAGATCAAGGCTCCGCCAAGTATGCTGGATTATTGCCCAATGATGTAATCTTTGAGGTAAATAATAAATCCATAAAATCGGTGGAAGATTTACAAAAAGTCGTAGCTTTGTCCAAAGTTGGCGAGACACTCTATACGAAGATCATTCGTAATGGTCAAGTCAAAGAGATACCCGTCAAAATTCGTAAGATGATTTAGTGATTTTGTATAGTAGCCTTTTGTAGCTTTCTATAAAGTTGGTTTTTCGTTTTGTTTGAAGGTCCCGGCAGCAATGCCGGGATTTTTTTTTGATTATACCACAGCACTATGAAAAATGCGATCCACCAAATGTGTTCAGGATTGTTGGACCTCCTCTATCCGCCCCTTTGCATTGCCTGTGACCGAAGAACGTTTGACGCTCAAAACCTATTCTGTTTGGATTGCCAGGCACAGCTTCACCCAACCGGAATGCAGCACTTACAGGAAAATGAATTCACCCGAAAATTTGCGGGCAGAATACCCATTGCGCATGGTGCAGCCCTCTTTTATTACTTGAAAGGTTCCCGCCTTCAGTTGGCCATTGAAAGGCTTAAATACAAGAATGAGCCGGAAATCGGAATTGCACTGGGTAATTATTTTGGACAACTTCTGAAACCCATTCCTCATTACCAACAACTTGATTTCATTGTGCCTGTTCCATTGCACCCCAGCAAAAAGGTTCAGCGCGGGTATAATCAGGCCACCATGATTGCCCGTGGTTTAGCTGAATCCTTGTCCTTAAACGTCCATGAAAACCTATTGCAGCGCATTCGCCAGACCAATAGTCAAGTCAACAAAGGACGGTTGGAAAGGCTGGACAATATGCAGTCCGCTTTTGCCATAAAATCAACTAAAAATCTTCAATCTGCGCATGTTCTTTTGGTGGATGACATCCTTACCACCGGAGCCACGCTCGAAGCCTGTGCAATGCAACTGTTATCGGCCTTTGATTGTAAAATTTCGATGGCAACCATTGGATACGCAGGTTGAACGATCGTGTTCTCTGTTCCACTCGTGAAAGCAGTCAGTCGCATTTGGAATCCATCCGTTGAATGAGCCCGAACGAACGAACGTTAGGAACATTCCAGCATGGTCCTGGTGGTACGCAAATAAGCCTCAGATGCCCTAATTTTGATAAGTATCAATGGGTCGACTTATTATGAACTTGTGAAGCTCCCTTCGCCCACAACCAAATGGAATGGCATTTGTTTTCTATAACCATTATGAAAAGGAATGATTTCATGAAAGCCATGGCCTTGTTTCCAATTGCGGGAGCTCTGATGCCTTTGCACCAGCTGAGAAATTTGTTTGATCATCTGGAATCTACCCAAGAAATGCCCGTACTGTTTTTAGGGCATGGAAGTCCAATGAATGCCATTGAAGAGAATGAGTTTGTCCGCGGCTTTCGTAAGATGGCCGCTTCGTTACCAAGACCCAAAGCCATATTGTGCATCTCCGCGCATTGGGAAACCCATGGGACTTTTGTTACGGCCATGAACAAACCCCGCACCATTCACGATTTTGGAGGTTTTCCGGAAGCATTGTACCAACAACAATATCCGGCACCCGGAGATCCCGTATTGGCAAAAACCATTCAAAGTCTGGTGGACAAAACCCATGTTGGAGCTGATCATTCATGGGGCCTGGATCATGGGGCCTGGAGCGTTATCAAACATTTATTTCCCAAAGCAGATGTACCGGTTTTGCAGTTTAGCCTGGATCAAACCAAAGACCCTTTATACCACTACGAGTTGGCGGCCCAATTAAAACCACTCCGCCGAAAAGGGATTTTAATCGTTGGCAGTGGTAACATGGTGCACAACTTAGGAAAACTGGCTTGGGATCGTTTGAATGAGGTCGGTTATGCATTCGACTGGGCAACTGAAGCCAGTGCGCTCATGAAAAAATGGATCCTAAAAGGAGACCATGGATCGTTGATCCATTATTCGAAGCATGGTCGTGCTTTCCAACTCTCCATTCCAACCCCTGAACATTATTTACCCATGATTTACACCTTGGGGCTACAAAATAAAAATGAATCCGTCTCATTTTTCAATGACCGCGCAGTTGCAGGAGCATTGACCATGACTTCTTTGCGGATAGGCTAATGCGTCGGAAGACACAACCATCGTCCTGAACAACTCGCACGCCTGCTTTTTCAATCAATCATGAAATGGCCTTTTCTTAATCATGCCACCGCGCGTGTCTTTGATTGGATATTGAATGACAAAAGCTGATGGATCGACTTTCTCGATTTCTGTCAACAGCTTGGACACTTCCAATCTCGTGACCACGCAGAATATCACTTTAGAATCTTGTAAAAAAGTGCCTTTTTTGCCATGCCCTCCTTCCGATTTGAAAACCGTGAAACCCCGTCCTAAATTTTCGGATATGCTGTTTTTTATCACTTCCGGTTCATCGGACACAATCATCACTCCAATGTATTCCTCAATCCCGTTGACCACAAAGTCGATGGTTTTCGAAGCTGCCAAATAAGTCAACATGGAATACATAGCCGTTTCGATGTTGATGATCCAGGCTGATATACCGAATAAGCCGATGTTGAACAGACCAATGAAATCGCCAACGGTCAAACTGGTTTTACGGCTTACTGCAAGGGCCAGCACTTCGGTTCCATCTATGACACAGCCGCCACGTATTACCAGACCTATACCGGACCCAATAAAAAAACCACCAAATACTGCAATCAGCAATTTATCAAATGTAACAACTGGAAATTCAATGGAGTGAACCAGAATGGCCAAGCTCAATATAGCCAAAATGCTTTTCAAAGCAAACATCCAGGAAAACAAACGGTATCCAAACAATACAAAAGGAAGATTCACCAAGACAATCAGCAAAGCCAAATCGATACCACTTTCTTGGTGCAGCAACAACGAAACGCCCATTGCTCCACCATCTAAAAAATTGTTGGGTAACAAAAAACACTTCAAGCCAGTGGCTGCAAAACATACCCCACAACAAATGAACAATGTATTTTTGGCATTGCTCCTCAAATTGACAAATCGATCCCAATGCATACTTTATTTGTGGTGTTATGAATCTGAAAAATACTACCGTTAGGTCTTGGATTGTATAAGACATCGGAAATTTTTAAAAAAATCACAGCAAGCAAACCGGTTTCACCAAGCAATTGAAAACATCCGATTTCAGGTTTTCAACTGCAATATCGCAATCGTCTTTAGTATTCTGAATGCGCTAATGCCAATCAATCCAAAAATTGAACCATGGATTTTGGGTCACATGTTGCATGATTCTTTGCTTTGAAAGCATGCAAGACCTACATCACCGTTTTAAATTGTTTGGTACCTCGGCTTTTGGCTAAAGTACGAACAAACGTTTGTTAGTTTTCTTCTCGAATCGAATCATTTGCCACTCAGCTTGTAGCCGAGCCAAGCCATTGGCAGATAGGCACCCAACAGATCCAATGCGTTAAACCACATGGGTGCGGGCAGTTGCATTACGTTCATGATTCCACCAGCTAAAAACACGCAACCCACGATCATTGCTATTGGAAACGGGCGATTGGCCGAAAGTTTTGCGCCGATAAAAGCTCCTACCAGGGTTCCCAAAGCATGCGCCAGAAAAGGCATGATAAAGTGCTTGGGTTGAAACAATGGAAGGGAAGCTTTCAATCCCTCCAAGGTGGTGACATCTGCGCCTTCCGGGGGAGGAATGATGGAGCTGCTGCTCATGATCAAGGCCATGTTGACAACGCTTCCTATTACAAGTCCTGCAATCACGGCTAGGCTGTTTCTCAAATTTGGATTCATACTGTTTGAATTTTGACTTAAATGTATAAAGAAAAATCCGATTGCTAAAGAACACATTATGATTCATTCCTTTTACTTATGTTCCAATTATTACAATCAAAATCCCGATCCTGTTCGGATTTCATTTATTTTATACCCTTCCTCTTGACTATTGCTGCATTTTATTCGAAATACCTGCTTTTATGAATGAAGCTTTTCAAATCCTTGACCTCAATCAATGCAGTCCAGTCCAATTTATTTTGATGAAGGTTTTCATGGTAGGCTTGTGCAATTCTTGCGCCCATGAAATAACCCAGATCATGCGGCTGCTTCACTTCCTGTTGCACAAAATACATCCAGGGTTTGTGTTCTTTTCCGTACAGCGCTTTACGCAATTGTTCTTTGAGCACGGGCTCATGCATCAATCCATAATGATAATAATTGCCTTCCTTTCCCAAAGGGTAAACGGCACGGGCTATGTAGTCGGCTATTCCTTCGCGCATAAGCGATACATAGAGTGCATCCCCGCTGAATGTGCGCTCTACTTTGTGTCCGTGACTGAATTGTTGAACATGCACCAGTTCGTGAATGATGGTTCTGATCACATTGGCCCGCGATAAATAATCCTTCAAAAATTCGGGCAACTCATCCCATGCTGTGGTCTCATTGGGTGCATGAAACTCCAAACCTACATACACATAATGCTTGCCTGTCCCGGTATGAATGTTCCCACCGGTTCTAAAGTTTCCGATGGCTAAGCAAATTTCAGCTGATTGAAATCGGGGATAGTGTTTGACAAATTTTGCAATTTGGTTTTGCATGGAATCCTGTTGTTGATACAATGCTTCTGTAGCTTTTCGGAGGGATTGAAAAAAGGCGGGGTATTTCCGGAGTTGTTGTGCATAAGTCCTGGCCGTGATATCCCATTTGCGAATGAACGGTTGAAAGGCCGGAGTAGCTCGATTCAATACACAACGCTGAAAGATCCCCACCGTGTCCCGACTGGATGCCAGGCTATCCATCGCTTCCCAAAAGTGGTGTACATCATCCATCCATATTTTAACTTCAGCGCCCATGGCAAAGCTTGCATTCAAATGACCACATGCGAGGAAAGCAAAAATGCTCAAATTGTACCGGAAGTTCATGATCAAAGATAAATCGCAAAATTATGCCTTGTGAAACCAGATTTCCATGGAGGAAGCGCTTTACACCTTTTCCATGACTGCTGCCCGGCTTGACTACCGCAAGATGTAAAATAAATTGGATAAAAACCACTTTGGGTAAGCTATCATAAAAAAACCATGATGGCCCAAGCATTCCAAATCATCGGACTTGCACAGCTACATTTGATTTTTTATCATTGCCCAATGAAAATTGTTTCTACTGCCGTTGTATTGATTTTTACGTTGCTGGTCATCCCCATTTCGAGCTACTATTTTGGAGAGCCCCTTGGAAATTCAGCATGGATCTTGCTTCAACAGCTGTTTTGGATGTGTTGCGCCTCGGTGGCTACATGCTTTGTGGTTGGAGAAATTACCCAAAACAATAGCCAGGTTGATAAATTATGGAGTTTATTGCCCATTCTATACGTCTGGTGGATTGCCGCCGCTGGGGAGTTTCATTTACGGCTCTGCATCATGGCGATATTGGTCACGTTATGGGGTTTGCGGTTGAGTTATAATTTTGCTCTCAAAGGTGCTTATCGATGGCGGTTTTGGGAAGGGGAGGAAGATTATCGGTGGAAGGTGTTGCGTCAGCGCCCAGAATTCGCAGCTCCCTGGAAATGGACCTTATTCAATTTGTTTTTTGTCTGTGGATACCAAAATTTCTTAATCCTCTCTTTTTGTTTGCCTGCCGTTGTTGCGATGCAGCATTCCTCATGTCCCTTTAATGCCATCGATGCCGTGGTGAGCGGACTCATGTTGTTTTTCATTTTTTTAGAAGCCTTGGCAGATTGGCAACAATGGAAATTTCAAAATGAAAAACATCGCTTATTGGCTGCGGGTCTTACTTTGCCCGCTGAATTAGCATCAGGTTTTATCAGTACAGGGCTTTGGGCGCGAAGTCGGCATCCCAATTACTTTGCAGAACAATCCATTTGGATATGCTTTTACGGTTTCAGCATCAGTTCTGGTGCCGGATGGTTTAACTGGAGCATTACCGGTTGTATCTTACTCATGCTATTGTTTCAAGGGAGTGCACGATTCAGTGAAGAAATCAGTGCTTCCAAATATCCATTGTATCAAGGATACCAAGAGAACGTGCCACAATTTATTCCCAAGTGGTTTTGACACATTTTCAAGTCTTGAACATCATTAATTTGTGATAGCCACGACTTGATCTGGAGGAAAATGATTCATATTTCGATAAGTTTCATCCCTAGAATAGCTATTATCGAATTAAGGAGCTTTACGACACTGGGGGGGAGGCTGCATTACACGGAGTTAGTCGGAAGAAAGCCAATCATAAAAATCGGATTGACGCTGAGATTGAAAACCGAGTAAAGGAAATTGCCATTTCATTTCCTGCGTATGTTCAAGTCAGGGCTTCGAATGAACTTAGGAAAGCAGGGATAATAGTTTCCCCTGGCGGAATTCGCTGTATTTGGGTTCGGCATGATTTGGAAACATTTCGCAAAAGGCTCAAAGCATTGGAAGCCGTTTGTGCGCAGGAGAGTCTTGTGCTAACGGAATCC
>Ga0268298_10002417_pt1 | contig 20449 bp, 15 predicted proteins | sample WWTPWeurt_MetaG_FD_194462 | JGI IMG/M metagenome (GOLD analysis project Ga0268298, IMG submission 194462) | Activated sludge microbial communities from WWTP in Nijmegen, Gelderland, Netherland - WWTP Weurt | ecosystem: Engineered > WWTP > Aerobic digester > Activated sludge | place... | reverse complement strand
GAAGACCGTCACCATCACGGCTGCCTGCGGCAACACCCTGGCAAAGCCGTTCATCGGCAAAAGCCTGACCATCCAGACCTCGACCAGCACTCGTTTCCTGCTGCGCAATGCGGCTGGTGTGGCCACCCCGATCACCTTCGCCGAGCTCACAGCCGGCACCAGGGTCAGCCTGAATGGGCAGCTCGTCAACAACATCTGGACTGCCACCCGGATCACAGCCGGCGCCGACCTGGTTTGCCAGCCCTAACCGACAGATCACTCATCCAGGGATCTGGCAGGCCGAACCCATCATGAGCATCGATACTGACAAAACCCTGCTTGAACGTGCCCAGCGCTTCGACAACGAAGCGCTGGGCGAAATTTTTGACTGCTATTCCGCCGGCATCTACCGCTATGCCCTGCGCCTGCTGGGCGACGCGGAAACGGCCCAGGAATGCATGGCGGAAACTTTCAGCCGCTTCCTGAATGCCCTGCGGCGCGGCGCCGGGCCGCAGGATTATTTGCAGGCTTACCTCTATCGGATTGCCCACAACTGGATCACCGACTACTACCGCACCAAAACACCCCCCTGCCTGCCGCTCGAACCAGACCTGCCCTCCGGCCCGGCAGACGACCCCCAGCGTGTGGTTGAACTCTCGCTGGAGGGAGATGCCGTCCGCTCGGCGCTGCGCCTGCTGACGCCCGACCAGCGCCAGGTGATCACCTTGAAATATCTGGAGGAGTGGGATAACGACGAAATCGCCATCGCCCTCCACAAACCGGTCGGGGCTGTCAAATCGCTGCAGCACCGGGCCATGGAAACCCTGCGCCGGCTGCTTATTCGGGGCAGAAAGGATGAGTTGGAATATGAAACCAGCAGAATTTAACCAGGATGATGAAGTTATCAGACGCCTGCGTTCCATCCGGCGCACGCAGCCGCTCAACGCACAGGCTGCCGCCGAGGAACGGGCCCGCTTTTTGAAATTGGGGATGTCCTTCCAGGCAGCCGTATCCCAAAGCCAGAATCCCCGTCATAACGGGTGGATCAATCAAATCAAACTGGCTTTTGTACGAAAGGAAAACAATCCGATGTTGAACGCACTGTTGGCCGTAGTCCTATCCATCTCCTTATTTTTTGGCGGCGCCGGGGCAACTGCCTACGCAGCCCAGACCAGCCAGCCGGACGAACTATTGTATCCGGTCAAAATCCTGAGCGAAGATACCCGTTTATTTTTCAGCGCCGCCCCTGAAGACAAAGTCAGCCTGACGCTGGAATTTGCCAACCGCCGGATGGCCGAAATGACCAGCCTGAGCGGCGCCGGCAAACCCATTCCCCAGCCCACCACCGCCCGATTGCAGCAAGAACTGGACACAGCCCTCGAGCTTGCCGCTGAAATGCAGGCCGGGCAGATGCTGCAGACCCTGGAACAGATCCGGCTGCAGGCCCAGAGCCACTCCCAGCAGATGAGCGCCCTGATGGGCTCGCAAGCCAACCAGACCAACCCCGACCTGGTCCGGCTGCAAACCCGCCTGCAAGAACAGGAAAGGCTGGCCGCGGCCGGCACAGCCGACCCGCAAAGTTTCAAACTGCAGGTGCAGGAACGGACTGGCTCTGGCCAGCCTGGCCAAAACCAGCCCAGCCAGACCCCGGCCGGCAATATGCAGCAGACCCCGGGCGTCAGCCCCTCGCCAGCCGGTAACAGCTACGGGCCGGGCAGCGGCCAGGCATCTGCCACCCCCGGGCAGTTTGGCCCCGGCGCCAGCCAGACGCCCCTGCCAACCGGCGGCAGCAATGGGCCCGGGACGGGCGCCGGCCCGGGCGCCGGCCAGCAAACAGCCACCCCCGGCGGGAATGGCTCAGGCGAACCCACGGCAGCCGTCTCCTGTACACCCGTCTTGAACGGCGGCGGGAGCGGGCAGGGCCCTGCGCCAACCCAGACCGCCCAACCCGGCGGGTCCGGCGGTTCGGGCGGGAACGGATCTGGAAGCCCCAATCCGACCGCCACCCCCCAGCCCACGGAAGATCCGGGCGCCGGCCAGCCGAGCGCCACCCCCGGCCAGGGCGGGTCGGGCTCCGGCGAGCCAATCCACACCCCTCAGCCCAGCCAGACCCCGGGCGGGAACGGCCAGGGCGGCAAGCCCTGAGCGCAGAATCACTGAGCCACAAAGCAGGCGGATTTCAATCCATCCCCGGCCGCCCGGGGCTGAAGCCCCGGGCTCAGTTCACGGAAGCCCCCGGCGATGAGTACATCGCGGGGGCTGGGGAATTTAACCCCGCAGGGGTTTTCACGTACTGAGGAAGGGCTTCAGCCCGACCGGCTTGTTGACCGCAAAGGCGCGGAGAACGCGAAGATATTTAAGAAGAATTCTGGCGCCTCTGCTTCTTTGGGTCTTTGCGTTTTGATTAAATTTCGCGCCATTTGCGGTTTCCCGGTTCAATCCTCTCCGGGTGCGCCCGGCAATATATGGTATTATGGGTGGGAAAATTGGCGGGGGGAGTCCCATTGGAGCCACAATCCAGCGTCCAGCACCCAATCAAGAGGAATAAAATGAACCCAGCTCACCGACCCAATCAATTTTTACTGCAGGCAGCCCGGCGGGTGCTGGTTGAAGCGGCGCACAGGCCCTGGCTGGCATCTCTGCTGGCGCGGCGCACCGACTGGCTGGCCCGGCTGGGCGAACACCTGCGCCGGCTGACGCGGCCGCAGCGCCTGGGACTGCGGCGCAAGCTGGCCTCGGGTATGGCTGCCGCGCTGCTGCTGAGCGCAATCCTGGGGGCGCGGCCAGCGTATGCGGCAGGTGTGGTGGGGGATGGCACGCCGTCAAGCTGTACCGCGAGCGCTCTGATGGCCGCACAGACGGGAGGCGGTGTAGTCACCTTTAACTGCGGAGCGGCGCCAAAAACGATTTTTATGATCGGTCCGATCGTCTTGAATTCAAATACGACGATTGATGGCGGGGGGCTGATTACACTGGATGGACAAAACAACACCAGTTTTTTTGAGCTGGTACCCGGGGTTAATGTCCAGCTTAAGAACCTGGTGTTCGTAAATGGAAATGAAACTGTCGGGTCTGGGGGCGCCGTTTTTGTTCCTGCCAGCGCCACTCTGGCCGTCTCAAATTGTACGTTTAATTCCAACAGCAGCAGCAACGGCGGCGGGGCGATTGCGGTGGCGGGTACGGCGACCATTGATTCCAGCACCTTTTTTGGCAATTCTGCCGGCGGCGGCGGGGCGATCATCACCGGCGGGAACCTCGTCATCACCAACAGCACTCTGACTGGTAACATGGCAACCTGGGGTGGGGGGGTGTATGTCGCAAGCTCCGCCGGACCGACCACCATTACCAGCAGCACCATCTCAGGGAACCGCGCCTCATCGAGCGGCGGAGGTTTGTATTCGTACACAGAGGTGGAAATGTCGAACACAATCATCGCTTTGAACACAACAGAAGGCGCTGGTCCCGGTCCCGATTGTGGTTTTTCGGGCGGCTCGATTGTTTCCCAGGATTACAACATTTCCAGCACCACTTCTTGCAGTTTGAGCGGCCCCAACGACCTGGAAGATATCACCTCAGGTGCTTTAAATTTACATGGCTTGGCGCCAAATGGCGGCCCGACCCAAACCATGGCGCTTGCCTCCCCCAGCGTGGCAATCGATGCGATCCCGCTGAATTCAAACGGCTGTACGCTGGATACCAGCATTGATCAGCGCGGTGCGGTGCGCGCCAGCGGCGTGGATCGCGGCGGGTCGGGCTGCGATATTGGCGCATTTGAGTATGGCTCAAACCAAAATCCCACAGTCGTCAGCCTGAACAGCCTGACTGCGGCGTCCCGTCCGGCCCAGGGGCTTCTGGTTGGCCTGGCCGTGGCTGCCAGCAGCGCTCTGGCGGGGTTGGCCTATGCGGCCATCCGCCGTTTCGGGCGGGGTTGGAACTACAGAATCACTGAGAGGATGAATTGAATGAGGGCACTAAAAAATACCCTTCGGCAGGAATGGGATTTTTCAGTGGCTTCAGTATTTTTCAGTGCCTCAGTGGTTCTAGAGAGCTCTTGCACCTTCAACTTCCAAATCGAAGGGGGCGCGGCCAATTCAATTTAACCGCAAAGCCGCAAAGCACGCCAAGAATTTCAAAAAAAATCCTTGCGCCCCTGCGTTTTGATTAAACTTCGCGCCCTTCGCGCCCTTCGCGGTTCAATCCCCCCCACCCTACAAATCCACCACCCCGGCGATCCCGCGGATGAACTCCTGGGCCAGGGCGTAGGTGTAGGCCCCCTGGAAGGGCAGGAGGAGCACATCCCCGATTGCCACCCGGCTGCAGTGCAGGTAATAGCCCCAGAGATCGTCGGGGGTGCAGAGCGAGCCGTAAAGGATCAGCGGGATTTCGCGCTCCAGGCTCAGCCCGCTCAGGTTGAAGAGCGGGGCGTAATTGTAAAACTGGTATTTTTCATAGCCGACCAGGTTGTTGCCCCCGTCCAAAATCACACTCTGCGGATTTTTCTGGTCGGCGACCTGGAGCAGGATGTGCATGCAGCGGTGGGAGATGAACCTGCCCGGCTCGGCGTACAGGGCGGCGTTGGGAAAATGGGCCTGGATGTGCTGCTGGAAGGCCGGCGCAATCGCGGCGCCAAAATCCTCCACCGGGCAGAACGGGATCCGTTCATAGCGCGGCTGGAAGGCATCGGCCAGGATGGCGGCAAAATGCTCTTTGGCCGGCCGGCCGTAATCGCAGGCCAGGTCTTTGTTCCAGGGGTAGGTGCCGGAAAAGGTTTTGGGGTAGAACCCGCCGCCGATATCGATAAAGCGCAGCCCCTGGGCCTCCTGGGCGGTCAGCTCGGCCTGCAGGATCTGGGAAATCTCGCCCAGCATGTCCAGGTAGGGGCCGGGCTCGTCGTTGAAGCTGGAATGAAAGTGGACGCCGCACAGGCTGACATGCGCCAGCCCCCGGGCAGCGGCGATAAACTCGCCCAGCTGCTCGAGGGGGATGCCAAACTTGGACCAACCTTGCTGGTCGCGGGTGCAGACCCGCACCCCGCAGGCGGCGACCAGGCCGCGCCGTTCGGCGGCGGCGTTGGCCCGCTGCAGCTCGCCAAAGCTGTCCAGGTTGATGGCGATCTGGCCCGGAAAGCCCAGGGCCCGATAGAGGGCGGCCTCGGTCTTGGCCGGGCCGGTGTAGACGATTTTTTGGGCCCCGGCCGCCAGCGCCAGGTCCAGTTCGCGCTCGCTGGAGACATCCAGCCCGCAGCCGTGCTGGGCCAGCAGGCGCAGCAGGCCCGGGTAGGGGTTGCTCTTGACGGCGTAGTAAACGGCGATCGCCTGCCCCTGGGCCTGGAAGGCGCCGCGCAGGGCGTCGAAGCTGTCCAGCGCCTGGCGGCCGTCGAACAGGTAGAGGGGCGTGCCCTGGCTCTGGGCAAGCGCCAGGAAGCGGGCCTGGTTATCCAGGATCCATTTTTGGGTTTCAGCGTCGACCAGTGACATCCTTCAACAGCCTTTTGCCCAGCGGGTTGAGCTCGGTTTCGGTTTCAAAGAGCGGGAAATTGGTTGTGATCGACCCGACCTCCTCGTTTTGGGCGGGGTCAACAAACCAGCCGGTCAGCATGAATTCCTGCGGGTGCGGGCTGAATTGGAGAATGTCCGGGCCGAGGTAGGTGCAGCCGGGCTGCAACCCGGCCGGGTCCAGCGGTTCCGCTGCAAGCCGGTAGAGGCCGTTGGGGATCTGGGGCAGGTTGTCTTTGCGCAGGTTGATGTCGCAGCCCGCAAAGACGGCGTCCCCGATCCCGCAAAATTCGGGTTCGGCCGGGCGCGGCTCGAAAAAGCCCTCCACAAACAAAGCCAGGGTATCGACCCCGCCGGTGAGGAGCGGGTTTGCAAAGACGTGCGCCGTGGACTGCGAGAAGCGCGGGTTGCATTCGATCAGAAAGACACTCTGATCCTGGAGGATGAAGTCGAAGTTGGCGTAACCGAAATAGCCCAGGCCGTGCAGGATGCGCCCCAGCCGGGCGAAAACCGTGTTGATGGCGGCCCGGGCGGCGGCGCTCGGGCTGCTGTCCCACTGGATGCCGGCAAAGGTGCGCTGGGCGCCGGCCGCGTTGTAGAACAGCTGGGTGCGCGGCAGGGAGAGCACGAGCTGGCGGCGGCCGACAAAGAGGGTGATGCCGTACGACTTGCCCTCCACGAATTCGCGCACCAGGTAAGGGGTCTGGGCGGTCAGCCGGGCGGCGGCTGTCAGCTCTGCCAGCTCTGCGGCGGAGGAGACGAAGAACGTGCCCTCCGAGCCGGAGGAGACCGGCTCCTGCAGCACCAACCGGCCGGGGATGTCTGCCAGTTCGGCCAGGTCGGCGATCACCCGGCTTTTGGGCCGGGGCAGGTCATGCTGGGCCAGAAAGTGGTCGAAGCTGATCTTGTTGCCCAGCCGTTCGATCAGCCCGAGCGGCGGGGCGATGACCTGGATCCGGCGGGCCTGGAACCATGCGAGCATGGGGCGGTCGACGTGCCAGAGGCTGGTGCAGGTGATGCGGCGCGCCTGCAGGGCCTGGCCGAGCGTGGTGTGCTTGATAATGCCTTCAAACCCGGCCGCCTGGTCTGCCCCGGCCAGGGGTTCGTAGGTGACCAGCCGCTCCGGGGGGATAAACGTCCCCAGCCAGCCAGCCAGGGCCGGTTGGTTGGGAATAAAGCAATCCGCCCCGCCAAAGAAGCGGGCGAGGGCCAGATGCTCGTAGTCGGTCGGGAAAACGACCCCCAGGCGCTGGCCGCTGATCATGGCCGGCTTTCCTGGCGGCCCGGCATGCCAAAACGACCCACGCCTAACCCTCCGCGGGCGGCAGAATGGCCGCAAAATGGGCCAGCTCCTGCGAAAAGAGGGCGAGCATTCTGGCTTTGAACGGCTCGGGCAGGTTCAGGCTGGGTTTGAGGGTCGTGAAGTAATCGCGGTACACATTCCAGGGCTGCAGGTGGGGCAGCTTGTCGCGCTCAAACAGGGCCACGGCCGGGGCGCTGACCTGTTTTTTGTGGAGCACATAAAAAGCGAAGTCGAGCTCAAACGAAAACCCGGTCTTGTACACGGTGCCGAAATAGCTCGAAAAGTGTTCCGGGGTCTGGAGCAAGTCTTTTTTGAAGCCGATGGACTGCGGGTCGATGCCGCAGCAGCGGGCAAACAGGTAGATCCGGGCGCACTTGTAGCAGGCATGGCACCACTGGCTGCCGGCCTGCAGGGGCGTTTCGGCGCTGCACGAGAACTGGTACTGGCCGATGGCGGGGTAGCGGCGCTGGAGCAGGTTGAAGATCGAAATCTCTTCCAGCGGCTCCAGGCTGCTTTTGACCTGGACCCGCCCGCCGGTCAGGATGCGGAGCATGTGGTTTTGCTGCTGGGTCCAATAGCTGCTCTGGTCAAACGAGGCGAAGTACTGCCAGCCCTGGCGGACGCCGGTTTCGTTGTTGGCGTATTCGTTGCCCAGGAAAATGTAGCTGGCGTTAAAGGCATGGGCAAAGGGCAGGGCCAGCAGGGTCAGCAGGGTGGTCTGCGTGCCCCAGCCGATCTCCGAGACCGGGTCGAGCCCAAAGGCCGTCCCATAGCGAAAGAGGCCGGGGGCGCTGCGGATGAAGTGGGTCTCCACCCCAAAGCGCTGCCCGAATTCACGCAGCTTTTCGACCTTGTAGGCTTCCTCATAGGGCTGGACCGGCTCCTGGCAGTAGACCAGCACCGGCCGGATACCCAGCTCCAGGCAAAGGGCGGCGGTTGCCAGGCTTTCCTTGCCAAACGAAAACGGCAAAATGGCGGTCGGCGTCCCGCCGGCCGGCTGCCGGTCCGCCGGGCGGGGCCAGTCGTCTGGGCCGGGCAGAGCGCCTTCGCCAGGCCCAAATTCGTAGGCCAGGTTATAGAAGCGGCGCAGGTAGGCGGCGGGTTCCACCTCGTCGGCCTTCTCGGTGGCGGTCAGGTCGAAGAGCTGGTTCTTAAATAGAAAGCTCTCGAGCAGCGGGAGGGGGAAGTCGTACTGGATCTTCCCGTAGCCCAGCATGAGGGGCAAGAAATGGGTGTTGCCAAAGACCAGGTTTTCGACCAGGGCGCGGCGCAGGGTGGGCGGGGCGGCGGCCCAGACGCCCGGGGGGTACTCCACCGGATACTCGCGCCCGGCGACGCCGACCACAAATCCGTCCGGCGTCTGGCGTGAATGGACCACCAGGGTCCGCTCCGGGGCGGGGCTGTTGTCCATCCGGCTAATTCTTGAGGAGCGGGCGCAGGGCCTGCACCAGACCAGCGGGGCCGTCCAGCAGCACATCGAAGCTGGGCAGGCCGGTCACCTGCTGGATGACCTTGCAGGTCAGGCGGACTTCGGCGGGGGAGAGACCTTCGTGGCTGAGGGTGATGGCTGCCACCGGTTTGCCCGAGACCAGCTCGATGGCCTGGATCTGTTTGGCCAGCGGCTGGATCGGGTAGCCTGGGAAGCCGTCGTATTCCAGGCGGGCCGGGGCGTGCTGCAAAACCACCACATCCGGCCGGGCGGCGGCCAGCAGTTCGTAGCCGCCGGGGTAGGCCGGGTTCATCAGGCTGCCCTGGCCTTCGACCACAATGACCTGCGGGTGGCGGTCATTCCAGGCCGACCAGACGGCGTGCTCGATTTCGCCGGCCAAAAAATCGTTGACGGTGGTATCCAGGATCATGCCATAGTCGCCATCCTGCATCCAGGCCGTCTGGCCTGTGCCCACCATCAGGGCGCTGAAGTTCTGCGCCCGAAAGCCCTGCACCAGCAGGCGGGCGGTGGTGCGTTTGCCCACGGCCGAATCGGTGCCCAGGACGGCGATTTTGAGAGCGGCGACGGTCTCGATCTTGCCGCTGAAGAAATGGAGCGCCTCTTTGGGCGGCGATTTGCGCACATCGCGGAGTTTGACGTTGTTCTGGGCGGCGGCGGCGGCAATCTCGAGGTCTTCGCTGAGATAATCATGCAGGCCGGAATCGACATTCAGACCCAAGCTGATGGCGTCCAGCACGGCCTGGCGGGCCTCCGGGGACAGGTGCCCGCCGTCGGGGGCCAGCCCAATCACCAGATGGGTGGCGGGGAAGGGGCCGCTTTTGGCTGCCGCCACCGCCGCCTGCAGGCTGGCGTAGATCGGGATGTTTTTCGGCTGCCCATCCAGGAGCATCCCGGCATCCTCTCCGGCGCAGCCTGAATCGATCACCGAGATCACCCGGTAGCGTTCGGTGTACCGCACCAGGCCGTGGGCGGTTTTGCCATAGGTGGTGCGGAATGCACCTTCGCAGTAAACGACTGCATTTCCATCCAATTGCGTCACGAGTTCCTCCCGGTTACAACACGAAGCGGCAAAGTCCAGCCCAATCCAATCTCGATCCCAGGCTGTCTGTGCCACTGGCGCAAACAACCAGGCCACAGTCCGCCGGTTGGAGTGGTTCGACTGTCCTGGTTGATGATGCAGCCTGGGTGAGCGGTACCCCTGAAGCCCAAGCGCTGGATTTATGTTCATTGAAAAATATCAAAGACAAGGCCTATATTATACAATATTCCGGGGATTATATACGGTGGATGGTTTGATCAAAACGCAAAGGCGCGAAGGTATTTTTTTCTTGGCGGGATTTGTGGATTTGGGGTTCAAAAGGGCTTTACCAAAGTAGATTGACTAGCCATGGGTTTCCCGCATTGTCACTGCGAACCCGGTGCGTACACCGCACTACTAATAACATGAATTTCTGGCCGATGTAAGGGAGACCCCGGCGGTGGGTACACCGGTTGGCAATTATGTAGCCTCGCCGTTATATGAAGGGTGTACTCACCCTCAGGGCCGCGCCAAATCACATGCCAGGCGGGATCGCCCCTACACCTGAGGGCATTGTTATTTCTTAATCAAGTGACGCTTTTGGCGTCATGTACGAATCTCGCAATGACTCTTGGCTTGAATGTTTCTTTAGCATAGATAGGCCGTGTTCTGTGAGAACTGGCAATGACCAGTCCTTTTTTGGTAAAGCCCCGCGCGGTCCAATCCTTCTCTGCCCCCTGACGCCTGGGGTTAAAACCCCAGGCTCAGTTCATGCAAACCCCTGCGGGGTTGAGGATCCAGCCCCGCGATGTATTCATCGCCGGGGCTTCCATGTTCTGAGGAAGGGCTTTAGCCCGACCGGTAGAGGCGCAAAGGATTTTCTGGATAATCTTTGCGTGCTTTGTGCCTTCGCGGTTCAAATCCTTGGCGGTTCGACCATTTCCCCCTCCTGATCGAAGGTGCAGCTCACCTTGCGTCATTTGCCGGTTATCGACTTCCACCCAAGGTGAGCCGCACCTCATGGGAAGCCGCGCATCACCGTGAGGTGCGGCTCACTTCATCCCGCCTGGCAGGGCACGCAATCAGGATTAAAGTGAGCTGCACCTTCAATTAACACCTGGCAAGGGTTGACCCGTTCCCCACGGTTGGCGATCTTGGCGGTATAATTAACCATGCCCACCGCCCAAACCACCAAAGCCAGCCTGGAGTCCCTGGAAGCCCAGCTGCAGACCCTGCTTAAGCCGGCCCAGGCCGCTGAAGCTGAGGCTGCGCATACAGCCCAGGCCGCGCAAGCTGCACAGGCCGCCCAGGCATATTTGCAGGAGACCCTCAACCTGGAAGAGGCCGAAGCCGCCCTGGTGATCGCCAAAATGCAGGCCGGCGAGACTTTTCTGGAGGGGCTGATCGCCGCCAGCCCGGACGCGGCCCGCTTCTTGCTGGCCCGCCAGGCCCGCCAGGGAGCGGCCCAATATTCCAGCCCGCTGGAGTGGGACAGGATCACCTCACTGCTTCAGATGAAGCAGCTCAGGAGCTGCGTCATCCAGTTCCTCTTCTTTCTGCTGGTGCTGGTCTTCACCGTCCCGGCCGCCAGCCTGCTCTTGACCCAGCAAAAAGCCCTGAACCGCTGGCTGGAAAAGAACAATCCCTTCGCCTATGCCAGGGTGCTGACCAGTATCGAGGGCAACACCCCCGGCCTGGCACGCCTGGAAGACCCGCGCACGATTGCGCTGGATGCCCAGGGGTATGTGTATGTCGCTGACCACGACGATAACCGCATCTTTCGCTTCGACCAGCAGGGCAGCCTGCTCACCCGCTGGACGCTCGAGCTGGATTCAAGCATGGCCGAAAACGCGATCAAATCGATGACGGTGGACGGCGCCGGGCGGGTGTATGTGGTGACCGACCTGGTGCTGATCACCTATGACGGCCAGTCTGGCAAAGAAATTGAACGGACCAGCATCAACGAGCCCGGCAAAGCCACGCCTATGCAGTTCAACGATATCCACCTGACCCAGCAGGGTGCGCTGGCGGTAGTCTACGGCGGGGAAAACATCGCCCTGCTGGACAGCGACCGCAAACCGCTCCTGGCAGTCGCCGCTGGGATCAGCAGCCTGACCCAGGAGGTGGAGCTGGATGCCCACATTACGGATGATGCCAGCGGCAGCCTGTACCTGTTGGGTGCGATCAACAACACCGTGGTCAAATACAGCCCAGATGGGCGCTTCCTGCAGCGCTTTGGGGATGAAGGCACGGGCGCCGGCCAGTTCCGCTCGGCCCTAGCGCTCGCCATCGCCCCGGATGGGCGGATCTTCGTCAGCGACTTTATCGGCGTCAGCATCTTTACCCCTGAAGGCAAGTTTATCAACCAGTTTGAAATCCCCGCCGGGGTGGCCTACAGCATGGCCTTCGACGCCGATGGCCATCTGTGGGTCATCAGCAGCGAAAACCGCATCTTAGAACTTAAAATTAAATAGATCTATCTTATCGGCTGTGCCGATAAGATAGATCTATTTAATTAACCTGAACTGCGCATTTCTAGCAATAATGTTCACTGCTTGACGGCTTCGCCGTCAAGCAGTGAACATTATATTATCGCGAGCTGCGTTCGGTCCAGGCGTCTTGCCAGGGGTAGGGCAGGAGGTTGGCGAGGGTCACCAGCTTGCCGCCATCCAGAATGATCTGGGTGCGCAGGTTGCGCCGGTCGACCTGATAGAGCAGCTCGCGGCAGCGGCCGCAGGGCGGGATAATTTTGCCGTCCGAGGCTACGGCCACAATCTTGCGGATCTGGCTTTCACCGGCGGTCACCATTTGAGCCACGGCGGCGTACTCGGCACAGGCCCCCACTCCGCAGGCTGCCGAGATGCTGACCCCCACAAAGACATTGCCCGAAATCGATTCGAGGGCCGCACTGACCTCGCTGGCCGAGCAGTCTTCACTTAACTGGCGCCAGCGCAGCACACTGCGGGCTTTGGCGATCAGGGCGGCGTCATCCATTGTAATCGCGGTTGGGCGGGTAGGGCTTGAGGCCGTAGACCAGGACCATGTTGCCGTTGAGGAAGAAAACACCCTCAGCGTTGGCCTGGGTCAGGCTGGCGTTCCAGCGCTGCAGCTCATCGGGGGTCACAACCCCGGCTGCCAGTGCGCCGCGCTCCAGCTCGTCCAGGCGCAGGGCCTGGCGGGCCACATCCAGGGTGGCGATAAAGGTTGGCAGAACATCAATCACAATATCCGTCAGCCCCAGCCGCTTGCACAGCCGGTAAAGCTGACGGCCTGAATAGCCATTGCGCAGAGCGTGCTCGGCGTGAAAACGCACCATCCGGCGCTCGATGTCCACCTCAGCGGTGTCGATCGAGATCGAGCCCCAATCGGTGTCCATGGCGACCACCCAGCCGCCCGGCCGGGTGACGCGCAGCATTTCGCGCAGGGCCTGTTCGGGGTTTTCCACATTTTGAAGCAGGCGCTCGCTGCGCACAGCGTCAAACTCGGCGGTCTGGAAGGGCAGCTCCAGCACATCGGCCTGCTGATGGCGGATCTGGCCGCTCAGCCCAAGCTGGGCCACGCGCTCGTTGGCTTCGGCGACTGCCGCCGGGTCCGAATCGACCCCCACAACCATCCCACCCTGCCCGACGGCCAGAGCCATCTGGATGGTGTCGGTGGCCGGGCCGCAGCCCACATCCAGCACTTTGTTGCCAGGCTGAAGGTGCATGGCGGCGTAGCTGCGCTGTTTGGCCTGCTGGATCAGGCGCGCTGAGGCCTGCACATATCCCGTATCGACCGAATTTTTATACGAGCGCATGGGGTCTCCTCTCAGCGGTTCGCTAGCACGTAGAACTCATACCCATACCAGGCAGAGTATAGGCGGTAAAGATCAATCTCGGTCTGCTCGGCATCCAGCTGGCGCTGAACATCTGGCAGGCCGGCGTATTTCTGGCGCAGGGCAGCAAGTTTTTGCTCGATAGGCAGGTAATAGCCCGCCAGCCAGGCCGATTCGGGGATGGTGAAATGCCCGATCAGGCTGTAGCCGGCGGCCTGGGCGCTGGCCAGGTTTTGCGCCACGGTTTGCATCCCGGGGTAATTTTCGGCCCAAAAGGCGAGCGCCGGCTCGGGCGGGTCGGGGCGGATCCAGCTCAGCTCGGTGACGGCGACACAGCCGCCAGGGCGCAGCAAAGGCCGCCAGCGGCGCAGCCCGGCCTCAAAGCCAATGATGTAGATGGCCCCCTCCGACCAGATCAGGTCCAGCGAACCCGGTTCACAGGGCGGGTTGTCCATGGAAGCGTTGAGGGTTTTGATCTGCCCGGCAAGGCCAGCCGCAGCAGCCCGGCGCTCCAGGTCAGCCAGGAATGGCTGGTGGGTGTCGAGGGCCAAAATCTCAGCGCCCGAAAAGCGGGCCAGCGCCAGGGTTTGCATGCCCGGGCCGCAGCCCATATCCAGAATGAGCGGCCGGTCTGGCAGGCCGGGCAGCATCGCAAACGCCCGGCGGGTCGAGGCGTCATCGCCCGGCCCCTCGCGCGGCAGGTCAGAATGGATTTCCCAGAATAATTCGGACATGCTATTGAGTATAAGAGTTCCAGCCCATCCTGACAAGGAGCAAAATTAGAGGGTGTTTCGGGTCTGAAGCCCGAAACACCCTCTTTAAATCACGGGCAGCAGTCTATTTAATTTTGCTGGTGAGCAGGGTGTCGATATCAGCAAGCTGTTGGGCGCTCATAGTCTTCAACAAATCTCCATGCACTAGCTGAGCATGGTTCATGGCAGCCTTTTTAACATCTTCAACGGTATTGCCATAAGCGACATAATCGCAGTCCATTCCTAGCTCTTTACATTCTACTTTTGCCATTTATTCTCCTTTTCTTAATTGGTGTATTAAGATCATAATACTCTTAAATTCAGCAAAAGTCAAGTACTTTGTCATTGCGATGAGGGCAAATACTAAGAAACTGTCATTGCGAAACTGTCATTGCGAGCGCGGTGTACCCACCGGCGTGTACTCACTGGCGTGGCAATCTCGGCAGTGGCAAAGTTGAGATTGCCACGTCGGGTGAGTACACCCTCCTCGCAATGACACTTTGACCAGGTTTCTTTGGTTGTGTAGGGTATGGCCCTACCAAGACACCGCGAACAGTCGAAAATGTTGTCATTGCGAACCCGGTGTACTCACCGGGTGTGGCAATCTCGGTAGTGGCAAAACTGAGATTGCCACGTCGGGTGAGTACACCCTCCTCGCAATGACAGTTCGAGAGGGGTTAAGGTTCAAGAAACAACTCAGCATATAAATCTTTCCAATCAGGATTCATGGCGTTTATCAAATCCATTTTCTTCTGTCGCGATCCCGCTTTAATTTGCTTCTCCCGAAAAATCGCTGTCTTGATGTCCGGCCCCGCTTCGTAGTAAACAAGTTGAGTCACATGGTACTTGCTCGTAAAACCACCACTCCCTGAACGATGTTCGAGAACACGGCGCTGCAGGTTGTTCGTAACACCTGTATAGAGCACTGTGTGCGTCACGTTCGTCATGATATACACACAATACTGATGTTCTTTCATCCCCTAATCCAAAGCAAAATCCACCGCGGCCTGGGCGTGGATCAGGGTGGTGTCGAAGAGGGGCAGCGGGGTATCGGCCTGCTTGACCAGCAGCCCGATCTCGGTGCAGCCGAGGATCACGCCCTGCGCCCCGGGCAGCCCGCCCATGATGCGCAGGTAGGCGGCCCGCGAGGCCGGGTTGATCTGGCCGAGGACCAGCTCGGTGTAGATCACCTGGTGCACAAGGCCGCGTTCCTCGGCGGAGGGGATAACCACCCGCAGGCCGTGCTGCTCCAGGCGGCCGCGGTAAAAATCCTGCTCCATGGTGAAGCGGGTGCCCAGCAGACCGACCGTATCCAGCCCGTGGGCTTTGACCCGGGCGGCGGTGGCGTCGGCGATGTGCAGCAGGGGAATCTGAATGCTCTGCTGGACGGCATCGGCCATTTTGTGCATGGTGTTGGTGCAGATCAGCAAGAAGTCGGCCCCGGCCCGCTCCACCTGGCGGGCGGCGGCGATCATCTGGCTGGTGGCGGTTTCCCAATCGCCGGCGCTCTGCAGGGCCTCGATCTCGGCGAAATCCACCGATACCAGTACGCTTTTGGCCGAATGCAGCCCGCCCAGGCGCTGCTTGACCCCCAGGTTTATCAGCCGGTAATATTCCAGGCTGGATTCCCAGCTCATCCCGCCGATCATGCCGATTGTTTTCATGCTTGTACTCCTGTTTTGATGAATTCGACCCGCTTGGCAATTTTTGCATTCTGATTCTACCACCCCATCAAAACGCAAGGGCGCAAGGAATGGAAGGCGCAATGGTTTTTAATGAATTTCTTTGCGTGCTTTGAGCCTTAGCGGTTCGATCATTTCCCGCGGGAAAGACAGAATCACTGAAAGGATGAATTTTTTGAGGACACTGAAAAATGCATTCCGGCAGGATTGAGAATTTTTCAGTGTTTTCAGTTTTCCTCAGTGCCTCAGTGGTTCAAACGTCAAAGGCCGGAAAAGAGCGCAAGGTGAGCTGCACCTCATGGTGATGATGCGCTGCTTCCCGATAGGTGCGGCTCACCTGGGGCCGAAGTCGATTGCCGATAAAGAGCATAAGGTGAGCTGCACCTTCGATTATGAGGGGGAAATTTTGAACCGCCAAGCCGCTAAGGGTGCGATGAATAAAAAATCCTTTGCGCCTCTGCCGCCTGGCGCCTTTGCGTTTTGATTAACCCTTCGCGTTCTCCGTGCCTTGGCGGTTCAACTCTCCCCCCGCCAGACTGCCTGAACCTTCAATTCGGTGCGGGCCCTCAGAATCATTGATATAATTGAGAAAGCATCGTCTTAACCACCGGGGGTTGTTTGCGGGGCGTCCCCTAAACAATCCCAACCAAAAAAGGGAATTAACCATGCGATCCAATTTATTCCGAACCGCCCTCTCCGCCCTGCTGGCTGTGGCCCTGCTGGCCGGGCTGGCTGCTTTACTGGTACCCGCCAGTCCGCTCCAGGCCATGGCGGCGCAAGCCGCCCCGGCCCAGGCCGCTCAGGCCCAGGCCGCTCAGGCCCCGGCAGCAACAACCAACGGCTTCAGCCTGGGCGGCCCCTTCGCCCCCGAAGATACCAGCGGCCTGCCGGCCGCCGATTCGCTCGCCGATGAGCCAGCCGGCGGACTGACGGCCGGGTCAGCCGAGCGCCGCGAGATGTTCATGCTTCCCAGGCTGACCGATGACTGGACCTCAGCCCCGGACGGCGCCCTGCAGACCTCCGCCACCCAGACCACCACCCCGCCCTACCTGACCAGCTTTGAGGGCATACAGGATACCAGCGGCATCCAGCCCCCCGACACGGTTGGCCAGGTCGGCCCCAACGACTACATCCTGATGGTCAACTCCATCAACGGCGGCTCCGAGGTGGGCATTTACAACAAAACCACCGGCGCCCTGAAATTCCCGACCTTTGGCATGGCCAACCTGTTCCCGCTGGCTTCGGCCTGCCGGGATTATGGGGCCGGCGACCCGGTGGTGCTTTACGACCAGTTGGCCGACCGCTGGGTGCTGACCCAGTTCATTGACCCGGGCCCGCCCTATTACGAATGTTTCGCCATCTCCAAAACCGGCACCCCCACCAACCTGCCCGCCGATTGGTGGGTCTATTCGATCCCGGTCCACGCCAGCCTCTTCAACGACTACCCCAAACTGGGCGTCTGGCCGGATGGCTATTATATGATGGCCCACCAGTTCACCACCAGCGCCTGGGCCGGCACCGGCGTCTGGGTCTTTGAGCGCGACAAGATGCTCAACGGTCAGCCAGCCACCTTCCAATACAAAAACATGGGGCTGGTGGATATGTATTACGCCGGGATGCTGCCCAGCAACCTGATGGGCGACGCCCTGCCGCCAATTGGCTCACCCAATTACTTTATCGAGGTGGACAACGACTGGCCCAACGGCGTGGATACGATGGAGATCTTCGCCTTTGATACGGACTGGTCCAACCCCAACAACACCAGCTTCACCCTGGTCAAGCAGCTTCCGGTGGCAGCCTTCAGCATCTTCAACTGCGGCAGCACCCGCGACCAGTGCATAGACCAGCCCAACGACCCGCTTTCGCTGGAAGCGATCGGCGACCGCCTGATGATGCACGCCTGGTACCGCAACCAGGGCGGGCACGAGGTGATTGTGGTCAACCACACCGTAAACGCCGATGGCAACGGCAAGGCCGGCGTGCGCTGGTACGAAATCCGCAAGACCGGCAGCAGCCCCGCCAACTGGAGCATTTACCAGCAGGGCACCTATTCCCCGGACGGCGACCACCGCTGGATGGGCAGCGTCGCCATGGACCACGTGGGCAATATCGCCATCGGCTACAGCGTCTCCAGCCTGACCCAATACCCCTCCATTCGTTACACGATGCGCCAGCCCGGCGACCCGCTGGGCAGCATGGGCACCGAGGAAAGCCTGGTGGAGGGCGGCAGCGCTTTTGCGGGCTACCGCTGGGGCGATTACAGCTCAATGACGGTGGACCCGGTCGATGACTGTACCTTCTGGTACACTCAGGAATACGTGCCGCAGGGCACTGTCACCTGGCACACTCGCTTTGGCTCTTTCCGCTACCCAGCCTGCACCAAAGGCCCGGTCGGCGTTCTGCAGGGGGTGACCAGCGATGCACTCAGCTCCAACCCGCTGCCTGGAACCGCCATCCAGGCTGACTCAAGCCCCGATTTTGGCCTTTCGACCCTCTCGCTGGCCAACGGCGGCTACAGCCTGAACCTGCCGGTGGGGGTCTACACCCTCACTGCGGCCCGCTACGGCTACCTGCCGGTTTCGCAAACCGCAATCCAGATCAGCGAAAACCAGACCACCACCCTCAACCTGGCCCTGACCCCGGCTGCCACCGCCACGGTCTCAGGCAAAGTGACTGACGCCGCCACCGGCTGGCCCCTATATGCCCAGATCTCGATTACGGGCAGCCCGTTTGATCCCAACCCGCCCGCCAACCTGGTCTGGACGGATCTGTCCACGGGCGCGTACAGTGTGACCCTGGCCACCGGCGGGGTCTACACCCTGACCGTGAACGCCGCTCTGCCGGGCTACACCCCCAGCGTCTACCGGATCAGCGCCTTCAATGCCAATCTCAGCCACAGCTTCGCCCTGCAGCCCGACCTTCAGGCCTGCAGCGCGCCGGGCTACAGCCGCGGCGGCTTTGCAGAGAATTTTGACGCCGTAACCCCGCCCGGCCTGCCTGCCGACTGGCAAAAGACCGCAGTCGCCACCTCGCTGGGCGTTCCTCCCGATTGGTTCACCAACCAGGGCACCAGCCTGAACATGGAACCCAACTACGTCAGCAGTGCCCACAGCGCCCCCAACCTGGTGTATTTCAACGCTTTCGACACCCAAAGCACCAACTCGGCCCGCCTCCACCGGATTGTGCCGCTCGACATGACCCAGGTCAGCGACCCAACCCTGAAATTCTGGATGTACCACGAGCCCAGCTATGGAACCAGCGCCGATTCCGTTCAGGTTCAAGTTTCAACCAACGGCGGGACAGCCTGGGTCAACGCCGGCAGCCCGGTCCAGCGCAGCACCGGCTCCGGCTGGCTTGAACACAGCGTCAACCTGAGCGCCTATGCCAGCCAGACCAGCCTGCTGATCGGTTTCCTGGGCATCAGCGACTATGGCATGGACGTTCACCTGGATGACATCTCACTGGACCCGCTCTGCACACCCCGCAGCGGCGGCCTGGTGGTGGGCGCCCTGACCAACGGCGACAACGGCCTGCCCCTTTCGGGTGTCTCAATCCAGAACGACCTCGGCGAAGTGTTCCTGTCTGCCAGCGTCAGCGACCCGCTGACTGGCGGCAGCGTCTATGTGGCCTTTTCGCCCGCCGGCAGCCATGTCATTACCGCCACCCGCAGCGGCTATGGCACGCAGTCGGCGCTAGTGCCGGTGGTGCTGAACAAAACCACCCGCCAGGACTTTACCTTTTACGCCGGCAAGCTGACCTATGCACCCGCCGGTGTGACGGCCAGCCTGGGCTGGGGCGCAGGCGCCACCCGGGCCATCACCATCACCAACATCGGGCAGGGGGCGGCAAGCTTTGAAATCAGCGCCACTCTGGGCGGGTTCAACCCGCTCTGGCCCGAGGGCCGCCCGCCCTTCAAGCGCAAGGTCAAAGCCTGGCCTGCCGAAAACCACCCCTACCAGCTGGCCCCCACCGGCGGCCAGAAAAACCTCAGCCCCGTCCAGCCCTACCTGTGGACCACCACCCTGGCGATCCCAACCGGACCGGTGGTGCGGGCCGCTGCCGCCTCGTGCGATGGCAAAACCTTCTACCTGTTTGGCGGCGAAAACACCTTTGGGGTCACCAAGACCACCCAGCGCTACAACCCGGCCGCCAACGCCTGGACAACCCTGGAGCCGATGCCCGTGGCCCTGACCAACATCCAGGCCGTCTGCATTGGTGACTACATCTACCTGACCGGCGGCTACAACGGCTCGCTCCAGACCAATGAATTCCAGATCTACGATACGAAGAAGAATATCTGGGCCCACTCCAGCTGGCCGAATGTGCGCACCCCGATGGCCGCCACCTATAACCGCAAGCTCTACGCCTTTGGCGGCAGCCCCGGCCCCAGCGCCGAAACCTGGATGTACAACCCGCAGACCGGCGTCTGGCAAAACCTGGCCGCCCCCATGCCCGTGGCAGCCGAGTTTGGGGCTGCTGTGACGGTGGGCGACTACATCTACATCATCGGCGGTGTTTCGGGCACGGAGCTGAAGAAGGTCCAGCGCTACGACCCCAACAACAACACCTGGAGCCTGGGACCCGACCTGCCCGATGCCCGGGTCAGCCCGATTGCCGCCTGGTATGGCAGCAAGCTGTTTGTATCCAGCGGCGGCAAGTATGTGGCCCCCTCGTGGGTGGCCTATGACAGCACCTACTCCTATGACTTTTCGGCCTTCCCCGGCGGGAGCTGGGTCAAGGAAGCCGACCTGATCCCGCAGCCGGTGATGGGCGCCGCCAGTGTCTGCGCCGCAAACCGGATCTACGCCCTGGGCGGCAACACCAACCGGGTGAACTATGCCGTTAACCAGTACATGGACACCGGGCTGCAGTGCCACTATGGCGTGAACAGCGTGCCCTGGCTGAGTATTCTGCCGACCACCGGCTCGCTGCCCGGCGGGCAGTCCAGCCAGACCC
>Ga0268298_10002416_pt1 | contig 20452 bp, 11 predicted proteins | sample WWTPWeurt_MetaG_FD_194462 | JGI IMG/M metagenome (GOLD analysis project Ga0268298, IMG submission 194462) | Activated sludge microbial communities from WWTP in Nijmegen, Gelderland, Netherland - WWTP Weurt | ecosystem: Engineered > WWTP > Aerobic digester > Activated sludge | place... | reverse complement strand
TCGGTTCAGGTCGAGCAGCGGCCCATCAGCGTGCTGCTGGCCGACATCCGCAACTTCTCAGCTTTCGCCGCCCATCGCCCTCCCCAGGAAACGGCAGCCGTGCTGCATGCCTTCTGCTGCATTGCAGTCGATGTGGTCGAGCAGCATGGTGGAGTGGTGGAAAATGTGGTCGGGGATTCCGTGCTCGCCGTATGGAATGCCTACTCCGAATGTGCAGATCACTCCCAGCAGGCGTTGGCCGCAGCCCAGGAACTTGTCCGGGCCACGCGCCAATTGCTGGAAGGCACGCAACCCACCTCCGAATCGAGCCCGGTGCAGCCACTGGCATTGGGGGTCGGGGTTGAGACCGGGTCTGCCATCGTGGGGTCGTTCGGTCCGACGCGACGTCGCGCACACGCAGCCCTGGGCGAGCCGGTCAGCGTGGCCTCCCGAATTCAACAAATGACGCTTGACCTGTCGATCCCCATCCTGGTAGGGCCGAATCTGGCCTCCAGCCTTCCCGCAGAGGCCATGGAGCCCCTGGGCGAGTACCTGCTCGAGGGCCTGGGTCGCCACTATGCCTTGTATGCTCCGAGATCCTGGGGCGAGTTGGTGCCCACTGACCCGCAATGGGTCCGGTCGGCCACGGCGGCCGCAGATCGACTGTCCGAGCCCTCAGGCTGGTCGCATTGGGCGGACAGCTCCAACCCTGGTCCTTTGCAGTCAGGCGCTGCTTCCATTCATCTTCGCGACGCGTGAGCATCGCTGCCTCGACTGGGCTCGTCGCTGCGGCGGGTCGCATGGGTGTGGCGATGGTGCTGTGTGCGTCGCTGACGGGTCCAGCACTGGCGCAGTCGTCGCCCGACGAATCCAGCTCGCTCTCGCCGGCAGGCGCCGTTGATCGACTGGCAGCCCAGCACCAGGCATGCAATCGGCTGGCGTCGCAACCGTGGCCGCTCAGCGCGATGGCGCGAAGGGCACTGCTCCAGCAACTCGAGGCGGCTCGACCTCAATGCGTCACCCACCCAGGCTTTCTGGCCTCGCTCGGCGGCCTGTGGCTCGAAGAGGGAGAGCCCAGCCAGGCCCTGATCTGGCTGGAACGAGCGCTGCTGCTTGATCCCGGCCATCTCGGCGCTCAGGCAGACCTGGCCCTTGCACTGGCCGCCATGGGCCAGCCTGTTGCGGTCGAGTCGTTGATCCGTGAATGGCGACACCGGACCGATGTGCCCCTACCGCTGCGACAGCGGCTGCTGGCCTCGAAGGGGTATTCGCCAGCCGAAGGGCTCGGGGCGGCCCGGCTCGGGCGCGAGCAGGCTCACGACGGGCGCTGGGTCCGCGTCATCGAAGCGACCTTGCTGACCGGCTACGAGTCCAACCTCGACCACTCGCCCAAGCTGACCGAACTGACGCTGACTCATCCCAGCGGCCCGATCGAACAGCCATTGGAGACGCCGCTGGTTCCGCGCAAGGGCATCGCCACGACGGCAGATCTCTCCTGGCAGATGGCCCAGAGCCCGGTGGCTGGACGAATCTGGCGACTCGGCGTCAATGTGGGCGCACGCTCCGCACCAGGCGAACACAAGACGGACTGGCACCACCTGCAGGTGGCGGCCAGCGGGTCCCAGCAGTGGGGTCCCTGGCGGGCCCAGGTCGAGCTGGGTTCCACGTGGATTGGCGGATCGCTCAACGAGCCCTATCGACTGTTGCGCACCAGCCTCACCGGCGAACGCAATGCCCTCGGATGTCGGCTTCGAGTCGCTGCCGAAGCCGAATCGAGAACCCAGCAGACCACGTTCATTGCGGATGGCAACGCGTACAGCCTGCTGTGGAGCAGCCAGTGCCCGCTGAACGGATCCAACCATTGGGTCGCCGGAGTGGCCGTCAGGGCGAGCGTGGACCTCCCCGACCACGCAGAGCGCGTGGGCGGCATTCAGCGCCTGTGGAGCCTGGGCGCCAAGCTGGCAGGCAACCTCGCCGGCCAGGACCGGCTCGATGTGAACCTGCGCGTCAGCCGGATTCGCGACGACACCGGGTACAGCGTCTATCTGGAGGACAACGCGCGCAGGCAAATGCTGCAGACCCAGCTCTCCCTCGAGTGGGCGCGACCCATCGCCCTCAAGGGATGGGCCAGCGCCGAGGCACTGGTCCAGCTCCAGGCCATGCGGCAACGAAGCAACCTGGCGCTGTTCAGGTTCGATGTCGTCACCGCCTATGGCGGGCTGCGTTGGGCCTGGTAGCCCCTGCGTCAACCGTTCTTGTTGCAATTGCGCAACTCCCGGTCAGCCATTCGGCGGTCTGACCGGCTTTCCCCGGGGTGGAGCCCCCGACACGCGGTGCCATAATCCGCGACGCTGCCGGCAGAAGGTCTTGGGCGCGGCGTGTCCGCATCCGTTGTTCAAGGCCATCTGAAAAACCTGAGGCGCCGTGTGATGGTCATCACATGTGCGACAAAGGTCCCGACGCAAACTTCGAGCCCATGATGACCAGACTCGCACCCAATTCGACTCAGTGCCCGGCTGCCACGCAGCGGGGCGTTGAGTCGAGTGTGGGTGAAAGCCCGGTCACTCATGCTCAGGTTTCTTCAACCGAGAAATCCCCTCTCTAAACCAAACTGGAGTTTGATCAATGGCATCTTTCAATAGTGCTGTCATCGCTCGTGCTGCTGCTGCTCTGTATGACACGCAGTTGGGTAACGCGAGCATGACCTGGGCGCTCAACGCCGTCGACAGCGTCACCTATGGTGGAAGCGTCGCTGCCCTGGTGCAGGACGTCTACAACCGCGACTTCAAGAGCATGACCTATGCCCAGGTCGCGGCAGTCATTGTGAAGAACGTCGGGATCACCACCGGCGCGGCCGATGCTGAAGCCTATGTGGCGGCTCAGCTGACCGCAGGCGGCGCCGGCAAGGAAGGCACGACCATCGTCGGCCTCCTGAACGCGTTCGCAGCCCTGACGACCCACCCGGTGGCGGCCTATGTCACGGCAGCCAAGGCCTTCGCCGGCCAGATCACCGCGGCCGTCAACTACGCTGCTTACAGCGACACCCCGGACACCCTGGTTCACCCCGCCGTGACCATCGGTGCCAACCAGATCTTCAACCTGACGGCTGAAAAGGCCCTGGGTGCCGACGTGATGCACCTGACCGGTGGTCAGGACGTCCGCATCGACTTCACCAACCCCGCCAACCAGATCCGCGGCCTCGACCTCGACGGCGACGGCCAGATCGAGACGGATGGCTACGAGAACGTCAGCTCCAATTTCGACCCCGCCGACCGCGGCGCGAACTTCGAGATCGTTGACGCCTACTCGCGCAACCCGCTGAACCACACCGACTCGGCCAACAACTTCCTGGGCGACATCGCCTTCGACGGCACGGGCTTCAAGGGTGACGGCGTCAGCACCAACGGTAACGTCTTCCTGGGCGGCCTGGGTCATGACGTGGCCTTCGGCGGCGACGGCAACGACTTCCTGGCCGGTGGCGGCATCGCCCAGAACCACGGTGGCCGTGACGTCCTGCGCGGCGGCCGCAATGCCGACTTCTTCTTTGCCGAGTTCTCCGGCATCGATGCCACCGACGGCGGCGGCGACAACGGTTCGAACACCCTGATGGTCGACGGCGGCAACACCGCTGACGATTCCTCCGCTGGCCAGACCGGCGAAGGCGCTTCGAACAATTCCACCTCGCAAGACCAAGACTGGCTGCTGTTCGAAGCGTCGGACGACGACGAGCCGGTGCAGATCACCCTGAACGAAAACCAGGGCGCCGTTGGCACCCCGTTCACCGCTGAAGTGCAGTCGCGTTCGGGCGAGTCGATGACCCTGCGTGACGTCGAGAACTTCGACGCCTCGGGCAACCTGTACGGCTTCCTGGACGACATGTCCACCCAGATCGGTGGCCGCGCCACCGACGACCGCGACGCCGCCAAGACCGCCGCTGGCGACAACTACGGCTACGGCTCGTCGGCTCAGCTGCGCGTGTCGGGCTCCGACGTGGCCAACATCATCATTGCCGGCTACGACAATGACTGGGTCAATGGCTACGGTGGCAACGACATCCTGTTCGGCGGCAACCTCGACTGGAACAACAACCCCAACTCGGCCGGCATCGTCAACGACGGCCGTGACGAGCTGTATGGCGGCGACGGCAACGACGCGATCGTGTTCGAAGCCGACGGCGGCGTCATCAACGGCGGCTCGGGCACCGACACGCTGTACCTGACCGACCTGTCGCTCGGCACCAAGGCCGCGACCGACATGACCAGCGACGACCGCCTGCGCTTCGACCTCGACGCGCAAGCCGGCATCGCTGCGGCGGCCGGCTACGGCGGCGCCGACGCCGATGTGCCCACCGGCGACCAGACCAACTACAAGTCTGGCATCACCGGCGGCCGCGTGGCGCTGACCAACATGGAAAGCATCATCGCCACCGGCATGGGCGTGATCGACTACAAGGCTGCGGGCACCAACAAGCCCGAGCTGCTGTTCGACAACCAGCAGAACCAGCAAGCCTACTCCGGCAACCTCGACCTGCGTGGCACGTCTGGCTCCAACACCCTGTACGCGGTGGGCGGCGCTGACGTCATCGAAGGCCGTGGTGGCAACGACAGCCTGTCCGGCGGCGACGGCAACGACGACTTCTACTTCGGCACGCTCAACGGTGGCGGCGAATCCGCCAACATCGGCGACGGCGTGGACGTCATTCACCGCCAGAAGGATGCCAACGGCGACAACCTGTGGGACACCAGCGCCTCGGGCTCCAACCTGTTCGAGCGCGACTTCAACATCGGCGGCTCGAGCAGCACCGGTGCCTCGTCGCTGGTCGTTGACCTGGGCAGCACGAACCTGGCGTCGGCCGATGTGGCCATGACCTCGTTCACCATCAAGATCGGCGGCGCCACCTTCGCGGTGACCGACTCTGCCGCCCTGATGGCTGCCAACAGCGCCGCCGAAGTGGCCGCTCTGGTCAACACCGCCTACAAGGCCATCGATGCCAAGGTCACCGCCGTCGCGGTGAACAACACCATCGTCGTCACCGACACCGGTGGCCGCGACATCTCCGACACCGTGGCCGAAGGCTACGCCGTCGGTGGCGTGGTGTCCAACGGCGCGTTCTCGGCCCTGGCCACGTTCAACCCGGCCGGCACCACCACGACCAAGGATCGCCTGATCTACAAGTCGTACGAAGACCGTGCCGACAACGAAGGCACCGATGACGAGTCCGTCAACGGCAGCGCGATCTCCCTGGGTACCGACGCCTACGCCGAAGACCTGGTGATCAACTTCGCCGACGAAGACGGCAATGGCCTGGCCACCACTCGCATCGCCGAAGACCAGGCCTACACGATCAAGTTCACGAACCTGACCACGCAAGACAAGGTCTCGGTCGACGTGAACGGCGTCAAGTACGCCCTGCAAGTGGGCGTCGATCTCGACGGCAACATTATCTCGACTGAGGACACCAATTCCGGTGCCACCCAAGCGGCCATTCAGCTGGCCTTCGTGCAGCGCCTGGGTCAGTTCATCAACTCGTTCATGGACGACGATACGTCGGCGGGTAAGGTCAGCGTCAGTGCATCGACCACCACGCATGCAAGCGCGACCGACCTGAATGGCGACGGTGACACGACTGACTCGTGGGCATTCGACCTGAATGGGGACGGTGTTATTGCCGGCGCCGAGGCCACCGCGATCAATGAGGTTGCAGGTGGAGGGAACTGGATCGATACACTCAAGATCATCCAAGCGACCTACTCCGGCGAACAAACGGTGTTCATGGTCAAGCCGACCGTCGCGCTGTCGAACCTGTCGGGCGGCGAGCCGGCATCGGCCTCGGTCACCAACGTGTCCGAGCATGAAGTCGAACTGCTGGACTTTGACGGCCGCAACGGTGAGCTCAACGCCACCAATGTGCTGTTCGTCGGCCAGGAATTTGTCAGCCGCGCGACGCTGGCCACGGCTGCCAACGCCGGTGCCACGATCAACGGCAACGAAGCCACCGTCATCGACGTGGCCTCGGACAACCTGCAGGACGTCGTCTTCGGCACCACCACGGCGGTGCCGAACAACACCGCCAGCAACTCCAACCTGTGGGCCACGCCCAAGGGCGCATTCGCAGCCCATGGCGATGACTTCCTGCTGGGCGGCAATGGCCTCGACACCATCAACGGTGGCACGGGTGATGACCGCGTCGAAGGCTCGGTCGGCGGCAACGGCACCACCACCTGGGACGTGCTGGACGGCGGCAAGAACTTCTACGCTGTGCAAGTGCTGGGCGAGCCTCAGGCCCGCGTCTATGTGCTGAACAAGTGGGAAGCGGCCAACCCGACCAAGGTCACCGCCCTGCAGAACCTGACGATCTCGTCGATCGTGCTGATCGACCAGTCCGAAAGCGGCCTCGGCACCACCAGCGGCGTGTTCGACGACACCCTGCAGTTCAGCCAGAAGAACTTCACCACCGGCGCGACCCGCTTCACCGTGGTGCTGAACGACTTCGCCCTGAACGGCACGACCGTTGAGCTGCGCAACGACGGCGCCGGCACCGTGGGCGTCGACGTCAACGGCGACGGCACGATCGACAACTGGACCAAGTTCACCAACTTCGAGAACATCCGTACCGTCTCAGGCACGGGTAATGCAATCGCGGGTGACGGCCAGGGCAACGACACGCTCGACGTGCAACTGCTGTCGTCCACCACCACCGGTGCGGGCGGCATCAGCTACAACCTGACCAACGGCGCAGGTGCCGGCGAAGTGCGCTATAGCACCGATGCCATTTTGAGCACACCCACCGATACCGATGGACCAGCAGCAGGTGACTATGAGTCGCTGGTGCTGAAGGTCGACGGCGTCGAAAGCGTCATCGCCTCCACCGGTGCCGATCTGGTCACGATCGACGAAACCGAAGCCGCGAAGAACAACACGTTCACCGCCGGCCTGGGTGTCGACCGCATCGACTACCAGAACGTGTACAGCGGCACCGCCTCGGTCGACATGGTGGCCCAGCCCTCCGTGCAGATCAAGGTCGACAACGTCGCCGCCTCCGTGGGTGGCACCGACACCGTCACGATGACCGGCGGCCGCGTGGGTTCCACGCAAGCTGTCGACACGCTGGGTGGCGTCGAGTACATCTCGCTGAGCAGCAACACCGCTACCAGCAGCCGTGAGGACGACCGTCTGGACGTCACCGCGATGACCGCTGGCGCCGTGGTGAGCTACATCGACGGCACGGTGAAGGATCTGAGCGGCACCACGCACGTGACGATCCAGAACATCGTCGAGCTCGAGAACGTGTGGGCTGACGGCAACGACAAGGTGCTGGTCGCCGACGCCGCTGTCATGAACACCAATGACCGCAGCGACGAGAACAACGCCACGCCCGCTCAGAACATCCTGTTCATGACGTACCGTGACTTCGACGATCTGAACACCAACGCGACGACCCGCAAGTCGTTCGCCGCGCAGGTGGCCGATTCGACGATCAACACCGTCATCAACCAGGGCCAGTTCACGTTCAACCTGAGCAAGACGGGCACCGGCGCCGACGTCGACCGCGTCGACTACAGCGCTGAAGCCGGCCGCATCGTCGTGCCGGTGGGCCAGGGCACCGCCACCACCCCGCAATACGTGGTGGTCGACGGCGACAACGACCAGGTCTTCAACGACGCCGAAAGCCGCGTTGACGTGCTGCGCAGCGTCGAAGAGATCGTGGCCGCCAAGGGCCGCTCGGTGATGGACTACACCGCCGTGGGCCAGGCTCGCCAGATCACGTTCCAGTACACGGCTCCCTCGTCCAACCCGGCCGAGAACCAGGTGCTCGAGCAGACGATCCGCATCGCCGACGGCAATGGCAACACCATTTCCGGCCTGAACACGTTCGTCGAGAAGTGGACGTACAACAACACCACCGCCGCTGTGGCCGACGCGACCTGGAATGAAATCCAGGGCTCTGACGCCGCCGAAGTGGTCATCTACAACGGCAGCGAAGACCTGGTCAACCAATCCGGCCTTGACCATCGCTTCACCACCGATGTCCTGACCCTGCGTGGTGGTGCCAACGAAGTGCGCTACTCGCCGCTCGAGACGTCCATCAGCGCTGCCATCACCGTGACGGAAGAAGTCACCAGCACGACGGCTGCCGCTGAAGGCGCGATCAGCGCGACGATCACGTTCCAGGACGGCAAGGGCGTCAGCGCTCCGTCGGGCACGTTCCTGGGCGGCCAGCACACCATCACCTCGCACACCTCCGATAACTCCACGGCTGCCGGCAGCCTGAAGATCGAAGGCTCGCAGGATGCCGAAGACGTGGTGACCTTCACCTCGTCGTCGCAGAAGGTGTTCCTGCTGGGCGTGTCGGCAGGCGTGCTGAACGTCAACATCGGTGCCCTGCAGACCATGGTGCTGACGGGCTTCGAGTTCCTGGGTGATGCATCGTCCAACGACGTGTATGACTTCAAGAACCTGTCGAATGCCACCGGCATGAAGCTGACCGACAACGGCGCCAACGACCATGACATGATCAAGGTCTACAGCGATGCCGTCGTCGTCGACACGATCACGCTGGACACCCTGAACACCCAGTTCGGCACCTTCGACTTCGACGTGCTGGACGTGTCCGGCGTGTCGAGCGCGGCGCTGCTGACGGTGGACGGTGTGGCGGCCGGCACGACCGAAGAGGTGGTGCTGGGTGCGCTGAACAACGCCGGCAACGCGTTGACGGCCTCCGACTTCGACGCAGTGGTCTTCACGCAAGGCGCCGTGGCCCAGATGGGCACCTCGTTCGCCTTCAACCCGACCACGGGCGTGATCACCGCCGGTGCCAAGACGATCACGGCCACGGATGCTGAGACGATCAGCTTCGGCGGCCTGGCGCTCGAAAGCAGCCTGCGCGACGGTCGTGTGGCCAGCGTGACGAGCGGCGTGACCTTCACGGTCAGCGGCCTGTCCGCTACCAACGTGACGGTGGTCGGCGGTTCGGGCAACGACTCGCTGACGACGGCTGGTGGTGCCGACACCCTGATCGGTGGCGGTGGCAACGACACCCTGTCCGGTGGCTATGTGGCTGCTGTGGGCCCGAAGTTCGAAGTGACGCTGACCGGCGGCGCCTCGGCCTTTACCGCCAACGGCGACGACATCAACATCGGTGGCGTGGTGATCACCGCGGCAGCTGCCCCGACGGCGTTCAACGCGGCTTCGGCCACGAACCAGATCGCCACGGGTGCGGATGCCGACCAGGTCGGTGCCATGTTCGCATCGGTGTCGCTGGCCACTTGGCAGACTGCGCTGCAGACGGCCGGCATGTCGGCCGCCGAGGCCGGCTCGCTGACCAGCGTGACGTACGACGCCGTGTCGAACAAGCTGACCTTCACGCACAACAACTCGACCAACTCCTCGACGATCGACATCACCGACTACCAGCCGGCGGCGCCGAATCTGGTGGGCGGCACGATCACCGCGACGGAAGCCTTCACGGCCTTCACCGCGGCGGTCAACACGGCCGATACGTATGTGTTCGAGTCGACGGCGGCGAAGAACGGTGTTGACACGATCAACAACTTCAACGTCACCGACACGCTGAACTTCGCTCAGTTCTTCGTGACCAGTGGCTACAACGGCTTCTATGTCGGTGCGTACGATCTGACGACGGCAAACGCCTTCACTGCTGGTGACAACATCGTCCCTGGCGGCTACAACAAGGCGACCCTGTCGGCTTCCGATTTCGGTACCGGCAAGATCACGATGGCCAACGGCGGCTCGCTGGTGATCGTCACCACTGGCGACGCCGACGGCGCGGCCGACGCGACCAACGACGGTTACAAGGTCTACTACGTGACCGACACCGACCCGGGCGCTGGCATCACCTACCAGGTCGACCTGGTGGCGACGGTCAACACCGACGTCGAAATTGCCGCCGGCTTGGTTCCGGTGGTCGGCTGATTCTGTTCAGTGGCGGCTCCGTCAAGGGGCCGCCTGGCGGAATGCAACAGCAAGGCCAGCCAGCGCAAGCCGGCTGGCCTTTTTCATGCCTGTCGCACCCGACAGGCCAGCAATTGACAACACCATCATGCCCAGCAAACACATCGTCTTCGCCGACCGCCTGGTCGGCCTCAATCTTCAAAATGGCCTGGTCCGCATGGATCTGGCCGTGAACGCCGGCACCGGCAAGGGCAAGGACGACAAACCCGTCCAGCGCATGGAGATCACCACCCAGGTGGTGATGCCGCTCGAGGCCTTTGCCAACGCCGTTGCAGCGCAGGAGAAGCTGCTCAAGGAACTGATCGCCCGCGAGAAGAAGGCGCGCGACGCCCTCACGGCGAAGTCGGGCGACGACGCAGGCAAGCCCACCAAGTAGCCGGCGCGCAGAACCAGGCGCCCGCGGGAGGTGCGCAGCCACGCATTGCCGCGCACCACTCCCGCCGTCCGCCATCCGCCATCCGCGATCCATCAGAGGCACATGGCCGATCAGCGTGATCGCGTGAACGGGCCCGCCGGGTGACGCACGCACGCCACCAGGCTCTCGCGACAGAACCCATGCTCAAGCACCTGAGCCTTCGCTTCGATCCCACCGAAGACCGACTCCTGCTCAAGCTCACGCTTCAGACCCAGACGGGGCAGGAGTCGACCGAACTGCTTCACCTCACCCGCAGGATCTGTGTGCAGTGGCGACTCGATCTGCAAGCCATGGTCGACCTCTCGGCCCAGGCCCCCGAACGGCTCGATCCTGCCGCCAAGGCGGCTGTCACGCAGGCGCATCACCAGGCCGTGGCCAGCCAGGCGCGCACGCGCACCGAGCCGGTCAGCCCTGCCGCTGACCCTGCAGACCACGGGCCGCCAGCACTCGTCACCAAGATCGTCTGCGGCCGGCGCCGAGACGATGGAAAGTGGGTGCTCAGCTTCGAGCGGAAGGACCAGCCGCGACTTGGACTGATCCTGTCCAGCCAGACCCTGCACGCCCTGGTGGATGCGGTCAACAGGCGGGTCCAATCCGCTCAATGGGGGCTGGCGCCCCTGCCGGTGGAACAAGCCAACGCCGGCCTGCGCCAGGCCGCACCCGGCCTGCACTGAGCCCTGCAGCGCCCGCCCGCCTGGCGGGCGACCTGGCGGACGCGAGCGCCCGGCCAGCCGCAATGCCCCTACGACGCGGTCAGGCCACGAATATTCATATAGGAGTCGTATATGATCAAGCTCCTATATGAACACCGTCCTGCGCGCGCCCCTGCAGACCACCGAGAGCCAGACCGCCCGGTTGCTCGAGCTCCAGGAGGCCTTTTCGAAGGCCTGCAATGCGCTGGCGCCCGTGGCGCAGCAAACCAAGTGCTGGAACCGTGTCGCGCTGCACCACATGGCCTACAAGGCCTTGCGGCAGCAGTTTCCGGTGCTCGGCTCCCAGATGGTCTGCAACGCGATCTATTCGGTCTCGAGGGCGTGCCGACTGGTCTACCAGCATCCACGCAGCCCGTTCAATCTGCAGCGGCTGTCCGGCAAGGGCCTGCCCCTGGTGCAATTCACGTCACGTTCACCGGTCTACTTCGATCGCCACACCCTGAGCCTCAAGGACGGACAGGTCTCGCTGTTCACCCTCGATGGGCGCATGCGCTTCCGGCTGGCGCTCGACGAGACACAGGCCCAGCGCTTCCGCACCGAGAAGCTGCGCGAGATCGTGCTCACCAGCGCCGCCAATCAGTTCACCTTGAGCTTCCGCTTCGCCGAGGGTGACGACCGCGAGCCCGCAGACGACCCGCTGCCCGACAGCGAGCACCAAGAGCTGCCCGAATACATGCTCATCATCGAAGACCCCGCCACCCTGCCGCCGGTGCTCAACGCGCCCCTGCCCGCACCCCTGCCCGCACCCCTGCCCGCACCCCTGCCCGCACCCCCACAACCATGAGTTCCACACCCAAAGGCCCAGCGGCAGCCCCAGCGTTGCCCGTCCGCGCGGCGATCATGAGCCAGAAGTCGCTCTATGCACAGGCCGCCAGACTCAGCTTCGTCATCGGCCTGCTCATGCTGGTGCCCTCCTGGTACATGTTCGAGGTGTACGGGCGAGTACTGGACAGCCGCAACACCTCCACGCTGGTCTGGCTCATCGTCATCATCGCCATCGTCTACCTGGTGATGGAGATGCTGGAGGTCGTGCGCTCGCGGGTGCTTCACCAGGCGGCCGAGTCGATCGACGAGCAACTGCGGGTGCGCGTCTTCAATGCCACCTTCGAGGCCAATCTCAAGAAGCTGCCGGGCGGCACCACCCAGGTGATCGGAGACTTGCGCACGCTGCGCGACTTCATCCCATCGCCGGCGGTCACCGCCGTCCTCGACCTGCCGGCGGCGATGGTCTGCCTGGTGCTGCTGTACCTAATCAGCCCGTGGCTGTCGCTGCTGGCGCTGGCGGGCGCGGGCGTGCAGGTGCTGCTGGCCTGGCTAACCGATCGACGCACGATGCCGATGCTGACCGAGGCCACCCAGGCCTCGATCGAAGCCCAGACACAGGCCCTCGGGGCGCTGCGCAATGCGCAGGTGATCGAGTCCATGGGCATGCTGGGCGACGTCCATCGCCGATGGATGGGGCGCCAGAAGCGATTCCTGGTCCGCCAGGGGCAGGCGTCGGACACCGCAGGCCTCACCACCATGGGCGCGAAGCTGGTGCAGACGATGCAGAGCTCGCTGCTGCTGGGCGCCGCCTGCTGGCTGGCCATCAACAACAACCTCGCGGGCGGCGGCGGCATGATGATCGTGGCGTCGATCTTCGGCGGCCGCGTCCTCGCCCCGCTGGCCCAGTTGATCGCGCAGTGGCGAACGGTGGTGACGGTGCGCGATGCCTACTCGCGCATGCAGGGCCTGCTCGTCAAGATGCCTCCCAACGAGCCCGGCATGCCGTTGCCCCCACCCCAGGGCATCCTGACGGTCGAGGGTGTGGTGGCCGGGGCCCCCGGCAGCACCGTTCCCATCCTGAAGGGCGTGAGCTTCGTCGCGCTGCCCGGCGAGGTGGTGATGGTCATCGGGCCCTCTGCCGCCGGCAAGACCACGCTGGCCCGCCTGATGATGGGCCTGTGGCCGGCCAGCAGCGGCAAGGTGCGGCTCGACAGCGCGGACGTGCACGCGTGGCACAAGTCGCAGCTGGGCCCGCACCTGGGATATCTGCCCCAAGGCATCGAGCTCTTCGACGGCACCGTGGCAGAGAACATCGCCCGATTCGGCAAGGTGGACATGGACAAGGTGCGCGAGGCTGCCGACCGCGTTGGCATCACCGACGCGATCGAGCAGTTGCCCCAGGGCTTCGATACGCGCATCGGCGATGAGGGGGTCGTCCTCTCGGGGGGCCAGCGACAGCGTCTCGGCCTTGCGCGGGCGATCTACGGCCACCCGAAGCTGCTGGTGCTGGACGAGCCGAACTCCAGCCTCGACGAGGCCGGCGAGAAGAGCCTTCTGAACCTCTTGATGCAACTGAAGGCAGAGAAGGTGACCATCGTTGCCATCACCCACCGAACCACCCTCTTGCCCGCGGCCGACAAGGTGCTGATGCTCAACGATGGCCAGGTGGGCGCCTTCGGGCCGCGAGACGAGGTGCTCGCCGCCCTGAAGAAGGCCGCTGACCAGGCTCGGGCGCAGCAGCTGGCCCATGCCCAACGACAGGTCGCGCAACGCCCGGCCGCAGCCCCAGGAGGTGCGGCATGAGCACCAGTGTCACCCTTCCGCGCCCCGATTCCGAGGCTGCCGCCCCGGGCGGTGCCGCACCACGCGCCGTTGCGAGCCCACCCTCGGGCCGGGCCAGCGCGCGCCCGAGTGGCGGCGAACTCACCCGGGTGCTCTGGACGTTTCGACGTGAGCTGCTGTGGGTGTGCATCTTCAGCTTCTTCGCGAACCTGCTGATGCTCACCCCGACGCTGTACATGCTGCAGGTGTTCGACCGGGTGATGCTCAGCGGAAGCGAGCTGACCCTGCTGGCGCTCACAGGCTTCATGGTGTTCTTCTACCTCGTGATGGGCCTCGCCGAGTGGTTGCGATCACGCCTGCTGGTGCGCGCCGGCGCGAGATTCGACGACGCCATCAACACCCGGGTGTTCAATGCGGCGTTCGAGCAACGCCTGAACGGAGCGACACGCAATCCGCTGCAGCCGCTGAACGACCTGACGGGATTGCGCCAGTTCATCACCGGCAGCGGCGTGTTTGCCGTCATGGACACGCCGTGGACGCTGGTGTACCTGGCGGTGCTGTTCCTGATGCACCCGTGGCTGGGTTGGGCGTCCGTCGCCTTCTCGATCGTCCAGATCGGCATGGCCCTGGCCGGGCACTGGCTGACCTCCAGGCGCATGAAGGCCGCGCAGGATCTGACCAACGACTCCAATACCTACCTGCAGGCCAAGCTGCGCAACTCGGAGACCGTCGAGGCCCTGGGCATGCTGGACAACCTGCGCCACCAATGGCTGGCGACGCACGAGCGCCAGCTGGCCGCGCACGCCGACGCTCAGGTGATCGCCCGCAGGGTACAAGCCGCGAACAAGTTCGTGCAGTACATGCAGCAGGGGCTGGTCCTGGCCATCGGCGCACTGTTGGCCATCGACGGAAAGATCAGCGCGGGCGCGATGATTGCCTGCAATGCGCTGATGGGCAATGCGCTGCGTCCGCTCGGCACGATCGTCCAGATGTGGAAGCAGTATGTCGAAGCCAGCAACGCCTACAGGCGGCTGGATCAACTGCTGACCGACCACCCCGAACGTGCAGACCATCACCAGGCCGACACCGTGCGCGGGCAGATCAGCCTGCGCAACCTGGAGGCCACTGCCCCGGGGCGCAAGACGCCCATCCTGAAGGGACTGACGGCAGACCTGCCCTCCGGCGAGGTGATCGCCATCCTTGGCCCCTCCGGCGCCGGCAAGTCCACGCTGGCCAGGTGCCTGCTGGGCATCTGGCCAGACACCACAGGACAAGTGCTGCTGGATGGGCATCCCATCGACCAATGGTCACGCGAGGCCTTGGGGCCGCACGTCGGCTACCTGCCGCAGGACATCGAGCTGTTCGACGGAACCATCTCGGAGAACATCGCGCGCTTCACCAAGGCCCCCCCGGAACTGGTGATCGACGCGGCCAAGCGCACCGGCATCCACGAGATGATCCTGCGCCTGTCCAAGGGCTACGACACGCCGATGGGCGAAGCCGGCAGCCTGCTCTCGGGCGGCCAGCGACAGCGCATCGGCCTGGCCCGCGCGATCCTCGGCAACCCGACGCTCGTCGTGCTCGATGAGCCCAATGCCAACCTGGACGACGCCGGCGAAGCCGCGCTGGCGCGCACCGTGCGCGACCTGAAGGCACGTGGAGCGACCGTCTTCATGATCGTCCATCACCAGCATCTGCTGGCCGTTTCCGACAAGGTGCTGATGCTCGAGAACGGCCAGATCAGCCGCATCGTTCCCGTCGTCGTCCAGACCACGCCGCCCACGCAAAGCCCGCAGGCCTCCGCATGACCACCACCACCACTCCCACTCCCGCGTTGCCCGGCACGCGCACCGAAGTCGTCGACGACGTCGAGCTCAACACCGACACCAAGCCGGTCATCCGCACCGGCTTCTGGATCCTGGTCGTCGGCTTCGGCCTGTTCATGGCCTGGGCCGCCTGGGCCCCCCTGGACGAAGGCGTGTCCGCGCCGGCCACGGTGTCGGTCGAGACGCGCCGCAAGGCCATCCAGCACATGCAAGGCGGCGTGATCCGCGAGGTGCTGGTCAAGGAGGGCAGCGAGGTCAAGCCCGGCGACACGCTGGTGGTGCTCGACGATGGCGCCACCAAGGCCGCCCACGAGGCCATTCGCCAGAACTACCTGTCGCAGCGGGCCCAGGAAGGCCGGTTGCTCGCCGAAGTGAGCGGTGCAGGAGCGATCACCTTCCACCCTGACCTGCTGGTCAAGGGGGATGCGGTCACCAACCAGCACCTCACCGTGCAGCAGCAGCTGTTTGCCTCGCGCCGGGCGGCACAGACCGCCGAAGTGGCGGCGGCCAACCAGTCGATTGCCGGCCTCGAGGGCCAGATCACCGGCATCCGCCAGGTCATCGAGAGCCGACGCGCGCAGTTGGCGCTGCAGTCCCGGCAGCTGGCCGGGGTGAAGTCGCTGTCGGAAGAGGGTTTCGCGCCGCGCAATCAGGCCCTTCAGCTCGAGCAGGCCAACAACGAACTGAAGGCCTCGCTCGCCGATCTCGACTCCAATGTCCAGCGCGCGCTCAGCGCCATCGCCGAGACCCGGTTGCGCATCGCGCAGCGGCAGCAGGAGTACCTCAAGGAGGTCTCGGCGCAACTGGCCGACGTGAGGCGCGAGGTGCAGGCCAACCACGAGCGGCTGCAGGCCATCACCCAGGAACTGGGCCGCATGCAGATCAAGGCGCCGGTGGGTGGACAGGTCATCGGCCTGGCGATCACCGGCCCGGGTGGCGTGGTGACTTCCGGGCAGCGCCTGATGGAGATCCTGCCGCGCGGAGAGTCGCTGCTGCTGGATGCCAAGGTGCCGCCTCAAGTGATCGACCGCATCAAGGTGGGCGACGTCACCGAAGTGCGCTTCCAGGCCTTTGCCAATTCACCGCAGCTGGTGGTCAAGGGCAAGCTGGTGTCGCTGTCGGGAGACGCGGTGACCGAGGCGGTGGGCAACATGGCTCACAGCTTCTATCTGGCCAGGGTGGAGCTGACGCCGGAAGGCCTGAAGGCCCTGGGCAACCGCACGATGCAGCCAGGCATGCCGGCCGAGGTGCTGGTGAAGACCGGTGAGCGGTCTCTGCTGACCTACCTGCTGCATCCCCTGCTCAAGCGCGTGGCGTCGGCCATGACCGAGGAGTGAGCGCGTGAGTCGATTCATTCACACCGTGATGGCGGTGACCGCCGCAGCGGCCATCGGCACGCCGGCCCAGGCCATCAACTTCGTGGAAGCACTGGATGCCGCGCGGCAGCACGATGCACAGTTTCGTGCCGCGCGCCATGAGCTCGAGTCTGCGAGGCAGGCGGTGCCCATGGCGCGGGCTGCGCTGCTGCCGCAGATCGGGCTGAGTGCCTCCGGCTCCGACGTGGTCGGAAGCCGCCAGTTCCCGAACAGCCTGAATCAGGACGTGCGCCTGCGGGTGGAATACGCCACGCCCCAGGCAAGCCTGCAGCTGCGCATGCCGATCTTCAACGCCGAGGCGCGCAGCCGGGTCGACCAGACCCGGGCTCAGTCGGATGTCGCCGAGGCCGTCTACCGCCATCGCGGCCTCGAACTGGTCGACCGGCTCGCCACCGCCTACCTGCAGGTGCTGCTCGCCAACGAGGGCAAGGCCCTGGCCCAGACCCAGCTGGCCGCGCTGCAGGTGCAGCTGGCGCAGGTCAAGCAACGTTTGGAGCGAGGCGAAGGAACGCGGGTCGAGGTGGCCCAGACCCAGGCCAATCTCGACGTGGTGAAGGTCCGGCTGGTCGAAGCCGAGGACCAGGTGGTCCTGACTCGGCGCCAGCTCAAGCGCATGACCGGCATGGACGACATGCCGCTCAGTGGCCTTCCGGCCGGCGAAGCCTTGCCGCCCTTGCAGCCGCAGGGGCTGCGCGAGTGGGTCGACCTCGCCTTGCTGCAAAGCCCCACGCTTGCCGCGCGAGAACAGGCGTTGGTCGTCGCAAAGATGGGGGTCAAGCGCAACTTCGCCGGGCACCTGCCCAGGCTGGACATGGTGGCCAGCCTGACTCAGAGCCAGAACGAGTCGATCAGCAGCCTCAACCAGACCTCGACGCTGCGGTCGATCGGAGTGCAGCTGAACGTGCCCATCTACAGCGGAGGCGGGGTCGACGCCGGCGTCAAGCAGGCCCTGGCCGACCAGGCCCGTGCCGAGGAGGAAGTGCGTACCGAGCGCGAGAACATCGAGATCGAGATCCACAAGCTGTACCAGACGGTGGCCAGCGGCCAGGCCCGCATCAGCGCCTACGGCCAGTCGGTGGCGTCGGCCGAGTTGTTGCTGCAGGGCATGAAGCGCTCGCTCGAGGCCGGCCTGGGCACCCAGAACGACGTGGCCGATGCCTTGGCCCGGGTCTTCCTGGCGCGGCGTGACCTGGCTCAGGCCCGTGTCGAGTACATGATCGCTCGGGCGCGGCTGATGCTTCAGGCTGGCATGTCGTCGGCCGACGTGGCTGCCGATGTCGATCGATCGCTGGTGGCGGCCCAGGCCACCGCGCCGCGGAGCCAACCATGACACCCATGAATCCCATCATTCGCGGCGCGATGGCGCCAGTTCTCGCGGCCGCACTGATGTCGGCCTGTGGCGGCGGTGCCGCCGATCCCGAAGGAGAGGGTACGCCGTCGGTGGCGACGCTGGGTGCGACCTCGGTGTCGTACAGCAAGACCATGACGGTCACCGTCAACGGCTCGGCGCTGACCTCGGGCGATCTGCAGATGGTGGTCGAAGGGCCCTGCGGCACCGTCACCAAGGGCACCAGCGGTACGGCCACGCAGATCACCTTCACCTGCAAGGTGAACGGCGTGGGAGACCTGATCCCGCGCATCCGCACAGGCACCGGGGTGGAGCTGGCGTCGCTGCGGCTGAAGGTGCCGCTGCCCCAGGTGTCGATGACGGTGGCCCAGGGCAGCCGGTCCGGAACGTTGGTGATCGAACTCGATCCGGTGTCAGCGCCGATCACCGTCGACAATTTTCTCACCTATGTGAGCTCGAGCTTCTACCGCAACGTGATCTTCCACAGGGTCGTGCCCGGGTTCGTGGTCCAGGCCGGTGGATGGATCGCCGGGCCGACTCCCCGCACCAGCTCGCTGGCCGCCATCAAGAACGAATCCAGCAACGGCCTGAAGAACCTGCGCGGCACCATCGCGATGGCACGCACCTCCGACCCGGATTCCGCCACGTCCGAGTTCTACTTCAACCTGGTCGACAACCCCAGTCTCGACCACGGCAGCACCGAGAACCCGAATGGCTACGCCGTCTTCGGAAAGATCGTCAGCGGAACCGACAGCGCCGGCAACACGAGTCCGACCCTGGGGCTGGACTTCATGGACGAGATCGGCAAGGTGCCCAACGCACCGAGCACCTCCATTCCATCGCTGACGAACCTGCCGATGAGCAACGTGGTGATCACGGCGGTGAGCCAGACCAAGTAGCCCGGCTCCCACCGGACCATGCCCACCCTGATCCACCGGCTCAGCACCTACGGCGCGCTGGCCTGGCCCCTGGCCAAGCGCGACCTGCTGGCGCGCTATCGCGGCAGCGCGGTCGGCCTGTTGTGGGCGCTGATCGGCCCGCTGGCGATGGTGGCCATCTACTCGGCGGTGTTCCAGGGCGTGTTCAAGGCGCGCTGGGCCCAGGCCGATGTTGGCGGCACGGGCTATGCGCTGCGACTGTTCGCGGGCCTGATCGTCTTCACCGCGGTGGCCGACGTCGCCGGGCGCGCGACGCGGCTGATGCAGGACAACGCCAACCTGGTCAAGCGGGTGGTGTTTCCGCTCGAGTTGCTGTGCGTCGCACTGGTCATGCAGGTGGCGGTGCATGTGGGCCTGCAACTGGCAGTGCTGGGGGCGCTGCAGCTGGCCATCGGCACCGGCTTCGGCATCGGGGTCTGGCAGTTGCTCGTGGCGCTGCCGTGGCTGCTGATCCTGATGCTCGCCACGGCGCTGCTGCTCGCGTCGATCGGGTGTTATTGGCGCGACCTGCAGCACATCGTGCCGCTGGTGGTCAGCGGGCTGCTGTTCCTGTCGCCCGTGTTCTACCCGGCCGACGCGGCGCCGCAGGTGCTGGCGGCGCTGCTGCGCTTCAACCCGGTCACCGGCCCGATCGAGCTGCTGCGCTCGGCCTGCTTCGGCCTGCCGTTCGACTGGGCCGGGGCGGCATGGCCGTTGCTGCTGACGGTTGCGGCGCTGTGGGTGGCGCGCAGGGTCTTTGCTCGCCTGCGCCCTGGCTTTGCCGATCTGGTGTAGCCCCATGCCGCAAGACGACACGATGATCGAGCTGCTCGGCGTGAGCAAGAGCTACTCGCTCGAGCCGCGGCCCCTGCGCCGGCTGTGGCGGCAGCTCACGGGCGACGTGGCCAGCGGCCCGCAGCACCACGCCCTGCGCGACGTGAACCTGCGCATCCGTCGCGGCGAGGCCGTGGGCGTGATCGGGCGCAATGGCGCCGGCAAGTCGACCCTGCTGCAGCTGATCTGCGGCGTGCTGCAACCCACCACCGGCCGCCGTACCGTGCGGGGGCGCATCGCCGCGCTGCTGGAACTGGGGGCCGGGTTCAATCCAGAGCTCACCGGCCGCGAGAACGTGCGCCTGAACGGGCCGCTGCTGGGCATGTCCCCCGCGGAAATCGAAGCCCGCCTGCCCGAGATCGTCGAGTTCGCCGGCATCGGCGATTTCATCGACCAACCGGTGCGCAGCTACTCCAGCGGCATGTTCGTGCGGCTGGCGTTCTCGATGGCCACCAGCGTCGATCCCGACATCCTGGTGATCGACGAGGCCTTGTCGGTGGGCGATGGCGTGTTCGCCCGCAAGTC
>Ga0268298_10002414_pt1 | contig 20456 bp, 15 predicted proteins | sample WWTPWeurt_MetaG_FD_194462 | JGI IMG/M metagenome (GOLD analysis project Ga0268298, IMG submission 194462) | Activated sludge microbial communities from WWTP in Nijmegen, Gelderland, Netherland - WWTP Weurt | ecosystem: Engineered > WWTP > Aerobic digester > Activated sludge | place... | reverse complement strand
CCCCGCGCACAGTCCGGCCAGCAGCGGACGCCAGCGCCAGATCAGCACCATCACGAAGCCGAGCAGCACCGTGTCGATCAGCATCGTGCCGGTCACCGCGATGCCGTATGCCGCAGCGAGGTTCGACGAGTTCTGGAAGCCGACCACGAGTGCGACCACCGCCAGGTAAAGCGTCCAGTTGGTGAAGGGGACGTAGATCTGCCCCTGCTCGTGCCCCGAGGTATGGACGATCAGCATGCGCGGAAGCAGCCCCATCTGCACCGCCTGGCGGGCCACCGAGAAGGCGCCCGAGATCACCGCCTGCGAGGCGATGACCGTGGCCAGGGTGGCGAGCACCAGCAGCGGGATCATCGCCCACGACGGCCCGAGGTGGTAGAACGGGCTTTCGATCGCCGCCGGCTCGTGCAGCAGCAGCGCCCCCTGGCCGAAGTAGTTCACCACCAGGGCCGGCAACACGAAGCCGAACCACCCCAGCCGGATCGGGGCCGGGCCGAAATGTCCCATGTCGGTGTAGAGCGCCTCCCCGCCGGTCACCGCGAGCACGACCGCGCCCAGCGCGAGGAAGGCGAGCGCCGGATGATCGACGACGAAGGCGACCGCATGGAGCGGACTGAGGGCCGCGAGGATCTCCGGATAACGCACGATCTCGACCATGCCGAGCGCACCCAGCACGGCAAACCAGACCACCATGACCGGGCCGAAGAAGAGCCCCACCACCCCGGTGCCGCGGCGCTGGATCGCGAACAGCACGGTGAGGATGAGCACCGTCACCGGCACCACCCAGGCCTCGAGCCCCGGCGCCACGATGCCGATTCCCTCCACCGCCGACAGCACCGAGATCGCCGGCGTGATCATGCTGTCGCCGAAGAACAAGGCGGCGGCGAAGATGCCGAGCATCGACACCACCCAGGCCAGGCGTGCGCTGCGCGCATGCGTCACCACCAGCGACAGCAGGGCGAGCGAGCCGCCCTCGCCGCGGTTGTCCGCGCGCATCAGGATGAGCACGTACTTGAGCGTGACCAGCACCATGATCGCCCACAGCACGAGCGACAGGATGCCGAGGATGTTCCCGGGCGTGACCGGTATCGGATGGTGGCCGTTGAAGATCTCCCGCAGGGCGTACAGGGGGCTGGTGCCGATGTCGCCGAACACGACGCCGATGGCGCCGATGGTGAGGGAGGGCATTGCACGCTTCGAGTCCATCACTTGCACCTTTGTTGCGCCATCGAGGCCAGCTCCGCGCCACCATCCGCGCACGACATGCCCGCAGCGTCGATCGTCCGGGACCATGCGCGATTGTGCGACGCAACTTCGCGCCCGTGTTGACCGTGCTCAAGAGTCCGCGCGCCCCCCGGGCGCCTCACGCGCTGCCGCGCAGCGGCAGCTTGCGCTCGTCCTTGACCACCTCCATCACCACGTAGGTATGGGTCTGCTTGACGCACGGCAGGCCGGAGATCTGCTCGCCCATCACGCGGCGGTATTCGTTGATGTCGCGCGTGCGCACCTTGAGCAGGTAATCGAAGTCGCCTGCGATCATCAGGCAGGACTCGATCTCGGGGATGCGCCGCACGGCCTCGTTGAAGCGGCGCAGGTCCTGCTCGGTAGTGCTGGTGAGCAGGACCTGGACGACGACGATGTGGCCGGCGCCGACCGCGTCGGGGTCGAGCGCGGCGTGGTAGCCGCGGATCACCCCGGACTTCTCGAGGCGGCGGATACGCTCGGCGCAGGGGGTCTTGGTCAGGCCGACCCGGCGCGACAGCTCGACGATCGACAGGCGGGCGTCGGCCTGCAATTCCTGGAGGATCTTCTGGTCGATGCGGTCCATTGCGGTGCAGCAGGCGATTGGCCTGTGAAGTGATCTCACTTTGGTCATTATGACCATATAAATGCAAATTTTGGAGCCATTAACTACGGTTTTTGGCGAAGAATTCGGCCATTCCGGCGGGTCTTCCGCCGCCCCCGCAACCGCTTGCAGCACGCCCGCCCGACGCAGCGTGTGCAATGCCAGGAGTGCCCGGCCGTGACCGACAACATCCCCTCCAGCGCCCGCGCCGCAGCGGCCCTCGATGCCGCCGCCGCCCTTCCGCCGACCGCGCGCAGCACCGTCCGCCACGCCATCGACGCCGCTTGGCGCACGCCCGAGCCGGAGTGCGTGCCCGCGCTCGTCGAGGCCGCACGCCTCCCCGCGGCCCTGCGCGAACCCGTGCGCGCCCTCGCCCACGACCTCGTCGTCGGCCTGCGCGCCACGCGCACGCGCTCGTCCGGCGTCGACGCCCTGATGAAGGAGTTCTCGCTCTCCAGCCAGGAAGGCGTGGCGCTGATGTGCCTGGCCGAGGCCCTGCTGCGCGTGCCCGACAAGGCCACCGCCGACCGCCTGATCCGCGACAAGCTCGCCGACGGCGACTGGCGCGCGCACATCGGCAACAGCCCCTCGCTGTTCGTCAACGCTGCCACCTGGGGCCTGCTGATCACCGGCCGGCTGGTGTCGACCAGCAGCGAACAAGGCCTGTCCTCCGCGCTCACCCGCCTGGTGGCACGCGGCGGCGAGCCGCTGATCCGCAAGGGCATGGACCTGGCGATGCGCATGCTCGGCGAGCAGTTCGTCACCGGGCGCGACATCGACGAGGCCCTCGAGCGCGGCCGCGAGCACGAGAACAAGGGTTACCGCTACTCCTTCGACATGCTCGGCGAGGCGGCGATGACGGCAAGCGACGCAGAGCGCTATTTCCGCGACTACGAGCGCGCCATCCAGGCCATCGGCGTCGCCTCCCGGGGCCGCGGCGTGGTCGACGGCAACGGCATCTCGGTCAAGCTCTCGGCCCTGCATCCGCGCTACACCTGGTCGCAGCGCGAGCGCGTGCTGGCCGAGCTGCTGCCGAAGTTGAAGACCCTGTGCCTGCAGGCCAGGCGCCACGACATCGGGCTGAACATCGACGCCGAGGAGGCCGACCGCCTCGACCTCTCGCTCGACCTGCTCGAGGCGCTCGCCACCGACGACGCGCTCGCCGGCTGGACGGGACTGGGCTTCGTGGTGCAGGCCTACCAGAAGCGCGCCCCCCACGTGCTCGACTTCGTCATCGACCTCGCGCGCCGCAGCGGCCAGCGCATGATGGTGCGCCTGGTCAAGGGCGCGTACTGGGACGCCGAGATCAAGCGCGCGCAGATCGACGGGCTGGCCGGCTACCCGGTGTACTCGCGCAAGGTGTACACCGATGTGTCCTACCTCGCATGCGCGAAGAAGCTGCTCGCCGCACGCGACGTCATCTACCCGCAGTTCGCCACCCACAACGCACATTCGCTGGCGGCGATCTTCCACCTCGCCGCCGCCGACGGCCGCGCATGGCAGCCGGGCGACTACGAGTTCCAGTGTCTGCACGGCATGGGCGAGCCGCTCTACGACCAGATCGTCGGCCGCGCCGACCGTCACCGCCTGGTGCGCATCTACGCCCCGGTGGGCAGCCACGAGACCCTGCTCGCCTATCTGGTGCGCCGCCTGCTCGAGAACGGCGCCAACACCAGCTTCGTGAACCGCATCGTCGACGAGCGCGTGCCGGTGGAGGAGCTGATTGCCGACCCGGTCGAGCAGGCCGCCCCGCTCGCCGGCGCGCCGCATCCGAAGATTGCGCTGCCCGCCGAGCTGTTCGGTGGCCTGCGCACCAACTCCACCGGCATCGACCTCGCCAGCGAGCCGGTGCGCGCCCGCATCGCCGCGGCGCTGGCCAACTCGCGCACCACGCCCTTCGCGGCCGGTCCGATCGTCGCCGGCCGCAGCGCGGTGCCCGCGGACGTGACCCCGGTCTCCAACCCGGCCGACCGCGGCGAGGTCGTCGGCGGCGTCGCCGAAGCGACGACCGACGACCTCGAGCACGCGCTCGCCGCCGCCAGTGCGGCCGCAGCCGACTGGGCCGCCACCCCGGCTGCGGCGCGCAGCGAACGCCTGGAGCGCGCCGCGGCGCTGTTCGAACGCGAGGCCGACACCCTGCTCGCGCTTGCAGTGCGCGAAGCCGGCAAGTCTTGGGCCAACGCGGTGGCCGAGCTGCGCGAGGCGGTCGACTTCCTGCGCTACTACGCCCAGCAGGCGCGTGGCTTCGACCCTGCCAGCCACGTGGCGCTCGGTCCGGTGCTGTGCATCAGCCCGTGGAACTTCCCGCTGGCGATTTTCAGCGGCCAGGTCGCCGCCGCGCTCGCCGCCGGCAATCCGGTGCTCGCCAAGCCGGCCGAGCAGACCCCGCTGATCGCCGCCCATGCAGTGCGCCTGCTGCACGAGGCCGGCATCCCGGCTGCAGCGCTGCAGTTGCTGCCCGGCCGCGGCGAGACCGTCGGCGCCGCGCTGGTGGCCGATGCGCGCGTGCGTGGGGTGATGTTCACCGGCTCCACCGAGGTCGCCGCGCTGATCAACCGCAGCCTCGCCGCGCGTGGCGGCAAGGTGCCGCTGATCGCCGAGACCGGCGGCCAGAACGCGATGATCGTGGACTCCACCGCACTCCCCGAGCAGGTGGTGACGGACGTCCTCGCCTCCGCCTTCGACTCCGCCGGCCAGCGCTGCTCGGCGCTGCGCGTGCTGTGCCTGCAGCAGGACATCGCCGACGACGTCCTCCACATGCTGCAGGGCGCGCTCGCCGAACTGCGCCTGGGCAATCCGGCGGACGTGCGCGTGGACATCGGCCCGGTCATCGACGCCGGGGCGCGCGACGGTCTCGAGGCCCACGTCGCCGCGATGCTTGCCAAGGGCGCCCGCATCACCCGCCTGCCGCTGCCCGCCGCATGCGCGCACGGCACCTTCGTCGCGCCGTCGATCATCGAGATCGGTGCCCTGAGCGAACTGGGCCGCGAGCAGTTCGGCCCCATCCTGCACGTGCTGCGCTACCGCGCGTCCGAATTGGACAGCCTGATCGACGCGATCGACGCCAGCGGCTACGGCCTCACCATGGGGGTGCACACCCGCATCGACGAGACCGTGGAGCGCGTCGCCGCGCGCGCGCACGTCGGTAACCTGTATGTGAACCGCAACATCATCGGCGCGGTGGTGGGCGTGCAGCCCTTCGGCGGCGAGGGCCTGTCCGGCACCGGCCCGAAGGCGGGCGGACCGCTCTACCTGCACCGGCTGCTTGCGCGTACGCCCGGCCCGGTGCTGGCCGATGGCGCGCTCGCGGTGACCGACAGCGACGAAACCCGCGCCGCGGATGCCGCGTTCTCCGGCTTCCTGGAATGGCTGGACGGCGCCGGCCGCGGCCTGCTCGAGGGCGACGAGCTCGCCGCGCTACGCGACCGCGCCGACGCCTGCCGTGCGCGCCGTATTGCTGGCCTGCGCCTGGCGCTGCCCGGCCCCACCGGCGAGGACGACAGCCTGCGCTTCACCGCGCGCGGCACCATCGCCGGCGTGGCGGACAGCGCGGCCGCCGTGCTGCATCAGGTGATGGCGGCGCTCGCCAGCGGCAATCGCCTGCTGCTCGCCGACCGCGCCGCCGCACGCACGGTGCAGGCCGCGCTCCCCGAAGCGCTGCGCGCATACGTCGCGGTGGATGCCGCCTGGTTCGACAAGGCGCTCGGCGCGGTGCTGTTCGACGGCAGCGACGCCGAGGCCGACGCGCTGCAGGTGCGCGTCGCCGGGCGCAGCGGCCCGATCCTGCAGCTGCTGCAGCCCTGCCCCGACTACGACCTCGGCCGCCTGGTGCACGAACGCACCCTGTCGATCAACACCGCCGCCGCGGGTGGCAACGCCAGCCTGATGGCGATGGGGGCATGAGTGTGCGCGATTCGCGCCCGCACCGCGTCAGCGCTGGCAACCCGGCGAGGAGTGGACCTGCCCGTAGGAGCGACGCAAGTCGCGATCTTCAGCGCACGGAATCCGGCGCGGCGCCATCGGAGCCGCTGCATTCGCGACTTGCGTGGTTGCATTCGCGACTTGCGTCGCTCCTACGGAAAACCAACGCGCTTCCGGATGCCCCCGGAGGGGTGCTGGATGACAACGAACCTGCGCGGTAGTCGCAGCTAGGGCCATCACGGATGGCAGAACTGAAAAATTCGCTTACCTTTGCCGGACGCAGGCGGCCCCATCTGGCGCCGTCTGCCCCGTTCAAGTGACAAAACCACAGCCACGAAGGAGACGTTTCATGAAAAAGACCCTGCTCGCCACCGCCGTCCTCGCACTCGGCGGCTTTTCGAATGCCGCCCTGGCCGACCTCGCGGTCGCCATCGCCGGTCCGATGACCGGCCAGTACGCCTCCGCCGGCGACCAGATCCGCAAGGGCGCGGAGATGGCCATCGCCGACATCAACGCCCGCGGCGGCGTGCTCGGCCAGAAACTGAAGCTCGAGGTCGGCGACGACGCCTGCGATCCGAAGCAGGCCGTCTCGGTGGCCAACACCATGGTGAACAAGGGCATCGTGTTCATGCACGGCCACTGGTGCTCGAGCTCGACGATCCCGGCCTCCGAGGTCTATGTCGAGGCCGACATCCCGATGGCCACCGTGTCGACCAATCCGCAGGTGACCGAGCGCGGCCTGAAGAACATCTTCCGCATCATGGGTCGCGACGACCAGCAGGGCCTGGTGGCCGGCGGCTACATCGCCGACCACTTCAAGGGCAAGAAGGTCGCCGTGGTCGACGACAAGAGCGCCTACGGCAAGGGCCTCGCCGACGAGATGGCCAAGGCGATGGAGGCCAAGGGCGCCAAGCCCGCGCTGCGCGAATCGATCACCGCCGGCGAGAAGGACTACTCCGGCATCGTCACCAAGCTCAAGCAGGCCGGCGTCGAGGTCATGGCCTACGGCGGCTACCACACCGAGGTCGCGCTGATCCTGCGCCAGGCCCAGGCCGCCGGCCTGCAGCTCACCGTGATGGGCGGCGACACGATGACCAACTCCGAGCTCGTCACCGCCGCCGGCCCGGCCGCAGACAACGTGATGTTCACGTTCTCGCCCGACGCGCGCAAGAACCCGGACGCCGCGCCGGTGGTGGAGAAGTTCCGCGCCGCCAAGACCGAGCCCGAAGGCTACGTGCTCTACGCCTACGCCGCGATGCAGCTCTTCGAGCAGGCCGCCACCACGGCCAAGAGCACCAAGTACGCCGACCTCGAGAAGGCGATGCGCGGCGGCAGCTTCAAGACCGTGATCGGAGATCTCGCCTTCGACGCCAAGGGCGACCAGAAGGCGCCGGGCTTCGTGGTCTATCGCTGGCAGGGCGGCAAGTACGACTACGCGAAGTAAGTCGCAAGCCCGTCCCACCCGAGTCTTCGGCGCCGCAATCGCGGCGCCGGTGTCCGTGCCCCCGTCGGCCAACAAGGAGACAGGGGGCCGGCGACGGGTTGCGAGCGACGACTTCCGATCCAGCGCTTGATCGCGGCTTGCGCCGCGCCTACAGGGACGCGGCCCCGAGCGGGATCCGCGCCATCCGCACCGCCACAGCAGGAGACATCGTGGCCTATGCACTCCAGCAACTGATCAACGGGCTCACGCTCGGCGCCATGTACGGCCTGATCGCCATCGGCTACACGATGGTGTACGGCATCATCGGCATGATCAACTTCGCCCATGGCGACATCTTCATGGTGAGCGCCTTCATCGCGGTCACCGCCTTCACCATCCTCGCCGCGGCCGACGTCACCTCGATCCCGCTCGCGCTGACCTTCGTGCTGATCGTGTCGATCTTCTTCACCTCGGCCTACGGCTGGGCGGTCGAGCGCACCGCCTACCGCCCGCTGCGCGGCTCGACCCGGCTGGCGCCGCTCATTTCCGCGATCGGCATGTCGATCTTCCTGCAGAACAGCGTGCAGCTCACCCAGGGCGCACGCGTAAAGCCGATCCCTCCGGTGCTCGAAGGCGGCATCGTGCTGTGGGAGGCGCCGGGCTTCACGGTGCAGATCGGCTGGAGCCAGATGCTGATCATCGTCACCACGGTGATCCTGATGAGCGCCTTCACCTGGATGATCACGCAGACCCCCTTCGGTCGCCAGCAGCGCGCCTGCGAACAGGACCGCACCATGGCCGCGCTGCTCGGGGTCAACGTCGACCGCACCATCTCCTACACCTTCATGCTCGGCGCGGCGCTCGCCGCGGTCGCCGGGGTGATGGTCACGGTGTATTACGGCGTGGTGGACTTCTTCATCGGCTTCCTCGCCGGCATCAAGGCCTTCACCGCCGCGGTGCTGGGCGGCATCGGCTCGCTGCCGGGAGCAATGCTCGGGGGCCTGCTGATCGGCTTGATCGAATCCTTCTGGGCCGCCTACCTGTGGGCGGAATACAAGGACGTCGCCACCTTCGGCATCCTGTGCCTGGTGCTGATGTTGCGCCCCTCCGGCCTGCTCGGCCGGCCTGAAGTGGAGAAGGTCTGATGAGCGCCGTCGTCTTTGCGCGTCACGCGATGACGCCGGCCGAGCGTCTGCGCGACGCCGGCTGGGTGGCCTTCGTCGGCCTCATCCTGGGCATCCCGCTGGTCGGCCTCACCACGGTGGACGTGGGCGGCCGGCTGGGCGTGGAGACCCGCTTCGGCCTGCTCGCCGCAGCCGTGGCCGCGGTGTTCGCCGGCCGCCTGCTGCTGCGCTGGGCGATCGACCAGGCGCGCAACCGCAAGCAGGAACGCGACCGCGCCAGCACCGCCACCGCCGCCGACCGCGCCCATGGCGCGCAGCGCGTGGTGAACGTGCTCGGCTGGGTGGCGCTCGGCGCCTCGATCGCGCTGCCGATCGTGTTCTCCGACAACCGCTACGTGGTCGACACCGCCACCACGGTGCTGATCTACGTGATGCTGGGTTGGGGCCTCAACGTGGTCGTCGGCCTCGCCGGCCTGCTCGACCTCGGCTACGTCGCCTTCTACGCGGTGGGCGCCTATTCCTACGCGCTGCTGTCGACCCAGTTCGGCTGGAGCTTCTGGGAGGCGCTGCCGGTATCGGGCGCGCTCGCCGCCAGCTTCGGGATCCTGCTCGGCTACCCGATCCTGCGCCTGCGCGGCGACTACCTGGCCATCGTCACGCTGGGCTTCGGCGAGATCATCCGCATCATCCTGGTGAATTGGACCGAATTCTCCAACGGCCCCAACGGCATCAGCTCGATCCCGCGCCCGAGCTTCTTCGGCCTCGATTTCACGCGCAGCGCGCCGGAAGGCGGGCAGACCTTCGCCGGCTTCTTCGGCCTCGAATTCTCGCCGATGCACCGCCTGATCTTCCTCTACTACCTGATCCTGGTGCTGGCCCTGCTGACCCACGCCTTCGTGTCGCGCCTGCGCAAGCTGCCGGTGGGGCGCGCCTGGGAGGCGCTGCGCGAGGACGAGATCGCCTGCCAGGCGATGGGCATGAACACCACCAACATCAAGCTCTCGGCCTTCGCCATCGGCGCCATGCTGGGCGGCTTCGCCGGGGTGTTCTTCGCCGCGCGCCAGGGCTTCATCTCGCCCGAGAGCTTCACCTTCACCGAGTCGGCGATCATCCTCGCCATCGTCGTGCTCGGTGGCATGGGCTCGCAGATGGGCGTGGTGCTGGCGGCCACGCTGCTGGTGCTGATCCCCGAGTTCGGACGCAACTTCGCCGAGTACCGCATGCTGCTGTTCGGCCTGGCGATGGTACTGATCATGGTGTGGCGCCCGGGCGGCCTGCTGTCGCACCGCGAACCGACGGTGCACCTGAACGCGTCGGGCAAGACTGCCGCGACGAAGGAGGCTGCGCGATGAACACGCCCGCAACCCTGCTGTCGGTGCGCAACCTGACCATGCGCTTCGGCGGCCTGACCGCCATCGACGACCTCTCGCTGGAAGTGCCGGCCGGCAAGATCACCGGCATCATCGGCCCCAACGGCGCCGGCAAGACGACGCTGTTCAACTGCCTCACCGGCTTCTACAAGCCCACCACCGGCACGCTGCGCCTGGCCCACCCCACGCGCGGCGAGATGCGCCTGGAGTCCCTGCCCAGCCACCGCGTCGCACGCGACGCCCAGGTGGTGCGCACCTTCCAGAACATCCGCCTGTTCCCCAAGATGACGGTGCTGGAGAACCTGATCGTCGCCCAGCACAACGTGCTGCAGCGCGCCTCGAAGTTCTCCATCGCCGGTATCTTCAAGCTCCCCGGCTACCGCCAGGCGGAGCGGCAGGCGATCGAACGCGCGGCGATGTGGCTCGAGCGCCTCAAGCTCACCCACCTCGCCGACGACGCCGCCGGCGACCTGCCCTACGGCATCCAGCGCCGCATCGAGATCGCACGCGCGCTGTGCGTCGATCCGGTGCTGCTGTGCCTGGACGAGCCGGCCGCCGGCCTCAACCCGCGCGAGTCGGCGGAGCTGAACGAACTCCTGCTCTACCTGTGCGGCGAGATGGGCATCGCGATCCTGCTCATCGAGCACGACATGAGCGTGGTGATGAACGTGTCCGACCACATCGGCGTGATCAGCTACGGGCGCAAGATCGCCGAGGGCACGCCGGCGCAGGTCAAGCACGACCCGCAGGTGATCAAGGCCTACCTGGGCGAGGACGAGGAAGAAGAAGTGACTGGAGGGGCCGCGGCATGATGCTCAAGATGGAGGGCGTGCACGCCCATTACGGCCACATCCACGCGCTGCGCGGCATCGACGTCGAGGTCCAGGTGGGCGAGATCGTCACCTTGATCGGCGCCAACGGCGCCGGCAAATCGACGCTGATGATGAGCCTGTTCGGCAACCCCAAGGCCAGCGCCGGGCGCATCGTCTTCGACGGCGAGGACATCACCCGCGTGCACACGCACGAGATCGCCCGCCGCGGCATTGCCCTGGTACCGGAAGGCCGGCGCATCTTCCCGCGCATGACGGTGATCGAGAACCTGCAGATGGGCACCGCGCACGCCGACCCGGCCAACTACGCCGCCGACACCGCGCGCGTGTTCGCGATGTTCCCGATCCTGCAGGAACGCCAGGCGCAGCGCGCCGGCACCCTGTCGGGCGGCGAGCAGCAGATGCTGGCGATCGGCCGCGCGCTGATGAGCCGCCCCAAGCTGCTGCTGCTCGACGAGCCCTCGCTCGGCCTGGCGCCGATCTACATCCGCAAGATCTTCCAGATCGTCAGGGAGCTCAACCGCGACCACGGCATGACCATCCTGCTGGTCGAGCAGAACGCCAACCAGGCCCTGCGCGTGGCCGACCGCGGCTATGTGCTGCAGCACGGCGAGATCACCCTCGCCGGGACCGGGGCGGAACTGCTGGCGAGTCCGGAGGTGCGGGCGGCGTATCTGGAGGGCGGCCACGCCTGAGAGGCGCGTGAGGCGTGCGACGCGAGAGGAATGGCGCCAACCGGGGCCGCTCCGCGATCAGACGAAACGCCGCGGTTTCGACGCGATGCGGCACAATCGCGCCGCAATGCGTCGGGTAGGAGCGACGCAGGTCGCGATTGCAGCGGGCGGAAATCGCGACGGCGCTGCGGCACTGCCCGATCGCGACTTGCGTCGCTCCTACGGAAAACCGCCACGCCTCCGGAAGCGCCCGAGTGCCGGCACACATGTGCCGTCCCCGCGAACGGTTCGAACACGCATCGCCACCGGTCGAAGACCCCCAGGGTGCTCTCGACCCACCTCACCCACCAATCGCCCCTCTCCAGATGTCCCACACCCCCCAACCCGCCCGCTGGCTCCCCTTCGTCGTCCTCGGCATCGGCCTCACCGCGATCTCCTTCGGCGCCATCTTCGCCCGCCTCGCCCAGGCCGAGGGCGTGAGCTCGCTCGCGGTCGCCACCTGGCGGCTGGGCTTCGCCGCGCTCATCATCACCCCGGTCGCCTTCCTGCAGTCGCGCCACGAGCTCGCCCGCCTCACCCGCAGGCAGATCGGCATGGCGCTGGCCGCGGGCTTCTTCCTCGCGCTCCACTTCGCCGCCTGGATCAGCTCGCTCGAATACACCTCGGTCGCCTCGAGCACCGCGCTCGTCACCACCAACCCGCTGTGGATCGGCCTGGCCTCCTTTCTCATCTTCCGCGAGACGCCGACGAAGATGATGATCGGCGGCATCGCGCTATCCTTCGCCGGCAGCCTGTTCATCTTCTGGAGCGACAGCCAGAGCGCCAGCGCCGGCAGCAACCCGATGTTCGGCAACCTCCTCGCGCTCGTCGGCAGCTGGTGCTTCTCCGCCTACCTGCTGATCGGCCGCCGCCTGCGCGCCGGCCTCGGGCTGCCGGCCTACATCTGGCTGGCCTACGGCGCCGCCGCGCTGTTCCTGTTCGCCGCCAGCGGCGCGGGCGGCGTGGAGCTGTTCACCCTGTCGAACACCGCCTGGCTGGTGCTGCTGGCGATGGCGCTCGGCCCGCAGCTGCTCGGCCACACCGCCTACAACTGGTCGCTGCGCTACGTGTCGGCCACCTTCGTCGCGGTGGTCACGCTGGGCGAGCCGGTGGGCAGCGCGCTGCTGGCCTTCCTCGTCTTCGGCGAAGGCTTCGCGCCGCTGCAGTTCGTCGGCTTCAGCCTGCTGCTGGTGGGCATCTACCTCGCGGCGAAGGGCGAGAAGGGCACCTAGCGCGAGGAGCACGAAGGCAGGGGTGAGGGACGCATGCTCCCCGAACGAACGCTGACGACACATGCGCGTCCGCGGTCCGACCGCAGCACCATCTGCCTCAGTGCGCCCCGGCAGCGCTGCGATCGGAGACCAAGGCGTCGTCGAAGCCGAGACGACCGATGCCGGGCAGGCGCAGGGCGGGTCGGTCGAGGTCCAACCCGAAGTGGAGCCCGAGGACGTTGAGCTCGATGCCTTCCTGCACACCGACGCTCACGCCCAGCAGGCCGAGCAAAGAGAACTGCAGCCCGGACCCGGAAGGCGACACTCCGAGCGGACGCGTGACGGGGCGATAGTCCTTGCCGATCGCGTTCGCCGGCAGGTCGAGGCGCAGCGCCGGCACCTCGCGGCCGATGTGGGCGAGGAAGGTGTTGCTGTTCGGGCCCGGATAGCTGCGGTACTCGTCCGCGTGCGGGTAGCTCGCCACCGCGGCCTCGATCTGCCCGATCATCGCCTCCACGCCTTCGCCGCGGTGCTCGACCAGCACCCTCGGCACGGCCCCGAACCAAAGCCCGTCGGGCAAGGCGTAGTTGCGCCGCACCACGTTTCCACGTCCCCAGCCGATGACGTCGTAGCGGGTGTAGACGGTGTCGCCGGCACGCTTGTAGATGATCCACGGATGCACCGCGAAGTAGCCGCGCCAGCCGTAGGTGGCCGCGGCATACACCTGCACGATCGCGGTATCCGCGAAGCGCTCGGGGTCGGGTGCGATGCCGGCGGAGTGGCGCGCCGCGCCGCGCCAGCCGCCCTCCGCGCCAGACGCCGCGGGACGCGGATCATTGGCGAAGCTGAGCCCCACCGCAAGCAGCAGCAGGACGGCAAGGATGCGCAAGCCGATCGAGAGGGTGTTCAAGCGGTTTTTCCCGTTGCGGGGCCGCAAGGCCAATTGTGCTTCGATCGCCGCTCGCGCATCGAGTTCTACGCCGGCGCAGCCGTCGTTTTCATTCTGAAAAGTTATAAACTTTTTCTTTGAAAGACGTTTCGAGTATTTCAGCTTTCCCGTATTCTGCGGCGCATCATGGCAGCGCCGCGCAGTCCGGCGCGCCGGCCCCCAGCAAACGGAACCGACGGACGACACGACCATGCTGAAGAAACTCGCCCCCCTTCCCCTGACCATCGCGCTCGCCGCCAGCCTCGGCTTCGCCACGCCCGCCTTCGCCAGCACCACTGGACAAAACCCCGCCGCCGCGGTGGCGACGACCGCCGCCCCCGCCCCGCTGCTCCAGCCGGCCGAACTGAAGACCCTCCTCGGCCAGCCCGGTGTGCGCGTGCTCGACATCCGCGCCGACAAGGACTATGCCGCTGGCCACGTGCCCGGCGCGGTGAACACCCCCTATGGCAAGTATCGCGGCCCGAAGGAAAATCCCGGCCAGCTGCCCGCCGAGGCCGCCCTGACCCAGCTCCTGCAGGCCGCCGGGGTCGATCGCGACACCCACGTGGTCGTCGTGCATGCCGGCAGCGACCACACCGACTTTGGCGCCGCGGCGCGCGTGTACTGGACGCTCAAGGTCGGCGGCCTCACCCGCCTGTCCATCCTCGACGGCGGCAGCAAGGCCTGGCAGGCCGCCGGCGGCGCGCTCGAGACCGCCGCGCCGCAGGTCGCGCCCAGCCAGTTCAGCTACCGCTACGACCAGGAACAGGTCGTCACCAGCGAGGAGCTCGCCGCCGCGGTCAAGGCCGGCAACGCACCGCTGCTGGTCGACGCTCGCCCGCCCAAGTTCTTCGCCGGCGAGACGCGCACCGACGCCGCCGCGCGCTACGGTACGCTGCCCGGCGCGAAGTCGTTCGACAACGCGCAGTTCTTCCCCCAGGGCGGCACCACGCTCAAGCCGGCGAGCGAGCTCAAGGCCCTGGTCGCGCAGTCCGGCGCCGCCGCCGCACCCGCGGTGTCCTTCTGCAACACCGGCCACTGGGCCGCCACCAACTGGTTCGTGATGTCGGAGATCGCCGGCAACAAGGCGGTCAAGCTCTACCCCTCCTCGGTGGTGGAATGGAGCCAGTCCGAGCTGCCGATGGACAACCAGCCCTCGCGCCTGAGCGCGCTGGTGCAGGACGCCAAGCGCGCGCTCGACAAGTAAGGCGGACGCGACGATGCGCTGGTTCTTCCGATTCCTGCTGGTCTTCGGCGCACTCGCGGGCGTGCTCGCGGTGACGCTGGCGGCTGGCCTGCGCCAGGGCCTGCTCGCGCTGCTGGGCGTCGGCTTCGGCGCGGTACTGCAGGGCGCACGTTTCGGCTTCACCACCGGCTGGCGCGACATGATCGAGCGCCGCGACCCGCAGGGCCTGTGGGCGCAGATGCTGCTGATGGTGCTGGCAGCGGCGCTCACCCTGCCGCTGCTCGCCGGCAGCGGCGGCGAGCTGGTCGGCGCAGTGGCGCCGCTGACGATCAGCCTGGTGCTCGGCGCCTTCCTGTTCGGAGCGGCGATGCAGCTCGCCGACGGCTGCGGCTCGGGCACGCTCTACAAGGCCGGCGGCGGCTCGCCGCTGTCCCTCGTGGTGCTGCCCACCTTCGCCTTCGGCAGCTTCCTCGGCGCCTCGCACCAGCCCGCCTGGATCGGGCTCGGCGGCCTGCCGGCGGTGAACCTGCTCGCCTTCGGCTGGCCGACCGCACTCGCGCTCACCGTGGCCGGCTGCGGCCTGGTGGCCTGGCTGGCCGGGCGCGCCGCACGCAGGGCGGGTGGCGACGCACCGCCCTCGCCGCAGGCCATCGCCGAGCGGCTCGTACGCACCGGCACGGCGAGCTTCGTCGCCGCGGCCGGGCCCGCGCAGTCGCGCTGGGCGACGCGCTGGTGGCTGGGGGCGCTGCTGCTGGCGATGCTCTACCTGGCCCACCTGGTCGTCGCAGGCCAGCCCTGGGGCATCGTGTATGGCATGGGCGTGTGGGGCGCGAAGGCGGTCTCCACGCTCGGCTGGGACCTCTCGGGCGACGCCTTCTGGGGCGTGGCGCCGCATGCGCAGCGCCTGGTCGAGCCCATCCTCGCCGACGTCACCTCGGTGACCAACATCGGCCTGATCTACGGCGCGATCGCCGCCTCGCGCTGGAACGGCGCGCCGAAGTTCTCCGCGCCCTCCGGGCGCCGCCTCGCCGCCGCCGCGGTGGCCGGGCTGGTGATGGGCTACAGCGCACGCATGGCCTTCGGATGCAATGTCGGCGCCTACCTGGGCGGCATCGCCTCGGCCAGCCTGCACGGCTGGGTGTGGTTCGCGCTCGCCTTTGCCGGCTCCATCCTCGGTGTGCGCATCCGCCGCCGCGTCGGTGCGTGAGGAGGAAGACATGGATAAGGAAAGACTCTTCCGCACCGGCTTCGCGGCCTTCTGGCTGATCACCCTCGGCTTGCTGGTGCTCGACACCATGAGCAGCAGCAAGATCCGCGTGGAGCCGCCGCCGATCGCGCTCGGCAGCGGCCAGGCCGCCTCGGGGGGGCATTGCTCGGGACGTTAGGCGTGCGGCCTAAGGCGCGAAAGCCGGACGCGCCTTACCCGAGTCCCACCCAGGCCAGGCCGGCGAGCAGGCCGAGCGCGACGCTGGCCATGCCGGCGGCGGCACGTAGCGCGAGGGCGCGGCCCCCGATCACGCTGGCGAGGCCGAGCTTGAAGCAGAGGTTGGCGAGCATGGCGATGCCGAGCGCGGTGACCGTGGCGACCAGTTCGAGGCGCTCGAGCGCGTACAGGCGCAGGCTGGACAGGGTGATCGCATCGACGTCGGTGAGGCCGGAGACGAAGGCCAGCACGTACAAGCCGCGATTGCCCGCATAGTCCGACAGCCAGGCCGCGGCCAGCAGCACCAGCGCATAGGCCGCACCGAAACCGAGCGCGGTCTTCAGTTCGGTCGGGTTGCCGGTGGCGGGCAGCACGGTCTCGTGACGTTCGGCGAGCCGGCGCCACAGCCACAGCGCACCAAGGGTGCCGAGCACGAGCGCCGGCACGATCAGCTTCAGCAGCGGCGCGGCGACGCCGGGCGCGACCACGGCGGCGATCCCCCATACCCGCAACACCATCACCAGGTTGGCGATCACGATCACGAGCGCGGCCATCGCACCCGCCGCGGGCAGCTCGCGCGCCTGACGCGCGTACAGCAGCGTGGTCGCCGTGCTCGATGCCAGGCCGCCGAAGACACCGACGAAGGCGGCACCGTAGCGCACGCCGGCGATTTTCAGCGCCGCATAGCCGGCCAGGCCGACACCGGCGATCAGCACCACCATCCACCAGATCTGGCGCGGATTGAGCGCGCCGTGGGGGCCCATCTCCTCGTCCGGCAGCATCGGCAGGATGACCAGCGAGAGCACACCGAACTGCAGGATCGAGATCCAGTCGCGTTGTTCCAGCCGCGTCGCCACGCCGCGGAGTTGTGCCTTGAAATAGAGCAGCACGGTGGCCCCCACCGCAAGCATCACCGCGAGCTGCGCGTAGCCGAGCCAACTCGCGGCGCCCAGGCAGTAGCACAGCACCAGCGCCGCCACCGAGGTGGTGCCGGGATCGGAAGAATCGGGGTGGCGCAGGTAGGCGGCGATGATGGTGAGGCCCACCAGCACCAAGCCGGCGACGAAGGGCGCGGGGCTGCCGAGCTGTTCGCCGAGCATGGACACCAGCGCGCCGAGCATGCCGACCAGGCCAAAGGTGCGCAGCCCGGCACGCGCCGAGGGCACACGCTCGCGCTCCAAGCCGATCAGCAGGCCGATTCCGGTCGCGATCAGGAAGGCTTCGATCTGTTCGGCATCGAGCGGCAGCATGTCCGACATGGCGGCGGGCCGGGTGCGGCCCGGCAGAGGGCGATCGACAGCCCGATCATACGCCGGGGCGTGCGCGACGATGCAAGCACGCCCGTGCCGGGATACGATTCGCTCCACACGACGCTCGCGGCTGCGCGATGGACGCGGGGTCCGCCCGCGCGGCGCGGCATGGAGAAGCACAGATGAGACTTTTGCTGGTCGAGGACGACCCCGCGCTCGCGGAGGGCATCGCGGAATTCCTGCGCGGCCAGGGCGACGAGGTCGAGGTGGAAGGCGACGGCATGCGTGCAGACCGCCTGCTGCAGAACAACGGCTACGACTTCGTCCTGCTCGACGTCGGCCTGCCCGGGCTCGGCGGCTACGAGCTGGTGCGTCGCATCCGCAAGCGCGGCCAGCGCATGCCGGTGATCGTGATTACCGCGCGCGACGCGCTCGACGACCGCATCTACGGGCTCGACCTCGGCGCCGACGACTACCTGGTGAAGCCCTTCGAGCTCGCCGAGCTCAGTGCGCGCATGCGCGCGGTGCAGCGGCGCGGGGGTGGCGCCGGGGCGAGGCTGGCCTTCGGGGCACTGGCCCTCGACCTCGACGGCCGCCTCGCCGAGCTCGACGGCGCGCCGATGACGCTCAGCGGGCGCGAGTGGGAGGTGCTGGAGGCGCTGGTGCGCGCCGACGGGCGCACGGTGACGCGCGAGAACCTGCAAGGCGACGGCAGCGGCAACGCGCTCGAGGTGTGCATCTCGCGCCTGCGCCCGCGCGTGGAGGCGGCAGGGTTGCTGATCCGCACCGTACGCGGCTTCGGCTACCGCCTCGAACGCAGCAAGGAGCAGCGCGACGGTGCAGACCAGCCTCCGGCGTAAGCTTCTCAGCAGCCTCGCCGCACCCACCGGCCTGCTGCTGGCGATCGCCGGCGCGGTGGCCTACGGCACGGCCAAGGGCATGGTCGGCGATGCCTACGACCACAACCTGCTCAACCTCGCCCACGCGATCGCCACCCATGTGCCCCCCGAAGCGGACGGGCTCAACCTGAGGCTGTCGTCCGAAGTCGAGGCGGTGCTGCGCAGCGACACCCAGGACCGCATCTACTTCCGCGTACGCGACCTGGGCGGGCGCCTGCTCGGCGGCGACGCGGCCCTGCCGCTGCTCGACGACAGCGATGCGGCATCCGCTTTGCCGGTGCCCTACTCCCCGGTCGGCCGCGAGACACCGCAACCGCCGCGCGCGCCCTCCACGCGACCGCTGTTCCGCGATCTCGTCCATGCGGGCGAGCCGATCCGCGCCTTGCGCCTGTATCGCGAAACACCCGCGGGCGGCTACTACGTCACCGTCGCCGAGACCCTGGTCAAGCGCGAGGCGGCGATGGACCGACTGCTCCTCGGCTTCGTCTCCGCCGGCGCCCTGCTCCTGCTCGCCGCCGGCATCGCCGCCGGACTGGGCATTCCGAGCGGTCTCGCCCCGCTCGAGCGCCTGGAGGAGTCGCTGCGCCGGCGCGCGGGCGCCGACCTGTCGCCGATCGACCCCAAGGCCGTTCCCGACGAGGTGCGCGAGGTGGTGCGCGCACTCAACGGCCTGCTCGAGCGCCAGCGCAATGCCAGCGCCCGCCAGCGCGAGTTCCTGCAGGATGCCGCGCACCAGCTGCGCACCCCGCTCGCCGGCCTGCAGATGCAGCTCGAGCTGCTCGAGTCGCGCCCGCTCGACGAGGCCGCGCGGCACCGCCTTCGCGTCTCGGTGGCGCGGGTGATCCGGCTCGCCAACCAGTTGCTCGCGCTTGCCCGCGCAGAAGCAGGCGGCCGCCTGGTCGCGGATGCGTCGGAAGTGGAGCTGACCGCGCTGATCGACCCCCTGGTCGAGGACTGGATCGAGCGTGCCGACGAACATGGAATCGATCTCGGCGTCGAGCGCGAGCCGGTCCGCATGACGGGTGACCCCACCCTGCTGCAGGAGCTGATCGCCAACCTGATGGATAACGCCCTCAAGTACTGCGACGAAGGCGGCAAGGTCTCGCTGCGCTGCGCGTACGAAGGGGAGCAGGTCTGCATCGAGGTCGACGACGACGGCCCCGGCATCCCGCGCGAAGTGCGCGAACAGGTCTTCGAGCGCTTCTACCGCCACGCCGGCACGCGCGCCAGCGGCAGCGGCCTGGGGCTTTCGATCGCGCGCGAGATCGTGCGCGGCCACGGCGGCGGCATCATGATCGAAGACGGCGCGGACGGGCGCGGCACGCGGGTGCGCGTCCTGCTGCCGATCGACGGCCAGCACGGAAAGACCGCGGGGCGGTGAGCCTGCGCCCACCGCCCCGCGGTCTTGCGTGCTGCCCGCCGGCATCCTCGCGGATGCCGGTGGCGTGCTTGCTGCTTAGTGCGACGAGGCCGCGGCCGCGCCGATACCGGTCTCCGAACGCACCTTCTGCGCCATGTAGCCGGCACGGTCGGCCTTGGCACGCGCGCTGTTGTCGAGGATCGAGAACAGCCAGATGCCGATGAAGCCCGCGGCCATCGAGAACAGGGCCGGCGAAGCGTAGGGGAACAGCGCCGAACCCTTCGGGTTGCCGAGCGTGGCTTCCCACACCGAGGGCGACACGATGGTCAGCGCTACCGCAACGATCAGGCCGATGAAGCCGCCGATGGTCGCGCCGCGGGTCGTGCAGTCCTTCCACAACACCGACATGAACAGCACCGGGAAGTTGGCCGAGGCTGCGATCGCGAAGGCCAGCGACACCATGAAGGCGATGTTCTGCTTCTCGAAGGCGATGCCCAGCACCACCGCGATCACGCCGAGCACCATGGTGGTGATGCGCGAGACCTTGAGCTCGGAAGCCGAGTCGGCGTTGCCCTTCTTGAACACCGTGGCGTAGAGGTCGTGCGACACCGCCGATGCACCCGACAGGGTCAGGCCGGCCACCACCGCGAGGATGGTCGCGAACGCCACCGCCGAGATGAAGCCGAGGAACACGTTGCCGCCGACCGCGTTGGCGAGGTGGATCGCCGCCATGTTGCTGCCGCCGATCAGCCCGCCCTTGGCATCCAGGAAGCCCGGGTTGGTCGACACCATCACGATCGCGCCGAAGCCGATGATGAAGGTCAGGATGTAGAAGTAGCCGATCCAGGTGGTCGCCCAGAACACCGACTTGCGGGCTTCCTTGGCGTCCGGCACGGTGAAGAAGCGCATCAGCACGTGCGGCAGGCCGGCGGTGCCGAACATCAGCGCCATGCCGAAGGAGATCGCCGAGATCGG
>Ga0268298_10002413_pt1 | contig 20468 bp, 13 predicted proteins | sample WWTPWeurt_MetaG_FD_194462 | JGI IMG/M metagenome (GOLD analysis project Ga0268298, IMG submission 194462) | Activated sludge microbial communities from WWTP in Nijmegen, Gelderland, Netherland - WWTP Weurt | ecosystem: Engineered > WWTP > Aerobic digester > Activated sludge | place... | reverse complement strand
GGAAGGCGCCGGCCGGCCCGTTTCCCTCCCCCCGGGAATTCTCCTCCCCCCGCTTGACCGCCGGCCGGCCGGCGGAAATACTTCCACGCTTCTGAAAAAAACCGGCGCCACGCTGGTTACAAAAAACACCACCGCGAGGAGCAGGGATGGGAGACAGCACAGGGCCGGCGCTCCGGCACGTCGCACGCTTTGGCACCACGGCGCAGCCGGGTGATACGCTTCCCGGGCCGGTGGCGCCGGGCATGACGCTCAATTCGCCGGTGGGGGTGGCCCTGGACCGGGCGGGCAATGTCTGGGTATGCGACACGGGCAACAACCGTCTGCTGGTCTTCGACGCCAGCCTGAGCACCCTGCGCCATGTGCTGCACGCGCCGGAAAGCGCGGCGGGCGGCGAGGCGGCGCGGGCCTTCCGCATGCCCTTCCACGTCTGCCCCCACCCCGAAAAGAACCGGGTCTTCGTCTCCGACATGGGCAACAGCCGCATCGTGGTCCTCGACCTCGCCGACGGCGCGCCGCGCTTTGCGGGGGCCCTGGGCAACACGGCACAGAAGGGCTTTGCCCCCTTGCAGGATCCCAATGGGCTCACCCTGGTGCGCGGCACGAAGGGTTTCGAACTCTGCGTCAATGACGAGTTCTTCCATAACGCCGCGGACCCCCTGCGCAACCGCTGCGTGCGCTTTACGGAAGACGGCCTTTACCTGGGGGAATTCCGCTCGGTCCAGGTGAAGGGCCGGCGCCACGATCTCCTCTGGCCCCAGGGGCTGGCCTCCGACGCCGAGGGAAATCTCTACCTCGCCAATACCGGCAGCTACGAAATCCTGCGCTGTCCGGCCGACGCCAAGGTCGACGACGACTACGTGGCCCGCGGGGGCAGCCCCCTTATCGCCCACCGTTTCGGCACCCCCCGGGGCCTGGGCATGCTCAACATCATGCGCGACGTAAATGTGGTGGGCGACCGGGTCTTCGTACCGGACCACGTCGCCAACACCATTTCCGTCTATCACACCGACGGCCGGCCCCTGGCCACGGTGGCGGGCCTGCGGGCGGGCTGGCACCACGGTACCGAACCGGTCAATTCCCCCACCGACCCGCTCTATTACCTCCTGGAAGACACGGCCCTGGTCAGCCCCTACGTGATCTGCGACGGGGGGGCACCGGACGTCTTCTTCATCAGCGAACCTTTCACCTCGCGCATTCTCAAGGTGCGCATCGATTTCTCCCGGGGGCCTCGGGCGACGGCGAAACTGATGGCCGCCGTGGGCAAGCGCCGGGACGACCCCGCCAGTGCCACCAACGCACAGTTGAACTGCGTCACCTCGGTCATCGGCTTTGCCCAGCCGGAATCCAGCCCCAAAGGTACGGCCGGCCCCGCGGCGGCCTGGCCGGTTTCCGCCAGTGCGGCTCTGGCGGGCCAGTACGACGCCTGGTGGGGCCATCTGACCCGGGCCACCCTGCAACACTCCGGCGGCGCCGACTGGCTGCGCGAAGCGCGCCTGGTGCTCGACGCCGGCAACTGGCGCCTCACCGCCTGCCGCGCCCAGGGCACCGGCTACGTGCCCGACCCGGTGCAGCTCGACGGCTGGTTCCTGGCCGGCAACCTGGGGCTCGCCTCCTTCGTGCCCGACTTTCCCCTGCTCGGGCAGTGGGTTCCGGGGACGCCCATCGTCCTGGCCGGCAATTTCGATACCGGCACCATCAGCCTCTACCAGATCGGTCCCCTGGGCAATCTGGTCAATTTCGGCCTGCCCTTCGGACTCAAGGGCTCCGGCCCGGCCTGCCTGTCCGGCCCCCAGGGCATGGCGGCCTCCGGCGACGGCCACGTCTATATCGCCGACACCCTCAACAACCGCATGGCCCACTGGCAGATCCTGGCCAGCGGCACGGCAATCCCCCTGGGCACCTTCGTCTGGCAAGGCGAAGAGCGGGGCGATTCCCCCTTCACCCCCACCGACGCGGCCCTCGCCGCCGACGGGCGCCTCTACGTCAGCGACCAGTTCAATGACCGCATCTGCGTCTTCGACCGCGACGGCCGTTCGCTCTTCAGCTTCGGCCGCCAGGGCTACTGGGAGGAGGGCAATCCCGACGGGGAGCGCTTCATGCTGCCCACCAGCCTGGCCATCGACGGCGATCGCCTCTATGTGAACGATCTGGTGAACCGCGCCCTGAAGGTATTCATCCTGGAAGGAAACACGCCCCGCTTCATCGCCGGACTGTCGCTCTTCAAGCTGAGCACCGCGGAGGGGGGCGTGTGGATGCCCTTCCTCATGCACGCCCGGGAGGGACGGGTGTATCTTGCCGACTCGACGTACAACATCGTCCAGGTCTACGCCTGCGACTGACTCTTTCCCGCCCCATGACCCAGGCCGCCGACTTCCATCTGAAGGAACTGCTCTACGAGAGCGCCTCGACCCGTGTGCTGCGGGCCCTGCGCCAGGGCGACCGGCGGCCGGTGATTCTGAAGGTGTTGAAGGAAGGCGATCCGGCCCGGGAACATTTCGAGCGCTACCAGCATGAGTACGAACTCCTGAAGAGCCTCGCCTCCCCCGGCATCGGCCAGGCCCTGGACTTCGTCGCCCTGCCCGAGGGGCACGCCCTGGTGCTGGAAGACGCGGGGGGCGAGTCCCTGGCCCGGCGCATCGTCCGAGGTGCCCTGGGTCTGCCGGAGTTTCTCGACATCGCCATCGGCGCCTGCGAGGCCCTGGCCGAGGTCCATCTGGCCGACATCATTCACAAGGACGTCAGCCCCGGCAATCTGATCGTGACGGCGGCGCGGACTGTCAAGCTGATCGACTTCGGGCTGGCCTCGCGGCTTCCGCGCCTCAACCCGGCGTTGCGCAATCCGGAGGCCCTGGAGGGGACGCTGGCCTACATCGCGCCGGAGCAGACGGGCCGCATGCACCGCAGCCTCGACTACCGGGCCGACCTCTACGGCCTGGGCGCCACCCTGTTCGAATTGCTCGCCGGGCGCCCCCCCTTCCCCGGCACCGACGCCGCGGAGATCGTCTATTCCCATCTCGCCCGCCGCCCGCCGGATTTGCGCGAACTGGTGCCCGGGCTGCCGTCGGTCGTCGCGCGCCTGGTGGCCCGTCTGCTCGAAAAGAACGCCGAAGATCGCTACCAGAGCGCCTGGGGCATCCGCGCCGACCTGCTGCGCTGCCGCGACAGCCTCGCCCGGGGAGAACCCGTCGAGGACTTTGCCCTGGGCGCCGCCGACGTGCCGCAACGCTTCCAGCTCAGCGAGAAGATGGTCGGCCGCCAGGCGGAGATCGATCGCCTGGTGGCCGCCTTCGAAGCCGACCGGAGCCAGCGGCAACTGGTGCTGGTGAGTGGTTACTCCGGCATCGGCAAGAGCACCCTGGTGCGGGAATTCTGCCGCCCCCTGACCGGCATCGGCGGCAGCCTGGTGGCGGGCAAGTTCGACCAGTTCCAGCGCAACACCCCCTACAGCGCCCTGGTGGCGGCCTTCAGCGATTTCCTGCACCAGGCGCTGCTGCTCGACGACGCCCGGCGCGGCGCCCTCAGCGACCGCATCCTCGCCGCCGTGGGAGACAGGGGCGCCGTCGTCGCCCACGCCATCCCGGCCATCGAGGAATTGATCGGCCCCCAGGCGGCGGTCCCGGAACTCGGCGGCAACGAGGCGCAGCACCGCTTCCGCCTCGTCTTCCGCCGTTTCGTCCAGGCCCTGGCCCGCGAGGATGCGCCCCTGGTGCTCTTCCTGGACGACTTGCAGTGGGCCGACACCGCCACCCTGCGCCTGCTGGAATCCCTTGCCACCGGTGACGATCTGCGCCACCTGCTCATCATCGGCGCCTACCGCGACAACGAGGTCGATGCCGCCCACCCCCTGCGGGCGATGATCCTCCGTCTCATCGAGGAAGAGGCGCCCCTCACCGAGATCACCCTCGCCCCCCTGTCCCAGGACGCCATCGCCGAGCTGATTGCCGCGTCCTTCCACGCCGGGCCCGAGGACGCCCTTCCCCTGGCGGCCCTGGTGCAGAGGAAGACCCTGGGCAATCCCTTCTTCGTCGGCCAGTTCCTGCACACCCTGTACCGGGAAGAACTCATCACCTACCGCCTGGGCGACGACCAGCGCCGTTCGGGCTGGACCTGGGACATGGCCCGTGTCGAGGCCATGGCCATCACCGACAACGTGGTGGACCTCCTGGTCGAGCGCCTGCGCCGGCTTCCGGCTGCAACCCAGGCGGCGCTGCGGGAAGCGGCCTGCATCGGCAATGCCTTCGCCCTGGGCACCCTGGCCATCATCCATCGCTCGCCCCGCGAAACGCTTTTCGACGACCTCCTGCCGGCCCTGCGCGGCGAACTGCTGCGCAGCGCCGGCGAAGGTCCGGACGCCGACCGCTTCGCCTTCAGCCACGACCGGGTGCAGCAGGCCGCCTACGCCCTCATGGACGCCGACGCCCGCCAGGCCCTGCACCTGGACATCGGCCGGCTCCTGCTCGAAGGCCTGTCGCCGGACGACCTGGAAGAGCGGATTTTCGAGGTGGTCGATCAGCTCGATGCCGGCATGGACCTGATTGCCAACCGGGAAGAACGCCTGCGCCTCGCCGTCCTCAACCGCCGCGCGGCAGAGCGGGCGGTGCGGGCCAACGCCTACCAGGCCGCCCTCGATTATCTCGATGCCGCCGTCGCCTGCCTGCCCCCGGACGCCTGGTCCTCCTGCCACGGCACCGCCCTGGACCTGACCCGTCGCCGGGCCGAAGTCGCCTACCTGGCCGGCGACTACGACCGCTCCATGGCCGACATCGCCGTGGTGCGGGAAAAGGCCGAGAACGTCCTCGACCGCGCCGGTATCTGCGCCCTGTTGATCAGCGAATACACCGTCCTGGGCCGCAACGCGGAGGCGGTGGAAGAGGCCCGCGAGGCCCTGGCCCTGCTGGGCATCGCGGTTCCGCAGGGCAACCTGCGCGAAGCCCTGGAGGCGGAACTCGCCCCCATCCGGGCCGCCATCAACGACCGTTCCATCGCCTCCCTGGTCGATCTGCCCGAAATGACCGACCCGGTGCAGCGCATGGCCATGAAGGTGCTGATGCCGGTCCATACCGCCGCCTATTTCGCCGGCCAGCGAGAGCTCTACGGCTGGTTCCTGGCCAAGATGACCCACCTGTCGCTGGCCTACGGCCACGTACCGGAATCCCTCAAGGGCTACGCCAGCCTGGGGGGCGTGCTGTGCGGCGACTTCGGCGAATTCGCCGAGGGCTACGAATTCGCCCGCCTGGCCATCCGGCTCACCGAGCGCTTCCCGGACAACGGTCTCAAGTGCCGCGCCAGTCTCATCATGGTGTCCTTCGTCAATCACTGGATGCGGCACGTGCGCGAGGGCGAGGACTACCTGCAGCCGGGGATCGACGCCGGCCTGGAGGCGGGGGAGCATCAGTTCGTCAGCTACCTGATGATGTGGGGCGGCACCATCAACCAGATGTACCGCGGCGTCAATCTGGACCGCCAGATGCGCCAGATCGACGAGGCCCTGGCCTTCACCCGCAAGGTGAAGAACCATCTGGCCACCGACTCCATCGTCGGCGCCCGGGCGGTGGTGGCCAACCTCCTGGGCCGCACGCCGGCTTCCGACTCCTTCGACACGGCGGACCTCGGCGAGGCGGATTTCGTCGCCGCCTGCCGCACCCACAACAGCCAGTCCTCCCTCTGCTTCTACCACTGCGTGCGGGCCTGGGCGCTCTATCTGCACGGCCACTACGCCGCGGCGCGGGAGAGCATCGAGCAGGCGGCGTCCACCGTCCATTTCATCGCCTCCTACGTCACCGAAGCCGACGTGCGCTTCTTGCATTCGCTGATCTACATCGCCCTGGACGACACCCTGCCCCGGCCCGGGATCATGGATCGGGTGGATTCCAACCAGGCCCTGCTCAAGCGCTGGACTGAGCACTGCCCGGACAATTTCCGCCACAAGCACGCCCTGGTGGAAGCCGAGCGGGCGCGCCTCGAACAACGGGTCGGCGACGCGCTCTCCCTCTACGAAGTGGCCATCGCCCAGGCGGCCCAGGGGGGCTTCGTCCACGACGAAGCCCTGGCCAACGAGCTGGCCTGCCGCTTCTGGATGGAACGGGGCAAGCTCGATTTCGCCGCCGTACACCTGCGCCGCGCCTACCGCGGCTATCAGGCCTGGGGCGCCCAGAGAAAACTCGACCAGTTGGCCGAGCGCTACGCCAACGTCTTTGCGGCAGGCCACCAGGAGGGCGGGCGCGGGCGGCGCACCGCGCCCCGCCGCTCGACCACCCACACCAACACCCAGGCCACCACCCGGGCCGCCGATTCCCTCGATCTCGACGCCATCGTCGGCGCTTCCCACCTGATCGCCGGCGAGCGCGAGCCGGCGGCCCTGAAGCAGAAACTGATGCACGTGGCCCTGGCCAACGCCGGCGCCGACCGGGGCTTCCTGATCCTGGACGTGGACGGCGCCCTGACCCTCGAGGCCCGGGCCGAGGAAGGCGGCGATTTCAGCGCCCTGCCCTCGCTGCCCCTGGACGACCCGGCTGCGGCCGGCGAGCTCCCCCTGGCCCGCTCGGTGGTGGCCTTCGCCGCCCGCACCGGGCAGGCGGTGGTGCTGGCCGACGCCGCAGCGGACGAGCAGTTCGGCCGCGACCCCGCCATCGTGCAACACGGGGCACGTTCCCTCCTCTGCCTGCCCCTGGTCCATGCCGGCAAGCTCTCGGGCCTCCTCTATCTGGAAAACCGCCTGGCCAGCGGCGCCTTCTCGCCCGCCCACGTGCGGGTGCTCGAAATCCTTTCGTCCCAGATGGCCATCGCCATCGAAAACGCCCGCATCCTCAGCCACCTGGACGAGCGGGTGCGCACCCGCACCTCTGAACTGGAAGCGGCCAATGGTCAATTGCAGGACGAGATCGCCGAGCGCATCGAAGTCGAGGCCGCCCTCAAGGTGGCGCGGGAGGAGGCCGAGGCCGCCACCCGGGCGAAGAGCGACTTCCTCGCCCGCATGAGCCACGAAATCCGCACCCCCATGAACGCGGTCATCGGCCTGGGCGAGCTGCTGCAACGCACCGAGCTCAGCGCCCGGCAGAAGGACTACGTGCGCAAGCTGGGCAGTTCGGCCAACACGCTCCTGGGCATCATCAACGACGTGCTCGACTTCTCCAAGATCGAGGCCGGCCGCATGAGCGTCGAGATCATGCCCTTCTCCCTGGACGAGGTGCTCGACAATCTGGCCAACGTGGTGGTCGGCCCGGCCGAGGAAAAAGGCCTGGAGGTGCTCATCGAGCGCGGCGACACGGTTCCCGCCACCCTCCTGGGCGATTCCCTGCGCCTGGGCCAGGTGCTCATCAACCTGACCGGCAATGCGGTGAAATTCACCGCGGCCGGCGAAGTGCTCGTCGCCGTGCACCGGCTGTGCAACGGGCCGGACGGAGAACTGCTGCGCTTCTCGGTGCGCGACACGGGCATCGGCATCGGCCCGCAGCAACTGGCAAATCTCTTCCAGCCCTTCCATCAGGCCGATGGGACGATCACCCGTCGCTTCGGCGGCACCGGCCTGGGCCTGGCCATTTCGCGCCAACTGGTGGAGATGATGGGGGGCACCCTGGAGGTGCGCAGCAGCGAGGGCCAGGGCACCACCTTCTGGTTCGACCTGCCCTGCCGCGAAGCTCCGGCGCTGCCCGTGGCCGACGCGCCGAGCGCCCCGGAGGCCCCGTCGATTTCCGGCCGCCGCGTCCTGGTGGTGGACGACAACGCCACCTCGCGCACCATCCTGGAAGCCCTCCTGCAACGCCTGGACCTGGTCGTCGAGCAGGTGGACTGCGGCGAGGCCGCCCTGGAGGCCATCGCCCGGGAGAACGCCGTCGGCGGCCGGGGCTACGACCTCGTCCTCATGGACTGGCGCATGCCCGGACTGGACGGCATCGAGACCACCCGCCGCATCCGCCGCGAATTGCGCCTGACCCAGATGCCCGCCGTCCTCATGGTCACCGCCTACGGCCGCGAGGAAGTGGTGCACGAGGCGGAAAAGGCCGGCATCGACGGCTTCCTGGTCAAACCGGTGAGCGAGGCCCTGCTCACCGAAACGGTGCTGGGCCTGTTCGGTGTCCCCGGCCACCACAGCCCCGGCGCCCTGGCCGGCGGCTCCGGCATCGGCGACCCGCTGGCCGCCATCCGCGGCGCCCGGGTGCTGCTGGTGGAGGACAATCCCATCAACCAGCAGGTGGCGGCCGAACTGCTGCAACAGGCGGGCCTGCGGGTGGACATCGCGGCCGATGGCGCAAGCGGCGTGAGCAAAGCCTGCACCGGCGTCTATGACCTGGTGCTCATGGACGTCCAGATGCCCGACATGGATGGCTACGAGGCCACCCGCCGCATCCGCGCCTACCCCGGCCTGGGGGAACTGCCCATCGTGGCCATGACGGCCCACGCCCTGGCCGGCGACCGGGAAAAGAGCCGCGCCGCGGGCATGTTCGACCACCTGACCAAGCCCATCGACAGCCGGCGCCTGGAAGCCGTCCTCCTGCAATGGATACGCCCCGCCGGCCGGGGTGGGGAACGCCGCGCGCCGCCGCCGGAAAAGACCCGAGAGAGCGCCGCCCGCGCCTATCCGGCCGTGGCCGGCTTCGATCCCCAGCAGGGCCGCGCCCAGGTGGGCGGCAACGACGGCCTCTATGCCCGGCTCCTGGGCGAATTCGTGCAGGCCTACGCCGATGCCGGGGCGCAGCTCGCCATATTGCTCGAAGGCGGGGAGGTCCGCCGGGCGGGCATTCTCGCCCATTCCATCAAGGGCACCGCCGGCACCCTGGGCGCCGCCACCGTCTCCGCCGCCGCCGCCGCCCTGGAGCAGGCCCTGATCGGCGAAGACGTGCAGAGCGGAACAAACCCCGCCCCGCTACTCGCCACCCTGGCCGGGGAACTGCGGGTATTCTGCGACGCCCTGCGCGGCTTTGGCCCGGCCCCTGCCACCGCCCCGCCCCCCGGCGCCACCGGCACCCTGGGCGCCACCGATCTGGAGCAACTCCTGCGCCTCATCGACCTGGGCAGTTCGGAGGCCCTGGAACTGATCGAACGCCTGCGGGAGAGCGGCGACGCCGCCCTGGGCGAGCAACTCGCCCGCATCGCCGGGCATGTCGAGGATGTAGAATTCGAAGAGGCTCGGGATCTGGTCTGTACCATGCTCGTGGCCGTCAATCGGGGAGAAACGGCATGACTCCGCAGTCGAAACAGCGCGTCCTGGTGGTCGAAGACGAGAAGATCAATCGCACCGTCCTGGTCGCCCTGCTCAAGGACGACTACCAGGTCATCCTCGCCAAGACCGGCGAGCAGGCCCTGGAGCGCCTGGCCAGCGACGACCAGATCGACGTGGTCCTGCTCGACGTGCTGATGCCCGACATGGACGGCTACGAGGTGCTGCGCCACATCAAGGACGGCGACGCCACGCGGGAAATCCCGGTGATCTTTCTCACCGCCCTCAATTCCACCAATGACGAAGAAAAGGGCCTGCGCCTGGGGGCCAGCGACTACATCGGCAAGCCCTTCAGCCCGGCCATCGTCAAGGCCCGCGTCTCCAACCTGGCCCGCTTCGTGCGCCAGCGCAAGCTCCTGGAAACCCTGGCCGGCCGCGACGGCCTGACCGAAATCCCCAACCGCCGCGCCTTCGACCAGGCGCTCCTGCAGGAAATCGCCCGCAGCCTGCGCAACGGCCAGAGCTTTGGCCTGGCCCTGGTCGATGTGGACTACTTCAAGCAATACAACGACCACTACGGCCACGCCGCCGGGGACGGCTCCCTGAAGCAGGTGGCCCGCACTCTGGCCGAGTCCCTGCGCCGCCCCGGGGACCTGGCCGCCCGCTACGGTGGCGAGGAATTCGCCCTCATCCTGCCCGACTGCGACGGCGCCGGCGGCCAGGAGGTCGCCGAAGCCATCCGCCAGAAGGTGAAGGCCCTGGGTATCGAACACACCCAATCCAGCGCCGCCCCCGAACTGACGGTTTCCGTCGGCGGCGTCACCGTCACCGGACGCCAGGGCAGCGCCGAAGAACTGCTCATCGCCGCCGACCGCCAGCTCTACGCCGCCAAACAGCAGGGCCGCAACCGGGTGTGCTGGGCCGACCTGACCCGCAGCGCTGATTAACCCGGCAAACAAGCCCCCGTTCGCCCTGAGCCAGTCGAAGGGCGGGGCCGCGAGGGCTGCGCCAGGCCTGTCCTGAACCCCGGCCCGAACAGAGATGCCGACCCGCAGGGTCAGGGTGGCCGGGGTGCCTCACGTCCTTGTACCCACACCCATAAAGGACCACAATACAGCACCGTTTTTGGAACCGAATAGGGCACGCTATGGAACAGGTACTTGCGACTCGCTCAGTCAGCATCACGGAACTCAAACGTAGTCCCAGCGCCGTGCTTGAGCAGGCCGGCTCCGAACCGGTGGCCGTCCTCAACCACAACCGCCCCGCCGCCTATCTGTTGTCGCCCGAAGTCTATGCGTCCATGCTGCTACACCTCAATGCAGACTTGCGAGCAGCCATTCAGGAGGGCATCGACAGCGGCCCTGCCATTGCCGCAGAGGACGTGCTGGCGGAATTGAAGGCGCGTTACGCCGAACCGAAACGACCAGCCGCCAAAGTGAGGAAGCGAGCTGCCTGATGTCTGCCGTGGTCCTATCGCCGAAGGCGCGGCAGGATCTGCTCGACATCGGCGACCACATCGCCCGGGACAGCCCGGCCAATGCCCGGCGCTTTGTCGCAAGACTGCTTGAGCAGTGCAAGCGCATCGGGCGCGCTCCCTTGGGCTACGTCAGCCGCGAGGAACTGGCGCCCGGCCTGCGCATGGCCGCGTTTGAGAGTTACGTGATCTTCTTTCGGATTCTCGACGGGACCGTACGAATCGAGCGCGTATTGCACGGCGCACGCAATCTGCCGGTAGTCATTGCGGCGGATGGCGGGCAGCCCGTCAAATAGAATCCGCAATTTTCTGGCCACCCCGCGCCTCCACGGTAGCGCACCAACACCGTGGCTCCTGCGCACGGCCTTTCAGTGCAGCTTGACGTGGGGCTCGGTGCGACGCGTGATGAGGCGGGCCAGGGTATCCAGCGCCACCTTGACGAAGCCGTGCAGCGCCAGCTCGTGCATCTTGTACAGCGAGCGGTACATGAGGCTGGCGAAGCGCCCTTCCAGCCACAGGTTGCCGCCCACCAGGCTGCCCATCAGATTGCCCACGGTGGAATACTTGCCCAGGGAGACCAGGGAGCCGAAGTCGCGGTAGGTCCAGGGCTTGAGGGGCCGGCCGGCCAGCCGCGCCTCGATCTGCTTCACCAGATGCGAAGCCTGCTGGTGGGCCGCCTGGGCCCGGGGCGGCACCAGGGTGCCTTCGGGCCTGCCTTGCCATTGGCAGGCAGCGCAGTCGCCCAGGGCGAAGATGTTGGGGTCGCGGGTGGTCTGCAGGGTCGGCTCCACCACCAGTTGGTTGACCCGGTTGCTCTCGAGGCCGCCGAAATCCTTGAGCATCTCCGGCGCCTTGACGCCCGCCGCCCACACCACCAGCTCGGCCGGAATCACCTCGCCATCCTTGAGGCGCAAGCCGTCCGGCAGTACTTCTGCCACCACCGCATTGGCACGCACTTCGACGCCGATCTTGTCCAGGAGACGCATGGCGGCGGCCGAAACCCGCTCGGGCACCGCCGGCAGGATGCGCGGCGCGCCTTCGATGACGACGATGCGGATGTCCTCGCTGGCGTCGATGCGGTCCAGGCCGAAGGACACCAGGGCGCGGGCGGTGTTGTGCAGTTCGGCGGCGAGTTCGATCCCCGTCGCCCCGGCACCGATGATGGCCACGGTGAGTTGCCCCGGCCGCCGCGGTTCGCTCTGGGCGTGGGCGCGGATGCAGGCATTGACCATGCGGCGATGGAAGCGCGCGGCCTGGCCCGGCGTCTCCAGGCAGATGGCGTGCTCCTTGACCCCGGGGGTGCCGAAATCGTTGGTCAGGCTGCCGACGGAAATGACCAGGGTGTCGTAGTGGAACACCCGCGGCGCGGCGATCACTTCCTCGCCGTGTTCATCGACGTAGGGGGCCGTATAGACCAGGCGTTTCTCCCGGTCGATGCCGACCACTTCGCCGAAGCGGTAGCGGTAGCCGTGCCAGTAGGACTGGGCCAGGTGGTTGAGCTCGTAGGTACTGAGGGACATGCTGCCCGCCGCGATTTCGTGCAGGTGCGGCTTCCAGAAATGGGTGCGGGCCTTCTCGATCAGGGTGACCGCGGCCTTGCCCTTCTTGCCCAGGCGGTCGCCCAGCTTGGTGACCAGTTCCAGCCCGCCGGCGCCACCGCCGATGACCACGATCTGATGCAGGCCGGCATCGGGGCCGACGACGTTGAAGGGTTCGAGGTCCGGACGGCCGGACGCCGACCCCGGGGTGGGGGAGCAATTCTCCATGGGGGAACTCCAATAATTTTTGCTGTGGTGCAACAATACCTTAAGATTCAGGCAACTTCCAGCGACCGCCTCCCTCGGCGGGGCGGAAATTCCTCACACCCGGGGGCAAATCAAACGCTCAGCGATTGCTGTGGGTTCCCGTGCGCACGGCCAGGAAGACCTCGCGCAGGAAGAGCCCCAGGGCGACGATCATCGCCGCCATGGAAAGGATGAAGAGGGTGGCCACCAGGCGGGCGAGGTCCACGGCCACCAGGGCGGCGACGAAGGCACCAGCCACCACGAGGCAGACCAGCAGGGCGCTGAGCACGGCGTAGAAAATGGCGAAATAGACCAGGCGGCTGCGCCGCTCCAGCAGGTCGAGTTCCGCAGCCACGGTCTCGCCGTCGCCGGCGGCGCGCCCGAAGAGGGTCCGCCGCCGATCCACGATGCGCCCCAGGCGGCCGTTGAGGGTGTTGATGAGGGTGGCGATGGCGGTGAGCAGGAAGACCGGTGCCACCGCCAGTTGAATGACGCGGGAAATGTCGGTGAGATGCGACTCCATCAGGCGTCCTCGGCCACCAGCTCGACGGTCTGCCCGTAGAACACCACCCGTTGGCCGGGGCGCAGCTTGGCGCGCTTGCGGGTTTCGTAGTGGCCATCCACCTGGACGATGCCCGCGGCGATGGCCGCGTGGGCGGCGCCACCGGATTCGACCAGGCCGGTGGCCTTGAGCAGTTGGTCGAGCTGGATGTATTCGCCGCGCACGGCAAAGCGGATTTTCATGGACGCGTCCTCATCGGGTTCCGCGGCTGGGCCGCCAGGCAAGCATAGCAGGGCGAACTCCAGGCGGCACCGTCACACCACCCGGTTCCGTGGGCGGCCCGCGACGAAGGCTTCGAGGTTTTCGATCAACTGGTCGGCCAGGGCCTGCATGGCGGGCCGACTGGCCCAGGCGACATGGGGGGTGAGGAGAAAATTGGGCAGGGCCAGGAGTTCCGGCGCCAGCAGGGGGTGATCGTCCGGGGGCGGCTCGGCGGTGGCCACGTCGAAGCCGGCGCCGGCGATCCAGCCTTCCCTGAGGGCGTGGACCAGGGCGGCTTCATCCACCAGGCCGCCGCGGCCGGTATTGATGAGGAGCGCCGTGGGCCGCATGGCCCGCAACTCGGCTTCGCCGATGAGTCCGCGGGTGTCGGGCCCAAGGGGACAGTGCAGGGTGAGGGCGTCGCATTGACGCAGCACCTCGGCGAAGGCGGTGTAGCCCGGGCGCACTGTCGCGGCGCCCTTGCGCTCGGCCCGCAGGACGCGCATGCCGAAGGCTTCGGCCAGGCGGACGACGCCGGCGCCCAGGCTGCCGCTGCCGACGACCCCCAGGGTGGCACCGTGCAGGTCGCGGATGGGGTGGTCGAAAAGGCAGAACTGCTGCGAACACTGCCAGCGCCCGGCCTGGACCGCCTGGCGATAGGCGATCAGGTTGCGGGAGAGGGCCAGCAGCAGCATGAAGGTGTGTTCGGGCACGGTATGGGCCGCGTAGCCACGGATGTTGCAGACGGCGATGCCCCGGGCGCGGCAGGCTTCCAGATCCACGACGTTGGTGCCGGTGGCCGACACGGCGACCAGGCGCAGATCGGGCAGGGCCGCGAGGGCCTCCGCCGGCAGCGGCACCTTGTTGGTGATGGCGATGCTGGCGCCGGAGAGCCTCTCGACGGCCTGCCCCGCCGGTGTGGTGGCGTATTCGACCCACTCGTGGGGAAAGGCCGGGCGCCGCAGATCGGCGATAAAGGAATCCCGGTCCAGGCAGACGATGCGTTGCATGGCGCTATGCCGCGCGCACCAGGGCCTTGCCGTGGCGGGCGGCGATGGCGGCGATGCGGTCGGCGAGGGCGGCCTCGCCACGGAATTCGACCCGTCCCACGGTGTCCTGGGCGCAGAGCCCCTCGAGGGCGGCGTCGTCCCCGTGCACCAGATTGAGGATGCCCGGCGGCCAGGCGGCCCGGGCGGAAAGTTCGCACAGGGCATAGGCGGCGGCCGGCGCCCGGGGGCTGGGCTTCAGGACCACCGTGCCTCCGGCCGCCAGGGCGGCGGCGGCTCCCTGGGCGAGACCACGCAGGGGGGCCGTGGCGTCCGCCACGACGACGCTTACTCCCGTTTCCCCGCCGGCGGGGGGATTGTCCAGGGCCGCCACTGCGGCGGCCACCTCGGCGGCGGCGGCTTCGGGCCCCCAGCCGGTTTCCGCGGCAACCAGGCCGGCGAAATGGCTCGCCAGGCCGGCCAGGGCTTCCCCCAGGGCGCTCAGGCAGGTGCGTCGCTCAGCGGGGCCGCGGCCGACCCAGGCGAGCGCCGCGGCTACGGCGGCCGCGGTGGCCCGGGCCGCCTCGTCGGCGCCGCCCAGGGGCACCCGGCGCAGCACGGCGCCGGTGGCAGGATCGGTCACGTCCAAAAGCCCCTCCCCCACCGTGACGTAGGGATGGCCTTCGATCCAGAGAGGAACGGCCAGGGGGCCTTCCGCGGTGAATTTCATGATGGAACTCTCGTTGAACTTGGGGCGGCGGGGGCGAGATTCATCGCCGGCCGCCATGGTAGTATTGCGCCGCACAATAAGGACGGGGTCGGACCGGCGCCGTCTCAACCACGCGGACAAGGGAAGTCAATTGGGCGAAGCCGCCAAGAATACCAGTTCCATCCAGGTCATCGAGCGCATGATGTCGCTCCTCGACGCCCTGGCGGCCACGCCGGACCCGGCCAGCCTCAAGCAGCTCGCCACCGCCACGGCACTGCACCCTTCCACGGCCCACCGCATTCTCGCCGCCATGAGCCAGGCCCGCTTCGTCGAGCGCCAGGACGCCGGCACCTACCGCCTCGGCATCCGCCTGCTGGAGCTGGGCAATCTGGTCAAATCGCGCATCAATCTGCGCGAAGTCGCCCAGCCCTTCATGCAACGCCTGCACGAGGACATCGGCGAGGCGGTCAATCTCGGCATCCGGCACGAGGACGAGATCGTCTATATCGAACGAACCTCTTCCGGCCGCTCCCTGGTCCGCGTCGTCTATCTGGTGGGCGGCCGGGCACCCCTGCACCTCACTTCGGTAGGCAAGCTTTTCCTGGCCGAGGAAAGTGCCGCGGCCACTCGCGACTACGCCAAGCGCACCGGTCTGCCGGGCAAGACGCCCCATTCGCTCACCTCTCTGGCCAAGTTGGAGAAGGATCTGGACTGGATACGCCGGCATCAGGTGGCCTACGACAATGAAGAGGCCGAAATGGGGCTCAAATGCGTCGCCGCCCCCATTCGCGACGACGAAGGGCAGATGGTGGCCGGTCTTTCGGTCTCCGCCCCCACCGAGCGCCACGATCCCGATTGGGTCGCCCAGGTGCGCCGCACCGCCGACGCCATTTCCCACGCCCTGGGTTTCGAAGCCAAGCCGGCCTGACAGGCCCGGGCAGTCCGCCCTCCGCTCGGCTCGCCCTGCGCGCCGCAGTGTATGCATCATCATCCTGGAAACCTCAGTTGGCCGCTGTCAACCCCGGGAATGCCTTGTTCCCCGGGCCTCCACGCCATGCCGACGGGCTCACCCACGGGGTCCATCGCCACGCCCGCCGGGGGGCTCAGGATAGGCGGATTTTAGCGACCAACGAAGAGGCCGCCCGCAGGCGGCCTCTTCGTTTCCGCAAGGCCGGAGTGGCTTACACCATGGGCCGGCCGTGCGGGATGCCGGCGCTTTCCATCCAGCGCTTGATGCGGTTGGCGTCGCCCACCCGGGTCATCTTGCCCACGGAATCGAGCAGCACGATGAGCACCGACTTGCCGGCCACCTGAGCCTGCATGACCAGACAGCGGCCCGCTTCCGAGATGTAGCCGGTCTTGGAGACGCCGATTTCCCAGCGCTCGTTCTTGACCAGGGCGTTGGTATTGCCGAAATCCCGCTGGCGGCCGTTCAGGTCGACGCGGGCCTCCGCGGTGGTCGAGAAGGCGCGGATTTCGGGATACTGAGCGGCGGCAGCGACCATACGGGCCAGATCGAGGGCCGTGGACACGTTGTTGCTGGACAGCCCCGTGGGTTCCTCGAAGCGCGTGTGCTGCATCCCCAGGGCGCGAGCCTTCTGGTTCATGGCCGCAACGAAGGCCGGCAGCCCGCCGGGGTAGTGACGCCCGAGAGCGTTGGCGGCGCGGTTTTCGGACGACATGAGGGCGAGCAGCATGGCGGTTTCGCGGGTCATGGTGGTTCCCACCGGCAGGCGGGAACGGGTGCCCTTGAGGCTGTCCACGTCCTCATCGCCGATGGCGATGACTTCCTGCATGTCCAGACGGGCGTCGAGCACGACCATGGCGGTCATCAACTTGCTGATGGACGCGATGGGGGTCACCGCGCCTGAATTTTTCTCGACGATGGATTCGCCGGTGGACTGGTCGAGGACCAGTGCAGAAGCCGAGTAGAGCGCCAGACGGCCCGCTTCGTGAGGGATCGCGGCGACAGGGCGCAGGGCCTTGCGCTCGGCGGCCGGAGCCGCCTTGGCCATCCTGGCGACCTTGGCGGTCTTGGCCTTCTTGGCCACGACCTTTTTCTGCTGCGGCTCGACCTTCCTGGCCGCCTGGGCGGGGTTGCCGAACCCCAGGCCCACCAGGGCTCCGAACACCAGAGCCCGTTGCAGTTTACGCATCATTGGATCCTCCTGCAGACAAGGGAGACATTTTAGCCCAGTCTAGCAGGGAGGGACAAAAATTCCACTAAAACATATGCCTAGCACAAATTCTTAAGAAAAGCCTTATCATGAGGCGTCGACCACCGTCAAGGCGGTCATATTGACGATGCGCCTTACCGTCGCCGTGGGGGTGAGGATATTCACCGGCTTGGCCGCCCCCAGCAGGATGGGACCGACGGTGAGGTTATCCCCCGCCGCCACCTTGAGCAGGTTGAAGGCGATATTGGCAGCATCCAGGGTCGGCATGACGAGGAGGTTGGCCTGTCCCTTGAGGCGGGAATTGGGGAAGGCGGAAAGACGAATTTTCTCGTCCAGCGCAGCGTCGCCGTGCATTTCCCCTTCGACTTCCAGTTCCGGCGCCCGCTCTTCGAGGAGCCGCAGCACCTGACGCATCTTGACGGCCGTGGGCGTGTTTTCGGTGCCGAAGGTGGAGTGGGACAGGAGCGCCACCTTGGGCGTCATGCCGAAGGCGCGGATCTCGTGGGCGGCCAGCAGGGTCATGTCGGCCAGCTGCTCGGCGCTGGGATCGTAATTGACGTAGGTATCAGCGATGAACACCGTCCGCCCCGGCAGCATGAGCAGGTTCATGGTGTAGTAGCGGTCGAGCCCCGCCTGGGTGCCGATGACGTTTTCGACATAGTGGCGGTGCGCTTCATGGCGGCCGAAGGTACCGCACACCAGGCCATCGGCATGGCCCAGACGGACCATGAGGGAGCCGTAGAGGGTATTGCGGCGCCGCACTTCGCGGCGGGCGTAATCCGGCGACACGCCCTTGCGCTCGGTGAGGCTGTGGTAGGTCTGCCAGAATTCGTCGTAGTGCGCGTCGAAGAAGGGGCAGCCTTCGGTATGGACGATCTCGAAATCCTGCTCCTCGCGGATGCGCAGCCCGGCAGTTTCGATGCGGCGATTGATTTCAGCACGCCGACCTATGAGCACGGGGCGAGCGATACCTTCGTCGCGGATGACCTGGACGGCCCGCAGGACGCGCTCGTCCTCGCCTTCGGCGAAAACGATGCGCCTGGGGGCTTTCTTGGCGTGTGAGAACACCGGCTTCATGATGAAGCCCGAGTGATAGACGAATTCGTTGAGCCCCTGGAGATAGGCCGGCCAGTCGCTGATGGGCCGTGTAGCCACGCCGGAATCCATGCCGGCCTTGGCCACGGCGGGGGCGATCTTGACGATGAGCCGCGGGTCGAAGGGCTTGGGAATCAGATACTCGGGACCGAAGCCGGAAATGCGCTCGCCGTAGGCGGAGGCGACGACTTCCGATTGCTCGGCCCGGGCGAGTTCGGCGATGGCCTTGACGGCGGCCATCTTCATCTCCTCGGTGATGGTGGTGGCCCCCACGTCCAGGGCACCGCGGAAGATGAAGGGGAAGCAGAGGACGTTATTGACCTGGTTGGGGTAGTCCGAACGCCCAGTGCAGATGATGGCGTCGTCGCGCACCGCCTTGACCTGTTCGGGAAGGATTTCCGGCGTGGGGTTGGCCAGGGCCAGGATGAGCGGTGTGGGGGCCATCTTTGCGGCCATCTCCGGCTTCAGCACACCGCCGGCGGATAGGCCGAGGAACACGTCGGCGCCCTCGATGACCTCACCCAGACTGCGGGCGCCGGTCACCTTGGCGTAGCGCGCCTTGATTTCATCCATTTCCTCAACCCGGCCCTCAAAGACCACGCCCTTGATGTCGGTGACCCAGATGTTTTCCACCGGGGCGCCAAGCATGACCAGGAGGTCGAGGCAGGCCAGGGCCGCAGCGCCGGCACCGGACGTGACGATCTTGACCTGGGCGATATCCTTGCCGATGAGGTGCAGGCCGTTGAGGATGGCCGCACCGACAACGATGGCGGTGCCGTGCTGGTCGTCGTGGAAGACGGGAATCTTCATGCGCTCCCGCAGTTTCTTCTCGATGTAGAAGCACTCCGGCGCCTTGATGTCCTCCAGGTTGATGCCGCCGAAAGTCGGCTCCAGGGAGGCGATGGTGTCGATCAGCTTGTCCGGGTCGCGCTCGGCGATCTCCAGGTCGAAGACGTCGATATTGGCGAACTTCTTGAACAGCACGCCCTTGCCTTCCATCACCGGCTTGGCGGCGAGGGGTCCGATGGGGCCCAGTCCGAGGACGGCGGTACCGTTGGTGATGACCCCCACCAGATTGCCGCGGGCGGTCAGGGTGCTGGCTTCGGCGGGATCGGCGACGATTTCCTCGCAGGCGAAGGCCACGCCGGGCGAGTAGGCCAATGAGAGATCGTACTGGTTGGTCAGTTGCTTGATGGGGGTGACCGCGATCTTGCCGGGCCTGGGCTCGCGGTGATAGTAGAGAGCGGCCTCGCGAAGCTGTTGGGCGTCCATGGTGTCTCCTTTATTTCACATTATGGAATGTAATTTCGATATGCGATAAATGCTAGCACGAGGTCCGTGAAATATCACCCCTCGGACATCACGTAGGCCGCGGCGTCAAGTAGATGTTTACCCTAGGGGGTGGCATAATTACGGGCTTCCCAGCCGACGGCCCCCGCGCCGCGCGCTTCATGGTGGCGGCAACCGGCGACTGGCACAAACCCTAGCTTTGTCAGCAACTTAGAGAGAGACACCGCCATGACCGCACCGCTGAATGCTCCCGATTACGTCAAACACGAAGGCCTCAAGAAATGGGTGGCGGAAATCGCCGCTCTGACCCAGCCCGACCGCATCTACTGGGCCGACGGCTCCCAGGAGGAGTATGACCGCCTGTGCGCCGAAATGGTACAAGCCGGCACCCTCATCAAGCTGAACGAGCAGAAGCGCCCCAATTCCTACCTGGCCTTCTCCGACCCCTCCGACGTCGCCCGGGTCGAAGATCGCACCTACATCTGCTCCGCCAAGAAGGAAGACGCCGGCCCCACCAACAACTGGGAAGAACCGGCCAAGATGCGCGATACCCTCGCCGGCCTGTTCAAGGGCTGCATGAAGGGCCGCACGATGTATGTCATTCCCTTCTCCATGGGCCCCCTCGGTTCCCCCATCGCCCACATCGGCGTCGAGATCTCCGACTCCGCCTACGTGGTGGTCAATATGCGCACCATGACCCGCATGGGCCGCAAGGTGCACGACGTGCTGGGCAGCGACGGTGAATTCGTCCCCTGCGTGCATACCGTCGGCGCCCCCCTGGAGCAGGGCCAGAAGGACGTGAAGTGGCCCTGCAACCCCACCGTCAAGTACATCGTGCACTATCCCGAGACCCGTGAAATCTGGTCCTACGGTTCCGGCTACGGCGGCAACGCCCTGCTCGGCAAAAAGTGCTTCGCCCTGCGCATCGCCTCCACCATGGCCCGCGACCAGGGCTGGCTGGCCGAGCACATGCTCATCCTGGGCGTCGAATCCCCCGAGGGCGAGAAGACCTACGTCGCCGCCGCCTTCCCCT
>Ga0268298_10002409_pt1 | contig 20487 bp, 19 predicted proteins | sample WWTPWeurt_MetaG_FD_194462 | JGI IMG/M metagenome (GOLD analysis project Ga0268298, IMG submission 194462) | Activated sludge microbial communities from WWTP in Nijmegen, Gelderland, Netherland - WWTP Weurt | ecosystem: Engineered > WWTP > Aerobic digester > Activated sludge | place... | reverse complement strand
GCTGCCGTCGGAGCCGCGCGGCCCGCACCCGGACATGAACAGCAGGTTGCCGACGCGCACGCCGGTCACGTAGTTGCCGGCCGCCTTGCCGGGCGGCGGCAGTTCGATGGAGAGCTCGCGCAGGCGCTGCTCGACGGACATGGTTCCCCCTGGATCCGGCCCGCGCGGGGACCCCGGGCGGGGTCCGGACCGGCGCGCGCACCGTGAACGAACGGCGATTCTCGCGTCTCGCGCGCCGGGGCGCCAGCGCGGCTCGCCAATCCGCCGATCCTTTGCGCCCGCTCAAGGGATCGCCCGACTTCGGCCATTGCGGGCCGCGCGCCCCGGTCCGATACTGGCGGTCCGATCAATGCCACCCGGCGCCGTCGACGGGGTACCCCCGCGATCCGCCCGACGCCTCGACATGAGCCCTCTGCACCTTCACGTCGACCGCCAGCTGCGCTGCCCGTGGTGCGGCACCGACCCTCTCTACGTCGATTACCACGACCGCGAGTGGGGGCGCCCCGTCCGCGACGACCGCGCGCTGTTCGAGCTGCTGTGCCTGGAGGGCGCGCAGGCCGGGCTCTCGTGGCTCACCGTGCTGCGCAAGCGCGACCACTACCGGCGCGCGTTCGACGGCTTCGACGCGCAGGCGATGGCGCGCTACGGGCCCGAGAAGAAGGCCGAGCTGCTGCAGGACCCCGGCATCGTGCGCCACCGGCAGAAGGTCGACGCCTTCGTCGACAACGCGCGCGCCTACCTGAGGGCGAGCGAGCGCGAGGGCGGCTTTTCCGCGCTGGTGTGGAAGTTCACCGACGGCCGGACGCTGCGCAACCTGCCGCGCCGGCCGACGGACATTCCCGCGTCGACGCCGGCGAGCGAGGCGATGAGCCGCGAGCTCAAGGGGCTGGGCTTTCGTTTCGTCGGATCGACGATCTGCTATGCGTTCATGCAGGCCGCGGGGATCGTCGACGACCACCTGCTGGGGTGCGTCGCGAAGGACATCCCGGAGGGCGCCGCGGCGGGCTGACCGGGGGGCGGGGGCGGCCCGCGCGCCGGGGCCGCCCGGCGGCGTGCGTCGCGTCTGCCCCCGTCGGTCCGCCGCGCCCTCACCGCGGCGCCTGCGCGCCCGGCAGACTGCGTTCATACTGCGCGCTCTGCCGGCGGCGCCGGCGCCCGCTTCCGGAGTCGTCCATGACCTTGCTGATCGTCGGCCTCGTGCTGTTCCTCGGCGTGCACTCGGTGCGCATCTTCGCCGACGACTGGCGCACCGCGCAGATCGCGAAGCTCGGGCCGCTGGGGTGGAAGGGCGCGTACGCGGTCGCGTCCGCGATCGGGCTCGTGCTGATCGTCGTCGGCTACGGCATGACGCGCCAGCAGCCGGTGGACCTGTTCACGCCGCCGGGCTGGACGCGCCACCTCGCGTCGCTGCTGACGCTCGTCGCGTTCCTGCTGCTCGCCGCCGCGTACGTTCCGGGCAACCGGATCAAGGCCGCCGTCGGCCACCCGATGATCGCGGGCGTGAAGCTGTGGGCGATCGCGCACCTGCTCGCCAACGGCCGCGCCGGCGACGTCGTCCTGTTCGGCGCATTCCTCGTGTGGGCGGTGCTCGACTTTCGCGCGGCACGGGCCCGCGACCGCGCCGACGGCCGCACGTACCCGCGCGCCGGCGTCGTGCGCGACGCGATCACGGTCGCGGTCGGGCTGGTCGCGTACGCGGTCTTCGCGATGTCGCTGCACGCGACGCTGATCGGCGTCCAGCCGTTCGTGCGCGCGGCGGCCTGAGCGCGGCGTCTCGAGTGCGGCTTCGTGAGCGCGGCGTCGTGAGCGCGGCGTCGTGAGCGTGCTCGGCCCCGTGCGCGGCGGCACCGGGGCGCCCTGGGCCGACCCCTCGGCCGCCGGCGTTCCGGGCCCGTCCGACCAGGTCGACTACGTCAGCGGCCGCAGCCGCGTCTTCGGCATCGTCGGCGACCCGATCGCGCAGGTGCGCTCGCCGGAGATGATCACGCACGAGCTGCGCGCGCGCGGCCGCGACGCGGTGCTGGTGCCGCTGCACGTGACGCCCGAGTGCTTCGACGACGTGCTGCCCGCGCTGATGCGGGTGCGCAACCTCGACGGGCTGGTCTTCACGATCCCGTACAAGTCGCGCGCCTGCGCGCTGGCCTCGGAGCTCGGCGCGAACGCGCGCGCGGTCGGCGCGCTCAACGCGCTGGCGCGCCGCGGCGACGGCGCGTGGGTCGGCGAGATGTTCGACGGGCTGGGCTGCGTCGAGGCGTTCCGCCGGCGCGGGCTGTCGTTCGCCGGTCGGCGCGTGCAGCTGCTCGGCGCCGGCGGCGCCGGCTCGGCGATCGCGGTCGCGATCGCGCACGAGCGCCCGCGCGAGCTGCGCGTCTTCGACACCGACCCCGCGCGCGCACCCGCGCTCGTCGAGCGGGTGCGGGCCGCCGTTCCGGGGATCGACGCGAGCGCGGGCCCGGCGCGGGTTCGCGGCGTCGACTTCCTGATCAACGCGACGCCGGCCGGCATGCTCGGCGACCCGTCGCTGCCGGTCGATCCCGCGGGGCTGGCCGCGTCGAGCGTCGTCTTCGACGCGGTGGTCAAGCCCGAGGTCACGCCGCTGCTCGCGCACGCGGCCGCGCTCGGCTGCGTCACCTTCGGCGGGCGCGAGATGATGCGTGGGCAGATCGCCCGCATCGTCGACTTCTTCGAGGCGGCGGCGGGCTGACGGCGCGGCGCCGGGCGGCGCCCCCGGTGCCCGGTGACGACGCCGGGCCCGCCCGGCCGCAGCGGCGCATGCGCCGCTCAGCCCCGGCCACGCCCGCCCTCAGGCCGCCCGCGTGAGCTCGAAGAAGCGCTCCAGGTCGACGTTGCCGCCGCTCAGGATCACGCCCACGCGCTTGCCCGGCAGCCTCACGACGCCCTCGAGCAGCGCCGCGGCCCCGAGGCAGCCGGTGGGCTCGACGACCAGCTTCATGCGCTCGAAGAAGAACCGCATTGCGCGCACCAGCTGCGCGTCGCTCACGGTGACGATCTCGTCGACCTTCTCCCGGATCACCGGGAACGTGAGCTCGCCGACCTGCTGCGTCTGCGCGCCGTCGGCGATCGTCTTCGGAACGTCGATGTGCACGCGCGTGCCTTCTCGCAGCGAGCGCCTGACGTCGTCGCCGGCCTCGGGCTCGACGCCGATCACGCGGCACGACGGCAGCAGGTGCTTCGCGGCGGTCGCGCAGCCCGAGATCAGGCCGCCGCCGCCGACGCACACGAGGAGCGCGTCCAGCGGCCCCGCCTGATCGATCAGTTCGCTGGCCGCGGTGCCCTGGCCCGCCATCACGTGCGGGTGGTCGAACGGCGGGATCAGCGTCATGCCGCGCTCCTCGGCGAGCGCGCGCCCGATCGTCTCGCGGTTCTCGCGCATCCGGTCGTAGAGCACGACCTCGGCACCGTAGCCGCGCGTGGCCTCGATCTTCAGGCGCGGCGCGTCGGTCGGCATCACGATCGTCGCGCGCATGCCGAGCAGTCGCGCCGACAGCGCGATGCCCTGCGCGTGGTTCCCCGACGAGAACGCGATCACGCCGCGCGCGCGCTGGTCGGGCGTGAACTGCGCGAGCGCGTTGTACGCGCCGCGGAACTTGAACGCGCCCATGCGTTGCAGGTTCTCGCACTTGAAGAACACGCGCGCGCCGGTGAGCGCGTCGGCGGTCCGCGACGTGAGCGTGGGCGTGACGTGGGCGACGCCGGCCAGGCGCGCGGCGGCGGATTCGACGTCTTCGTAGGTGATCGCGAGCATGGTCGTGCGTCCTGGGGCGTTCGTCAGCCGGGCGGCGGCAGGATCCGATTCTGCCTCAGGCGCTCGAAGCCTTCGCGGAACATCCGCTCGGTGTCGATGCACTCGCCGAACCCGGCCTCGCGCAGCTTGATCGTGCTGACGATGACCGGCGGCGGCGCCTCGCGCGCGCGGTGGCCGAAGCAGAAGTCCGCGTAGTGGTGCGACTGCCCGAGCAGCTCGGCCATCGACGCCACGCGCAGCCGGTGGCGCTCGGCGACACGCGCCCACGCATCGGCGTGCGCGGGCAGGAACTGCGCGAGCGGGCGGCGCTCGTCCGGGCCGGGCGCGACGCCGAGCGCGTCGGCGATCGCCGGCCACACGTTGCGCCACACGAACACGTCGCCGTTGGTCACGTTGAACGTCTGCCCGCGCGCGGCCGGCGCGCCGGCCGCCCAGCGCAGCGCGCTCGCGAGCAGGCGTGCGTCCGTCGCCTCGAGGATGTTCGACGGCCCGCCGGGGTACGCGAACGGCAGCCCGAGCTCGCGGCACACCGCCGCGTAGGCGCCGATGACCGGCATCAGGTTCATCGCGACGCCGGTGACGTCGCCGAAGACGAGCTGCGGCCGGAAGATCGTGAACGCGAAGCCGTGGCGCTCGGCCTGCTCGCGCAGGTGATCCTCCTGGAGCCAGTAGAAGTTCTCGTGCGCGTCGCGCGGGCGATCCTCGCGCGCGGGCACCTCCACCGGGTGCAGGTGAACGCCGTACGCCTTGGTCCCCTGCAGCAGGCTGGCGTGCTCGAGCGTGCCCGCCGCGGCCAGCGGGCCGAGCAGGTTCGCGAGCATCGCGAGGTTCGTCTGCATCTGGTCGCGCTCGCGCCAGCCCTGCACCAGTCCGGGCTTCTCGTGGAGCGCCGCGTACACGAGGTGCGTCGCGCCCGCGAGCGCACCGGCGGCGCGCCGGCAGGCGCCGGCGTCGGCGAGGTCGAGCGCGACGTGACGGCAGCGCCCGTCCGCGGGCAGCGCGGGCGCCCGCCGCGACAGCGCGACGACGTCGGCGCCGTCGTCGCGCGCGAATGCCTGGAGCGCCGCGTGTCCGACCACGCCGGTGGCGCCTGCGATCACGACGAGCTTTCGGGTCATGGCCAGAGCGGATTGCGGAAGCCGGGGTTCGCGGATTCTGCCAGCAAACAGTACACTCGCCGCACGCGCGCAGCCGGCTTCCCGCCCGCCCGCGGCAGTTCCGGGCCCCGAGCCCGGGGCCCACGAACATCACGGAGACGACCCAGATGAACCCGATTCGACGACTCGCGCTCGTCGCGCTGACCACGTTCGGCCTCGCCGGCGCCGCCGCCGCGCAACCGGTGAAAGTGGGCGTGATCTTCCCGCTGTCCGGCGGCGCCGGCCCGCAGGGCCAGCACCTGATCAAGTCGATCCAGTCGATGGCCGCGATGATCAACGAGGCCGGCGGCGTGCTCGGGCGCCAGATCGCGATCGAGTCGCGCGACGACGAGTCCACGCCCGCGGTGGGGGTGTCGCGCGCCAACGAGCTGATCACCGCCGGCGTGTCGGTGGTCATCGAGGGATGGAACAGCCCGGTGACGCTGGCGATGCAGCCGGTGTTCAGCCGCGCCGGCGTGCTCGACATCACCGCGATCTCCAAGGCCGACCCGATCCTGTCGGGCGAGGGCAACCCGCTCGCGGTCCGGCTGAACAGCTCGAACTCGCAGGACGGCGCCGTGATCGCCGACTACATCGCGAACCGCGCGAAGGCCAGGCGCGTCGCGTTCCTCACGCAGAACGACGCCTACGGCAACGGCGCGCAGGCGTCGATCGAGGCCGAGCTCAAGAAGCTGAACTGGGCGTACGAGAAGGTCGCCGAGGAGAAGTTCCCGTTCACGCAGGCGGATTTCCGCATCGCGCTCACCAACGTGCAGGCGGCCAGGCCCGACCTCACGGTCGCGATCAACGCGAGCGAGGGCCTGGGGATGCCGGCGCTGATCCGCCAGGCGCGCCAGTCGCGACTGCCCGGCACGCTGGTCGCCGCCGTCGGCACGATCGCGCCGAGCGTGATCCAGGTCGCGGGCGACGCCGCCAACGGCGTCGTCGGCGCCGACATCTACTTCCCGGACGTCGAGCCGTTCGCGTCGAACGCGGCGAACAAGCGCTACGTCGCGAAGGTGCAGGAGATGCACAAGCTCACGCCGGACAAGTTCATGGCGCTGGGCGCGGCGTCGCTGCAGGTGTGGGCGATGGCCGCCAACGAGCTCAAGACGCTGGACCGCGAGGCGATCGCCAGGCGCATCCGCGGCGGCACGTTCAGGAACACGATCCTCGGCGACATGACGTTCGCCGCGAACGGCCAGCTCGCGACGAAGCACTACATCTTCACGATCAAGGGCCAGAAGATGGCCGTCGAGCAGCACTGAAGACGTGACGGCGCCGGTCCTGCGCGTCGAGGGCCTGGGCGTCAGCTACGGCGCGCTGGTCGCGCTCGACGACGTCCGCTGGGAGGTCGGCGCCGGCGAGCTGCTCGGCATCATCGGGCCCAACGGCGCGGGCAAGAGCTCGTGCTACGACGCGGTCACCGCGATGGTGCCGCGGCGCGGGCGCGTGTGGCTCGACGGCGACGACATCACCGCGGTGCCCTCGCACCGTCTCGCCGAGCGCGGCGTCAAGCGCGCGTTCCAGCAGAACGCGTTCTTCCACGAGCTCACCGTGATGGAGAACATGCTCGCGGTGATGCACGCGTCCGCCGGCACCGGGCTGGTCGCGGCCACCTTCGCGCCGACGCTCGCGGGCCGGCGCCGGCGCGCCGCGCTCGGCACCGCGGCCGCCACGCTCGAGCGCTTCGGCGTCGGCGCCGAGTACCACGACCGCCTGCCCACCGCGATCCCCTACGGCACGCAGCGCATGCTGTCGGTGGCGCTCGCGTACGGCGAGGGCGCGCGCGCGCTGCTGCTCGACGAGCCCGGCGCCGGGCTGGGCGGCGCGGACATGGAGCGGCTGGTGCAGCTGCTGCGCGCCCTCAAGCGCGACGGCCTCGCGCTCGTCGTCATCGAGCACCACATGGACCTGATCATGGCGGTGGCCGACCGCATCGTCGTGCTCGACCAGGGCCGCGCGATCGCCATCGGCACGCCGCGCGAGATCCAGCAGGACCCGGCGGTGCTCGAGGCGTACCTGGGGCGCACGCAATGAGCGGCGCACGCGATGCGACGGCGCACGGCGCCGCGGCGGGAGCGCGCGCCGGCGCGACGGGGTCGTCCGGGCGCACCGTCCTCGAGGCCACGGGCCTGTCCGTCGCGTACGGCGGCAACACCGCGCTCGCGCTCGAGCGCCTGGAGGTGCGCGAGGGCGAAGTGGTGGGCGTGGTCGGCGCCAACGGTGCGGGCAAGTCCACGCTCGTCAACGCGATCGCCGGCTGGTCGCGCGGCACCCCGCGCGTCGCCGGCGCGGTGCGGCTCGACGGCCGCGAGCTCTCCTCGCTGCCGGCGCACCTGCGCGCGCGCGCCGGGCTGCTGCTCGTGCCCGAGGGCAAGCTCGTGTTCGGCGAGATGACGGTCGACGAGAACCTGACGCTGCCCGGCGGCGTTCACGTCGCGCCCGGCCGTCGCTACTACGACCGCGAGTCGGTGTTCGAGCTCTTCCCGCGCCTGCGCGAGCGTCGCGGGCACCTGGGCGCGCAGCTCTCGGGTGGCGAGCGGCAGATGCTGGGCATCGGGCGCGCGCTGATGCTGGGGCCGCGCGTGCTGATGCTCGACGAGCCCTCGATCGGGCTCGCGCCGCGCCTGGTGTCGACGGTGCTGCGCACGATGCGAACGCTGGCCTCCGACGGCCTGAGCGTGCTGCTCGTCGAGCAGAACGTGCGCGCGGCGATCGAGGTCGTCGACCGCCTCGTGCTGCTGGAGCGCGGGCGCGTCGTGCTCGAGGGGCCGGCCGCCGAGATGCGCGACGACCCGCGGATCGCGCAGGCCTACCTCGGAACGGGGCACGAGACGTGAACCTTCTGCAGCAGTTCGTCAACGGCGTGGTGCTCGGCCACGCGTACGCGCTGGTCGCGATCGGCTGGACGGTGCTGCTCGGCGTCGCGCGGCTGGTCAACTTCGGCCACGGCCAGATGTACATGCTGGGCGCGTTCATGACCTGGTGGGCGCTCGCCGGGCTCGGCCTGCCGTACCCGCTCGCGATCGCGGTGGCGATGGCCGTGGGCGCGCTCGTGGGGCTGGTGCTTCAGCGCGTGATGCTGCAGGCGACGATGCAGCAGAACCTGGTGTCGATCATGATCATGACGCTGGGCTTCGGCTACGTGCTGCACGGCGCGGCGGCGCTGGTGTTCGGCTCCACCGGCCAGATCATGGACACGCCGCTGTCCACCCGCGAGATCACGTTCGGCGACACCTGGCTGACCTGGCAGGACGCCGCGATCGTCGTCGTCGCGATCGCGGTCTTCGTCGTGCTCGAACTCACGCTGGAGCGCACGCGCGTGGGGCGGCTGGTGCGCATGGTCGCCGAGGACCCGAAGCTCGCCGAGCTCGCCGGCGTGAACGTGCGCAGCGTCTACCTGGGCGTGTTCGCGTTCGAGGGGGCGGCGGTCGCGCTGGCCGCGGCGATGGTCGGCCCGCGCACGCCGATCCTGACCTCGATGGGCTTCGAGGAAGTGATCATGACCTTCGTCGTGGTGGTGCTGGGCGGCATCGGCAGCGTCTGGGGCAGCTACCTCGCGGGGCTGGCGCTCGGGCTGTTCACCGCGTTCTTCGGCGCGCTGGTCTCGCCCGCCTACACGACCGCGGCCGCGTTCGCGGTGCTCATCGCGGTGCTGGTGCTGCGCCCGGGCGGCCTGGCCGCGCGGGCGCGCTGAAGGGGCGGCGATGAATCCGTCGAAACGCGCGATCGCGCTGGCGCTGCTGGCCCCGCTCGGGTACTTCGCGCCGGCGCTCGCCGGCGGCTCGGGCGCTGCGTACAGCGCCGCGGTGCTGATCGCGATCTTCGCGGTGATGGCGTACGGGCTGGACATGATCGTGTCCGACCTCGGCGAGGTGAGCCTGGCGCACACGGTGTTCTTCGCGGTCGGCGCGTACACGACCGCGCTGCTCGCGACGCGCGCCGGTGCCGGCAGCTGGACGACGCTCGCGGCGTCGGTGGTGGCGGCGCTGGTCTTCGCCGCGCTCGTGGGCGCAGTCACGCTGCGGCTGCGCGAGTTCGTGTTCTCGCTGGTCACGTACGCGATCGCGGTGGTCGCGGCCACGCTCGCGGCGAACTGGGCGTTCCTCGGGGGCTCCGACGGCCTGCGCGGAATCCCGCTGCTGGACCTGTCGATTCCCGGCGTGAAGCTCGCCGCGCGCAACGACCGCGAGCTCTGGCCGTTCGCGTTCGCGCTGCTGGTCTTCACGCTGTACCTGATGGACCGCTTCCGCCGCTCGCGGCTGGGGTCGGCCGCGGTGATGACGCACCTGAATTCGCGCCTGGCCGTCGTCTCCGGCATCGACCCGCAGCGCGTGCGGCTGCAGGTGTTCCTCGCGTCCGCGCCGATCACCGCGTCCGCGGGGTGGCTCTACGCGTACCAGCGCGCGTACGTGAGCGCCGACATCCTGGATTCGTACTTCCTGATCCTGATGCTCACGGCGGTGGTGCTGGTGGGCCGGCGGATCCTGCTCGGGCCGCTGCTGGCCACGGCGCTGGTGCTGTCGCAGGAGAAGTTCCTCTCGCTGGGCGGCTACGCGGACAAGATCATCCTGGGTACGGTGCTGATCGCGGTGCTGGCGTTCTTCCCGCGCGGGCTGGTGGGGTTCGTCGAGCCGCTGCGGGCGCGGTTCGCGCGCGTGCCGGATCGATGAAGCTCCCGCCGCACCTCGGCGCCTGACGCCCGCGTCGGCGCTGCTCGATTCCGTGTGCGGCAACGTCGTGATGGCCGGCCTCCCGACGGACCGGACGGTGGTCACGACCGCGCGGGGGGAATTCAGGATCTCGACGCGCGGGGCCTGATCGGGAGTGCCCGCGGGCACTCAGGCATCGCGCGCGTCGCCTGCTTCGCGCTGGCTGCGCAGGGCGAGCACGAAGACGGTGTCGATGGCGGCCACGTGCCGGTACAGCGCGACATATCCGTGGGCCCCCTGGCCGATCACGAGTTCCCGCGCTCTGCCGCGCACGGGGCGCCCGATGAGGGGATTGCGGGCGAGGATCCGAATGGCCTCGAGGATTTCCAGGAGGCGGCCCGACGGATCGACGGCTTCGTGCCGGACGAGGTGATCGAGAATTCGCTCGAAGTCCTCGAGGACACCTCGCACGAGTTCGATTCGGGCCACGCCCTCCTCAGCGGCCGGGCTTTCGAGCGACCGGCCTGGGCGGACGTTCTCCGCGCGCGCGTGCCTCGAGATAGACGCGCGCCTCCTCGAATGGAATCGACTTGCCGCTCGCGAGCAGTTGGCGCCAGCGTTCTTCGGCGATCCGATGAAACTCGTTCGCCTGCTCGGTGCGCTCGACAGTTTGCTCGATCGCTTCCACGATGAATGCGTGAGCGCTCATGCCGGCCTGTTCTGCGGCTGCGGCGACGCGAGCCTTGAGATCGTCGCCGAGGCGGATCGTGGTCGTCGGCATCGAGGAATCCATTCGTCAAACGTAGCACAATAATGCTACAACGGAAGTCGTCCATCCGGTCGAGGCGGAGCGACCGGCCCGCGTGGTCGGTGATTCAAGCCGCCAGCTTCCTCTCCACCACCCGCACGAAGAAGCTCGCCCCCAGCGGCAGCGCCGCGTCGTTGAAGTCGTACGCCGGGTTGTGCACCTCGCACGCGCCGTCGACGTCCCCGTTGCCGATGTTGATGAAGCAGCCCGGCACCGCCTCGAGCATGAATGAGAAGTCCTCGGACGCCATGATCAGCGGCGGGTCGCGAACGACGCCGGCGTCGCCGACCAGCTCCGCGCACACCGACGCGGCGAAGTCCGACTCGCGCGGGTCGTTGACCAGCGGCGCGAAGTTCACGCGGAAGTCGACCTTCGCGCTCGCGCCCATCGACGCGGCGACGCCGTCGGCGACGCGGCGCATGCTGCGCTCGACCAGCGCCATCACCTCGTGGCGGAACGCGCGCACGGTGCCCGACAGGCGCGCCGTCTGGGGGATCACGTTGTACGCGTCGCCGGCGTGGAACTGCGTGATCGACAGCACCGCGGTGTCCACCGGCGCGACGTTGCGCGAGACGATCGTCTGCAGCACGGACGCGATCTGCACCGCGACCATCAGCGAATCGACGCCGGTCTCGGGCCGCGCGCCGTGCGCGCCCACGCCGGTGACGTCGATGTCGAAGAACGCTCCGCCGGCCATCGCCGGGCCGGCGCGCACCGCGAAGCGGCCGACCGGCAGCTTCGGGCGGTTGTGCATGCCGAACACCGTGTCGCAGGGGAAGCGCCGGAACAGCCCGTCGTCGATCATCGCCTTCGCGCCGCCCAGGCCCTCCTCGGCGGGCTGGAAGACGAAGTTCACGGTGCCGTCGAAATTGCGCGTCTTCGCGAGGTGGCGCGCAGCCCCCAGCAGCATCGTCGTGTGGCCGTCGTGGCCGCACGCGTGCATCACGCCGCCGTGGCGCGACCGGTGATCGAAGGTGTTGCCCTCGGCGATCGGCAGCGCGTCCATGTCGGCGCGCAGGCCGACGCTGCGCTTCGACGATCCGTTGCGCAGCACGCCGACGACGCCGGTCCTGCCCACGCCGGTGTGCACCTCGCAGCCGAACGACGCGAGGCGCTCGGCGACCAGCTTCGCGGTGCGCGTCTCGGCGAAGCCGAGTTCCGGGTGCGCGTGCAGGTCGCGCCGCCACGCGGTGAGCTCGGGGTGGAATTCGACGATGCCGGGGATCGCGTTCATCGGGGTGCCCTTCTCTGTGATCGATGCCAGCGACGATTATCGTCGCTCGAGTTCGGCGGTGCCACGCGCCTCGCGTCGCCCGCCGCTACACTGCCCCGGACCCGGCCCGTGCCCCGCGGCCGGAACCGACCCGGAGCGCCCCGCGATGAAGACCCTCGGACTGCTCGGCGGCACGAGCTGGCCCTCGACGATCGCGTACTACCGCCGCCTCAACGAGCTCGCGCAGCAGCGGCTCGGCGGATTCCACAGCGCGAGCCTGCTGCTGCGCAGCGTCGACTACCACGAGCTGCGCAGCCGCTACGACGAGCGCTGGGCCGAGGTGCCCGCGCTGCTCGAGCGCGAGCTGCGCGCACTCGCCGCGCTCGGGCCCGACGCGATCGTCCTGTGCAACAACACGCTGCACAAGGCGTACGACGAGATCGCGCCGCGACTGGCGCTCCCGGTGCCGTTCTTCCACGCGGTCGAGGTGACCGCGCGAGCCGCGCGTGCCGCCGGCTGCGCGCGCGTGCTGCTGCTCGGCACGCGCTTCACGATGGAGGACGGTTACTACCACCGCGGGCTGGAGCGGGCGGGCCTGAGCGTGGAGACGCCGCCCGCCGACGAGCGCGCCGAGATCCAGCGCGTGCAGTCCGAGCTCGCGCGCGGCGTCGTCGCCGATGCGCACCGGCAGGTGCTGCGCGAGATCGTCGGCCGCTACCGCGGCCGCGTCGACGCCGCGGTGCTCGGCTGCACCGAGCTGCCGCTCGCGCTGCGGCCCGGCGACTGCGCGCTGCCGCTGCTCGATCCGACCGAGCTGCAGTGCCGGGCGGCGATCGACTTCGCGATCCGGTGACCGTCCACGGGCCCGGGGCGGCGCGCGCGGGCCGCTCCGGCGCCGCCTGCGAGACGCCGGGCCCGGCGGCGGATTGACACGGTCCGGGAGGCGGCCTCATCATGAATACGTAGTCATGAACCGCGCCACTTGCGCGTTCGATGGCTGCGCACTGACACTGACTACGTAACCAGCGCAGGCCGACTTCGCGGTCGCGCGGGGGGGAGATTCCGATGAGCGAAAAGCGTCGCAGCTTCTACGGCTGGGGCTTCGAGGAGGATGCGGTCGGCGCCGAGGAACTCGGCTGGTTCGAGCGCACGTGGTCGACCCTGTTCAAGGTGGGCAAGTTCGACCCCGCGCCGATGCCGCGCGAGAGCGAGATCACGCTGCGCGCGCCGCGCGCGAGCATTCCGGCGTCGCTCGCCGGGTTCGTCACCGATGCCAAGTACGAGCGCCTGTTCCACGCCTACGGCCGCTCGGTGCACGACCTCGCGAAGATGATCCACCGGCGCGACTTCTCCAACCCGCCCGACGCGGTCGCCTACCCGCGCAACGAGGCCGAGGTGGTCGCGGCGCTCGACTGGTGCTCGTCCAACGACCTGGCCGCGATCCCGTTCGGCGGCGGCTCGAGCGTGGTCGGCGGCGTCAACCCGCCTGCCGACGGAAACTTCAGGGGCGCGGTCACGATCGACCTCAAGCACCTGGACCGCGTGCTCGAGATCGACAAGACCTCGCAGGCCGCGCGCATCCAGGCCGGCGTGCTCGGGCCGTCGATGGAGAAGCAACTCAAGCCCAGCGGGCTGACGATGCGCTTCTTCCTGCAGGCGTGGGAGTTCTCCTCGCTCGGCGGCTGGATCGCCACGCGCGCGGCCGGCCACTTCATGACCGTGTACTCGCAGATCGACGACCACGTCGAGAGCCTGCGCGTGGTCACGCCGTCGGGAACGATCGCCACGCGCCGGCTGCCGACCTCCGGCGCGGGCCCGAGCCCCGACCGGCTGTTCCTCGGCTCCGAAGGCGCGCTGGGCATCATCACCGAAGCGTGGGTGCGGCTGCACAAGCGCCCGTCGATCCGCCTGTCGACCACGGTCGAGTTCGGCGACTACGAGAAGGCGGTCGGCGCGGTGCGCGCGATCAGCCAGGCCGGCCTGTACCCGGCGAACTGCCGGCTGCTCGAGCGCGAGGAGGCCGCGTTCACCGAGGCCGGCGACGGCACGAAGGACGTGCTGGTGCTCACGTTCGAGGGCGCGGACCACCCGCTCGAGCCGTGGATGAACCGCGCGCTCGAGATCTGCGCCGACTTCGGCGGGGAGCCGAACCGCGAGGCGCTCGAGCAGGAGAACTCGCAGAGGAGCGGCGCGGCCGGCAACTGGCGCGACAAGTTCCTGCGCGGGCCCTACCTGCGCGAGCACGCGATCGCGCGCGGCGTGATGCGCGACACGGTCGAGAGCTGCATCACCTGGGACCGGTACATGGACTTCCAGCAGCGCGTGAAGGACGCCACGCGGCGTGCGATCCGCGAAGTGACCGGCCGCGAGGGCACGTGCACCGTGCGCTTCACTCACCTGTACCCGGACGGGCCGGCGCCGTACTTCACCTGGCACGCGCTCGGCGACAAGGCGAAGCTGCCGGAGCAGTTCTGGGCGATCAAGGCCGCCGCGTCGCAGGCGATGATCGACGCCGGCGGCACGATCACGCACCACCACGCGCTCGGCCGCGACCACCGCACCTGGTACGACCAGGAGCGCCCGGAGCTCTTCGCCGACGCGCTGCGCGCGGTGAAGAAGCGCCTGGACCCGAAGGGCGTCCTCAACCCCGGCATCCTGGTCGACGCCTGATGGGCCCGCTCGCCGGCATCCGCGTGCTCGACCTCTCCCGGATCCTCGCCGGGCCGTGGTGCACGCAGGCGCTCTCGGACCTGGGCGCCGAGGTGATCAAGGTCGAGCGCCCCGGCGTCGGCGACGACACGCGCGCGTGGGGGCCGCCGTTCGTGCGCACCCCCGCGGGCGAGGACACGCCGGACTCCGCCTACTTCATGGCGACCAATCGCGGCAAGCGCTCGATCACGCTCGACATCTCCACGCCCGACGGCCAGGCGGTGGCGCGCCGCCTGGCCGCGGTGTGCGACGTCGCGATCGAGAACTACAAGCACGGCGACATGAAGCGCTACGGGCTCGACTACGACAGCCTCGCCGCGGTCAATCCGCGCCTGGTCTACTGCTCGATCACCGGCTTCGGCCAGACCGGGCCGTATCGCGAGCGCGCCGGCTACGACTTCATGATCCAGGGCATGGGCGGGCTGATGAGCGTGACCGGCGAGCGCGACGACCTCCCCGGAGGCGGCCCGCAGAAGTGCGGCGTGCCGATCGCCGACATGATGACCGGCATGTACTCGGCGCTCGCGATCGTCTCCGCGATCCACGAGCGCACGACGAGCGGGCGCGGCCAGTACATCGACATGGCACTGCTCGACACGCAGGTCTCGTGGCTCGCGAACCAGAACCTCAACTACCTGGTGTCCGGCGAGGTGCCGAAGCGCTGGGGCAACGCGCACCCGAACCTCACGCCGTACCAGGCGTTCCCCACCGCCGACGGCAACCTGATCCTCGCGATCGGCAACGACGGGCAGTTCCGCCGCTTCTGCCAGGTGGCGGGGCTCGACGGCGTGGCCGCCGACGCGCGCTTCGTCGACAACCGCTCGCGCCTGGCCAACCGCCCGGCGCTGGTCGAGATCGTCGCGGGCGCGATCCGCACGAAGACCACCGCGCAGTGGATGGACGCGCTGGAGGCCGTCGGCGTGCCCTGCGGGCCGATCAACACCGTGAAGGACGTGTTCGAGGACCCTCAGGTCAGGCACCGCGGCCTTCGGTTCTCGCTGCCGCACCCGCGCGCGGGAACGGTGCCGCAGGTCGCGAACCCGATCCGCTACTCCCGCACGGACATCGAGTACCACGCGGCGCCGCCCACGCTCGGCCAGCACACCGACGAGGTGCTCGGCGGGCTGCTCGGCATGGACGCGGGCGAAATCGAATCGCTGAGGGCACGCGGGGTGCTCTGAGACAACCACGGGAGACAACATGACGACGCTGAAGTCCCTGGCCCGGCGCGCCGCCCTCGCGGCGCTCGTGACGCTGGCCCTGCCGCTGGCCGCCCATGCGCAGGCGTGGCCCGCGCGCGGCCCGATCAGGTTCGTGATTCCGTACCCGCCCGGCGGCGCGTCCGACGTGACCGCGCGCACGCTCGGCGCGAAGCTCTCCGAGATCCTCGGGCAGGCGGTCGTGATCGAGAACCGGCCGGGCGCCAACGGCATCATCGCGCTCGAGCAGGTCGCGAAGGCGCCGCCCGACGGCTACACGCTGCTGATGGCCAACCTGGGCCCGAACGCGATCAACCCGGTCGTCTACAGCAAGCTGCCGTACGACGCGATCCGGGACTTCGCGCCGATCCTGCTGACGTCGATCGTGCCTCAGATCCTGGTCGTGAACCCGGCGCTGCCGATCCGCACGCTGGGCGAGCTGATCGCGTACGCGAAGGCGAACCCGGGCAAGCTGAACTTCGCGTCCGCCGGCAACGGCGCGTCGAACCACCTGTCGGGCGAGCTCTTCAACGCGATGGCGGGCGTGAAGATGGAGCACGTGCCGTACAAGGGCGACACGCCCGCGATGACCGACGTGATGGCGGGAACGGTCGCGGTGATGTTCCCGACCGCGATCGCGGCCACCCCGCACGTCAGGACCGGCAAGCTGCGCGCGATCGCGGTCACGAGCAGGAAGCGCATCCCGTCGCTCGCGGACGTGCCCACCGTCGCCGAGGGCGGAGTACCCGGCTTCGAGGCGGTGTCGTGGGGCGGCGTGATGGCGACCGCCGGCACGCCGCCGGACGTGGTCGCGCGGCTGAACGCCGAGTTCAACCGCATCCTGAAGATGCCCGACGTCGCGGCCAAGCTCGAGTCGCTCGGCGCCGAGATCGTCGGCGGGACGCCGGACGAGTTCGCGACCTACCTGAAGGCGGAGATCGCGAAGTGGGGCAAGGTCGCGCGCGACAACAACGTGAAACTCGACTGATGCCCGCGCTCGCGACCGGGAGGCGCGCACCGCGCCGCGCCGGGGACGACTGATGCCCGACGAACGCGAGCGGGCGCCGGGCGCGCCGGTGCTGACCAGCCACGAGGTCGCGCGGCTGGCGGGCGTGTCCCAGTCGACGGTGTCGCGCGTATTGCGCGAGGATCGCCGTGTGAGCCCGGCGACGCGCGAGCGCGTGCTCAAGGTGCTCGCCGAGACGCGCTACGAGCCGAACGCCGCGGCGCGCGCGTTCAAGACCAGCCGCAGCGACGCGATCGGCGTCGTCGTCGCGCGGCTGTCGTACCAGCTCTACCCGGCGATGCTCGAGACGCTCGGCGCGCAGCTCGCGCGGCAGGGGCTGCGCATGATCGTCTGGGACTCCGAGCACGGCGGCGACCTGCCGGCGAGCCGCGCGCTGCGCCAGGGCATCGTCGACGGCGTGATCCTGACCGCGGCCACCCGCGAGTCGCCGTTCCTCGACGACGTGTGCTCGCCGCAGGCGCCGGTGGTGCTCGTGAACCGCACGGTCGACGACTACCCGAGCGACCAGGTCTCCAGCGACAACCTCGGCGGCGGCGCGCGCGTCGCGCAGTACCTGCTCGCGTGCGGGCGCAGGCGCATCGCGCTGGTCGGCGGGATCCCGCGCGCGAGCACGATCCGGCACCGCGAGCAGGGCTTTCGCGACGCGCTCGCGGCCGGCGGCGTCGAGCTGCCGCCGCACTACTGCCAGCGCTCCGAGACCTTCTCGCACGCGAGCGGCCAGGAGGCCGCGGTGCGCCTGCTCGAGCTCGGCACGCCGCCGGACGCGATCTTCTGCGTCAACGACGTGCTCGCGCTGGGCGCGATGGACGGCGCGCGCTCGCTCGGCGTGCGCGTGCCGGAAGACCTGTGGGTGGTCGGCTACGACGACATCGAGCTCGCGTCCTGGGGCGCGTACGACCTCACCACGGTGCGCCAGCCGATGGACCAGATGATCGCGTGCGCGATCGAGCTGCTGCGCGCGCGCATCGCGCAGCGCGAGCGCCCGCTCGAGCGCCGCTGCTTCCCCAACGAGATGGTGATCCGGCGCTCGACCGGACGCCAGCCGTTCCCGACCGCGAGGACGATCGCCGCATGACACGCCGACCGCTGAGGAGCAACTTCGAGCCGGGATCGCCGCGCTGGGCGGTGCGCCGCGCGCAGTGGCGCGCGCTCGGCCTGACCGACGACGACCTCGCCAGGCCGAAGATCGCGGTGGTCAACACTTCGTCGGAGCTGTCGAGCTGCTTCTCGCACCTCGACGGCGTCGCCGCGTGCGTCAAGGAAGCGATCCGTGCGGCGGGCGGCGTGCCGTTCGAGGTGCGCACCGCGGCGCCGAGCGACTTCATCACGAGCGCCGGACGCCAGGGCCGCTACATCCTCCCCAGCCGCGACCTGATGGTCAACGACATCGAGGTCCAGGTCGAGGGCGCGCTGCTCGACGGCATGGTGTGCCTCGCGTCGTGCGACAAGACCGGGCCGGGCCAGCTGATGGCGGCGGCGCGCCTGGACATCCCGACGCTCGTCGTCGCCTGCGGCTACCAGCCGCACGGCGAGCTCGACGGTGCCGCGATCGACATCGAGGAGGTCTACGAGAGCGTCGGCAAGGTCGCGACCGGCGAGATCTCGCTCGAGCGGCTCGGCGAGATGTGCGACGTCGCGATCCGCGGGCCGGGCGTGTGCGCCGGCATGGGCACCGCGAACACGATGCACATCGCCTGCGAGGCGCTCGGCCTGGCGCTGCCCGGCTCGACGCCGGTGCTCGCCAACGGCGAGCGCATGTTCGCCGCCGCGCGGGCCGCGGGCGAGCGCATCGTCGAGATGGTGTGGGAGGACCTGCGCCCGAGCCGGCTGCTCACCGTGCAGGGCTTCGAGAACGCGGTGATGGTGGGCCTGGCGCTGTCGGCGTCGATCAATCTCGTGCGCCACCTGCAGGCGGTGGCCGTCGAGGCGCGCTGCCCGGTCGACGTCTACGAGCTCTACGACCGCTTCGGCCCGAAGGTGCCGCTGCTGTGCGCGGTGCGCCCGAACGGTACGACGCGCATCGAGGCGCTCGAGGCCGCCGGCGGCACGCTCGGCGTGATCAAGCGGCTCGCGCCGCGGCTGCACGTCGAAGCGATGACCGCGAGCGGTCGCTGCTGGCGCGACGTGCTCGCGGCCGCCCCCGAGCCGGGCGCGCTGATCCGCACGCTGGACGCGCCCGTCTCGACGCAGGCGTCGGTGGTCGTGATGCGCGGCAACCTCGCGCCCGAGGGATCGATCCTGAAGCTCGGCGACGCGAGCGCGAAGCAGTCGCGCTTCGAGGGCCGCGCGCTCGTGTTCGGCTCGCAGGAGGACGCACTGGCCGCGCTGCGCGCCGGGCGCCTGGTCGACGGCACGGTGGCGGTGCTGCGCGGCATGGGCTGCCGCGGCGGCCCGGGCATGGCGCTCGCGTCGGGCTTCGTCGCGGCGGTCGACGGCGCGGGGCTGTCGACGCGCGTCGCGGTGATCACCGACGGGCAGCTCTCGGGGCTGAACCGCGGCATCGCGATCGGGCAGGTGTCGCCGGAGGCCGCGCAGGGCGGGCCGATCGGGTGGGTCGACGACGGCGACCGCGTCGTGATCGACGTCGCGGCACGGCGCGTGACGCTGGAGGTCCCGGACGCCGAGCTCGACGCGCGGCGCGCGCGCCCCGCGGCGCAGGCGCCGGCGCGCGAGCGCGGCTGGCTGTCGATCTACGAGCAGGTGGTCCAGCCGATCACGCGCGGCGCGGCGCTGGTGCCGGACGAGCCGCGCACGCGGCCTTGAGCGACGATCGCGGCCGCGCCCCCGCCGCGAAGGGGACGACGGCGCCCACGCAGGAGCATCGATCGATGGACACGCCCGGATCCACGGCGCGCAGGACGCTGACCGAGCCCGCGCGCGAACTGCCGGTGATCGCCGAGCCCGACGTGCTCGTCGTCGGCGGCGGGCCGGCGGGGCTGGCCGCCGCCTGCGCTGCGGCGCGCGCCGGCGCCCGCACGCTGCTGGTCGAGCACTACGGCTTCCTCGGCGGCACGCTGACGATGGTCACGCTCGGAGGCTTCTGCGGCATCCACGCGGTCGTGGACGACGAGCGCCTCGGGCGCGTGTCGGGCGGGCTGTGCGTCGAGCTCGAGGAGCGCCTGGCCGCGTGCGACGCGATCCGCCCGCCGAAGCGCCACGGCCGCATCGTCGGCGTGCCGTACGACTCGGTGCGGCTGCGCCGCGTCGCCGACGAGATGATCGCCGCGCACGGCGCGCACGCGAACTTCCACACGAACGCCGCCGCGGTGCAGGTCGACGGCGCGCGCGTGCACGCGGTGATCGTCGAGAACAAGGGCGGGCGCGCCGCGATCGTGCCGCGCGTCGTGGTCGACGCGTCCGGCGACGCCGACGTCGCGGCGCGGGCCGGGGCGCGCTGCGCGATCGGCGACGCCGGCCACACGCAGTACGGCTCGGCGATGTTCCGCTTCGGCGGCGTCGACACCGCGCGCGTGGCCACGCTCTCGCGCGCCGACATCCGCGAGCTGCTCGAGCGCGCGGTCGCCGACGGCCACCCGCTGCCGCGCACCGCCACCGGCGTGCACCTGAACCCGATCGACGGCGTCGTGCACCTGAACGTGACCAAGCTCGGCGACGCGAACGGCGACCCCTTCGTGCTCGTGGACCCGGCGCAGCTCGACGAGGCCGAGCGCGTCGGGCGCCGGCAGGTCGCGCTGTACGAGGAGGTCTTCCGCCGCTACGTGCCGGGCTTCGAGCGCGCGCGCGTGATCGACATCGGCGCGCGCGTCGGCGTGCGCGAGACGCGGCTCGTGCGCGGCGACACGCTGCTCACCGAGGCGCAGGTGCGCGCGTGCGAGAAACCCGCCGATCGCATCGCGTGCTCGTCGTGGCCGCTGGAGAACCACGGGCGCGGGCGCGGCACGCAGTGGGACTTCCTGCCCGACGGGCAGTGGTACGGGATCCCGGTGGGGTGCCTCGTGGTCGAGGGCTTCGAG
>Ga0268298_10002408_pt1 | contig 20491 bp, 16 predicted proteins | sample WWTPWeurt_MetaG_FD_194462 | JGI IMG/M metagenome (GOLD analysis project Ga0268298, IMG submission 194462) | Activated sludge microbial communities from WWTP in Nijmegen, Gelderland, Netherland - WWTP Weurt | ecosystem: Engineered > WWTP > Aerobic digester > Activated sludge | place... | reverse complement strand
TGGGGCCGTGCGCTTCCGACCGATGCTCCTCACGGCGCTCGCCGTCGTGCTCGGAGCCGCCGTGATCCTGTTCGATCCGATCTTCCAGGGGCTCGCCATCGCGCTCATGGCTGGGGAGATCGCTTCCTTGCTCGTGAGCCGCGCGGCCGTGCCCGTGCTCTACGCGATGGCAGCGCGCCGTCGCCAAGGCAAAGCGACGCCGCGCGCGGAAACCCCGAGCGTTCCGAGCCCCGCGCTACCGAGCACGGCTTGAGCCCGAGTTTTCGGAGCCCGCTCAGTTCCCGCAGATCTGCTGCTTGTTGTCGCAACAGTCGCCGTACTGCACGCACTCCGCATCGCAATAGCAGGCGACGCCGGCCGAGTTGGCCGTAGGCGACTGTCCGTTGCAGAGGTCCGGCGTACAGCCGACGCCGGCCTGAGTGCCGCACGCTCCGACGTCGCCGCAGCAGTCGCCGTACTGCGCGCAGATCGCGTCGCAATAGCAGCTGCCGTCGTCCGAGCTGCCGCCGCAGTGCCCGCCGCACGACGCCGGGCCACCCGTGAACGCGCCACCCGTTCCACCCGTGGCCGCGCCGCCGGTGCCCGCGTTGGAGCCGCCGGTGTTCGTCGCGCCGCCGGCGTTCGTCGCGCCGCCGGTGTTCGTCGCGCCACCCGTGCTCGTTGCGCCGCCCGGCGAGCCCGCCGCCGAGCCCCCGCTGCCACCACCGGCAGACGCACCCCCCGCGGGTGCTCCTCCGCCGGCGTTCGCACCACCGCCACCGGTGGCCAAGCCCGCGCCGCCGGCGTTGCCCTCCTCCGAGAACAGGCCATCGGTCTTCGCCGACGAGCAGGCGAGCGAGAACAACGCGAGGCTGAGCGGGGGCAGGAGACGCGTCCAGCGCAGTTTCATGCCGGGCGTCCTGCAATGGGCAGGCCAACGGTTGCGGAGCGCATCTGCGCTGGATTTCTGTGGCTTTTCGCCACCGGGCCGAGTCGATTCCGGACGATTGACGTACGCCGTCCGGAATCGGAACCCGGGGCGGAATGGGTTGTCCGACCAGGCGTGCGGACACTCATCGGGCTCGCGCTTCTCCCTGTCCTAGTGGCTTGCGGCGCGCACACGCCGCGTCCGGCGCCTCTCGCGCTGCCCGAAGATCGAGAGCCGCAGGCGCGACCGGTCGGCGCTTCCGTCGACGCGCCCGACGTCGAGCGGGAGCGCCTGCACGCGGCCATCCGCGCCCGGCTCGCGCGCGACGCGCGGAGCGTGGCGCCGGCGGAACCGGCCGCGAGCGAGCTCCTTCCGTTGCCGCCTCTCGAGCGGTCCGAGGGTGCGCCTCCCGCGCTGGCGCCGTCGGGGGCGCTTCCGGCCGACAGCGTGAGGCGGATGGTCCGCCAGCACGCCGGGCGCTTCTCTCGCTGCTATCGCGAGGCGCTCCAGCGTTCGCCCGAGCTCAGCGGGCGCGTCACGTTGAGCTTCGTGATCGGGCGCGACGGTCGCGTGCTCCGAGCCGAAGAATCGGAGCCTTCGCTGCCCGATCGACGCGCGCGCGCTTGCCTCCTCGAAGCGGTGTTCGAACTCGAGTTCCCGCCGTCGCCGTCCGGACCCATCGCCGTGCGCTATCCGTTCCTGCTCTCGCCGAGCGCGGCGCGGAGACCCGACGACCTGCCCGACGCCGAACGCGTCGCCGAACGGCCGCCGCCTGGGTTCGAAGAAGCGTTCGTTTCCGGAACGCCGGCGCTCCGCGTGGAGGCTCAGCCCTCGCCCCCGGCCAAAGTCCCGACCCCGAGGGCCGAGTGCCCAGCGGGAGATCCGATGTGTGACGTGCTCTGAGCGAGCGACGTGCGTAGACGCCGATCGGTATTCGTACGCTGCCGAGGCAGGGCAGAAGGCCGCTATTCTGATGCTTCATGACGAGGTTCGCCTTCGCGTGCGGAGCGCTCTCTGCTCTCGCGGCGTTCACCTTTGCGCGGCCGAGTGACGCATGCAGTACGGCCTGCGACGACGCAGCGGGTGAGGTCGGGCTCCCGCCGACCGCCAACCTGAGCCTGCCGTTCGCCGATGGCGAAGCCGTGCTCGTCACGTCGGGCTATGGCCCGAGCGGTGGCTCCACCGGCCACTGCTACAGTCAGGACACCCTCTGCGGCAACGACTACTTCGCGCTCGACCTGGTGCTCACGGGGCACCCGTCGGGCGGCCAAGGCGAGCCCGTGCTCGCGGCCGCGGACGGCACGGTCATCGACGCAGGTTGGTCCAGCGAAGGCTGGGCGTCGTACGGGCAGCGCGTGTACGTCGCGCACGACTTCGGTGATGGACACGAGTACACGACCGTGTACGCCCACCTCGACAGCATCGCGGTGCAGAAGGGCGATGTCGTCCAAAAGGGAACGAAGCTCGGCGCCCTCGGCCATTCGAGCATGGGCATCGTGGAAAACCCGAACATGGGCTCCCACCTGCACTTCTCCATCCATCGCGACGCCAAATACGGCGGCAGCGGCACGGGTGGCTCCTACGCTGGGAATGCCGTGCGCCCCGAGCCCCTCGATGGGCAGAGCGGTTTCGCCAAAGGCAAATCGCTGGTGAGCAAGATCGGTAGCCCCGTGACTCCGCCACCCGCTTGTGACGTGGTCATCGCGGCCACGGGCTTCACCACCATCGAAGACACGAGCTCGTGCGTCGACAAGTTGGGCACGCTGAGCGAATCCACGAGCGGCCTTGGTGGGCACGCCTTCACCGCCGTGCTCGACAACCCTGACCCCGACTACGCGGAGGGAGCGTTCTGGAACCTCGCGTTCGAGAAGGCTGGGAGCTACGACGTCTACGCCTTCGTTCCGAGCGGGATCTCGAACCTCACGAGCGCCGCGGTCTACAAGACGCGGCACGGGGGTAAGGACGATTTCGTCACGCTCGACCAAGCCGCCCACGCGGGCGACTGGGTGCTCCTCGGCAGCCATGACTTCGCTGCTGCCGGACCAGAGTGGGTGCGCCTCGGCGACAACTTCGCGAACCCCTCGGTGCAAGGCAAGACCTTCGTCATCGATGCGCTCCGGCTCGGACCGGCGGGCTCGCCTCCACCGGCGAGCGGCGGCTCTGCCGGAATTGGTGGAGGCGGCGGCGCAGGTGGCAGCGGGGGCATCGTCGCGAGCGGCGGCGCCGCGGGAGCAGCCGCCGCTGCTTCCGGCGCTCCGGAGCCTGCGGGAGACGACTTGGGCTGCGCCTGCCGCTTGGGCAGGGAACGCAGTTCGTCGGTCTTGGCCCTGGTTTTTTCTGCGGCGCTCGGTTTGTCGTACCGGCGGCGACACGGCCGGGCATGCTCTCGAACATGTTCAGTCGAAGCTGGCTGACCCTCGCTCGCGCCGTCCTCTCGGCTTCGGTGGTCGCGGCTTGCGGCGGACCCACCTTCATCGTCCAGCAATACGACGGACCCCCGCGCGAGCCCGAGACCATCGCCGTCTTGCGCGTGAACGGTGACGCGAACGTGGTGCTGCTCTCGCTCGATGGCGAGTCGATCCGGACGCGCGTCGCCGATGACGCACGCCTCCACGTCGAGATGCTGCCGGGAGTGCATCGCGTCGCCATCGCGGATCTGGTGGACGAGACCCGACCGGTCGGCCGCGCCGCATTCACCGCCGAGGCGGGCAAGGTGTACCGCCCGGTGTTCGCCGATCCACGCGAAGGCGGCGCACGCGTGATCGAAGTCGACCGCTCGAGCGACACGGAAGTTCGCGACGCCACTTTGCGTCAGAACGATTCGCCGATGCGCACGAACACGAAGTAGGGATCGAACGGCTTGCCGTTCTCCAGCTGGTTCTCGCGCAAGATGCGGTAGGAAAAATCCAGCGCGATGGGGATGTACCAGAGCCGCAGGCGCGGCCCCACACCCGCGGCCACGCTCACCCCATCGTCGAACGGGTTCTCCTGGGCTCCGGCCGCGCCAGCATCCACGAAGCCGGCGAAGCCGAAGGTCTTGCGAAACGGCAAGAAGCGCAGCTCCGCCTGGCTCTCCATCAAGCCGAGCGCGCCCGTGAGCTCGTCGTCGCAGCCATTCGCTGCCGGATCGCACGGAGCCCGCGGGCTCAGACGATCGCGGCCGTAGCCCCGCATCCCGAAGGCCCCACCGCCGAACAGGCGCATGCCAGGCGGGATGCCGTCGCTCGTCGCCCCGAGCACGAAGCCCCAGGACGAACGCAACGCGAGCGAAGCGTTTTCGCTCACCGGGAGGAACAGCCGTACGTCCGGCGCGAGCAAGAGGGAGCGGTTCTCGCTCACGCTGCCGCCCGGTGACCAGGCGCTCGTGAGCCCGAAAAAATGCCCCGAGGTCGGCTCCACGCGATCGTTGCGCGCGTCCCAGATCAGCGAGAGCTCGAGCTCGCCGCCCTTCGACGTGTCCTTTTCGGGCAGATCCCGCGCGTCGCGTGTGGCTGCGGTGAAAGGCCCGTAGCCGACGTCCTTTTCGAAGCGGTAGAGCGCGTCGAGCTCGAAGAACACGTCTTTTCCGAAGCGCGTGTGTACGCCCGGACCAGCGGCGAGCTCGCGGGTGCGAAAGCCGGGATACAAACGATCGCGGAAGCGACCACTCAGGCGGCCGTCGACCATGCGCCCGAAGAGGCCGCCGTGCACCGTGCGCACGAGCGCTTCGCCGTAGGCGCCACTCGACTCGTCATCGTCTCCGCTCCACAGGACGCCGTAGCCGACGCGGCCTTCGAGCACGAGGTGCTGGTAGGCGCCGAAGAGGTTCCGAAGGTAGAGGCTGCCGCCGCCGTAGACGTCACCCCGGGTCGGGTCGGCTTCCGCCCCGGCGCGCAGCCGAAGCTGACGCGAAGGCGCCTCGACCACCACCAGGCGAAAGTCGATGTGGTCCTCGAGCTTGCGCGGCACGAGGTTGCCCTGCGCGTCCACCTGGTCGTCGGTGAGCACGCCGCCCGGATCGGGACGTTCGCCGGGCAACACCCGCTCGATCTGGGCGTTGGTGGGCTTGACCACCACCGAGGCGAACGAGCCCGTGTCCAGGAGATCGCGCTCGATGCTCTCCTTCAGCTCGAGGCTGTAGGGGTCGTCCGGGCGCACGTCGGCGCGTGAGAGGATCTTCTCCACGGGGACCTTGTGGTTGCCCTCCACCGTGACCTTGCCGATGCGGGTCTTCGGCCCCTGATCCACGAAGTAGACCCAGTGCACGACCTTCTTGTCGCGATCGACGTAGGCTCGACTGAAGACGCCAGCGTGACCGAAGCCCTGGCGCTGGAGGTGCCACGCCATCTCATGGCGGCCCATCCGGAACTTCTCGAGGTCGATGCGCGAGCCGACGTGAAACGGGATCAAGCTCCGAAGTTTCGCCTCGTACTCCGGCGGCGCGTGCTTCAAGTCCACCGACGCGATGGTGTAGGGCACGCCCTCTTTCACCTTCCACGTCACGGCGACGTTCTTCTCGTCTTTCGCCCAGTCGAGGAGCGGCTCGTTCACCTCGACGTCGAAGTAGCCGTAGCTCTGCCAGAACGACGCGACGCGGCGCCGGTCCTCGGCGAGCCGGAAGTCGTTGTAGTAGCGATGGGTGATGAGCAGGCTTCCTGGCCTGAGCCCGAGCAGCATGAACAGCTCGGAGTAATGGAGCGCGAGCGGGTCGGAGCTCGCGCTGGCGAGCGTGACCTTGGACACCGTGATGTCGGTCTCGCCCGGCAGGCGCTCGGGGCGTTCGTGATGGCAGGCGACGAGCAGCGCGAACACGAGCAGCGACAGGCTCCACCCCACTGCTCGTTGCCAGCGCTCGATCATGGTCCCGTCGCGGCCACGGAGCGTCCTCCCTCCGGCCTTCGCGGACAAGCCCGAAGCGCGCTTTTCGCGCGAAACGCCAGGGGGTCGCAGGAGGGCCACGCGTCCGATAGCATCGCGCGCCATGCCGCCCGCCACGCCCGAAGAGCTTCGCGCCGTGGCCAGCGAGCTCCTCGGAGCCGTCGATTCCAGCGACGCGACGGAGGTGCGCTCGAAGCTCGACGAGCTCAGGGCGCTCTGGCGGCACGACTCGAGCTTGTTCGCCCCCGATGTGCTCGCCATGTTGCGCCGCATCGCTTCCGCTTTGGAGTCGCCGCCCTCGGAAGCTCCGGTCGAGAGCCCGGAGAGCGTCCTCGGCAGCGTGTTCGGGTATCCGAGCTTTCGCCCGGGCCAGGCCGAGATCATCCGCGCCGTTCTCGGCGGTCGCGACTGCGTGGGCATCATGCCGACCGGCGCCGGAAAGTCGCTGACCTTCCAGATCCCCGCGCGCGTGCTCGGCGGCGTGACGCTGGTGGTCTCGCCCCTCATCGCGCTGATGAAAGACCAGGTCGACGCGCTGACCGAGGTCGGGCTCCGGGCCACGTTCCTGAACTCCAGCATTACCGCCGACGAGCGCAGCGAGCGCATGCGCCGCATCCTCGCGGGCGAGGTCGAGCTCGTCTACGCCGCCCCCGAAGGCCTGATGGCTTCCGCCGGCAAGCTGCTCCGGGGCACGAAGCTCTCGCTCATCGCCGTCGACGAAGCCCACTGCATCAGCCAGTGGGGGCACGACTTCCGACCTGCATACCGCGAGCTCGGCGGGCTGAAGCGCCGCTTCGGAAACGTCCCCGTGCTCGCGCTGACGGCGACCGCCACGAGCGCCGTCACCCGGGACATCGTCGAGCAGCTCGGCATGCAGCGCCCGGCCCTGTTCCGCGGCTCGTTCTTCCGACCGAACCTGCGCATCGCAGCCGTGAAGAAGGGTGGCACCGGGGGATCCGGCCGGCGCGTCCCCGCCGTGGGCGAAGCCATCGCGCGTCTGGTCCGCGCGCGCGCGGGTCAGAGCGGCATCGTCTACTGCCTCTCGCGCAAGAGCACCGAGCAGACCGCTGACCAACTCCGCGAGCACGGCATCCGCGCCCGCGCCTACCACGCCGGCATGGAGGCCGAAGCTCGCACTCGGGTGCAGGACGAGTTCCAGAACGACGACGTCGACGTCGTGGTGGCGACCATCGCGTTCGGCATGGGCATCGACAAGTCCAACGTGCGCTACGTCATCCACCGCGACATGCCCCGCTCCATCGAGGGCTACTACCAGGAAATCGGCCGCGCCGGTCGCGACGGCGTGCCGAGCGACTGCGTGCTGTTCTACGCCTGGGGCGAGGTCATGACCTACGACCGCTTCGCGGAGGAATCGCCGCCCGAAGTCGCCGCACGCCAGAGCGAGATGGCCCGCGAGATGTATCGCTTGGCGGAGTCCACCGAGTGCCGCCATCAGGACATCGTCGGCTACTTCGGTGAAGACATCGCCGCCTGCGGCGGCCCTTGCGATCGCTGCGGTGGCATCGACGTGCTCTCCGAGCTCGCCGCGAAAAAAAGCCACGTCAAGTCGGCGAGTCCCGCGCCGGCGAAGAGCGGTGACATGGCTCTGCTCGATGCTCTCAAGGCGCTGCGGCGCGAGCTCGCTCGCGAGCGCGGCGTGCCCGCGTACCTGGTCTTCAGCGACGCCACGCTGCTCGAGATGGTGGTCGCGCGGCCCACGAACGAAACCGAGCTCGCGCGTGTGCCCGGCGTCGGTCCGAAGAAGCTCGCGGTCTACGGCGCCGAGTTCCTGAGCACGCTGCGGGCGTTTCGCTGATGGCGGATGCGCTCCGGTTGCTCGCCCTACCGGGGCGCGGTAGATGCGCCGCCGTGAAGCCTCGCCTCTTTGCCTGGGTACTCGCGCTCGGACTGTGTCTTGGTTGCTCCGACGACGCGGAGCCGACACAAGCGCACGTCGGCGGCGCTGCGGGCTCCGGTGGTTCGTCGAGCGGTGGCACGAGCGGCAGCGGCGGCTCGAGCACGGGCGGAGCTTCCGGCTCGGGTGGCGCCGCTGGCGCCAGCGACGACTTCGCGACCTTCCAAGAGATACTCCAGGGCAAGCTCGACGCCGCCGTCGGAACCTCCAAGATCGCCGCGCACGACGGCTTCCCCGTGCAGACGCCCGACGGGTTCTTGTTCGTGCGCGTGGACGATGGGCAGGGGCCCTACGCGCTGGTCGGCGATCACAACGGCTGGCAGCCCACGGCCATGAAAGCCGAAGCCGGGCTCTACTGGGTGGTGAGTGCCATCCAAAGTCCGGACGGAGTGAAGTACAAGTTCCAGAGCAGCGCGCCCGAGCCGCTCGCAGATCCGCTCTCGCGCCGCTTCGGATACGACAGCTTCGGTGAGTTTTCGTGGGTGCGCGAGAGCCCGGCTCATCTCGAGCGCTGGTTCGACGTCGGCGGAAGCGGCATCGCGTCGCGCACGCTCCGCATACGAGTGCCCGCCGGGACGGCGACGCATCATCTCTACGTCCACGATGGGCAGAACCTGTTCGATCCGAACGGCGCCTTCGGAAGCTGGAAGCTCGACGAGGCGGCCGGCCCGGCGACACTGCTCGTCGGGATCGACAACGCGGGCGCCGCGCGCATGGATGAGTACACCCATGTCGAAGACGTGATCAGCGGTCAGAAGACCGGAGGCAAGGCCGACGCCTATGCGGACTACGTGTACGACGTGGTGCGGCCTTTCATCGAGACCCGCTACGGAATGCCACAGAAGCGTGGCGTGATGGGGTCTTCGCTCGGTGGCCTCGTGTCCTTTCACGAAGTGCTGCGGCACCCCGGGGCTTGGGACTACGCCGCGTCGCTCTCCGGAACGTTCGGTTGGGGCTCCATCGGCGCCAAGAACGAAACGCTCATCGCGCGCTTTGCGGCAGCGACGAAGGGCTCGACGAAGCTCTACTTGGATTCGGGCGGCGGGCCCGGCTCGGGCTGCGTCGACAGCGATGCGGACGGCACCGACGACGACTCGCCCGACGCCGAAGACAACTACTGCGAGACGCTCCAACTTCGCGACGTTCTCGCGGGCAAGGGCTACGCGTTCGATCAAGACCTCTGGCACTGGTGGGAGCCATCCGCGCCACACAACGAGGCCGCTTGGGCCGCGCGCGTGTTTCGCCCGCTCCAGCATTTCGAAGCGCTCTGAGCATGCGCAAGCGCAGCGCCGGCGGTCACCAGATCGACTGCAAGTAGTCTCGGAAGGCCCAGAAGTCGTTGGAAAGAGTCGAGCCGAGCACAGCCCCGTGGCCGATACCGGCGTACGCGAGGAGGTAGCGCTGGCTGCCGGACCAGTCCGTGGTCGGCCGTGACGTGTTGGTGAACGTGGTCCCCGGGCATTCCGCGCGCGTGCCGGCGATGGCCGTTCCGGCTGTCGCGCCGGCAGGCACGAAGTAGAGGTCCGCACTTCCGGTGCCAAAGCTCGCGGCCGCCAGGTTGCAGGATTGGTGGGGCCGCACGATCAGATCGGCGAGGCCGTGCTGCACGAGGAGCTTCACGTCCTTCCGGATTGCGAGGTCCCCTGCGAAGAACAGGGGTGAGCGCCAGTCGTAGCTCCGCAGAATCGCATCGACCCCCGTCGCTGGAGGAGTCGGTGGCGGCCCGCCGACCGCGGAGGGGACCGATGGCACTTGGCCCTCGGGGGTCATCTCGCCGTTCAAGACCAGGTAACAAACGTCGGTCGACGGGATGCTTCCGCGCGCCTGGCATTGCCGGACGACGTCGGCCCAATCGGTGGCAGGCGAGACGGCTGCGGCAGCCTGCACGCGTGCGCCGGTCTCCACGGCGCGCAGCGTGATCGAGGCGCCGTGGGAGAAGCCCCACATGTACACCTTGTTCACGTCCACGTTCGGCTCGTACTGCATGAGCGCGAGCAGACGGTGAACGTCCATGACCTCTCCCAGACTGACCTCGATGATGCCGGACGAGTGCAGTACCTCCGGCAGTGGAAGCGCCGGCACGGCCAGCTCCCTCATGTCCCAGCTCGCCGGTACTCGGAGCGGCTCGCGGCGATAGCTCGACATGGCGAATACCCAGCCGCGGCGCGCATGGTCGAGGCACATTTCGGCGTCGAGTACCGACGTCCCTTTGGCGCCGCCGTGGTTGTAGATCATGAGTCGGTGCCGAGCCGTGTCGGCCGGCGAACAGATCATCGCGTACACCGAGGCCGGGCCCGGGGTGTCGTAGGCGACGATCCTCAGGTTCACGGTAGGCTGCCCGAGAACGGCGACGGTCTTCTGCGATCGAGTGCGGAACGCCGTGGTGAGTGGAGCGCTGTCGACGCCGCTCACGTCGAAGCGCGCGAGGGTGTTACCGTCGGAGCAATTCTGGCCCGCGACGTCCTGGGGTGTGCCGTGGGCGAGGGCGACCGCTGCGCAGGTCTGCGCGCTCGCGCTGAAGGTCAGCATGGTGTTGCCTTCCTGCACGGCGGACAGCTCCATTCGCCCCAGCGCAACCGTGACTCCCGGTCCGAGCAAGCTCGGGCGCCAGTGGGCCTGCGGCTGCGACGGCAGCACACGGCTCCACGGGTAGAGCTGGCTGCCGATGTACGTCTCCGTGGAGCTCGACGTCGCGCCTCCGAGGAAGGTGCGCCCGTCGGTGTTCCAGTCGCGGGCGAGGATCTCCACCGGCTTCGCCGCGCCGACGGTCCACCCGCTCACCGTGACGGATGCGCCGTTCTCCTGCGAGCTGCCGTTGGCGGGGGTGTACATGCACCCAGCGAGAGAGACGGACATCAAGCTGCCCAAGACGAGTCCGGGTTTCATGCGCGAGCCCTCCGGATTTTGGTTTCTCCGAGATCTCGTCTCGAGTCAACGGGCTGCGACGTCGCTCTGGCTTGCCTTGCGTCCCCAACTGCTCGGCGTATGCTGCCCATCCATGCGAAGCGCGGGCGCGTTGCTTCTCTTGATCGCCTCGACTGCGTGCTCGAGCGAATCGTCGAACAACGGAAGCGGTGGGGGTGCGGGCGTCTGCTCGCCGGGCGCTACCCAAGGTTGTATCGGACCGGGGTCGTGCCAAGGCGGTCAGGCCTGCCTCGCAGACGGCACGGGTTGGGCCGCGTGCGAGTGCAGCGGCTCCGGCGGCAGCGGAGGCGGCGTCGGCGGCTCGAGCGGCAGCGGCGGCTCGAGCGGCAGCGGTGGCTCGGGCGGCGGCGGCGGCTCGAGCGGCGTCGGCGGCTCGAGCGGCGGCGGCGGCTCGAGTGGAGCGGACGGCGGCGGCAGTGGCGGCAGCGACGGAGGTGGTCTGGCCGTGGCCTACCTTCACTACGCCCAGGGCGACTACGCCCACGTCGATCGCATCGACCCGGAAACGGGCGCGGTGTTGCAGCCCGGCCCGCAGCTCCAATGCCCCATCGCGGGCGGGCAAGCTCGCTCCATCGCCGTGGACGCGAGCGGTGCGGCGCGGGTCTCGTGGACCGGAAACCAGACCAAGACGGGTCGCGTGGACGTGCTCGACAACAAGCTCGCCATCAGTGGAACGTTCGCGCCGCTCACTCACCCGGTCGCGCCGTGGGCCTTCACCTACGCGCGCAGTGCCAGTGCGGGCGTTGCGCTCTGGGGGAACTACGGTGGCCCGTTCTACCGTCAAGATCTCAAGCCCGACGATTCAGCGGTGAGCTCGTCGGAGGGCCCCGCGCTGCCGAATCCCGACGGCTCGAACGCCGCCATCCCGGTGGCCGCGGCTTGGACGTCCGGCGGCCTCGCCATCCTCTGGTCGAGCGGCTTGCCCGATCCGGCTTGGGTGGTGACGGCCTCCGCCGGAACGATAACGTGGCCCAAGCTCTCGGGCGGGCTCTTCTATCGCTCTCTGACCGCGGAATCCGGTCGGATCCGCGTCGTGATCACCAACGACGTGGACAAAGCTCTCGTGTGCACGTTCGCGTCCATCAGCGCGGTGTCGGGGTTGCCCACTGCGTTGGGCTGGGGCATCGATCAGTGTGCCAGCGTGTACAAGAACGGCTGGAAGCTCCGCGGCTACGCCAGCAACCTCTGAGCCTTCAGCGGCAGCTGCCCTTCTCGGCGTCGCAGGCCGCCTCGGAGTCGCAGCGCGCGACGACCGTCCAGCCGTTGGCGTGACACTGCTCGAGCACCGCGCCGTTGCACTGATGCTCTCCCAAGATGCACGGATCGACCAGGCACTGCCGGAGCTTCGCGTTGCAGTGCGCTGCGCTCTGGCACACGTTCACTTGCACGAAGCCGTCTTGAGGGTCGCAGGCCTCGAGCTTCTCGCCCACGCAGCGGTGCACGCCGGGCACGCAGCCGAGGCCGGGCCGCGGTGGACGTTGGCTCGCGTCCGCGCTCCCGAGCACCAGGGGTCGTGCGACGCCCTCGCCGGGAGGTCGGTCCTTCACCTCGCACGCCAGGGCGGCGAAACAGAGCACGAGACCTTCAGCGCTGGAGCGCATCGAGAATGTCCCGCGCGCGTTCGGCCACCACGGCGCGGGCTACGGCGAAGCGCTGGTGATGCCGAATGGGCGGAAAGAGCGGGCAGTGGTCGAGCCAGACCAGGTCGAAGAGACCGTGGTCGACGGCCGCTTCCAGATGGTCGAGGCTCTCTTCGGGCTGCCCGTAGAACAAGAGCAACTCGGTCGCGAGCTGGTTCATCAGGGCGTGGAAGCGGTGGCTGCGGCCCGGGACCTCGACGAACCGCCGGAACGCGTCGAGCTCTTCGAGGTCGATCTGATCCGAGATCAGCGATCGGAGGAGTTTGGCGACCCCGAACGGCGTCTCGGACGTGCCCTCCTCGGGCGGTGGGATGCGGGTGAGCGTCGCACGCACGGCGTCGTTCCAGGTCGCGAGGCGCACGCGCAGCACGGCTTCGCTCTGAGCCAGCTCCGGTTCGTCGAGAGACGCGTCGAGCAGCGCGATGGAGCGATCGTAGCGACCGAGGAACGCGTTCATCCGGATCGCATCGAGCCGCGAGTTGGCGAGGCGTGGGTCGAGGGAGAGCACCGCTTCGAACTCCGCGAGTGCGTCTTCGGGCCGACCCACTTCGCCCACGAGCCGCGCGTGCATTTCGTGGGCGTCCAAGTTGTCGGGCGCGGCCGCGAGGGCTTTGCGTACGAACTCGGCCGCGCCGCGCGGGTCTGCGTCCATGAGCCGTACGGTGGCGGCGGCGAGTAGCGCATCGGCGTCGTTGGGCGACGCCGCGAGGGCGCGATCGCTCAGGCTGCGAGCTTCGGCCGCTGCCTTCTGCGGTTCGCCCGAGCCGAAGAACCACAGCCGCGCGCACGTGCGCGCGTATCCGGCGAGGATGCTGGCGTCGTCTGGCGCGCGAGCGTGGGCCTGTTGGAAGAGCTCCTGAGCGTGGAGCAGATAGCGAGGCCAAATCTTGCGGAGCTCGGCCCGCGCGCGAAGATAGAGATCGATGGCGACGGGATCCGACACCCGCGCGCGCTCGCGCCCCACGGCGTGCAAGGTGAGAGCCTGCGCCACCGCTTTCGCCGTCTCGTCGCTCACGACGAGGAGATCATTGGCGGGTCGATCGAAGCGCTGCGCCCAGAGCTGGAAGCCGTCGTCGACGCTGATCGCACGCGCGCTCAGGCGCACCATGCTCGGTGCCTTGCGCACGGAGCCTTCCACCACTACCTCGACACCGAGCTCGCGTCCGACTTCACGGGGGTCGACAGCCCGATCGGTGAAGCGACTGACGGCGCCGCGGGGTCGGACACGCAGCCCCGCCGTCATGCTGAGAGTGTCGATCAAGTCGTCGGTCAGCCCGTCGGCGACGTAGTCGTCTTCGCGCGGACCGAGGTTCTTGAACGGCAAGACCGCCACCGTCTTCTCTCGGGACGACGGCAAGAGCGCGGCGCTCGGCAGCGCGAGGCTCGCACCCTCGGGCAGCGTGGGGCTCGCCGCTGCGAGCGCGGCGCCGACCTCGTCGGCGCTCTTGAAGCGCTCGTTCGGGTCCTTTGCCATGCAGCGCAGCACGACGGCGGCGATTCCGGGCGGGATGTCCGGGCGCACGCTGCGGACGTCCGGAGGCGGCGCATACAGGCGGGCGGCGGCGACCGCCATCGCCGAGCCCCCCTGCCAGGGTACGTCGCCTGCCAGCAGCTCGAACAACATCACGCCGAGCGCATAGATGTCGGCGCGCGAGTCGATCTCTGGGCGCGCTTCGACCTGCTCGGGCGCCATGTACGCCGGCGTGCCGACGACCAAACCCATGGTCTTGCCGTCTTGGGCGCTGACGGGATCTCGCGCGATGCCGAAGTCGGTGATCAAGACGCGCCCGTCGCGGGCGAGCATGACGTTGTCGGGTTTCAGGTCCCGGTGCACCACTCCCGCGCGATGCGCGGCGGCGAGCCCGGCGCAAACTGCGGCCGCGAGGTCCAACACCTTGGCGACGGGCAGACGTCCGACGCGAGCGACGAGATCCCCGAGGGCCTCACCCTCGATGAACTCCATGGTGAGAAAGCGGGCCCCGCCGTGCTCACCGATGTCGAACATGCGCGCCACGTTCTCGTGGGTGACGCGGCGGGCGAGTTTCACTTCGCGCTTGAAGCGATCGATGAGGACCTGGCTCGACCCGAGCTCCTCCGAGAGCATCTTGAGCGCCACGACTTCGTCGAGCTCGGTGTCGCGGGCCTTGTACACGGCTCCCATGCCGCCGCGGCCCACGAGGCCGAGAATCTGGTAGCGGCCCGCGATCAGGGGGGCGCCGATGATGGTCTCGGGCGCCGTCGCGTCACCGGAGGAATCGGTGAGTGCGATGGTCTTCGCCAAGTCGTCGCTTTCCAACCTGCTGGTCACGGGCACCGCCGCCACACACATACGTACGGCTGGACGACTATAGCGACCAGGGGTGATTTGGACCAGGCGACGTGCAGGTGGGACCAAGGCCGAGTATTCTCGCTGGATGCGCCGCGTTTCCGCCCTCTGTCTCCTCGTCGGTACCGTAGTCGTCGCGGGTCTCTTGGGGCTCTCGTGCTCGAGCGACGATGGCGGCGTCGCCGGCGGCACCGGCGCTGTGACGGGGAGCGGCGCAGCGTCGGGCAACGGAGGCGGCGGCGCGGGTGGCAGCGGGGGCATCGGCCTCGGTGGAACCGGCGGCGCGGTGGGGCCGTTCCCCGACTTCCCTGCCGCCCCGGAGGTCGAGAGCTCGCTCCCGGCGGACCTGCCGAGTCAGTTCGGCGTTCCCGGACAGACCAGCGGCGGGCCGTGTTTGTTCGAGCCACCCACCGACGCGCTGGTGCCCAAGAACTGGACCCCCTTGCGCTTCGAGTGGTCGGCTCCCGCGGACCAAAACGTCTTCGAGCTGCGCCTGAAGGTCGACAACCAGACGAACGACCTCGTCGTCTACACCACGCAGAAGGGCTACACGATTTCCGCGAGCGTCTGGAAAGCGCTCACGCAACACAGCGCCGGACACGACGTCTCCGTAACTTTGCGTGGCGCGAAGCTCGAAAACGGGAAGCTCACTCAAGGCCCGTTCACGGGAGTCGAGGGGCCCGTGCACATCGCCCCGGTCGCCGCGCCCGGCTCCGTCGTGTATTGGACCAGCGGGCCGCCGAACTCGGGCAAGACCGCGCTCAAGGGCTTCGCCATCGGCGATACCGCCGTGACCACCGTGCTTTCACCCAGCATCGTCGGCGGCGACACGACCTGCGTCGCCTGTCACGTATCCGCTCCCGACGGCAAGCACACCTTCTACACGCGCGATGGCGCAGGCAGTACGCGCAGCGTGGACGTCCGCAGCGTCGATGGCACTGGCGCCGCGCCTGCTGCCGGTGTCGTGTCGGCAGTCGCGCTCTCGCTCCTCGGCCGGAACAAGCAGTCCGCTCCGGTCACGTCGAGCGCGCACTATTCCGCGACGGATGCAGTGGCCGTCAGCGTGTTCCTCGATGCGGTGGCGACCCAAGGGAAATACGAGCTCGTGTGGACGGATCTCCACACCGCCGACGCTGCGAGCGGCTGGGGGATCCTCGCACGCACCGGCGACTCGCGCTCCGTGGCCTCGCCCACGTGGTGGCACGATGGCTCGACCATCGCCTACGTCTCGGCCCCGGTCACGGGGGAGGGCGTCATCGCCCGCATCACCGACGCCGACCCGACGATGGACATCTACACCGTGCCTTACGCGGACCGGAAGGGCGGCGCGGCCACACCTCTCCCGGGCGCGAGCGACGCCGCCTATTGGGAGTACTACCCCGTGATTTCCCCCGGTGACGCGCTGCTCGCCTTCAACCGCGCGGCGCCCCGCAAGGAAGGCGATGGCAGTTGGGCAGACAGCTACAACGAGCCGACCGGAGAGGTGTTCGTCGTACCCGCCAAGGGCGGAACCGCCACGCGTCTCAGTGCCAACGATCCTCCGGCTTGTAGCGGCAAGACCAGCCCGGGTCTCATGAACTCGTGGCCGCGCTGGGCCCCGACGGCGGAGGAAAGCGGCGGCAAGAAGTATTTCTGGATCGTGTTTTCTTCCACCCGGCGCGATGCGAGCAATCCTCAGCTCTTCGTTTCGGGCCTGGTCGCGACCGGCAGCGGTTCGTCGATGACCATCGAGAAGACCTACCCGGCAATCTACGTGACGGCGCAGGTTGCCGAAGAGAACAACCATACGCCCGCGTGGGACGTGTTCCAGGTGAAGCCACCCCAGTAGCCCCACTTCGGACCGCCGAACGCGCGCTCGGCGCGACGGCGGCACGAAGACACGCCAGGTGCGCCCAGGCCGCCGAGACCGGAGATCTCGGGATTCGCGCGAACGATCAGTTGGGATTCGGCTTCGGCGTCTTCGGCGTCGACTTGGGTAGTTCGGGCGCCTTCACGTAGTCGCTCGGTACTTCGCCGGTCAGCGAGGCCAAGAACTTCACGATGGCATCGACGTCTTCTGCGGAGAGCGTCTTGCCGAGTTGGTGTTCTCCCATCTTGCTCACGGCCTCGGGCAGGGTCTTGGCGGATGCGTCGTGGAAGTACGGCCCGGTCTTTTCGATGTTCCGGAGGCTCGGGACCTTGAACATCATCTTGTCGGCGTCCTGCTTGGTCACGTCGAAGCGGCCCTGGTCCTTTTGATTGTCCCAAGCCTTCACCGCGCCGACCTTCTGGTACAGCGAGCCCCCGAGCAGCGGACCCGTGTGGCAGGCGGTGCAGCCGCTTTCGAGGAATCGCCCGAGGCCCTTCTTCTCCGAGGCGTCGAGGGCGGAGTCGTCTCCGGCCAGATACTTGTCGAAGCGAGCAGGCGTCACGAGCTTGCGCTCGAACGCGCCGATCGCCTTGCCGAAGTTGTCGTAGCTCATGGGCTTCGGATCGTCCGGGAACGCTTTCTTGAACGCGTCGACGTATTCCGGCATGGACGAGAGCACCGCCATCACCGCCTTGTCGTCGGGCATTGCCATCTCGACCGGGTTCAACACCGGTCCCTGGGCTTGCTTCTCGACGTCAGGCGCGCGCCCGTCCCAGAACTGCACGAAGTGCGCTGCGGCGTTGTACACCGTCGGTGCGTTGCGCCCGCCGCGCTGCCGCTTGTGCCCGAGGGAGAAGCTCTCCCCGTCGACCCCGTAGCGGGCGAGGTCGTGGCAGCTGTTGCACGAGAGGTCTTGGTTCTTGGAGATGCGCTTCTCGAAGTAGAGCATCCGGCCTAGCTTCACCTTCTCGTCGGTGACCGGGTTCTTGTCCGACGCCATGACGTCGGGCACCTTCCCGAACACGCCGAGGCGCGCGCGGTCCACCGTGGGCGCAGCGCTGGCCGTGTTGGCGGACGGCTGCGGCCGCGCCGACGTTGGTGCGGACGTGGGCTGAGCCTCGCTCTTGGGCTTTTCCCCCTCGCATGCATTGAACAGAGCCAGCGCGACGATGAGTAGCGGAGCACGAGCCATGACGATGAGACCTCCTCTGGTCGAGGGCGGCGCCGTGCATCGGTCATGCCACGGGTCATTTGCCGCGATCGGCCGACGGCTTCGCGCAAGGAGTTCGGTCGCCGGGGCCGAGTGGCGAACCCGCTGCGCAGCCGGTGGGGCGAAGAACCGGAGTACTGTTCCCGGTCGGCACGCGACGACGCGTCGAAGAGCGATGCCGAAGTCGGCACCGCTCTTCGCTTCGCGACGCTCGCGTTCACGGGTTCGGCGCGCCGGGACCCACCTTCAGGTTGCAGCTCGTCTCGGCCCAGCCGCCGATGAACTTCCCGCCCGTGGCCTTGCCCGGCAGTGTCTCGAAGTAGTGGCCACCGAGCACGCCCACCTCGCCGGCCGCGTGGAGCCACTTGCCCGAGTAGCTTCCATCGGCGTACTTCCCAGCGAAGATGCCCCGGAAGTGGCCCGCGGTGTCGATGTACTTTCCGAAGAAGACCTGCTCGCCGTTCTTGCGCTCGCCGTAGATCCCGCGCACGTGTCCCATGGGCTCACCGACGGCGCTCACGACTGCGCCGATCATGCGCCCGCGACCCGCCGCGACCCGCTGCCACTTGCCGCCGAGCATGCCGAACTGGCAGACGTCGACGGGGCGCGCCATGGCGACACCCACGAAGCGATTCCCGGCGCCGTCCACGTCCACGCTCACCGGACCGTTCAAGAGCTCAGCGATGGGCGCGGAGTACACCACGCCCGTCTCGGTCTCGTAGGTCAAGGTGAGCGGCTCAGCCGCGAGCGGCGTCGGGTCGATGACCGTCAGCCGGAGACCATCGTTGTGCGGGAGAGTCACGCTCGTGAACGAGAGCTCCTGCGGATCGGTGCGCGGCAGGAGCTGGTCGCCCTTGTCTTCGAAGCGGATCGTGCGCCGCACCAGCAGTGCGCCGCGGCTCACCGAGATCTTCCCGCTCCAGTCGTGCGCCGCCGCGTTGGTGAGGTCGCCGGGGATTTGTCCCCAGAGCAGCGCGAGGTCGATCTTCGTGGCGTCGGGTTTTGCCTCGAGCTCCAGCACCGCCGGCGCGGAGGCGAGCTGGTCGCTCACGGGGCTTTCCGGATCCACGGCAGCTGCGAAGACGAGCTCGTCTCCGAACATCGGGGCCTCGTCGCCCATGCTGAGCCCGCCGTCTTCTTGCTCGAGGGCCGCCGCAATCTCCTGGGCCTCCGGATTCTCGTCGGAAGTCTCCCGCGCGCTGCCGCAGCCGAGGGCGAGCAGCGCGGTAGAGGCGCCGATGAAAAGGGTCGAGATCGAGGTCATCCGTCGAGTGATCATGGGGGCTAAGTCCTTCGCTTCCTGCCCGCTCCATGCGGGCTCACCCAGCTGGAGTGCACACGCCTTGCCAGGAGCCAGACGCTGAAATCACAGGGGATTTTTCCGACTGTGTAGGGGCGCCGGCAACACCTCGCGCCCGAGGGCGTGGGCTCCGCCACTACAGCGCCTATACACTCGGGGGCCGATGGCGGGCCGCACCCTGGCAATCGGCGACATCCACGGCGAGCTCTTCCATTTGCGCACGCTGATGTCGCGCCTGCCCAAGCTCGACGCGGAGGACACCATCGTCTTCCTGGGCGACTACATCGACCGCGGACCGCATTCGAAGCAGGTCGTCGAATACGTGCGCTATCTACCCAAAATGACACGCGCCAAGGTCGTTGCGCTTCGGGGCAATCACGAGGACGCATGGCTCCGAGTTCGCCGCCAACCCTGGCCCGAGTTCGTCCGCCCGCGCACCCACGGCTGCCTAGCTGCCTATCGGTCATTCGTGAACGCACCCATCGCCACCATCCACGACGAGCCCATCGACGCCGAGCGCGACGCCTTCGAGAGCGGGCGCTTCATGCCGATGCGCATCGTTCGATGGCTCGAGTCGCTGCCGTACTGGTACGAGGATCGACACGCGATCTACGTCCACGCCGGTCTGCCACGTGGCCCCGACGGCCGCTGGCTCCATCCGAGCGAGCTGCCCGAGCCGCCGATTCACCTGCTCTGGCTCCGGGACCAGGACTTCTTCCGGAACTACCGCGGCAAGCGCGTGGTGTTCGGTCACACCACCACGGACCTGCTCCCGCCCGAGCTCTCGAGCCACACGCCGTCGGACCCCACCGACCTCTGGTCGTACGAAAACGTGATCGGCATCGACACCGGTTGTGGCCGGGGCGGCTTTCTCACCGCCGTGGAGCTCCCGAGCCTCACGGTTTACGAATCACGTTGAGCGGGCGACCACCACGAGCTGCGCGCGCACGAAGAGCGCGATGGCCGCTGTGAAGAGCACGATGCCGAGCCCCGCCGGAAGCTCGCCGCCACCGGCACCGAGGCTGAGCGCGACACCGAGGCAGCCGAGCGCTCCCAACGCCGCCGCGCCGCCCGCCACGAACCAGATGCGCGCGGTTGGACGCAGTTTGGTTCTCGCGGCGGCGCTTGCTCGAGTCGCGGTCGCACGCTCCAACTCCTCACGGGTCTCCTCCAGTTCGCGTTCGAGGGCTGCAACCTGCGCACGCGTCGCCTCGCGGTCGTCCCGATAGGCCATGGAGCTTTCCTACTCCTCCGCGAGGTCGGAGGGAGTCCGCACGAACCACCACCGACCGGGCCGTGCCTGCGCGCGCTCGTTGATCTAAGCTCCGGTGCGCATGTGGACGACACGACGCCTGCCTTGGGTCAGCCTCGCGCTAGCGTTGGGCTGTGGCGGAGCTGGCTCGGGCGGCGCCGGTGGCAACCCTGATGCCAGCAGCGGCGCGAGCGGAGGCGTCGGCGCGAGCGGGGGCTCGGGCGCGAGCGGGGGCTCGGGCGCGAGCGGAGGCTCGGGCGCGAGCGGAGGCGTGGGCGCGAGCGGAGGCGTGGGCGCGAGCGGAGGCGTG
>Ga0268298_10002406_pt1 | contig 20495 bp, 11 predicted proteins | sample WWTPWeurt_MetaG_FD_194462 | JGI IMG/M metagenome (GOLD analysis project Ga0268298, IMG submission 194462) | Activated sludge microbial communities from WWTP in Nijmegen, Gelderland, Netherland - WWTP Weurt | ecosystem: Engineered > WWTP > Aerobic digester > Activated sludge | place... | reverse complement strand
GTGAGTTTGACAAAACCAACAAAGCCTATTTTGATGAACTGCAAGGTGAGTTGGGCGATGAAATGCAGCACTACTCCAACCTCTTTAAATCAAAAGAAGAGATTGAGGAAGAAATCAAAGACATCAAAGAAAAGCTGTGGCATTACGATACCAACAATGCAGAAATATTCTCACAGCAAATAAGCCAGATTGAAGACCGTAAAACGGTATTGGATATTAAGAAGGCTTTGGAGAGTGCAAAGAACCTGTACAACCTTATCCGCTTGTACGGGCATTTTGATATGCTGGAGAAAGTTGATTTCAAAAAACTCAATCAGCTATACAACGAAACAGCAAGGCATCTTGAATTGCTGAACCTGAAAGAATCAGTACAAAACAATGTGGACACAACCAACCTGCTTAATGTAGCATTGGAGAATGTGTTGTTCATGTTCCGCAAGGTATCAGAAGAAGAAATGGTTATTGCCGACCAGCTAAAAGATATGCTTCGCAAAACCCGTGAAGCATTGGGCGGCAACTTCGACCAGAACGACCCGGAATTTATTTCGCTGTACGATGAATTGAAAAGATTGTTTGACAAAAAGAACCTCGATGAAATTACACAGGAGGACATGAGAAACAACATCGGTTCCCTGCAACAGATTTATGATAAGGTTACAGAACTCAACCGGAAGAACAATTTGCTAAAAGCAAAATATGAGAACGATGCCAAGTATGCAAGGATGCACAAACGCATTGTAGAGAAGGGCAATATTTCAAAACGGGAAAGTGAAATCTGCGAAACACTGATGGACATTAAACAGCAAGTGGACGACAGGGTTTTGATAAATACACAGATGTTAAACAACGAAAGCTATTTTGATAAGTTGATGATACAAATGGTGATTGGCAGTTTTGGCAAAAGCAAAATTGAGTTAGATCCCGATTCAGCAAAGTATATTAATAGCTGTTTGGTAAAAGAATATATAAACGAATATCAAGGAAAATACGCATGGTAACACAAGACTTTACAGCACAAACAAAAGAGCTGATTGATAACCTGAAAGGTGTTTGTACCTCGTATGGTTTAGGAAATGATGGCAATGAATTTAAGATCATTACCCAGGTATTTCTGTATAAATTCATGAACGATAAATTCGGTTATGAAGTAAAACAGTTAGAACCTAAACTGGCAACAGCAGAAAGTTGGGAAAAGGAAATTGCTCAATACAGCGACAAGCAATATGAAATGTTGCTGTTGCGGATGAACCCCGATAGTGCCAAACTAAAAAGAGAACATTACCTATCCAACTTATACAACAGGCAGGATAAAGAAGAATTTGCAAAGTTCTTTGACGATACCCTCCGGGATATTGCCATTTTCAACAATGAAATATTTTCCGTTAAAACCGGCACAGGTGCAAAGATTACTTTGTTTGATGAACTGAGTAATTACATTACCGACAGCAGCCAGCGGGATAATTTCTGTAAAGCCATCATCAACCAGTTGGTGAATTTCAGTTTCGAGAAAATCTTCAATCAGAAATTCGATTTCTTCTCTACCATTTTTGAATACCTCATCAAAGATTACAACAAAGACGGTGGCGGTAAATATGCAGAGTATTACACACCACATGCCGTTTCAAAAATCATGGCTTCTATTCTGGTAGATAAGCCGGTGAGCAATGTAACCTGTTACGATCCATCCGCAGGTTCAGGCACATTGTTGATGAACCTTGCCCATGCCATTGGCGAAGACAGGTGTACCATTTACTCTCAGGATATTTCGCAGAAGTCATCCAGTATGTTGCGGTTGAATTTGATTTTGAACAACCTGGTACACTCCATTCAAAATATCATTCAGGGAAACACAATAAAAACCCCATACCATAAAACGGGAGAAAAGTTGATGACCTTCGATTACATCGTTTCAAATCCTCCGTTTAAATTAGACTTTAGCGATTTCCGTAACGACATCGATTCAAAGCAGAATAAGGAACGTTTTTTTGCAGGTATCCCAAAGATTAAGGCTAAGGATAAAGACAAAATGGAAATCTATTTGCTCTTTATACAGCATATCATGTTTTCACTTTCTGCAAAAGGCAAAGCGGCTATTGTTGTTCCTACTGGCTTTATCACAGCACAAAGTGGCATTGAAAAAAAGATAAGAGAACGATTAGTTGAACAGAAAATGCTTCGTGGCGTGGTTTCCATGCCAAGCAACATCTTTGCTACAACAACAACAAGCGTTTCTGTTTTATTCTTAGACAAAGCAAATATAAAAGGCAACATTGTTTTAATGGATGCTTCAAAATTAGGTACAACTGTAAAGGAAAATAAAAATCAGAAAACCTTGCTTTCGCCTGATGAAGAACAATTGATAATTGACACCTTTAATAAACATGAAGCTAAAGAGGATTTTACTGTTGTAGTCTCTTACGAGCAGCTTAAAGAACGGAATTATAGTTTTAGTGCCGGTCAATATTTTGATGTAAAGATTGAGTACAATGATATTTCAGCAGATGAGTATAAATCCAAAATGGATGGATTCAAACAAAATCTGGATTCTCTTTTTGGCGACTCTAAAATTTTCGAAGCAGAAATAAAAAAGCAGTTGGGAGGTCTGAAATATGAATAGCCAAATTACATTAAGTCAGGCTGCTTTCTATTCGGAAGATAGAATTAACGGCTCAAAAGTTTCACGGGATTGTTTTGTTACTACGGATAGCATGTTACAAAACAAAAATGGAATTACAATTACCCCTGTTCTTCCTAAAGGTGGATTAATTGCATTTTCTGAAGGCGATATACTTGTTGGAAACATTAGACCCTATTTAAAAAAAATCTGGTACGCAGACCGGAAGGGCGGCTGCTCTCCTGATGTTTTAGTTTTAAAAGCGAAGCCTAGTATAGACTCAAAATTTCTTTACTACTCTTTATTCCGGGATGACTTTTTTAGCCACATGATGAAAGGTTCCAAAGGAACCAAAATGCCTCGTGGTGATAAAAATCAGATAATGAGATTTCACGTTCCTGAAATTGATTACAATGACCAACAGAAAATTTCAGCGGTTCTATTCTCTTTAGATGCTAAAGCTAATCTTAATAAGAAAATAATTGCCGAATTAGAAACTATGGCAAAAGTGATTTATGATTATTGGTTTCTACAGTTTGATTTTCCTGATAAGAATGGAAACCCTTACAAAACAAGTGGAGGAAAGATGGTGTGGGATGAAAAATTGAAAAGAGTAATCCCGGAAAATTGGTCAGCAATTAAATTAGCCGATTTAATTGATAGTGAAAAAAGTGGTGATTGGGGCAAAGAAGAGCCTTCTGGAAATTTTACAAAAAAAGTAATTTGTTTCCGAGGTGCAGATATTAACGGATTAAATGGCACAGACGAATTAAATCCACCAATAAGATATATCTCAGAGAAGAACACTTTTAAAATTCTAAAATCGCATGACCTTATTGTTGAGATTTCAGGCGGTAGCCCAACACAATCTACAGGAAGATCAGCCTTTATAACTGATTCAACTATCAAGAGATTTAAGCATCCCTTAATCTGTTCAAATTTTTGTAAACCTGTAGCAATGAGAGACAAAAAGTTGCTGTATAATTTTGTTTACAATTGGGCTAACTTATTTGACAACGGAGTATTTTTTGGTTACGAAGGAAAAACCAGCGGGATTAAAAATTTACTCTTTGATACAGTAATAAACTCCTGTTATATGGCTCTCCCTGATACTAAAACAGTTGAAAAATTTTATCCAATAATGGATAGTATTCAGGAAATGAAGCAAACAGCATTGTCCGAAAATCAGAAGTTATCTGAAATGAGGGATTGGCTTCTGCCATTGCTAATGAACAGGCAAGTCCAAATAAGTGACAAATCGGTTAAAGAAAGACCTTAAAGTATTGAATATCAATTAATAATAAACGAATGGAGTTTTTAGTAACAACAATAAATAATCAGGCGGCAAGTAAAAGTAGCAAATAATTTAACTTACACTTGCTGTTAATCAAAATATAATTACCTTTGCAGTGGAAATAACTTTTACAGATAAGAAATTCGAGAAACTGGCTAACGATGACCGAAAGCTGGTAAAGGAGTTTGGTAAGCTCCGGGCAGATAAAATCAAAACAAGGTTGGCACAACTAAGATTTGCCACCACCCTTGAAGATGTAAGAAACTTGCCCGGCAACTACCACGAACTTACCAACAACCGGAAAGGGCAATGGGCTTGCGACTTAGACCAACCTTACAGGTTGGTTTTCACACCTCACGAAAACCCCATCCCCACCAACGAACATGGTCAGTATGTTTGGATGGAAATCACAGGAGTAGAAGTTATAGAAGTAGTAAACTATCATAAAGAAAAATAATCATGGCAAAGCAAAATCAATATTTCCCACAATCAGTTCCACATCCGGGCGAAACTTTGGCTGAGAAACTGGAAGAAATGGAGATGCCTAAAAATGAGTTTGCACTCCGAACAGGAAAGCCTGAAAAAACCATTATAGCCATTGTTAACGGCAAAAGCTCCATTACTCCCGATATGGCGGTGCAGTTTGAGAATGTAACCAAGATCCCTGCAAACTTTTGGATGAACCACCAAAGAGGCTACGATGAATACATTGCAAGAGAGAAAAGGCAAACCGTTATTCAGGAAGCATTGGCATGGGCAAAGCAATTTCCTTTAGCAGATATGATAAAGAAAGGATGGTTGCCACAAGTGGCTACCATTGAGGAAAAAACAATGGAAATGCTGGCTTTCTTTGGCTTCTCCAACCACACGGCTTGGGAAGATTATTATTTCAAACAGCAACTCAAAGTTGCCTTCCGTATTTCACTGGCTCAAACCAAAGAACCCTATGCAATTTCTGCATGGCTTCGCAAAGGCGAATTACAGGCGGCAGAGTTAGAAGCAAACGATTATTCAGAAAAGAAGTTTAAAGAAGCATTGCCGGAACTGAAAGCAATAATGGCAAATCATCCTGAAGGTTTCTTTAACCAGTTGCAAAGTATTTGTTTGGAAGCAGGTGTTAAAGTGGTCCATACCCCCTGCATCAATAAAGCCCCGATAAGTGGCTCCACCCGTTGGTTGAACGATACACCATTCATACAGTTAACAGGCCGGTACAATCGCAATGATAGTTTCTGGTTCACTTTCTTTCACGAAGCAGGGCATATTCTCTTACATGGTAAAAAGGATATTTTCCTGGAGAATCTGGACTATACCGACAAGGACATGGAGAAAGAACAGGAAGCGGATGAATTTGCCTGCAAGTGGACATTGACAGAAGATGAAGAAGCGGAAATATTAGCAGCAGCCCCACTCAGTGAAGAAGACATCCGGGATTTTGCAAAACAGTTCACAACGCATCCGGCCATTATTATCGGTAGGCTGCAACACAAAAAATTAATTCCTTACTCATTGGGCAGAGAATATTTTGAGCAGGTAATTTTTGAATAACAAGCAATGGCAATAAAACATGGTTCAGTCGCTTCAATTAAATATCATACCATTCACAGCCCCTGTTCAGGAGGCTGACTTTGCCTTTTACACGGCAAAGCAGGATGGCTATTGCCCCATACACAAAGACGATTTAAACGGAGCAATTGAAGGATTGGTTGATGAAAGCGAACTGCATTATGGAAACTGGCTCTACACAGACTTTGCACCTGCAAAAGAAAACGCCATTATCATTTCGGTAAACCTCACAGAATGTAAATACTTTGCCCAGCACTATTACAGGCATTTAATCCGAACTCACTTCAAAGGAGTTGCGGACATCATGCGAAAGAACTTCACCAATGAAATTGAAGTTTGGTTTCACAATACAAAATCGAGCAGCACAAAATTCAAAGTGTACAATCAGTTTACACTGAAAGTACAGCACAACAGAGTTACCGAAGGTCCAGAATTGGTTGTTTCATTTGATGGCACTACGAAAGTGTTGAATAAAAGCATTGCCGAAATTCACAACTTTAAAACAGAGTTATACAACTGGGTAAACTGCAACGGTGAATTGAACCGATGGAAATACCTCACCGATGAACAGAAATTGAACCATGAGAAAAACTATCCGGTAGTGAGCAACACAATAAAGCCTCACTTCGATATTGCATTTGATGTGCCGGATTTCAAAAACCGTTATCCAAAATATTTCACTCTGCTCAATGACTTTTATAATAACTATCTAAATACAGATGATTTCACATCAATCCTGCCGCTTTCAGCGGAAGGTTTTTTTAAACCTAACGGTTTGTCTGTGCAACGCATCAACGGCACATCCAATGAATTGCAGTTTGGCAATGGTGTAGGTGTTGAACCCAAGAGAGATTTAAAACGATTGAAGCCATACAAACCGGTTCCAAAGCCAAACAATGTAAAGTTCTTTTTCATTTACCATAAGCCCGACAGAGAACATGCAGTAAAGAATATTTGGCAATATTTTAAAGATGGTTACAACGGCCAGTATCCTTTTCCTAAAATGGAAGAGTTCATCAGTCAGCCATTTGAATTGGAAGAGAACGGCAGCATTTCATTTGATAATATTGATGAAGCCGTTTCAGTAGTTCAAAAAGCCATCAAGAATAAAGACAGGTTGCCCGATACAAAATATTTTGCGGTGTACATCAGCCCTGTTCCTAAGTGGGAGAAGGACCCCAAGCGGAACAGCATTTACCACCGCATGAAAGAAATATTGTTGTATGAAGGCATCACCTCACAGGTAATTTGGAAGGAGAACATTTCCAAACCAGCATTCAATCTATTCCTGCCAAACATTGAAACGGCCATCTTAGCCAAGCTGGGCGGTGTTCCCTGGAGGCTGAAAAGAGATACCACCAATGAATTGATTGTTGGCGTTGGTGCCTTTTACTCCATTACCCGTAAATCAAAATATGTAGGATCAGCTTTCTGTTTCAACAACGAAGGTATTTTCAAAGGCTTTGATTGTTTCGGTGCAAATGATACAGACAGCATCGCAGGTTCAATCAGGGAAGCAGTAGGCAAATTCATTGCCTCCAATTACAAAGCCACAAGGCTTATTATCCATTTCTACAAAGACCTTAGTAAAAAGGAACTCAAACCCATCATTGATACACTCCATGCGTTGGGCTTACCTATTCCGGTAATTGTAGTAACCATCAATAAAACAGAGAGCAAAGAACTATTGGCATTTGATACCAGCAGTCAAAAACTGATGCCATACAGTGGAACCATTGTAAAAGTGGGTGCAAAAGAATACCTGCTATTCAACAACACCCGGTACGAAGAAGCATCTGCACCAACAGACAGGGAACACCATTTTCCGGTAAAGATTTCATTCTTCAGCGACAAGGCAGAATTATTAGATGACCCTGCATTGATAAACCAACTCATTGACCAGGTATATCAGTTCAGCAGAATGTACTGGAAAAGCGTAAGCCAGCAGAACCTGCCGGTTACAATCAAATACCCCGAAATGGTAGCCGAGATATTCCCATACTTCACCCACGATAAACTACCCGACCACGGCAAGGAGAGCCTGTGGTTTTTGTAAAATAAAAATACGCTATGGCAGAATTTACAAGGAAACCAGAGACCGGAAACATCTTTGAAGGCACTACAGACGAAGCCGTAGAAGTGACGTTAAGAATTGTAGATGATTTTGAAAATCGTTTCAATAGAAACCCTGAAAACAAATTAAGGGCAGCACAGGTAGTTCAGTTATTATCGTCAGAAAACAGGGTATGTTTTTTTCAAAAGCAAAAAGCAGATGACCAAAATAACAAATCACGGCACAAGATTATTATCCCATTAGGGAACGAGAGAGCCATCGAAGCATTAGTGGGATTGTGGATAGATAAGGTTGATACATTCACTGAACTCTATTCTTACCGGGTAGGTAAATTCAAAGAAATCTCTTTTTTCAACGAACCAACCAAACATACTATCAGGCGGAATTGCAAATTTCAGTTTGTTGATCTTGATCGTAAGGCAGGTACAAACGCTGAAAATTTTAAAGAACTTTTTAAAGCAGTTGAAGCCTGTGAAATTCCGGTAGTTGACATCAACAAGGATAAAGACAAGCAAATATGGCACAACTACGTTGTGGCCATGAAAAAGTTAGTGAAGCAAAAGGAACAGGTTTGGAAGATTCAAAAAATTAGCCAACCCTATTCCGAAAAACGGGATGAAGACACTGAAAGAGCTAACTACATAGATATTTACATCAATGAAAAAGAACTGATTGACCAGCTTATAGAAGACATTGAAGGTCTTTTCAATCCTGATGAATTGGAAGATTATGGAGTAAGTGATGAAAAGGCTTTTATTGAATTTAAAAATTATCGGGAGTTAAGCCAGGAAGAATTAAATCAACTGAAAGAATTAGGAGAAGAATTATTTTATGAACTCTCTGCTACATCCCCCATTCACTACATTTCGGGTGAGGTTCAATTTAAATACACTGATACAGCCTCAAAAGACGAAATCTACACTGCAATAAAAACAAAGCTGAGTAGTGATTACCAACTCGAAACTGAAATTAACAAAGACGGATACATTGATCTCAATGATAATGACATACCGCATTTACAAAAAATACTTGCAGATAATTACAGCAACTTAATATCCCTGCACAAGGACAATCTTGTTCAGCTAAAAGTTGAGTTTAATTCCGGTAAAGATTTAGTGCTGCTAAAAGATAAAGTCAAAGGTATTCTTGATACGGAGGGATTAACAAGAAGTACAGTTTCTATTTCACAGGATAGTAAAAGCATAGTCATTGAAGTTGGTGCATATATTCATCCTCGAAAATTCAGTACAGACAATTTAGAATTTATCGAATCAATATCCCGTTTCTCTGCTAACAGGCAAATAAGGATAAAGCCAATTGAAGGCTTAGAAATAGCTGGTAATTTTTACCAAATAACAAATGCAAGTAAAGAAGACATCGACAATTCACTTGCTATCCTGCAACAGAATTTTCCCGGTGTTCAGTTTTTTCGTAAGCCCACATTGTACTTCTTCAAACTTGGTAGTAGGGTAAACCCGGAAGTGCTCCGTAATTTCAAAACTGCGACAGATTTGCAGGGCAAATCCGAATTTGGTTTTGCCAATTCAATATTAAATGTTGTTGCAGAGAATGCTGAGGATTTCAACAAACAAATCAAAAGGATAAAAGAAGCGTTTCCTGAAGCAACATTGCAAGTCAAACCTTTTAAGCCAACTTACCAAATACAATTTAGAACTGATGTTGAGTCGAAAAGACAGAGCTTCATTAATAAGGTTCAGAACGAAATTAGAAATGCCGTAACTAGTAGGGTTGAATTTGATGTTATCAAAAATCATACAAGGGTTTTGTTCTCATATCGCTTTACATCTGATGAAGAAAGAGATAAATTCAAACAGGCTGTTTCCGAAGCATGTACTCCTAATCAGGATATAGTTTCATTTTCATTCGAGAGTGAGTTAGGCAGAACAATTTATGAACTGCACAAAAATGAAACACTTGAAATTGAAAAAGAAAAAGAGGTTGCCGGAAATGTTAGGCAAGCGACTTTCATTTATCTGACACCAGAGCAAAGAGGCCAGTTAACCAAAGCGATTGAGCTTTTTGGTGATGAGGCAATTTTTAGAGAGGGTATTCAAATAGGGAAGCTGATTAAAAAAGAAAAAGACCGATTAAAATTCCGAATCACCGATGAATTTGATGAAAGAATTAATGCAAGAGAAGAAGACAGAATTGACCTGAACGAAATCAGGCAGGGATATATCAAACCAATATTTCCGGGTGAGTTAACAAACATTGGCCGGATGATAAAGGCAATGAAAAAAGTTACTGAACCCGGTGGCCGGGTAGGGTATCCTGTGAACAGGAACCTTTCAAACTTCTTGTTTGATCCGAATGAGGCAAGGCAATCAGCAACTGATATTGAAGAAGAAAAATTGAAAGTAATTGCTGATTTAAATGAGCCATTATTAAAGGAACAACAAAAGCAGCTTGAAGCGGTTGCAAAAACGCTTATTGCAAAAGACCTGGCATTAATACAAGGTCCTCCCGGCACTGGTAAAACAACTGTAATTGCTGAAATCATTTGGCAAACACTGCTAAGAGACCCACAGGCCAAATTGCTGATAACTTCTCAAACCAACCTTGCTGTTGATAATGCACTGGAACGGATTAAAGGAAAAAAATTAGTTCGCCCAATACGTATAGGCAACATTGATAAGTTTGAAGACGAAGGAAAGGTTTATTCAAATGACAGGATAAAGAAATGGCTGCAAGCAAAAACAAATTCCAATGATGAAGAACTGTATGCAGAGAATGCAGTTTGCCAATGGATAGAGAATGTACAGGCAAAATGCAGTACTGAAGAAAAATATGCCAAAGCGGTTGCAAAATGGAAAACCGGCTTACATGAGAAAGACCTGTTGATTAAGACAACTTTCGCCAATGCATACTACAAATATGTAAATGTATTTGCAGCTACTTGCAGCGAGTGTGGTAGCAGGAATTTTAGTGACACCTATCAATCTACTTTTCAGAAAAACTCTGAGAGCCAGGGAGAGCCTGAATTTGATTTAGTAATAATGGATGAGGCCAGTAAGGCCACTCCTCCTGAATTGGTTTTACCTCTTACTTTGGGCAAGAAGGTAGTTATAATAGGTGACCATAAGCAGTTACCTCCAATGATTGATGAACAGGAATTTGGAGAAGCATTAGAAGCAGTCGGTGCAAAGAATTTAATTGAGCAATGGACAAAGGAAGATTATAAAGTTTCACAATTTGAAAAGCTGTTCAAAAATGCCCCTAAAAATTTCGTGGCGAGTTTGGATACTCAGTTCAGGATGCATGAGCAAATTATGAACTGCATTTCTCAATTCTACACTGACCAGGAAGAATTAGAAAATGGCCTGATTTGCGGTATTAAAAATGAAATGAATGAACCGGACTTTAATGTGAAGGCAAGCCGCTGGCACGGATTGAAGTCTGTACCTTTTATAGACACAAATAACCATGCTATTTGGGTAAATGTAGAAACTCCTGAAGGCAAAGTAGGAACATCTTATGAGAACGAAGGCGAAATCAATGCCATTCAAACTGTTTTAAGGGCTTTGACCCATGCAGGTGGTTTCAAGGAGTACTTAAATCATTTTCATAAGGATGAGGATAAAGAGGTGGGTATTATTACTTACTATATGCCACAGATGCAAAGAATTAGAAAGGCTATGTATCCTACTTTTTCAAAAAATGAATGGAAAAACTTCGAGCAGAACAAATTTGAAAATGAGTTTCAGCTACCATTCAGAATAAATACCGTTGACCGTTTTCAGGGGATGGAGAGAAACATCATTATTATTTCCACTGTACGGAGTAACAAACAGTTCAAAGAAGAAAAAGGAAGACGCATTCCTGTTGATAATAATAAATACCCATTCGCATTGGGTTTTGCAAGGGAATTACAACGTATCAATGTGGGCTTTTCAAGGGCTAAGAGATTGTTAATCGTAGTCGGTAATGAAAAGCATTTCTCCCATAAACCTGAGTACGCAGCGGCAATACAGAAAATGCACAGGGTTGATTTAATGCAAATTCAAAATTTAATTACACCGTGAAAAAACGATTATCAAAAATAGCCCGGGACTTAAACGCTAACATATCAGATGTGGCGGAGTTTCTTCGTACAAACGGTTATGATTGTGACGAAGATCCTAATGAATCATTCTCAGATGAGATTGTTGAAGTAATTGAAAATAATTTCCCTGCCTTCATTGCTGAAAAAAAGAAAGAATATCAAAAGCAGTCTCCGAAATCCAATAAAGCAAAGAAAGAAGAAGTCCCTGTATCAGATCAGGTCCCGTTAGAATTACGAATCATTGAAGCTGGTAGCAAGGAAAAAAAGCTGATTGAAAGAATTATTGGTTTCACCGAGTTTGATTGGAATTTCACTGTTGCAAAATATAGAGGCGAATGCTCCCAGCCTGTTGAGTTCAACTTGTTTGATGAAGTACTTTGCGACTTATTGTTGACTGAGCAGATGTCTGCAAATAAAATAGGTGATGTCCTTGGTCTTGATATTCAAAAAGACCCTGCCGAAAAAGAGATTCTGCTAAAAGCAATACAGGATTTAAAGGATGATAAAATGCTTGAAGGAGATGAAAGTATCATGTGGCTTTCTGATACCGGAATAGACTACGCTAAAAATGGCGTTAAATTCTCAACCTTTACAAGAAACTTTGAGTTGTACTTTGATTTAGTTGGCAGCACAGCAGCAAATGTGAAAAGTGTTTTTAGCAAACTGAAGAGTGAAAAGACACAATCTCAGGTTTCAAATCTTCCTGACAGTTTGCAGGAAATAAGACGGTTGGCTGAGCATCAGGCACAAGAAATTCACTACCCTGAGAAGAACTATCTTTTACAATCCGCAGAGTTTATATCTGCCGATAGTTTCAAAGCTAAGGTTTGGGTTATCCTATTGGAAAACTTTAGGGAGAATACATTAAGGGCATTAGTTTATGACGAAAAGCAAAATATTATCATTGATTCATTGTCAGAAGCATTGGATAAGCAGGAGCACATCAAAACAGAATTGCTTGATAAATTGGTGAAGGTTGATGATGCTATTGAATTTACAGAAGAAGAAAAGCAGAATGACCAAATCGAAATCGAAACTGAGCTTATTCAAAAGCAGATTGAAATAGATGAAGCAATAGATAATCAGGATGTCGGTAAAATAAAAGAATTACAGAAAGAGGTTGAAGCCATAAAGCGGCATTTCAATTCACTTGAATTTGAAATAGAACTTAAACGATTGTTTGATGATACTGCAAATGACCTATGGATTATTAGTCCGTGGATTAAAAATGCAACTTTCAAACGTATCCCATTCTTTGAGAAGTACCTGAAAAAAGGAGGCAGAATATTTATTGCCTATTCAGAACCCGAAGAACCAGGGCAGGTAATGGCTTATGATGAACCACTAAACAAGCTCTTGGATTTAGAAAAAAGGTATCAGAATTTTTACCTACATCAACTACCGGCTTTCCACTACAAGAATGTATGGCTCCGTAAGGAAGATGGTAGCAATTTATACTATACCGGCAGTTACAATATTCTTTCATTCTTTGTTAGTCAGGGATTGCAGAAGGTTAGACAGGAGAAAATGACACGTATGGATTGGAATGAAGAAGTTCAGGAAGAGTTTGCAGATGTGATTAGGCAGTTCGGTTTAAAGTATGCCAATAAAGCTATTGAGGATTTTAATACACTTTGTCAAAATCCACCTGCAAAAATTGATAGGCCATATCTGCAAAAGCTGAAAACAGTTGATTACAGCAAATTGAAACCTTTCATTAATCAGGGCATAGAGCAGTTTGATACAGCTTATGATGCACTCGAAGAAAATAAGTTGGAGAATCTGAATTATTACCGAAAAAAATACTTTGAGGGTAAGATTGCTGATTATAAAAAACAGGCGGAAGAACTTTCAAAACAATCCATTTCTCCAGATAGGAAAAAGAGTTTAGAAAGTGAGTTTGAAAAGTTAAGGGACGAGTTCATGGATTTTCTTGAATTACAAATGTCCAGTGCGAAGGAAGTGGCCGAAATGCTTGCAAGTCTGAGAACCTTTAATTTTTCAGCACAACAAAGAAATAATCCAAAAAGAAGATAACTATGTCATGTTTTGAAACATCCACGTTTGCTAAAAATCCTGATGTAATGAATCAGGAAGTTCTTGTTCAGGCTTGCACTAAGCTGGGATGGAAATTTACAAAGACTGCCAATGAACTTACCATATTTCAATTAAATGAAAATGAGAATTTGCGTGGTGAATATGCAATGAAGATTGTAGGCAACAAAGTTACTTACAACACATATTTTTTAAAGAATGCCCGGAGCAAGGTTAATGAGTTACAATCGGTATTCTACGAATTGAATGTGAAGTATGCAGAGGAATCCATAATCAAAAAGTTTAAGCAACAAGGCTGGTCCTTTAAGAGTAACGACAAGTTCAAAGCAAATATTGAGGAGAAGGTTAGCTTTTATATGGTGGGTAGAAGCAAATTAAAAGAGGAATCGGAAAAGGTTGCTCAAATCAAATTTACAATTCTAAAGGACGGTTCTGTAAAAACGGACAGCGATTATATTCCGAGAGATATTCATGAATTAGCAGATAAAGCTATGTTGGAATTGGAAAGCATCATGGGTTCAAAGAGAGAGATAATCGGCAAGGAAATCCCTTTGAAATACAAACACAAAACATTTTGTGAGAACAAAAAAACAATATCATTAAATAAGAAATAAATGGCACAAATAACCAAAAGCAATGCTGACCATTACGGTCAAATACAGGACATGCTTAAAGCATATTACCCTGTTTTATACTTGACAACTTTTGAATACGACCGTACAAAGCAAAAGCTGATAGGTATAGCCAAAAATCTAAATAAGAACTTCCAGTTCTATGAATGGAATTGTGTTGATGGCTTAGGTCAAAGAGATTTGAATGATGGTAGCATTACATTCCTTGAGAATATTGAAGAACCCGAACAGCTTTTAAAACATATTGCTTCTCAAACAGAAAAGGATGATGCTGAAATATATGTGCTGGAAGATTTTCATGATTTTATTTCAGAACGGAATATAAAAATACAACTAAGGCAATTGGCGGAGAAATTGCGGTTTTACCGCAAGCATATTATCATCGTTTCATCAGTGCTTAGTTTACCCATCGAATTAGAGAAGTATATAACTGTTCTTGAATTGCCATTGCCGGGCAGGGTTGATTTGGAAAGTGTTTTGAATAGAGTTGTAAAGAATGCTAATACTGAAGTTGATAATGACCTTAAAAAGAAGTTGATTGATTCTGCTTTAGGTATGACGGTTATGGAAGCAGATTTAGCGTATTGCCTTGCAGCGGTGAAAGATAAAATGGGAATAAATTCTCCCAGGACAGTAGCGTTTGAAAAAGAGCAAATCATAAAGAAGAGTGGTTTACTCGATTACTTTCAGGTAAATGAAAGTTTGAAAAATGTAGGCGGAATGGAGCTTTTAAAGGAGTGGTTGGAAGAACGTAAACAGGCATTTGACTTTAAAGCACAAACTTGGGGTTTGGCTGAGCCAAAAGGTTTGTTGCTTTTAGGTGTTCCGGGTTGTGGAAAAAGTTTAACAGCGAAGTGTATTGCCTCACTATGGAATATGCCATTGCTTAGACTGGACATAGGAAGAGTTTTTGAAGGCACAGTTGGCAGCAGTGAGAGCAATATCCGAAGAGCCATTGCAACAGCGGAAGCTGTTGCCCCTTGTGTTCTTTGGATTGATGAAATTGAGAAAGGGCTTTCAGGTGTTCAAAGCAGTGGTTCTACTGATGGCGGTACAACATCAAGAATATTTTCTACCATACTAACGTGGATGCAGGAAAAAGTGCAACCGGTGTTTGTAGTTGCCACTGCAAATGATATTTCAATGCTGCCACCTGAACTACTTCGCAAAGGTAGGTTTGATGAAATCTTCTTTGTTGACCTTCCTTCAGAAGCGGATAGAAAAAGCATATTCTCCATTCATTTGGCAAATGCTTTAAAAGATACCAGTCAAAAATCAGAAGACTTCGGCCTCGATAAATTGGCAAAGGAATCAAAGGGCTTTAATGGTGCAGAAATCGAAGAGTGTGTTAAGGAAGCAAAATTTAAAGCCTACACTGAAAATCGTAATGAACCAAGATTGCAAATAATACACCTGCTTAATGCTATCAAAGCCACCGTTCCACTATCAAAGACAATGAAAGATCAGATTGAGTTTCTACGCAAGTGGGCAAAAAGCAGAGCAAAGCAAGCTGGTGGCATTAACAACGAAGATTTGCAGGGTTCTGATGAAGTTCCATTAACGAAGGTTGAAAAGGAATTGAACCGCAGCTTTGATTAACAGAGAAAGTAAAAATTAGTAACAATTAAGTATAGCATTTTAAAAGCAGTTCGTTCATGGCATTAATGATTCCTTACAAACCATTTGATACCCACAGTGAGGGGGAATTGGCTGTTTTTTCTGCATTAGAATCCGGGTTGGATGATAATTTTATAGTATTCCATTCGGTGAGATGGATTACATCTTCAAAGAAATCACAAGGCGAAGCAGATTTCTTAATTCTTCACAGGAGTTTGGGCATTATGGTTTTGGAGGTTAAAGCTGGATATATAAGATGCGAAGGCAGAAAATGGTTTCAACAAAACCGCACAACACATGTAGAGAAGGAAATACAAGATCCAATGAGTCAGGCTGACAACAGTAAATTTAAGTTCATCGAATTATTAAAAGAAGCAAATCCAATCATAAAGGATTGTCTTGTCTGTCATGCTGTGTGGTATCCATCTATTAACTGGACGTTTCCATTACCACTCCATTACAGTAGCGAAATATTATTTGATGCAGAAACAATTGAAGACCCTCAATCAGCAATAGAAGCAGCTTTCGCCTATTGGAGCAAATCGTTGTTTAAATCAAACTACAATAAAGCAACATTTGAGCAGCTAAAATTCATTATAGCTCCTGAATTTTCAGCCGTCCCGTCTGTAAGGGCAAATTTTGAAAGCAGGGAAAGGCAATTTATTACTTTAACTAAAGATCAATCCAGAATAATGGATTTCTTGGATGAGCAGAGAGTGGCGGTTATTTCAGGGAGTGCCGGTACTGGAAAAACCATGTTGGCATTGGAAAAAGCAAATCGCTTAGGAGTAAAAAATGAAGAAACATTATTCTTATGTTTCAATGAAGCTCTGAGAACACACTTAGAAGAAAACAACCCTATAAAGTTTGTTCACTTTAAAACAATTTATGAATTAGCAGATGAATTTATCAAATATGAAGAAGATGTTGTGTTGAATGATCTCACAGATACACTTGCTGGTAATCTATTTGATAACAAAAAGAAGTGGCCCTATTTTAACGTTATTATTGATGAAGCTCAGGATTTTAATACTTTCTTTATTGAAATACTTAAAGAGATTACACCTGGTTGTTTCTATGCCTTTTATGATAAAAATCAAAGCATTTATCAGCAAGAGGAATTAGTTTGGGCTAACAATGCGGAATGTAAATTAACGCTACACACTAATTGCCGCAACACTAAGGAGATCGCCAGAACCTCGGCAAGGAATATTGGTTTGGATAGCAAAACATTTATAAACTCACCTGTAAAAGGCGAACAGTCTTTTATTTCTGAATACAAGTCAGGCAACGAAGGCTTTGCCTTAGTTGAAAAAATTGTCAAATACCTTCTGAAAGAAAAAAATGCTAATGCCGAAGACATAGTAATTCTGACTATGTCTGATTTTGAAAAATCAATCCTAAAAGGCAAAAATAGAATCTGTAATCAATCATTATCAAAGTTCCTGAAAAAGGGTAGCATTTGTTTTAATACTGTAGATGATTTTAAGGGCCTTGAAGCAGGGTATCTAATACTGGTGGATGTAGAAGTGGCGAAGTACCATAATAGCCATTATAGGAATAGGCTATACATTGGGTGTTCGAGAGCAAAGCAAGGCTTATTTATGCTTTTGAATAATCCGGCTGAGGATGATTTTGCTACCGCAATGGAGGCAATAGAGAGTAAGAAGAAAATCAAAAAGAACCGTATTAATTTTTATCAAAAACTTGCCGTCACAGAACTCGAACTATAAAATATTAAAAAATGCTACGTTCAAACATTAACACAGAAAGGTCTGACTTTAATAAAGTCAAAGATGTTGACCACATCGAAAAGGTTTGGCAATCAATTGAAAAGAATATTCCAATATACTTTCAGAAAATGATTGAGGGCGATGACGAATTATCAGCCCTTAAAGAAAGTGGTTCATTTAAAGTAAAGTCCGCTGCTCCTGACATAAGGAAAAGGCTTTCTGAAATATTTGAGGACGGCTTATATTATTATCAAAAGGAAGATGCTAAATATAAAAAGTTTTTTGATGTTGATAGTATGCAGGAATTTGAAGATGAAGATGATCCCAAGGCATTTAAATCAGCTTTAAGTACAAAAGTTCCGGTAATCTTAAAAGCGAGAAATTCAAAACGAGAAATGATGCATGAATGGCAAACAAGATTTGCCACATCAAAGGCTGCGGATGTGTATGCAATTTTCTTTAACCTCATTACATTCATGAATGATTTTATTGAGGAGACTGATGATAAAGAATTTGCAGCTTTTGATGATGTTGATGAATTAGATAGCCTTGTGGTCTTAAACGATGATGATGATTACAATGTTCCTGGTGTAATTGGCATGGGTATAAAATCATCTGTGCTGTACTTTCTAAATCCTCAATTTTTTCTCTGTGCCAATAAGAATACTCTATACAGTTTTTATTTTCTTTCTGATTGTGAACATTTTCGATTACCCAGTGGCAGTAACGAATTTATTATGATTAACGACATGAGAGAGGAAAGCAACAAAAGGAATAATAGAAACATGCTTATTGATCAAAACTACTGGTATCCTTATGATTTATTTATTTTATATGGCTTGCGATCCTATAGGTTGTTAGAACAGCTTTGTTTGAAGTATAAATACAAGTTATCAGAAGAGTATCGTTTTGTTCACCTCAATACCTTTATGTCACATATCTGGGACATGAAAATTGATATAATAAATACTATGACTGGCGGAGACCAGGAAGATGCAAGATGACAAATAGAGAAATTCTTAAAAAGCACTTTGGCTTTGATTCTTTCAAAGACATTCAAGAAGAAGTAATTGATAATCTTCTTGGGGGTTCGAATTCGTTATGCCTTATGCCGACAGGTGGAGGCAAGTCAATAATTTATCAGGTTGCAGGCTTGCAAACGGGTAAAACCACTATTGTTATTTCTCCCTTGCTTGCGTTAATGAAGCAACAAAATAAAAGATTAGTAGAACAAGGCATAAATGTTCTATCCTATAATAGCAGCATTGGTGATTTGAAAACACAGCTCAACAGATTGCGAAAAGCATTTCTGGATAAAAACTTACCTCAATTCATTTTTGTTTCACCAGAGAAAATATTATCTGATGGCTACCTTGAATATTTGTTGAAAAAGCATCGTTCAAAAATTGGCCTAATTGTTATAGATGAAGCTCATTGTATTTCACAATGGGGGCATACTTTCAGACCTGCTTATAAGACCATCCCTCTTTTTATCCGTAATATTTATGGAGAAAGCAAAATACCTCCGGTACTTTGCCTCACAGCAACATTAAATCCACATGATAAACATGAAATATGTACAGACCTGAGTATTTCAGAGAAAAATATCTTTATCAGTAAATCTCTTATAAGAAGCAATCTACACTTGAACATTCTGGAACAGGTAGAAAATAACGATCAAAAGAAGGAACAGCTTATTGAAATTTTGAACAGGCATAAGGATGAAAAAGTAATAGTTTATACCCATATTAAAGCAAGAGAGTATGGAACAAGGGAAATGACTGAAGCATTTAAGGCGAAGGGATTTAACTGTCACTATTTTGATGCTGATATGCAGGATAATGAGAAGTTGGAAATTTTGGAGCAGTTTGAAACAGGGTTAGTAAAAATAGTTTTTGCAACAAGTGCTTTTGGAATGGGAATAGACATCCCAGACATTCGTGTGGTAGTTCATTACCTCGTTCCTGAAAGTATTGAACAATATTATCAAGAAGTTGGCAGAGCAGGCCGTGATGGGAATGATGCTTATGGGTATCTGTTATATTCAGAAACAAATTTTAAGGTACGAAGAGACCTTATTAAAAAATCGCTATTGAAACAGGAAAGGATTAAAGACATCTTTGAAAACACAATACAACCAACATCGAATACAAGTTTAGCATTAAAAAAGAAAAAGGTAGAGGATGAAGTCAATCGTTCCGAAAAGATTTATGCACTTAGCAGAATGGATATTAGAGAGGATAATTCTGAAATGATTATTTTTTTATTCCTATTGCAGAACGGGACAATAAAGTTGCATGGAAAAGGAGTTCAGTTTTTTGATTGTTTCGAAGATAATGGCAGCAGCCTTTATAATTTGATGAAAGATGCATCAATAAATGGCATGGTAACCAGGATAGCAAAAAAATTGAATAAAAGTATAGAACAAACTAACTATGATATTTTCATGATGTTTAATCAAGAAGAAATAAAACTATCAAGAGTTCCTGTGAACGTTCTGAATTATTCAGTTAACTACCCATTGACTGATGAGGTTATTGATGAAATTCATGAGACATTAAAAAGCAGGATGGAAAACAGATTGGCTAATTTTGAAAAATTGGTTTCATTCATTAAGCTAAAATCAGACCCGATAGAGATCATTTCAAAACATCTCGGTATCGGATAGAAATGAAATCCCCCCCAGCCAGCCCACAAGCACGGCTTATGCAGTGGCTAACCCACAAAGCCAACCCTTCCACTGCATCTATGGTGTTGCCGCCATTTTTAACTGTCATACTTTTTGTGGCTATGCTCCCCACGCTTTTGGCACATTGCCTGTTCCGCTTCGCTACACAGCCAAAGAGC
>Ga0268298_10002405_pt1 | contig 20503 bp, 9 predicted proteins | sample WWTPWeurt_MetaG_FD_194462 | JGI IMG/M metagenome (GOLD analysis project Ga0268298, IMG submission 194462) | Activated sludge microbial communities from WWTP in Nijmegen, Gelderland, Netherland - WWTP Weurt | ecosystem: Engineered > WWTP > Aerobic digester > Activated sludge | place: Netherlands... | reverse complement strand
GATCACGCAATTTTTCAAAATCATACCAGAACCAGCAGCTCACCACAATATTCGGTGGTGGGATCAATGTTGGCAATACCTTGTCTTGTACTTCTACTTCTACCATGCAATCGCTGTAGTGACCAAATAAATCACCTGTATTGCCCAAATTTGGCCCACTTCTTCCCATCCTGTTTGGATGGATTGGTCCTGCTCCCGGATCAACATCAAATACTCGCAACACTACCATGATTTTTTGTCCTACATCCGCGCAACAGAATTTTACAAAATCATCAAAATATACCTGATTGCCCGGTGCAAACACAGGATTCGGATCATCATCCCCGTTCAGTCCATTACACGAGATTCTATTATCAAACGAAGGTGTTCTGCCATTCACCGTACCATTCAATTCTTCCATTCGAATCGTTTTTACATAGACGTGGCGAGCACAATTATCAAAAGAACCATCATCAAATGAAGTCGCAAAAATTTTAGTGATATTCTCACTTATATGAGAATCCGCTACCAGACTTACAACAGTTGATTTTATACAAATCGGCACTGGTGGGGTGTTGTCCAAAACATTTACTCTAATCAGCTTCTTTGTCAAATTGCCACAACAATCTTCTGCAACAATATATATGTTGTGTTTTCCCAATTCTAAGTCTGAGATCAAATACCCGTCTTTTTCTGATCCCGAAATTACACCATCAAGAGACTCCATGGTGTAATGGATATCCTGACTGCAATTGTCAGTTAACCATGGTCTTGGCACTTCCCATGTTCCACTACAAGTCCACACATCGGATTGAACAACAATGGAATCGGGATACAATATCTCAGGCCCTTCAGGATCACCAACCTTTATAATCTGATTGTGTCCACCAATTTCTCCCGTACACCAGTCCATCACAGTCCATTTTCTTAAAACCTTGTAGCAACCAATCGACCCGGCATTACAGTTAGGTTTTGCAATGTCAATAACCACATCCTGGAAAGTTGAACCAAAGTTTCGGCAGCCCGTAGGCTGAGGAAAACCTGTTCCTTTCCACAAAACATAAGTATCAGGACCCCAACATCTTGGATTTTGGGCAGTCCAATCAGGATGTGGAGGATAATATACGGGATAAGGACTAGGGTGACCTTTGTATATTCCTGAATCAATACAATTCCAACCTAAAATACGAGGTCGTCTCATTCCGCTAAAATCTCCTAAGGCTGTATCACCGCCAGTGGCTTTCCAATATGCAGAATCTAACAAATAACCATCAACGCAAAGTGGATCAAAAGCATAGTGTGGAGTTAAGTCCTTCAATGTATCTTTTTTCTCGTTACAGTTCAACATTGACTGATTTCCAGGCAAACCATCAAAATGTTGAGGCACAATCACATCTGCCAAATCTCCAATATTGATCGTAATCAATTGCTGACAAGAAACTTTATTGCCATATTGGTCTGAGGCAATCCAAGTTCTTACTATTTGTTTTTCAAAACCAAGAGAGCAAGATCCCTGAGTAGCATTATCTTTATAAGAAAGAGTAAAAATTCCACAATTGTCAGTCACAAGCGGAGTGCCTGTATTGATCGGATCTTCAGACGAACCACAAGTCAAAACAATGTCAGGTACACAAACCAAAACAGGTGCTAATTTGTCTTCCACTATTGCATGAGACCAACAGCTATTACCAGACACAGAATCAAAAACGGTAATTTTCAATGGTCTTCCTATATCCATTCTACCTATTTGACTACCTGGGACGCCGGGCATTCTGTCAATAAGAGCCAGTGTATTCCAATCGCGCACTTCTACCCGATAGGAGTCATAACAGCGATATGGTCCTCCTTCAAGAATATCATCTGCCCCGATGGTTGCGCTGCAATTTGCATCAAGGCTAACTTGGATACTATTGTTGCAAAATAAATCAACTATTGGCGAAGGGTAATCCTTAACTTCCACATAAAATTCACAATAAGCTATGTTACCATCTTGATCCATTACCGAAATACGAACCAGATGTTTTCCAATAGGGAAAAAACTATCGAGCTTGAAAGGATCAGACGGATCTTGAATAATCATCAAATTCTGATCACAATTATCCATTGCAATATCGCTTATATCAATATGCACAATTGCTTCACAGTCCCCAGGGTTAGCAAAAAATGTCCTATCCTTACAAAAAAGCATCGGAGGGAATGTATCAACTACTGAAACTGTTGAAATACAAGAAGAACTATTATTGCATTCATCATAAACAAATAAGGTAACAAGATGGTCCCCCCTATCAAAACAATTGAATGTGGTATCTGTAGCTAAAAATCTCAAAGTCGCAGAGCAAGAATCATAACTTCCCCCGTCAAGATCTGCAGATCGGATCATAGACATACCTTGTTTATTGAGGTAGGCGATAAGATTTCTGCAAATTGCGATTGGTTTGGATGTATCCACAGAAATAATTCTCTGAGTCCATGTGAAAGTATTTCCACATCGATCCGCTAAAGACCAATTTCGGTAAATAGTGTCTTTCACAGGACATATTCCTCGAACCCGACGTTCTGTGCCATATGACACAATATTGCCCTTTACAATCTGTCCAGGGTTTAACATACCCGGCGTACGGTCTATTGGGCCGGTCCATACAAAATCGGTGTATGCATCGCCACAACCTGTTAACTGAATTGATTGCGTAAATGGTGTGGTTCCATTTTCAGAACTAGAAATTGGACTTCCAAATAATCCAGATGCTGGTCCATTGACAGCAAGAAATGTACCTTCGTAAGAAATGAATTGTAATACTGTAATTCCCTTGACGAGAGCGATTCCGTCCGGAGATCCATTTTGAATGCCATTCACAGGGTAATAAAAGGCCAAAGCTCCATACCCACATTTTTCATTTGGCAATATTCCACTAAGGCTCATTGAATCATAAACCAGTCCCGTCGAACCATTGTATAGCATCAATTTATACTGTGCTAAATTAGTTCCGAAAAAGCCAGCGATCTCGATAAACTCAAGAGTGTCAGTACCTGCATTGTCATAATGGATTTCATTGATCCATATATTCCCTAAGAGACTTTTATCACAAAGATCTATCCCTGAAATCGTATCCATAGCCGGCACTCTGCTACAAGAAACAGACATACTTTGAGGAAGTGTCAATGGTGAGCATATCATGGGCTTGGAAGTATCCTTTACCATGATCCTTTGCACCAATGAATCCACGTTTCCGCAACTATCAGTAGCAAACCATTTTCGAACCAATGTATATTCATTGGGGCAACGGCCCGGGAGAGAATCATACCTATAAACCGTCGCAAAAGTGTCAACATTTGCAGTTCCACCCATACAAGCCGGTGGAGGAGTAATCGTTTGTCCGGTATTCATGGCCCCAGGCGACCAAGCTGAAACTGGATTCCATGTAAACTGCCCTCCCATATTTCCTGATCCTTTTTTCTGAAGTGACAATCCTGTTGGATCTGAACCAGCCTCCAATACGCCAATATCTACACTTTGAATGCCTGCGGCTGGCCCATTCTTTGCCCTAAAGGATCCTTCATAGGATATGAATTCACAGACAGTAGCTCCATTGACTAGGGCGATTCCATCCGGAGCACCATTCTGGATACCATTTACAGGATAAGCAAATACCAATGCCCCCATACAAGAACCTTCATTGTCAATCATACCTCCCAGGTTCATTGTATTGTACATCGAACTGTCCGCACCATTGTACAGCACTAATGAATAGCCCGCGAGATTGTCACCGGCAAGACCTGCTATTTCTATAAATTCAAATGTATCTGTTCCAACATCGTCATAGTGAATCTCATTGATCCATGGCTTTATTATATCTCTTCCACCTGATGTTAATTGACATGTATCAAAAGCCTCGTAAGTACTTGCAGGAAATACAAATTCACATGCCACCATTGTATCTCTAGGTTTCGTGGAAGGTATAAATTTAGGTGGTAATGTATCAATGATGAAAATACTCTGTGTGCACATAGATGAATTCAAACACGCATCTGTAAATGTCCACTTTCTGAAAATTGTTTTTTCATTAGGACAAGACCCATTGATGACTGAATCTCTATATCTAACCTGGATAGGTGACATACAGTTATCCATTGCTGTACCTATACCTGTATTCGCAACGGCTGTATCACCCGGACATTGCAGACTTACATTTGCTGGACACATTGGTGTAGGAGGGATGGTATCGAAAGTGTATGCAATCTGTTGAACACAGCTATCTCTAAATCCAATCGAATCTACGGCAATATAAAATCTGTAAATAGTTCTTAAGCAGTTTGAAGTAACGACTGAATCTCTGCTTGTCAACATCACACTACCACATCCATTCAAAATAACAGGAATAGTATCTTGGCGGCCTCCCAAACCAACGGTATCTCTCCTAAAAACGGACTTTGGTGCAGGTGGAACAATGTTACATAAAGCAGGCGGGTAAAATGTATCTCTTGGGCAAATGATTGACGGCGGCATGCAACACGCCAAGAAATCTGCAAAAATTGTTGCAGAATCGCAAACCATACAACCTGTAACAGGATGTGTATAAATGAAATAATAAGTCGTGGTATCCTTGATTTTTATGATACCATCTGTAATTAAATGCGCAACCGGATCAAATCCAGATAATTTTGGATTGTATCGATACCATGCAACCATTGCGGTATCCAGTTGTCCCGGGTTTATACCATTGGTATCAATTACTACTTTTACTAAAGTATCCAAATCATGACACACCAAGCTATCGCCACACACCGGCATTTGAGGAATACAAATGGTGTCCACTACAGGAACGTTACCTTGAAACAATACATCAACTTCGTCATTCAGTATCTGACCACCACAGCCAAAATCGTCAAAAAAGGATTTGATCTTATAGGTTCCTGGCTGACAAGCTTCAATTATATATACATTGTCAGCTACAAAGACCTCCATTTCAGCTCCACCATTCAAACAATACGCAAATGTATAAGGCCCTGTGCCCTCAAAAGTAATCGTCACTGATCCGCATCCTGTAGAACAACTAGATATGTCTTTGTGATCAGTGATACTGGCTGTAGGTTCCGGTCTAAGATTAACACAGGCTTCATCATTGTCCACTTCTCCTTGACACTTTGCCCCACCTAAATCAACTATTGAATCAAGCTTCACTTTTATTTCTCCCTCAGTAGGTCCGTCGATGTGGATTGTAAAATTTGGGCCTGAGCCGGTCAAACAATGGTTGATTCCTGGTTCGTCCGATCTGGACCAACATAATTTAAACGGCCCAGCACCATTCATCACCATCACATCCATATCTAACCCTGCTGGTAAATCAGCGAAACAAGTATCAATGTGCCTAGCTTTTAAATCAGCTGAAGGACAAGAGATAATGTATTGTCTGTTTATCGCAACGATAGAATCACAAGAACTAGATAATGGGGATATTTTTGCTTTGAGGCAAAATGAGTCAGATGGACAAGCTTCTTGAGGGATAACATAATCTAAACAATACCAGATTGGTGGTACTGGTACACAATTTTGATTAAGAGGTTCTACAAAACACAATCCATTTATCCCACATAGACGATTAACCATCATGGAGTTTGATGAGTTATTCGCTAAACCCGGAGTTTGAATAGTACACGCCGTAGCAGATGTGAAGCTTTGTCTCATTGCTGCAGTATCTGCATAGTAGTCTCCACATTTTATGATATACTCTTGAGAACCTGAACCATTAGTTGATGAAGCACAAGTGATGTTGGGTTCAGCTGAACCACAATTTGTAGCTCCATACTCTATACCATGATATATTTGATTGTTGGGGCATTTGGTTATAAAGCAATCACTGGTATTCCCCAATAGCAATCCACTACTTGTGCTAGTTCCATTTTGCCAACCTTGTTGTAAGCCCCCGGGATTTGTGTTCGCACCAGGACAAGGAAAGGCATCAGAATTATAGCAAGTTGCCAAGCATGGATGATTCGCCGGCAAAATGTAAACTTTATCACCATTGCTATCACAAGGATCATCTGCTGGCAAACAAGTTTCTTTCTCTTCTTCATTGTAAATAATAATCCTGGATCCTACCGGCACAGCACTGAAGTCACAGGTACACCCCGGTCTACTAGAATCAAACCAAATATAACCAGGTGCAATTCCCGCAGAACCGCAAGACAAATCATTGTCATTCAGAATCCAACCGTTTAGATTCACGGTTGAGCAAGACTGGCCTACAACCAACAGTTCTACCCACTCTCTATTACCACTTTGGCCTTGAGAAAACTCATTGACTATGATCCCACCACCATCGCCACAAGTTCCACCAGGATTGAGGTTGGCGGGTGCAGGACAATTTTCACAACTTGGGGCCTCAATTATAACTTCTCCTACTTTCTCACTAGTGGCATCACCTGGCTGCCAAGCACAATCCCATGGACCTATATAGTATTCGATTATTCCATTCATTGGCAAATTGTCTGCTTTTAAGCAGAATTGCAAAGTGTCTGAAGGACAATATAAGCCCGAAGTTGAACTGCTGTCAGTCATGAAATTAGATGGACACAGGGCCGCCGCTTCACAATCATTACTGATTCCTAAATTCAAATCAGCAAAGCCACAACCAGACTTATCGTTTACCACAATATAATAACCACCCGATGCAGGTAAGTTTTCTAAAAGAAAAACTCCTGTCGTATTGGTTTTTGGAGGAAGTACCCCAGCGCTATCCATGAGTGTAAAACACAAATCTGAGCCACCAATTATATATTGTTTAGCATTGATAACTCCGGCATGGGGATCTCCGTCCGCGCATGAAATCACACAAGGAGTTTGTGGAATGTCAGCAATTTGATCTCCGTCACAATCATAAGCCAGAGGAGCGAAAATTTCAACACATATCTGTTGTCTCTCATAACATTCTCCATTGCTGGTCTTGGAGGTACTTCCGCAGCAGTTCGAATAATCGTCCCATTGTAAAGTAAAACAATGTTTTCCGATTGGTAAAATACCTGAGGTATATGTCATAGTTGTAATACCGCTGACCGGGTCCACAGAATAACTCTCCCAACTTTGGATAGAAAGTGGACCGGCAATCATTTTAGGATCAGTAATCGGTGCCATTACATAAGAGCCTATATTTTCATCACAAGCTCCGGACAAAGTATCTTGATTATCGCTGACATGTTGCCAGTTAAAAACTTCCAAAGTAAAAGTTAAGGAGCCGGGAGCGCATAAAACGGTATCTGTAACCATTAGATTCCATGCAATTGCATCATTACTAACCCCTGGATTTGGGTGATCAGTATAGCCCCATTGAGCTAGCGCACCAGAGGGATCACAAGAAGAAGGTATTAAGTTTGAATATGGAATTAAGTCTCCCGCTGTAGACTTATGTGACGGGTTACCATGAGCACCAGATGAATTCGAAATTCGCAAATAAGAGGAATTGCAACCAGTAAAAGTAGCTGAAGGATGTTTGACCCATATAGGGTCAGTCAAGTTTGGCATAGAGTAAGCAATTTGACTTGCCATACATCCGGCTCCGTTGGGCATAATAGCTACCGCACTAGTATCTGCAATCCCACCATCTCCTCTACCCATAGACACAACACCTGAACCAAGAAGATAGGACCCTTTGGTAGGATCTTGAACCGTAACATGATCTGCATCACCTGAAGCGCCGCCAGTTGTGGCACCTCCCCTGGTCAACGAATTGGATTCACCCCAATAAATGGCATCATGCGGAGTTCCATTAGGTCGAAAAAGCATCACTTGATCGCCGTCAGCACTGTGCTGATTGTCTAAAGTAAATCCTGTTGCTGAAAAGTCGCAATAAACAATATTAATAGGATCGCATACATCAAAATCAATAGGTAACCCTGGAAAATCACATTCATCGCAAGCTAAACCATTGTTTACTCCTTTAATTCCCACACCACGATCCGATGAAGTCCTTGAAGCACAAGCGATTAAATAAGTGCCGTCAGACGGTATTGTTGTCCCTTCAGGTATAACTATAGCCCATTCAGAATTGGATATGACCATGCAGCCAATATCGGTTCCTGTTGGTCCGGCAATTTCTACAATTGCGTCATCTACGCCATCAGATTGTCCTGCATCCCCTGAAACTTCATTCAAAACGACATGATCGTATGGAGATGGGCATTGTGCCATTAAAGCTATATGCGAATAAAAAAGTAAAATAATGGTAATGGGGGTAGTAAAAGCGAGTTTTACAACATTCATGCGGTTGGATTTTGCTTCGGTTTTTAAAACTCCACAAAATTAATGAAAATCAAAGGATCCCTGTACAAATCTCAAAGAATTAATCTAAAATATGCCATAACCCAATCTTCCTTAGGCTTAGTGTGCCTGGCACACCTTACCAAATAAAATTCTAAATGGTATTTAATAAGCGTTTTGCGAAAGCAAAATTATGGGTGTAGGAGTTAGAATGAATATATATTCCTTTTTGGTCAAAATTCGCCAAATGGACCTTCCCGGATGCGTGGATGACCTGAGTTTCAGCAAATACTATAGCAACATGAATAATTTTGTATTTATCATTATGGAAAAACAGTAAGTCCCCTAACTTTAATTCTTCAAAAGGAATAGTGAGTCCCATGTCTGACTGCTCAGAGGCATCACGCATTATATGCAATCCACAAAATCTTAAAAATAATTGAGACAATCCAGAACAGTCTACTCCGAAAACGGTTCGTCCTCCCCATAAATAGGGAACATTCAAAAAATTCTTTGAGATTAAATTTAGAGCTTCTGAAATTGTCAATTCGGGATTGGGAAAATGGCAGCTCAAAGACTCAGGAATTTTCATGTCAATAAAAGATCCTGGGCTGAGTAAAGTGTTTAAACGATCCAAATAACAAGTTGACGTCAAAATACGGTCTTGAATGTAAGATTCTTGGGGAGAACTATGCACAATTGCGGATTCCATCCAACCTGCATATGCATCATGATTTGATCTGATCATGCTCCATGATCCACTTTCTTCAAGGACTGTGAATGATTCACCATAGAGCAATTGGTTTACCATCTCTGAACGATGGGAAGGTTCTGAACGAATTGCTGCTGAATTTAACGAAAGCTGAAGCGACATATAATCAAAAATAAGTAAGCCAAAAATAATGCGAACTCGCCTAAGAATCAGTTTTAATTTGAAACAAATGCCATTGGATACGAACTACATTAAATTAAAATAAACAATTCACTCAGCTGTATCAAAATTAGACTTAATTTAGCCTTTTAATCATTAACCTCCAAATGGCAAAAAATTTCTTACTTGTATTGCTATTATTGATAATCACGAATATTCAGGCACAGGATGTTCAGTTCACACAATATATGACTGTAAGTACCTACCTCAATCCGGCAATGAGTGGAGCTTTTGATGGCAATTATAGGGTCAGGCTGATCAATAGGGATCAATGGACAAATTTTGAATCAAAATCATTAAAAACATTATCTGTATTAGGTGACATTAAGCTTCCTCTTCAGCGAAATGTTTCCATTTCAGATTTCATAGGATTGGGTTTATATTATTTATCCGATCGAAGTAGAAATTTAGACTATAATACAAATGAAGTGAATATTCAAGTCTCGTTTCATAAACTTTTAAACAGAGCAAGAAAAAATTTTATTGCTGGAGGTTTAGGATTAGGGATAACACAAAAAGAAATTAATTACGATAGGCTTTTGTTTGCAGATCAATTTAATGGTATAGATGAATATAATTTACCTACCTCTGAAAGACTTCCTCCTAATATTAAAGCAGTACCTGATCTGAAAGCCGGTCTTTATTATAACGTTTCTCTGAATAAAAAATTGAGACTTCAAACCGGAGTTTCAAGCTTTTATACACTTTTCAAGAATATTTCATACTATTCTGATTTTGATGATGTTGATTATTTTGGAAATAAGAAAGTCATCTCTGCACTGCGGACCACGGTCTTGGCGAATTTTACGTATAATTTAAATTCCAACACACAATATTTTCCCAGAATGACAGCTTCATTTCAGGGACCTCATCAATTCGTATCTATTGGAACGAATTACAGGAAAAGTTTTTTTAGCCTTAAAGAAACAGCTTTACATGCAGGTGCCAATCTCAGAGTTTCTAATAGTAATACCAGTTACCAACCAATTGATTTAGGACTAATGGCAGGTTTTGAAATTTTAAATTTTATTATTGGCTTAAGTTATGATTTTGGTTTAAGAGATGCTGCATATTATCAAAAACCTACACATTCATTTGAAATCAGCTTAACTCTTATAGGTGATTATGATAATGAAGGTTTCATTTGTCCTCAATTTTAAATTACTGTAATTCCTCAAAAAAACCTGTTTTAGTGTTTTTTCTTACTTTGTCCCATTCAAACCACCTCCCATTCATTGCTATGTAGATTCCGGGTTTCAATGTTTGAACGAAAGCAAGCGCAGAGCCTAGATTAAAAAAACCGTCAGATGAATTACCGAACGCATACGGGATCATTGCACCTGCAAGTACAATTGTTTTACCGGAAATTGAAGCATTTGCTAAAACCTTTGCAGTTTCAACCATTGTATCTGTACCATGTGTGATCAAAATTTGATCTGAAGTACAGCGTTGACAATTGTGGACAATTATCTCACGATCTTCTTCTGTCATTTCTAGAGAATCTGTCATCATCAGGGTTTTGATATCAATGTCTAAAGTGCATCGGCCGCGATCAAGCATTTCAGGCAAATGAGTATCCTTGAAAAATAAACTCCCATTTACAAAATTGTACTCTTTGTCAAAAGTTCCACCAGTCACAAATACTTGAATGTCATTTTTCATGATGCAAAATTAATCAGCAACAGCAATATGATGTACTATTGGGGTTCTATCCCCAAATGCTTGTCGATTGAATTAAATAGAATTGATAATGTATTTATTATACATCCATTATTTTATAATATATAATTAAAACTCATTTGTGTCGCAAGATATTCGCTTCTCCATACATTTTCAAGATGAGCGAAGCATTCTATCTAATAAAGATACATTAAATATTTTTACAATTTATATATCATTGATTTTAAATATAATATATATTTGCAGATTACTTAATCAGCTCCAATCTCATTTGGCATGACTTTTGGGACAATGTATTAGATGTTGGATTACAAAAACCGGATATAATTCCTACCCATGAAAATCAAAATGTTTGCCGCAATCTCCCTTTACTGCCTCATTAGCGTGTGGCCGGGCAGCTCCTACGCGCAATGCGCTAAAGGAGTCCTTACAATCCAAAGTGTAGTAGGTACAAATGGAGGAGATGGTTCTGCAAATGATCCAATCATGGGAAATTTATCCATCAAATTTTGCTTCACTCTCACAGAGTTTTTTGAATCCAGCACCAATTGGGTTCATGGAATTTTTATACCTTGGAATCAATTACCATCTGGCGCGATTGTGTTAAAAGGCAGCACCGGGGAACAAACTACTCAAGGCGGAACCAGGAAATGGACATTTTTCAATGTAGCTCAAGCTCAAGCTCTTGGTTTACCAGGCCCAGGATACTATGTTGATGACTATGATTTAAATCCAAAAGATAATTATGGTGATAACGGTACAGGCACTCCCAAAGCTGGATTTCTTTCACTTAATCCTTTTTGCTTCGAAATTGCATCAGTATGCGGGATACCAGCTATCTTAAAACCTGTGGTTGTAGTAACAGGAGATGGAACTACCGGGGCTTGGAAAAACACGTCGTGTCCAGGCGATTCCATTTATGCAAACAATGGTCCGAATAACAATGGCACCATCAAAGTATGCGGTCTCAATATTCTACCTTTGGATTTGCTTAGCTTTGAAGTGATTGCCGGTGCTCAAGGAAACCACCTCAGATGGACCGCAATTGCCGATGGTGCTTTTTCTCATTTTGAAGTTGAAAAATCTCAAAACAATCCGAGTTTCTTTACCACTCTGGCCAAAGTTTATTATGCTGATTATCAACAAGTCGGATTGCCACAGAATGCAGATTACTTAGATACTCAAATTAACTCAGCTGTCCTTTATTACAGGCTTAAGATGATTGATTTGGACGGTTCTTATACCTATTCACCAGTTATTTCTTCAAAGTCAAAGCTTGAACAAGCAGTTCCTTCACAAGTATTTAAACAAGAAAATAACATCGTGATTCTATTCTCATCGATTTGTGCAGTGGATACAAAATACGACATTCGTCTTATAGCTTCAGATGGTACAGAGCTCTCAAATCGCAACTTTGTTTTAAGAAAAAATGAATCCAAAATAGAAATCCCTATTGAAAATTTAAATAGTGGTGTTTTTTTTCTCTGCGTTGAGGATCAACACGCGAAACCGATTACTTTCAAAGTGTTTATCAACAACTAAGATACACGTAAACCTCGTTGCAATAGCCTTGTTTACAAAGCAAGGCTATTGTTTTTTCTCCACAGATAAATTCACTGGTATGCACTACATTAGTTAATTTTGGGTGGAATTAATAAAGAATGACTGAGCTTGAAAAATCTGCATACTCCAATTTAAAATCTAATTCGATATTCGGATACATTGTCATCACCTTAATTATAGTTCTAGCTTACAGCCAAACTATTGGATTTCAATATACCGGAGATGATGTTTTGGTGACAAGAGACAATCATTTCGTTCAAAGAGGGATAAGTGGTATTCCGAAAATTTTTTCCCACAGTTACTTATTTGGCTACTCGAACACTGCAGATCCTATTTACAGACCGGTTCCTTTAGCCACTTATGCACTTGAAAGTCATTTTTTTGGTTTTAAACCCAAAACTTTTCATACCTTTCAAATCTTTTGGTACATTTTATCATGTATTGTATTTTTGAAAGTCTTATATTTAAGTGGTATAGGTAAGCCGACAAGCCTCATTATTATTTGTTTATTTGCTGTACACCCAACGCATGTCGAAGTCGTAGCAAATATTAAAAGTAGAGACGAACTTTTAGCATTTTTTGGAATAGCAGCTTCACTGTACTTCGCTATAAAAAATCGAAACTCAGGAAAAAGTGTTTTTGCTGTACTTTCCGGAGTATTTTGCCTTTTTGCACTTTTATCAAAAGAAAGCAGCATCGGACTCTTCATTGTTGTCCCACTGTGGGTATTGATAGTTTTTAAAGATACTCAATCAAAGTATTTTTTACAATCAGCAATACCATTATTTGTAAGCTTAATATTATATTTCATTATAAGAACACAAGTAAATTTAGAATTTGGAAATCTGGATGTCACACAAAATAGCTTGGTGTTATTGCCTGATTTTCTGAGTAGACTGCCTTCGGCAATTGTAATATTACAGAATTACATTATCAAAAGTGTATTTCCTTACCCATTGAGCTACGATTACTCATACAATCAAATTCCACTAGTTTTTCAACTGGATTCAAGATTCTGGATCGCCTTATCAATAGTTCTTCTTTCCTTATTTGGCATTTTTTATTTATATAAAAAATCCAAATTCTTTGAGGCAACATCTATTATTTGGTTTCTAATTTTCATTGCCCCTACTTCAAATTTATTCTTTCTAATCGGATCCAGTTTTGCAGAAAGATTTTTGTTTACACCAGTATTGGGAGTTTGTATTCTATTTACTTTTTTGATGGAGTCTTTTTTCAAAAAATATACAGCAATCAAATCCTATTCAACATATATTACATACCCAATCATTGGAATTTTTCTGTATTATTCATATATCCAATCTGCGATATGGAAAAATGACCAAAGTCTATTCAAAAGTGGAATTCAATCCGCTCCTCATTCTGTAAGGACAAATATGTTTTTTGGTAAGTATTGGTACAATCTCTCAAAAGAACAATCCAATGAACAAAAAAAGAATGCTTATCTTGACTCAGCGCTTAAATATTACAATCAATCTTTATATATTTTACCTAAACAAAGTACATGTAATCAATTTGCAGGTTGGGTATATCGTGAGAAGGGGCAAACTGCTCAAGAAAAAAATTCCTATATAGCGGCATATCAAGCAGACAGTACTTACTTTCCGGCTCTAATCAGTCTGGCGGTATTCTATCTTAAACAGGATAATTATGAATCTGCCCTTGATGCGCTTAGCCATGCGCAAAAAATAAATCCCAAAGTATACGACATTGAATATAATCTTGGTTATACTTATAGAGCGCTTAACAGATTTGATGAAGCAATCAAATCACTTTTGACTGCACATGGAATTAACCCTAGTCGAGAAGAACCTCTTAATTTGTTAGTAAAAATATACAGAGACAATCTGCACAAAACGGATTCAGCTTTGATCTATAATGAAAAATTAAAATTATTCAATCGTGAGCATTAGGTTAATTCAGTACTTTCTCATTTTATTTATATTTTTTAATCTGACGTCATGTCTTGTTCAGAAATCAAATAACAAGTCGGAAAATCATTTAATTCATGAGACATCACCTTACCTACTACAGCACGCACACAATCCTGTAGATTGGTATCCATGGAAAAATGAGGCCCTTGAGAAAGCAAAATCTGAGCGTAAGTTGATGGTAGTCAGTATTGGATATTCTTCATGTCATTGGTGTCATGTAATGGAAAAAGAATCTTTTTCGGATACGGGTGTAGCACGAATTATGAATGAGAATTTCATTAATATCAAAGTAGACCGCGAAGAACGACCAGATGTTGACAATGTATATATGGTAGCTTGTCAACTTTCGCACCCTGATGGAAGCTGTGGATGGCCATTAAATGCAATTTGCACTCCGGAAGGGAAACCTGTTTGGGTCGGTACGTACTTATCGAAAGATGATTGGAAAAAAATTCTTGTCTCAATCCAGATGACATACAATGAAGATCCAAACGATATCGAAAAAATGGCAAGAGAACTAGAGCGTAGAATGTTGACCAGTTCTTCATTACAAGCCTCTGAAGCTGTTGATATTAATACGCAAATCATTTCTACTTTAACAGAGCAAATAATTGAATCCTGTGATCCCATATCGGGAGGAAGAGCAGGCGTGTTAAAATTTCCAATGCCCTCAATTTGGCAGTATCTCTTGCATTATGGTAATGCAACCAAAGATCAAAAATCGATCAATATGGTACTGCTTACACTAAATAAATTAATTAGGAGTGGAATATACGATCAAGTTGATGGAGGAATCTCCAGGTATAGCACTGATCAAGAATGGAAAGTTCCCCACTTCGAAAAAATGTTGTATGACAATGCCCAATTTATCTCACTCATGGCCGAATGTTATAAATTCAATAAAGATAGTTTGCTAAAGGAGAAACTAACGGAGAGTTTGCATTTTTTAATTTCCCAGTTCAAGAATCCCGAGAGCGCCTATTTTTCTGCATATGACGCAGACAGTGAACACGAAGAAGGCAAATATTATGTCTGGTCAAAACTTGAATTAGAAACCATTCTAACCGATCCTATTTCAAAAAAAATCTTCTTTGATCTATATGATATCAGGGAATCCGGCAACTGGGAAGATGGAAAAAATATTCTTCATGAATCTATTGAAATCAATAAATTAGCAAAAAAGTATCAAAAGTCACAAGATAAGATCAATGAAATTATTGATTCACAACTCGAATTGCTCAAAACTGCTAGACAAAAAAAGGTAAAACCACACCAAGACACAAAAATAATAACTTGTTGGAATGCATTGATGGTTATAGGATTGTGCGAAAGTTATACAGCACTTGGAGATGAATCATTATTAAAAAATGCAATTCAAACAGGGAACTTTATCTCCAAAAATCTTACACTTAGCAATGGAAAACTGACTCGTACGTATTCACCAAAACAAAGCAACATAAATGCCTTTTTGGATGACTATGCCAGTGTAATATTAGCATATATTAAACTATATGAAATCACTTTTGATGAAATCTGGCTTGACAAAGCAAACAAACTATGCCAAATTGCAATAACTGATTATTCAGATGAAAGCAATGTTTATTTTTACTATAATTCAAAAAACGATGATAAACTCATTGTCAGAAAATCAGAAATGGAGGATAATGTAATTCCGAGTAGTAATTCCATGATGGCTGATGTTTTACTTCAACTAGGACATTATTATTACAATCAGGATTATATAGAAAGGAGCAAGCAAATGTGTGCAAGCGCAATAGATAATCTTGCAACACATGCCCCGACATTTTATACCAATTGGTTGAAAGTGAACCTGAAACATCTTTCGTCACCATATGAAATTGCAATTGTTGGAGATGATTCTACAGAAAAGAACCTTGCAATGCAGAGTCATTATCTACCTCAGTGCATATTCTTAGGTGGAAAAACAGAGGGCACACTTGAATTATTGAAAGATAAGTTACAATCCGGACAGACTATGATTTATGTTTGTAAAAACAAAGTTTGCAAGCTTCCTGTAAATGAAATCAATGAGGCACTCAAGCTGATCCATTAATCCAACTTTATGATAATCAAACTTGCAGGGTATTTCCTTGCTTCCATTAGGCTGTTTGCCATTGTGTTGCTCATGATACTATTGGTGCCTACCGGTATTTTCCTGATTTATTTAAGGCTAATTCCGCGTAGATCGGGCTTTGTAATAAGAAATATTTTTTGCAAATTAGCCTTGATTATTTTTGGAATCAAATTAGTTCAAACAGGGAAATTAGAAAATATCAAAGGCGCACTTTATGTTGGCAACCACAGATCCTTGATTGATCCCATCATTATTTTTTCTCAACTAAAAGAAGCTTATGTCATCAGTAAAGCGGAGGTTGAATCTTATCCATTGATAGGCATTGGTGCAAAAATGAGTGGAGTTATTTTTGTTGCGCGGGAAAATGCAGAAAGCCGAAAAAATACTAAAATAGAGATTGACAAAGCAATGACGCAACAAAAATCAATCGTAATTTTTCCTGAAGGTACAATCAGTACTAACAGAAAAACTTTAGCTTTTAAGAAAGGTTCCTTTGAAATAGCAGCCTTACACAATCGACCTGTCATTGCTTTTGCACATGAGATGGCAAATCCGGTTAGCGACTTTTGGTATCTGTCAAATATCCTCAAACAATTCTATAGGACTTTTTCTAAATGGCGCACAGTAGTTTTTTTACATTTTTTTAACCCCATCTATAATAATGATCCACTTTGGTTAACATCAGAGTGTGAATACAGAATAAATCAAAAATTAACTGAATTTCAAACCAATTGGAATGAGTCGGAGAAGCAATATGTTATTTCTGTTGAAAAGAAAGAGAAGTTGAGTTGACACAAAATCTCTGGTTTTTCGGAGTTAACCTCTCTCCAAAAAACACATGTCCCAAATGCGCATTGCATGATGCACACAAGATTTCTGTCCTAACTCTGTCCTTATCCGGTAATTGCAGAACAGCATCTTTAATTGCTTCATCAAATGAAGGCCAACCACAATATGAATTAAATTTTTCCTCAGAGTCGAATAGCTTAGCATTACATCTTCTGCAGAGGTATACTCCATTCTCAAAATGCAAATTATAAACACCGGAAAATGGTACTTCAGTTCCTTTCCCTTCAATAATATATTTTTCTTCTTCGGTAAGTTCATTCCAACCCATAAGACAATCTTTACTATTTCCACAAAGTGGAGAACTTTTCTTTTGCCTTCAAGACTTTAGGTGATATTACGATCTGACAGTAAGGTGCTTCTCCATTCAAATTGAAATAATTTTGATGATAATCTTCAGCAGGATAGAACTCACTTGCCTGAACTATTTCTGTTACAATAGGGTCGTCCCAATATTTCTGCGCAAATTCATTTTTCAATTTCTTTGCCATGCTTTCCTGAGTACTATTCTGCCAAAAAACAACAGACCGATACTGAGTTCCTTTATCGGCTCCCTGCCGATTTAATGTAGTAGGATCATGTGTTAGCCAAAACACTTCTAATAATTGTTGGAAGCTTATAATTTGCGGGTCAAAATAAATTTGACAAACCTCAGCATGTCCCGTTGTGCCAGAACAAACATCCCTATAACTTGGATTTGACAGCTTTCCCCCCATATATCCTGAAACGACAGTGTCAACTCCCTTTAAATTTTGAAATACAGCTTCCACACACCAAAAACACCCGGCACCAAACGTAGCAGTATCAAATTTTTGAAGAGGATCAATCATTATATCAGAAGATTTTGAGATTAATGAATCATTCTTATGGATTATTTGGGATTTCTGCTGATTGCCACAGCTTGATACTATAGCAAGCATTGAAATAAATAACAATTTAATCATGCACAAATTTACAATAAAACGTTAACACTAGTCAAGTCCTTCAATAAGGACAATTTATGTAGCAAAAAGTTATATCTTTGCGTCCAGATCGCGGGGTGGAGCAGTTGGTAGCTCGTCGGGCTCATAACCCGAAGGTCGTAGGTTCGAGTCCTGCCCCCGCCACTTCCTTTCAATTTTTTTTTATTTTTTGATAAATTTGAATAGAATTTGTCTTGGATTTCATTCGGCTTGTCCATGAAGAGAGAGTGAAAATAAATTTATCTCATCTTTTATTCATATTCAACAATAATGAATGCCAAATTTATTACTGAATCAAGTTTGGAATTAATAAACATCTAAAAAGTTTCAGGCAACTTCATATTCTATTTCTCAAATAATTTAAACCAGATTTTGTTATTGAGGATCAAAGCGGGTATCAAATTGAAAATAAATTCGCTGTACAAATGTGTTCGAATGGTATTGCAACCAAAATCGAATCCACGATATCATTCAATAATGAACGTACCGGGCAAAACTTTGCACTCCATTTAAATTGGTTTTAAGTCTATAAAATTAGTTTTCTATTGTTTCAATCAGGCTAATATTAAAGGCAGCTTGTGCAACTACAAGTGATTCTTGTAAAAAAATCTATTCTGCAAATCAGGCGCAATTCACAATTCCTTGATTTTCAAATCAATTTGGTATGTAATAGATCTACATTTATAATATTAGCGCTCATCCAACAAATAGACGTATAACAAAATAGCCTCCTTTCATTAAAAGAGGCTATTTATATTAAACTTAAATTTTCTGTAATCGTACTAATCTATCTTAGAAATTAGTCAGTGGCATAAACTCCCTTATATATTCAATTGCTTTGAAAATAACTAAGTACAAAATGCCAAATTTACTTCACCATTATCATGCGTTTCGTAGCTGTATGGTTCGTTGCGTCTAACTGATAGTACAGTACGCCGCCGCCATTCAACTCTGATCTCTCGATCTTCTGTGTATTCAAGCCTTTTTGACCTTGGATCTCATACACTCGGATCACTTTACCTGTCACGTCGTAGATGCTCAACTTAACAGCTCCTGCTTCCGGTAATCGGTAGCTCACCACTGTCTCCTTGTTGAATGGATTCGGATTGTTCTGATACAACTCGAATACTCCACTCTCTACTACTCCTTGTTCTGTTCTTGCATTCAAGCCCACGCCTTTCACTTCTTCACTTGCTTCGTATGCTTCTGCTGCTGTCACTTCACTTGTGATCGCCAACATGCCGCTTAACTTACCGCTGCGTACGCTGCGGAATACTACTGTGAATAATGTTTCTTCACTGCCATAGCTTGTTCCTGTACCGCTGTTCCAGCTCGTTGTCAAGATTCCTTCGTTCACGCGGTTCGTTCCAAAGTTGGATTCTGTTGTACCCAATACTCCGCTTTCTACTCCTTCAAAGTTCAACATCTCACTGTCAAACTTCAATGTAAACTGGTATCCACTGATGTTGCGGAAATCGTTTGACTTGAAGTTTACTTTGTATACTTCTCCTGCTACCATTTCCTGCTCATCGATTTCCATTCTCAACTTGCCCGATGTCCTCACGCTTCCGCTCATCACGTTGCTCGCTCTGGCATTCCCGTTCAAGTCTCCCATCTTTATCGCTACAAAGTCGCAAACTTTTTCCTCTTTGGCATTTCCGAATACTTCTGTAGCTGTGCGTGGCGCACCCCATGGCTGTGTTGGATCTGCAAATACATAGCTCTTCGGTACAAATGTCCATGATTCCACTGATGCAAACTTGCTCGTAACTCCTAAGATCAACTTCCTGATCTCGCTGATGTCACTTGCTGTGATCTTGCCATTGTTCGATACATCTGCTGCGATCAACTTGTATGGGCTTGTGATCACATCTTGACCCAAGATATGCTTCTGTATCTTCACGATATCTGCTGTAGATACCCCATTTGCAGGTTCCTCAACTTTAGTAGGCCTCACTGTATAATTGGATGCTAATTTCAAACTAGAGAATGTAAAAGGGCTACCGATGCGTTCTACCATCATTATTCCTGAACTATTATACAATTCAACTTTCACTGGTTTAGTAACATCGTTGTTTTCTGTTTTCAATTCTCCAGTTATCGTACCAGTAAGAGTTCCATCATCAGGACAAACATTGTTTGGATCTTGTACGATCATTGTCGTCTCGCAGCAATCCTTGTTGCCCTCTTCATCTTCTACACAAATCTTCACCGGTAAGATCAATTCATCATTTACTCGTT
>Ga0268298_10002404_pt1 | contig 20506 bp, 17 predicted proteins | sample WWTPWeurt_MetaG_FD_194462 | JGI IMG/M metagenome (GOLD analysis project Ga0268298, IMG submission 194462) | Activated sludge microbial communities from WWTP in Nijmegen, Gelderland, Netherland - WWTP Weurt | ecosystem: Engineered > WWTP > Aerobic digester > Activated sludge | place... | reverse complement strand
GGCGAGGCGTCCACGCCGCCGGGATGAATGACTTTCAAACCCGATGCGTCGAACAGCTTGGCGATGAACTTGTGCGTGAAGATGCTCATATGCCGCGTGTCGGCGGCGGGGCCGGGCATCTTGCCGCGCACGAGTTGACCAAGATACTCGACATGCTGAATGTTCGGCACGGTCAGCGCGACCTTGCCGCCCGGCTCAAGCACACGCGAAATTTCATTCAGCGCATGCTCGGGAAAGACCAGATGCTCGAGCACCTCAAGACACGTCACAAAATCAAAACTTGCATTGGCGAACGGCAGGCCGTCCTTGTCCATGTCGTTGTGCACCTTGTGGTCCAACCCTTGCGCGTGCGCCAGCGCGTTCTCCGCGAAATCCGTGCCGGTGATTTGCACGCCATTCAGCTTGGCTCGTGTCACCTGCGGCAGAAAGCCGTTGCCCGTGCCGATGTCGAGCCACTTCTTGGGTTGGTGCTTGACGACGTGCTCATGCGCAAAGCGAAAACGCCCGCGCAACTGGTATGTATGCGCGCGCGCTTCGAGACGGTCGTCCCACGATTGCGAGTTAAGAGTTTTTAGATCGGGCACGCAGCGAAATAGAAAATAGAAAATGGAAATAGGAATTAAGAAGCCCCCCTTAATCCCCCCAAATTCCCCAAGCGAAATTTGGGGGGAGACCGGAAGCAAATCCTATTTGAACACGATATCCCAGTTATACGGAATCTTCGGATCGTCGTGCGCGGCGCGGTGTTCGTCGGGATTTTGATAGTCGTAGAGATGGTCGGGGCAGTTGACGACGACGCTCTCGTGCTCGCTGATACACTTCCAGCCGTGATAGACGCCCGGCGGAATGACAATCAGCATCGGATTGTATTCACCGACGAAGAACTCGTTGACTTCACCTTTGGTCGGCGAGCCTTCACGCGCATCAAACAAAACAACTTTGACCATGCCCTTGACGCACGTCATCTGGTCGCTTTGCTTTTTGTGAAAGTGCCACGCCTTGACGACGCCGGGGTAATTGGTGGTCATATAGACCTGCGCGATGGTCAGGTAATCGGGATCATCGCAACGCAAAATTTCCATCAGGCGGCCGCGTTCATCGGGAATCAACCGCAATTTCTTGGTAACAACGCCTTGAATCATGTAAGTCTGTTTCTTTCTATGGTTCAGTATTTCAAATAGTCTTTCAACCCCTGTTCCCACGTCGGCATGTCGTTGCCGAGCGCGAGTTCATAGAGCAGCGGGGATAGCCGCGAATTTTTCGGACGCGGCGCGGGGCGCGGAAACTCTTCGGTGGAACAGGGCAGCACGGGCGTCGAAATGCCGCGCAACTCGAGCGCTTTCTTGGCGAACTCATACCACGTCGTGAAACCGCGGTTGGTGATGTGGTAGGTGCCGAACGCGCCGCTCTCGGATAGGCGCAAAAGTTCCGGCACCAAATCCCCCACGAACGTCGGCGAACCGTGCTGATCGTTGACCACGCGCAGTTCGTCGCGCTCGCGCGCGAGTTTCAGAATTGTCTCGATGAAATTCGGACCGTTTCTTCCAATCAGCCACGACACGCGCACGATGTAGTGCCAGTCGGACAGTTGCCGGACGAAGCACTCACCGGCATATTTCGACTTGCCATAAACGCTCTGCGGATTGGCGGCATCCCACTCGTCGTAGGGCGCGTCCTTCGTGCCGTCGAAGATGTAATCCGTTGAGATATACAGAAGCGGCACACCGAGCGACTCGGCGGCCAGCGCGACATTTTGTGTGCCGATGGCGTTCACGCGAAAGGCATTCTTCGCGTCGCTTTCGCACTGGTCCACTTTGGTGTAAGCGGCGCAGTGAAAAATGAATTCGGGATCAGCCTCGCCGATCATACCGAGCACACGTTCGCGGTTCGTGATATCGCCATCGGGCAAATCTATGCCGACGACTTCATCTCCCTGATCTTCGCAGGCCAGCGACAGTTCGCTGCCCAGCATGCCGAGGTGGCCTGTGATAAGTACTTTGCGCATATGTGGGTTGTAGGGGCGCAACATGTTGCGCCCGAACGTTTAATCCAGAGAGTAGCTGGCCTTCACGACTGCCGTGATGTCTTTTTCTTTCGACGACGTGTCGTAGTAGCCGTAATCGGAAACGTCGGTCGAGTTGCGCGGCGTGACTTGGAAGACGCCCATCTTGGCGTCGCGTAATTCACCGAGCTTGCTGTCCGATGATTCAGCCATGACGCGCGCACGTTCGGTGGCGTCTTTCATCGCTTCGCCGAGCATTTCGATGCGCAAGTCAGCGAGCTTGGTGTAAAGATATTGCGCGCCCCAGCCTTGGAAGGGCACGCCTTCGCTGATGAGCTGATCGGACTTCTTGATGAGCTCTTCAATCGCGTCCACGCGCGTCGAGCGAATTTCGAACGTCTGATTCACGCGGTACCCCAGAATGCGGCCCGTGAAGTAGCCATTCTGATTGTATTCCTGAATCTGTTCGCTCGACACGGGCTTCATCGTAATTTCGGCGGTGGTAACGCCGTTATCTGCGAAGAACTTCTGCACGCGCGCGGCATGCACCTGCACGGCCCTGTAGGCATCCTGCTGTGTGTTCTCCTGCGCGGTGACATTGCCCGACCACACGATCAAGTCCGCCACGATGGGCCGCTTGGCCGACCCGGTGACGGAGATCATATCTCCGGCCTTGCGCATCTCGACCATCTTGATGCCCAAAATAAATGCCGCAGCCACAATCGCAATCGCGATAAAAAACAGGCCGCCGTTGGTGTCGTTTTTGTCGGACATGGTTAGCGTGAGGTGTAAGGACGAGGATTAGCTTTGCGGCGACGCGGCGCGGGCGGGCCCGGCACTTCAGCCATGCGCTTTTTCGCTTCTGCCTGAGTGGGCACTTCAAGGCGCATGATGACGGCGCTCGAAGTGGTCTTAGGAATCTTCAATCCGTCTTCGCGTGTGCCGTCAATGTGAAGCTGCATCGCTTCCATCATGTTCTGCTCGACTTCGGCGCGGGTCTTGCCGGTCGAACCAACTCCAGGCAGGTCAGGGCAGTAGGCCGAGAAATTGCTTTGGCCACTTTCAATGATGATCAGGAAGTTCTGGTATTTCATTTCAACCCCGCTTGTTCAAGGATACTTCTGTACGTTTTCGGATGAAGGACATCGTTCTCATGGCCAGGAATCGTGACGCGCCCGGATTTGGTTGGATGCTTGTACTGACGATGACTGCCCACGAATTTCACAAGCCGCCAGCCATCATTCTCTACGATCTTGATTGCGTCACGGACGCGGAAACGAGGGGGCATGTCTTACTAGAAGTCCTTAGACGACTTCTTTGCTTCCTCTATTTTACGCTGTTTACTTTCCTCTTCGCGTTTCGCGAAAATCTCGGGATCCACACTGTCGTACTGCACAAGAGTCTGACCACTCCCTTCAAGAAGCATTACACGAAAGTACGGGTCGTTCCAAAGCCATTCACATGTTGGGTTACCCATGATTATATTTGTGCTTGTAGGGTGTCCAAACTTATTTCGCAATGCCGCCTCAGCCTCGAAATACGAAATAGATCTCGTTACGTAAAAAAGCTTGTACAGACCTAAGTTGTCATCAAAATAGAATGTAGTAGAAACGCTTTTTCCATTGATCATGGCGTCAGCTGTGGTAAAGAGGTCACTAACTTTGACGTTCTTGAGTCTTGCTCTCATTTGTTTAACAGACTCTATCTTGTTTAGCCCAAATCTAATACCTTGCCATTCAGTGGGAACTGGGACGTAAAGAGAATCTGATGAGAAAGCAACAGAACTTGTGAAGGCGAGCGCCAAGGCGAATATGGCCTTTTTCATTAGTTCTGCCTCAACCACTCTTGATTGGGCGTAGTTCGTCCAAGAATATTTCTTGTGCTCGTTCGTCCAAGCCGCCTTACTGATTTACCATCCATTTTCGCTAACCCCTTCGCTATGAGAGAGTGCAACGTTGTGACTGGGCGTCGCGTGTTTTTTTTGTAGAATGCCAATAGGTCCGCTACATAGAGTTCAGGGTATCGTTCCATAAGTCGAACAATGAATTCATGCGAAGTGAATACGGATTCTACCTTAAACGACTCGACAATTTCTGACATTACGATCCTAGTTGTGCTTTTCATTGAGATTCCTTCCAAATTGGAATTTGCCCTCTTAATCCCAAAACTCCTTCAATTCCGGCTTCACCTTCTCCGCCACCAAGCGCGAAGCGCGGTACAAGGACGGGAACGTTCCCGCGTCCGTCCACCAACCGTCAATCGTAGAAGAGGTGAGCGTGCCTTCATGCAGATAGGCGTTGTTCACGTCGGTGATTTCCAGTTCGCCGCGCGCCGAAGGCTTAAGCGTCGAAATGATTTCATAGACGTGCGCGTCGTACATATAGACACCAATCACAGCTAAATTCGACTTAGGCTCCTTGGGCTTCTCGACAATCGAGAGCACCTTGCCGCTCTTGTCCACTTCGGCCACACCGAAGCGCTGCGGGTCGTGAACTTCTTTCAAGAGAATCTTCGCGCCCTTGCCCTGCGCCTTGAACTGATCCACATGCGCCTTGATGGGATTCTCGAGAATGTTGTCGCCGAGAATCACACAAATCGAATCATCGCCCGTGAACTCACGCGCGAGCCGGAGTGCGTCGGCGATACCACCTTCGCCTTCCTGATAGGCATAATTAATCCGCTTCAGGCCGAACGCCTTGCCGTTGCCGAGCAGATTGAGAAAGTCACCCGCGTAATGTCCGCCGGTGACGACAACGATTTCAGTGATGCCCGCGTCCACGAGCGTCTGAATCGGGAAATAAATCATCGGCCTGTCATAGACGGGCAGCAGATGCTTATTGGTAATCTTGGTCAAAGGCAGCATGCGCGTGCCCAAACCACCGGCGAGGATAACACCCTTCATGAGGAGAAATCAGATATGTGAAATGAAAAAATGGAAAATCAAATTGGGAGGTAAAGCGCTTGACGTTATGTCTTCGCTCTCATCTCCTGCCCGCGCACAATCACAAACGCGACAAGCGAGACGAGGAAGAACACAAGCAACGCCCAGGCGATACCCTGAATCGTGCCGATGACGGAACGGTAGATTTCGAGCGTCCACGTTTCGTCGTTCAAGACGGGCGGCACCCACTCGGGTTCCTTTTCGCCGTCGGGTTTGGTCTGCTCGATCCAATGCCCTTGCGCACCGGGGACATATTGCTCAATCTTGTAGAGATTGACGCCCGAGCTGACGCCGACGACGATGGTGGCAAATAAGATGTAGCGCTGCCAGGCTTTGGAAATATCGTCGTGCAGAATCCGCCCCAGTATTCCGCCAATGGACTTGCGGAACAGCACCGCCACGACCGCGCTGGTAATCAGCGACGTGAACAGTGTGGCGAAGAGAAGAGAGAAGAACACGGGGGGAAGGGAATATAGGAATTAGAAAATGGAAATCAGAAAAGGCGGAGCGAGACTCTCAAGCTGCGAACCGCGTCAGCACAATGGGTCTAGCGCCTGCGCTGGCTAGTAGTGCAAATCCCCCGCGACCAACGCTCCCGGCTCGACGTACGGGCCGCTCAGCACCATGCGACGCGTTTGGTCGTCAATGTCATCGAGGAAGAAATTCCACTCGCGGTGGTCTTCGGGTTTCAAACCCTGTTCGACGATGCGCACGCGTTTGACCAAATCAAGGTCTTCTTTGGGCACCCGGTAGCGCGGCATCAGCACGCCGAGCACATGGACGGTCTTGCTGGCGGATTCCTGAATAATGAGGCACTTGCGGTCCGACACCTGCCCGTATCCCCAGCCATCGGCGGAGTACGACCGAATCGACGCTTCGGGGCGCGATAGGTAAACATTCAGGCGGCAAGTGTTTTCGGAAATCATACCGAGCACGGGGACTCCGGGGTGACCGCGGCAGCGATGAGACGAGGCTCAGAAATCTGACTTAGCAAGTAGAAAAGGTAAGGCTTTCTCGCCGGAGAGTCAAGCTAAGCTCCTCGGTTTCATAAGCTTGGACGCTGAAAAGCTTGCATTTCCGGGTCGGGAAAGCTACCTTGTGAGGATGGCAAAACAGCATTTCTATTTGATTGGGCCGGGCGCGGTCGGCAAGGTGCTGGCGCGGCGGCTGGCGCAAGCCGGTTGGCAGTGCGACGGCGTCTGCGGCCGCGGTTCGGCCGCCGGGCGCAGGCTGGCAAAGGAATTGGCCGCGCCATACGTCTCCTCAATCAGCGATATCGAGTGTCGGCGGGGGACGATTTTGTTGGCGGTCGGAACCGGACAAGTGAGCCCAATGGCCAAAGAGCTGGCCGAGTTGGAGCTCGACTGGCCAAAAATCGCCGTGCTCCACCACAGTGGAACGCTCGACACCACCCCCTTGGCTCCCGTGGCCCAGCGCGGCGCGACGGTCGGCGCCTGTCACCCGTTTATGACCTTTCCCCGTTTTTCGGGTGCAGTCAAAGCGGGTTCAGTCGAAGATCGTTACGACCCGCAATTCCCCTTGTTCTTTGGCATTGACGGGGACGCCAAAGGTCTTGCGGCCTGTCGGAGCATTGTCAAAGCCTGTAATGGCAAGAGTTTAATCGTCAAAGGCCGGAACCGGGTCGCCTACCATGCCGCCGCTGTGCTGGCCTGCACGCTACTGGGGGCGAATCTGGCCATGGCGGAGCAAGTCTTGAAGAAAGTTGGAATTTCGGAAAAACCGGCACGTGATGCGGTCTTGGCCATTGCCCGAGAAACATTGCGCAACTTCGCCGAGTATGGAATGGACAGGTCTTGGACCGGCCCGGCGGTGCGGGGGGACAAACAGACCGTGGCGGCGCATGTGCGGGCCATGAGCAAACTCGACCGCGATGCCGCAAAAGTCTATCGAGTTCTTTCAGATTGGGTGATGCAACATAAGAAGTGACCAGCGTAGACGCCAGACCCATTGCCGCTAACGCGTGACCCATTGGGCCGAGCAGGGATTCAGCTTAGCAGTTCCCACCGCGCTGATCAGTCAATGCAACATAAGAAGTGAGTGAGCCGGTCAGATGAGCATGGACCGACCCAACCTCTTTCTCCGGATTCTCAGGAATCCCCTTACCCGCATCGTCCTTGGCATGGTCATGGTAAGCATGCCGATAGCGGGTGTGCAGATTCTCGCCGAAAACTATGGCGAGCCGCGCGGCATCACCGACCTCGACAGCTTCAAACTGGTCAGTAATAGTCTCGCGATTTTGTGCGGGTTTGCTGGCTATCTGATTTTCACCCGCCTGATCGAATGGCGCTGGCCGCGCGAGTTGTCGCTGCGCGGATTCTTTTCCGAATTCGGCAAGGGGCTGGTGCTCGGCGCGCTGTTGTTTTCGGGGACGATGCTCTTGTTGTGGTTCTTCGGGTTCTACCAGTGGACGGGAACTAATCCAATCACTGTGACGGCCACGGCTTTCGGCATCTCGCTCACGGGGTTCTTTGAAGAACTGTTGGTGCGCGGCGTGCTCTATCGAATCCTGGAAGAGTCGCTCGGCACATGGATCGCACTCGCGCTATCGGCTGTGCTGTTCGGCCTCGCGCACGTCGCCAATCCGAACGCCACGCTGATCACGACGATGGCCATCGCGCTCGAAGCGGGCTTGCTGCTGGCGGCGGCCTATTCGTTTACGGGCCGCCTGTGGTTTGCCACAGGTCTGCATTGCGCGTGGAATTTCACACAAGGCGGCATCTTCGGCCTGCCGGTCTCTGGCCATCCGATGACAGGCCTATTAGTCGGCACGGTCAGCGGCCCCACATGGATCTCCGGCGGCGAATTCGGCGTCGAAGCGTCACTCATCGCGGTGCTCGTGTGCATGACAGCGGCGGTGTTCATCTTGCGGCTCGTCGTCAAGCGCGGGTTGGTAAGACAGCCGTGGTGGAGACGGCGCGATAACACAATCAATCTAGTCACGCTCTTGTCATCCTGAACCCGCTGCGGGTGAAGGATCTCGCTGAGAACATCATACGGGGAAGCGCCCATTTCTGCCGAAACGCCTAACGTTGTCAAATCTGACTGACAAGATCCTTCAGTCCGCAGCGGACTTCAGGATGACAATGTGCTGAACGTCGCCTCTTTTCTTGGGGGATTTTGCCCAGCAAGCTGGGCGCTACAGCGGAAAGCGGATTCCGGCGGGGAACCGCGCTGACGCGCTAAATCCCCGCTCGGCGCAACGGTAGTTCTAGGCCCGCATGCACAAACCCTCCACCATCTTCCTGCAAATCACCATCGTGCTCGCGGGCATTGGGGCGCTGGCATTTCTGATTTGGGAGCCGCGCGTGGAGGGTGTGAATGCGAATGCTACGAATTGGCAGATGTACTCTGATCCGTTCATTCTGTTGGTTTATGCCGGTGCGCTTCCCTTTTTCTTTGCACTGTTTCAGGCGTTCAAATTGCTCGGGTATGTTCGCCAGGACAGAGTCTTTTCAGCGGACTCGGTCAAGGCCTTACGCACGATTAAGTACTGCGCCCTTGCCATCATCGGTTTTGTCATTGTCGAAGAATTTATCATTCTGATGAATCACGGCGACGACGATGCCGCCGGAGCATTCATGTTGGGTGCCGCGATTATCGTTGGTTCGATTGTGGTCGCAGTCGTTGCGAATGTGTTTGAGAAGCTGGTGCGGAACACTATTGCAAAAATTCCGGCCGGGTTGCGGCAGCCTTAACCCGGCTCGGCGAATCGCTTTCTAATTTCTATTTTCTAATTTCACATTTATCCCCCACTCCATGGCCGAAATCACCAAGAAAATTCTCTGGGCCGACGACGAGATTGACCTGCTTGAAGCGCACGTGCTGTTCCTCGGATCGCACGGCTATCAGGTGACCGGCGTCACGTGCGGCGACGACGCGCTGTCGAAAGTGGATAGCGAAACTTTCGATTGCGTGCTGCTCGACGAACACATGCCGGGCCTCGACGGACTGGAGACCGCCGACCGCATCAAAACCAAGCGACCCGACCTGCCCGTGATCATGATCACCAAGTCGGAAGAAGAATCGCTGATGGACGACGCGCTCGGCGCCAAGATTTCCGATTACCTCACGAAGCCCGTGAATCCCACGCAGATTCTCGTCGCGCTGAAAAAGGTGATTGACAAATCGTCCATCGAGCAGCGCATCGCCACGCGCGACTACTTGCAGGAGTTCCGCGAAATCACGATGAAGCTGATGGACAATCCGGGCTGGCGCGAATGGGCGGATATTCACGCGCGGCTGTCATGGTGGGATATCGAACTGGATAGCTTACCCGACGGCGGCCTAAAACAGTCGCTCGAAGGACAGCGCAGCGAATGCAACGTCGAGTTCGGCAAGTTCATCGAAAAGAACTACGAAAACTGGCTGTGGAATCAAACCGAACGTCCGCCGCTATCGGTAGATGTCGTGCAGAAGTTCGTCGCGCCGCGCCTGAAGGCGGGTGAGAAGGTGCTCTATCTAGTGATGGACTGCATGCGCTATGACCAGTGGATGGCGATTGAACCGCTGCTCTATGACAGCTTCCGCATCACGCGCGATTTTCACTACTCCATCCTCCCCACCGCCACACCGTACTCACGCAACGCGCTGTTCGCGGGTCTGTTTCCCTCGGAAATCGAGAAGGAAATCCCCGGGCTGTGGCAATCGGCGGACGAAGACGAAGGCAGCTCGAACCGCTTCGAGCGGCAATTACTCGACATGCAGTTGACACGGCTTGGCATCGCGGTGGAACCGGAAGCGCGCTACGTGAAAGTGCTCGACCCCGAAGAAGCCGCCAACACGGCCAAGAAAGTGTCGCAATACTTCGATCGCAAACTGGTCTCGATGGTCTTCAACTTCGTGGACATGCTCGGGCACAGCAGAAGCCATTCCGACATTCTGCGCGAGATGCTGCCGCATGAAGCGGGCTACCGCTCGGTCATCAAAGCGTGGTTCGAGCATTCGAGCTTGCGGCAGATTTTGCAAGCGTTCGCCAAGCAAGGCTGGACGGTGATTGTGACGAGTGATCACGGCTCGATTCGCGGACAGAAGGGCGCGAAGGTCGTGTCCGACCGCGAAGCTTCGACGTCGCTGCGTTACAAATACGGCCGCAACTTGCGCGTGGACAAGCGCCAGGCCATCGTGGTGCCGACGCCCGAAAATTTCAAGCTGCCCAAACGCGGCATGAACACGGGCTACATCATCGCCAAAGAGAACTACTACTTCGTCTATCCGACGAACTACAACAAATACCTATCGCTTTACAAAGACAGCTTCCAGCACGGCGGGATCTCGCTTGAAGAGATGATCCTCCCCGTCGCGGTATTGGAAGGCAAAGGCAACTAACTCGCACGGATTTCGCTTGCTGATCTTTCTTTCGGTCGTCATCTCGATACTCGGCCTGCTGCACTGGTTCCTCTACTCGCGGCTGGTCTCTGCTTTGGAAATCACTTCGCCGACGGTTTTGTGGACGCTGCGCATTCTCGCGGCGTTTTTGTCGGTTTCGTATATCATCAGCCGCATCCTTGAATCCAAGATGCCGGGCGCCGTCGCGCACGCGATGGATTGGGTGGCCTCGGTTTGGGTCGGGATGATGTGGCAGTTTCTGTGGATCGCGTTCGTCTTCTTTCTGGTCAAAGTCGCGCTGGTCATCTCCGGTCAATGGGGCGCGTGGACGATGGCGCAGCACACCCTGTTGGGCCGTTACAGCTTCTACGCCGTGACGGGGTTGGTGCTGATGATTACGGCCTATGGCATTTACAAGGCGACGGGGCCTGCGCGGCTGGTAGAAGTGGATGTGCCGGTGCAGAAGTGGAATGAGTCGCTACGCGAGTTCAAAATCGCGATGGTGGCCGATTTTCACGCCAGCAACACGAATGGTGTCGAGCGCATCGGGATGTGGAGCGAGCAGATCACGGCGTTGAAACCGGATGTGATTCTCGCTCCCGGCGATATCATTGACACGCCGGCAAATCAGATTCCGGAAGTGGCCGACGGATTCCGCAAGCTCAGTGCTCCGCTCGGCGTGTTCTCGACGACGGGCAATCACGAATACTATGTCGGCATGCCCGGCGCGGTGGACTTGATGCAGCGCGGTGGATTTCAGGTTTTGATGAACGAGCACCTGCAACTGCCGAACGGCGTGCTGATCTCTGGCATCGAGGACCGCACGGCGCGGCAGATGGGCCGGCCGCTGCCGGCGTTTCAAAGTCTGATTCCCGAGCAGGATTCCTCGCTTGTGCAAGTACTGTTGATGCACACGCCTGCAACAAGTGATGTGCAGCGTGCGATGGATGCAGGTTTCGATCTCGTCGTGAGCGGCCACACGCACGGCGGTCAGATGTTTCCGTTTACGCTGTTCACCAAGATGGCCTTTCCGTACCATCACGGTTTGTACAAAGTGAACAACGGCTATCAACTCACGACGTGCGGCATTGGCTATTGGGGTCCGCCGATGCGCGTGGGCAAGCCGCCGGAAATCATGTTAATTCGTTTCGTACCGCCGGACGCTCCGGCGAGATGCGAATGGAAGTAAATAGAAAGCCCGACTCGAAAGAGCCGGGCTTTTTCATGCGAGAATATTCTTGCTACTTCACCGCAGTGACTTGGAAGTAGAACTGATCGTAAGGAATCTGATCGAACGGCACGAACAGCGCCGTATCGCTGACCGTGGTGAAGTAGTTCTCGGGGCGGAAGACGCGGCCCGCTTCGCCGGACATGTAGATCTTGTAGGAACTTGCGCCGACGGATTTGTTCCACGACAATTGGACGCCCGTATCATTGGGAGTCAGCGAGAGATTCTTGGGCGGCTCGGGAGCGTCGGGGCGTCCTTCAATGTAGATGTCATCCACTGCGGCTTCCACGAGCGAGGGTGGCGCGTTATCTTCGGCGACGAACTGCAAGAGCATCATGTCCGTTGGCGCAACGAAGTCTTCGAGCTTGAACGACGCATCCTGCCATCCGTCGGTGCTGACGGAGGATTGAATCAGGTTCACCCACGTTTCTCCGGCGTCATTGGAGATTTGCACGCGGAAGAAGTCGCCGCCCTTTTGCGGACCACGGTCGTTGGAATAGGCGTATTTGAAGCGCAGTTTGGAATCGGCCAAATTGTCGAGGCGGAAGAGCGGCGAGCGCAATGTCGTGCGGCCACCATCGACGTCATGCGAAGCAGCCGACTCGGAATTGGACGCACCGTTTCCGGTAATGAATGCGAAACTGCCGTAAGCCGTGGCATCTTCTTTCACCTGTACTGCGTGGCCGTTTTCGGTTGAGGCTACGGGAATGGCGCGTGTCCATACTCCGGCGGTCGCGTTGTCTTCGGGTACACCAAAGATGAAACCGCGATCTACTTCGGCATCGTCTGCCCAGCCGCGTTCGAGATCAATGCTGACGGAGAAATTGCCGTGCTGCGACGTCATGACGGAATCAGGCGCGGCAAAATCCTGATACCCGAAGCGCGCGACATAGAGCGCGTAGCGGCGTTCGGCGGGGACTTGCGTGAAACGGAAGTTACCTTCGAGATCAGTGGATGCGGTGTAGCTGCCGGTGGCGGAGACAAGATAGACTCGTGCACCGACGATGTGCATGCCGCCATAGCGGACGGAACCACTGATGACTCCGGTTTGGCTGCTTGCGGCGGCCATTTCGATGGACGCATTCACATCGAGAATGCCGTAGCCAAACTCGTTGTCCTCGCCTGGGACACCGAGGTCACGCGCGGCAAGTTGCAGAACGGATTTCGCCGAAGCGGGAGTCAGGTCCGGGTTTACTTGGCGCATGAGTGCGACCGTTCCGGCCACATATCCTGCGGCCAGTAGTGAGCCGCGCGCGGAGACATAAGCTCGATCGTTGCAGGTGCGCCCCGCACTGATGGCCGTGATTTCAGGCTTAATGGATTTGCGGTCGCACGGAGACGGCCCACGACTGCTCTTCGGATCCAAGGCAGCTCCGTTCGCGGTCAACGAACCGACGGAAAAGAAGGTCAAGGATTGATCATACTTTGCGGACGGCAACGCAATGGAACCGCGTCCTAAATCTCCTTGATCGCCAGCGGCCCAAATGAGAATTGTGCCGAGTTGTTCGACATTGACGAAGGCGTGCCAGGCTGCCTCAGGCAATCCGCATGCGCATGAATCGCCGATTTCCCACGCTTGCAAGATGACATCCGGCACGGCGTTGAAATCTCCAGTCTGTGAAACTTGCAATGCGCGCAGCACATCGGAGACATACGGTGTTCTTCCGCAGGGCAGCGGCAACAGCCGCCAACTGGCGTTGGGTGCCGCGCCGAGTGTGTCACCTTTTTGCGCGTCGCAACCTAGCGCAGCTCCGAGCATGGTCGTAGTCGAGACATCGCAGTAAACACTTGCCAACAAAGGTTCGGCACCAACATAGCGGCCTGCCAGCGCAGGGTGAGAAGCTTCAAACGGACGTCCGACCACGCCGATGACCGTTCCCGTTCCTGTTACACCTGCGCTCCACGCTTCGCGCGCGTGCATCGCGGTCAGCGCTGGATCGCTGGCCAACATTTTCGCTGCGCTCGGCTCGGCGCTTACGGGTTCAATCAAGCGCACGGTTTCATCCAAGCCGACTTCGTTGACCGACTCGAAGTTAGCAATCAACTCAGCGCCTGAGCGAGTGACGTTGGCACGGAGCAAATTGGCAATCCAGAAGAACTCGGGATTCTCCATCATGCCGTTGCGGGACAGAATGTCCAGCGAGGTGCCGGCTTCGGCTTGCGATGCGCGTGATGCGGCCATCAGCGAATCGGTGAGTCGCAGGTGGCGCTCGGCATCATACATCGTCGCACCACGCGGGGCAATTTCATTAAGCTGCGCGAGATCGTGCTGCCGATTGAAGGAAATCAGCACAGGGAGGCGCTCGGAATCACCGGCCGCCCGGAACGCTTCCTCCAGCCCGGGCGTCAAGCGTCCGGCGTAGGCAGTTTGCAACCATGTGGCGACGAGCACCAGTGCGCACAGTGTTAAGCTATGAAAACTCAGTTTATTGAAGGACATTCGAGGGAATTTGTCGTTGTGTCTATAGCCTATAAATATACAAAAACCCGCAGGGTTTCGCAACTGCGGGTCTTGATATTTCATACCATGCGGGGACATTAAGCCGTGACGGGCGTCTCGCGGTAGGCAGGGAAACTCAATGTAATCCGCGTGCCATGACCGACTTCCGATTCAAGTTTCAGTTCCGCGCCGTGGATTTCCGCGATATTGCGGATAATCGGCAGTCCAAGACCCGTGCCGCGGTCGCCCTTGGTTGAATAGTAGGGCTCGAAGATCTTATCGCGCTGCTCAGACGGAATACCGCAGCCGGTGTCCTCCACCGAGATGGCGACTTGATCTCCCACGCGGTGCGCGGCAATCGTCAATTTGCCGCTGCGAACCTCTTCCATCGCGTGCACGGAGTTGATGATCATATTGATAAACGCGGATTCAAGTCCGTGCGGATCACCCACAATCAACAGGTTATCCTCCAAATCAAGAACGAGTCTGAACAGATCTGTATCTTCGCTGCGGCTGTATCCGCGCAAGCTGCCGGTCGTGGACTCCAGGAGGTCCACGACGGAACAGAGGATTTCTTTCATATTGAGCACGGAGAAATCCGGCTTGGACGGGCGCGTCAAGTTGCGCAAGTTACGCGCGATCTTCTCGATACGCTCCGTCAGCGACGTGATCGTGCTGATGTCCTTCTTGATGCTGTCCGACAACGGTACGCCTTCGCGCTCAAGCCGCAGCGCCAGCAGCTCGACGCGGCCCTTGACGGGCTGCAAACTGTTGTTGATTTCGTGAGCGATACCACCCGCAAGTTGATTGACCGTCAGTTTCTTTTCCGATTCAATCAACTGCTGCTCAAGGTTCTTCTGCATCGTGACGTCTTCGAGAATTAGACCCGCGCGTTCATGTCCGTCGAGTGCGCGGTTCAAGCGGAAGAACGAATAGGCAAGCGCGCGGTCTTTCATTTTCAGAGTCATGCGCAGCGACTCACCGGTACGGCGGAATTGTTCATGACCGCTTTTGAATGCGCTGATAGCAGACGGACAACAGGCGGTTCCATCGAGCGGCGCACCGATGCGCAGTCCTGATCCGAGCAGACTCATGGCCTGCGGGTTAGCGAAGTCCACGTTTCCGTCGCGGTCGAGTATCAGCACGCCGTGCGGTTGACTCTGCAAAATCAACGACAGATATTCCTGCAAGTCCTTGTAGCGCGCCTTGGCTTCGCGCTCGGCGGCGTAGAGACGCGCGTTCTCCAATGCAACGGCCGCAAGATGGACGAAAGTCTCAAACAGCGTGAGGCTCATCTGGTCAAAGACGCCCGCGAGTTTGGTCGTGTCCACATAGGCGACGCCGAGCAATTTGTTCTTCGCAATCAGCGGTGCGCCCATGATCGAGCGCACCTGCATCTTGGCGATGGACTGCTGCTGTGAAAGATCCGATCCTCCGATCACATCGTTGATGAGTATCGGCGCGCGTCCGTCAATCACGCGGCGAATAATCGTGCGCGAAGCCGCGTTTTCGGCGTCGTCAATCTCGTTGGCCATATTGCGGGCGACGGCGAACTTCCATTCGCCGTTGGGTTCGACAAGCACAAGGAAGCCGCGTTCGGCGGCGGTCAATTCCATGGCGGCGCTCATGGCGCGGTCGAGAATCGAATCCGGCGTCATGTCGCGGTTGATATCTTCAATCAACGCGGAGAGCTTGCTCAATCCGGACGCCAATCCACCGGTGGCATCCAGCTCGGCACCAGTCGAGTTTCCCGGCGTAATATCGTTGAGATCGTCAAAGAAGTCGAGTGCCACGTTTACCTCGGTGCTTGCAGATGATCGCGCAGTTCAAGCGCTTCTTGCTTGAAGCGGAGAATATGCGGCGCATTCAAAAAGGTCTTTTGCCGTTCTTCCGGCAGGCGCGTCGTGATCGCTTTCAAAATCGCGACACCGCGTCCAAATTCGTCGAGGGCGCGTTTGAGCTTTCCGGTTTTTGCCAAACTTCTTCCGGTCGCCCAATGGAATCTCCAGAGGAGGTCTGGATAGATGGAGATTTTGCGCAGCGCGACTTGCCATTTGACCGGATCAATTTCCGGTTCTTCATAGAGGGATTCGGTCAACTGCGTTCTGGCGGCGGTGTAGGGATCCCATTTTGTATCGGCGACTTTACGCGCTTGCGCGAGTTCGAGCGACACGTTTTCGGCATGCCCCGTTTCGGCGGCGATTTGACAGCGCGTTAAGTGCAGATGCAAGAGCGCGAGCGGATCGGCTTCATCGGAGAGTAGGTCACGCGCGCGGTCGGCGGCGGCGCAGGCGCGTTCATCTTCGCCGCGGCGCGCATAGAGCGACGCCAGCCCTTCCCACGCCTGCCCTTCGGCCTTGCGTGTGCCGATTGAACTGGCAATGTCGCGCACGGAACCGAGCACGCGTTCGGACTCGTCGAGTTCTTCGAGCGTCAGCAGCAGTTTGCCCAAATAGATTTGCGGCTCAAGCTGCAACTCTTGGTCATCCTGCGCAATTGCCTGGTTAACGGCTTCGTTCAGGTACGCCATCGAGCGGGTGTAGTCGGCGCGTTGGAACGCCAGCTCGCCGAGATTGCTGAGAATTTCCGCCTGTTCACGCGGGCTTTGCAGTTCGCGGAACAGCGCGAGCGACTTGTGGTAGTAGTCTTCGGCTGAGGATAACTCGCCGGATTCGAGCGCGTCAATGCCGAGGTTGTTGTAGATTCCCGCGAGGCGGTGCGTATCATCAATTTGCCGTGAGAGTTCCGCGCAGCGCTGCCACAGGCTTCGCGCGCGTAAGCGGTCGCCCGCTTGCGAGGCCAACACGCCGAGATTGTTGTACATGTTGGCGATACCCTTACGGTCGCCGAGTACTTCAAAGACTTCAAGACAGCGCTGCCAATAGAGGCGCGCCACATCTGTGTCGCCGCGGTAGAAGGCCAGCGTCGCGATGGTATTGAGCAGCAGCGCGGAGTCCGCTTCGGTGGACTCGGCGGGCATTTTCATCAATCCAGATTCGGCTAATTCGCGCGCCTTCTCACCGTTCCCGCGTTTGAATTCAATCCACGCCATCGTGCCCAAGACAGAGCAGGCAATTTGCGGCGCAATTTTGTCAGTCAGTGGCAGGCATCTTTGCAGAATCTGCTCGGCGTGTTCGGTGTGGCCGGTTTTCTCACGCAAACTTGCGTAGCGCGCGAACTGCGGCAGGTTCTCCGGCGTGACGGGCAAGTCGCCGTGCTGCGTAGCTTCGCCGAGGAGATCCGCTGCGCGCACCATGTTGCCTTCGGTGTATTCGAGCCGCGCGAGTTCAATCAGGCATTGATCACGCAGCGGTTTGGGTGCGCAGGCAAGTCCAAACTCAAGCGGCTTTCTGGCCCATGTTACCTTGCCGCGCCGGAGCGCGGACTTCAGAATGGGTTCCATAGACTCGGCCTGCGTCGAGAATGTACCGGAGAGAAAATCGTGGTACAGGAGTTCTTCGGCACGCGTGACGTCATCCGCAGCTTGCAGGCCTTGCCAGAGTTCGTAGAGTCGCTTGTGGCAGTGGCGAACTTCGGCTTCGGGCATCAGCGCCAGCAAAACGTTTTGCTGGACGGCATTGCAGATTTCGTAATTTTCGCCGGTGCGTTTGAGCCAGCCAAGCTGCGCGAGCGCGTCGAGCAGTTCCGCTTGGTTGCGGCCATCATGATCGCCGAGGCAGACCGCGATTTCGCGCGGTACCGGCGTCAACGTGCAGGCAAGACTGTTAAGAAGTTTGCGTGAGCCGTCGTCGAGACCGTGGTAATCAGAGACGATAATGTCTTTGACGTGCCGGTGCACCGGGAGTTTGATACGTCCGGCGAGAAACTCCCAACCGGTCAAACCGATGCGCAGTTGGTTAGCTGATACGAGTTCATCCAGCGCGGCTTCCAGAGCCGAAGGAACGCCCAACGTATGACCGAACAACTGGGCGTTGAAATCGTGTTGGAATTTGCTGTCGGGGAAGGTCGCATTCACGAAGGACTGAACGCCGTCTTGATCGAGCGGAGATAGAGTCAGCGACCGCCATTTCCCGCCGACCGTCGGCAGCGCACCGGAGAAGTCGCCTGCCGCAATGAGCCACGTACCCGCGGCTTCGGCCTTGCGGACGATGGTTTCAAAGCGCGTGCTGTCCAGAAGGTGTGCATCGGGAATCAGCAGCACGTTCGGATACTGCGAATCGTTGGGCAGTTCGCGCGGACTTGCCACAAAGCGGGTGGAGAATCCGGCGAGTGTCAATTCGACTGAGAACTCTTTGAGCAGACGTGTGCGCCCCAATCCCGCCCGGGCATTGACCAGCACGTTTGGCGGCGTCACGTTGTACTTCAACTGTTCCCGGCAAGCCGCCAGTTGCTCACGCGCGGCCACGTTGGTGACCATGCTCGAAGACGATATATAGGAGCGGCGCGTCTCGGGAGTTTCAAATTCGAAATTCACGCCGTCGCGCTCGTTGAGCATGGCGATCGTGTGACGCGCGGACTCGGGCCGGTTCTTGGGATTGATTTGCACCAGCGCGGCAATCACGTCCGCGAGTCCGATGGGCAGGTCAGGCCGGAAGCGCAAGGGATGCGGCGCTTCAATGCGCGCGCGCTGCTGCGAATTGGCGATCGCATCTTCGCCCTCAAAGGGCAGGTGTCCGGTCGCGAGCCGGTAGAGCAGCATGCCCAAGGCGTAGAGATCGGTTTGCGCGGTCGCAGGCGCGTTTGCCATCAGCTCTGGCGCCATGTAGTCCAGCGTTCCGCCGGGCGCGTTGTCTTCCTCAGAATCGCCGCCGGCCATTCCGAAGTCCACAAGCTTTAGCGTGGCGAAGTCGCCGTTGGGTGACAATCTGCCGAGCACATTGTCCGGCTTGATGTCGCGGTGCAAAAGACTGCGGCTGTGCAGGAACGCGAGCGCGCGGCACAAGCTTACGAGTACGACGCGAAGTTGATCGGGCTTCCACTGTTTGATCAGATGATCGAGCGGCTTGCCGTCCACAAACTCGCAGGTGAAGTAGTATCCGCCTTGCGCTTCGGGCAGCGCGCCGAAATCGTAAACTTCGGGAATATGCGGATGCACGAACCCACGAATGCTGCGGAATTCAGAGCGGAAGCGCTCGGCGGCGTCTTCGTCTTGCAAAGCCTTCAGCGTCTTGAGCGCCATAATCTGGTTACTGCGGCGCGAGTCCACGACCAAATACACCACACCCATGCCGCCAGAGCCGATGGTCCGTAGTATTTGGTAGCGTGTTTCGAATGCAGATGTGTCGCGCATTGACAACCAGTTATTGGGTGCGTAACGAATTTGCCACCTTATTGTCGCTTGCCAGCAACAATTCAGCGGTTTTCTTCCGATGCCGTAGATTACAAAACAAAAACCCGGCCAGTGTTGGCCGGGTCAATGCTATGCGTGAAAAGTGTTACTTATCCGCTGACTCGTTGGGTGATAATATAGCGGCTGAAGTGGTTGGTGAGTCCGACGAGGGCATGCCCCGTCCAATCTACCCAGTGCGGCATTTCGAGCAACGTACCATCGTCTTGAACGTAGAAGATGGCGATATCATGTTCGAGGTCAATATGATCCGGGTCGAGTCCGAGATACTGGAAATCAATCCTAATCCAGATGTCACCGCTGAAGTTAGTGCCGTGCGGACCGAAATCGCAAATAGCAAGCAAAGTGTCCACACAAACTTCGATGTCCATGCGATTTCGAGGCAGCGCGCTGCCCGGTATCCAACAACCTGTCCAATTGTGGTGAATCTGATTGAGCCAGATACTCTGCTCGGCTCGCCGAGTCACGCACGTCATACTATTGCCGATGTCGCCTTCCCGCATTCCATCACGCGGACGCGGCGTGTCCAGTCTGTCCTCACCACCCAGCGTAACAGGTGCCCATCCTTCAGGAAGTTGAATCTGCAAACCTTCGAATTCCACTGTGCTGAGGGTGTTATTCTCGGTAGTCTGGTCCGAGCGAACCGGCGCTTGGAAACTGCCGTCACTCGAGCAGCCTACCGCAAGAATAACGATGCTCAGGAAGATTCCGAGCTTGATCATCCGAATCGGCGATTTCATGTTCATGTCCTTCTTGTAACTGAGTCAGATTCATCATTTTCAGGTTGATACTATGCAACGCTTGTGCCGACTATATTGAGACTATTGCGCTGACGATTTACAGTGACTTATGCTATTGACCTGATTGGACTCTGGTTTTGTTGAACCAGTCATTGCCGAAATGCGCCACGCTTAGATATGTTGAGATGAGCAGGCTGTGAAATCGAATTCGACTAATTAGTTTGCGAACTATTGCGGCTGACCGGTACCGGAAAGCAATCTCCCACCCAGCTTGCTCAAGGCCGGGCGGGAGATCAGGAGTGCACATGCAGCGTGCGGAAGATGGAGTCGCTATTGGGAAGAAATCTTTTGTCTAAACACAAGGCCCGGGCGGCGGTAGTGTCAAGGCCACCGCCCGGACCACCACGGAGAACTTAGGGTGCAGTTCCTCTTTCGCCCCCCGCCCAAAACCAGCCAAGTGTCCAGAAGAGTGTTGGCGGGGGGTATCGCGGTACTGGGTTG
>Ga0268298_10002403_pt1 | contig 20508 bp, 16 predicted proteins | sample WWTPWeurt_MetaG_FD_194462 | JGI IMG/M metagenome (GOLD analysis project Ga0268298, IMG submission 194462) | Activated sludge microbial communities from WWTP in Nijmegen, Gelderland, Netherland - WWTP Weurt | ecosystem: Engineered > WWTP > Aerobic digester > Activated sludge | place... | reverse complement strand
TGCCTCGCACCGCGTCGGTGATACTACTTTCGAGGTAGTTGAAATCGGTTTTCTTTAGAATATTCTTGAAATCGAGCACCAGAACTTTTTTGAGCTGCGCAGCCTCGGCTGCACTGCCGGCCAGAAACAAAACTAAATACGCCAGTAGTCTGACGCTGTGTTGCAGGCGCAGATGTTTCATCGATCCACCTTAAGAACTGAATTACGCTCGATCATAAGTTTAGACTTGGATGGGCACATGCGGGATGAACGACCTATCCCCAAGGGTGTGTTCTGTCAACTGAAAGGCGGGCTTCTAATCGGGGCGGCTAAATTCCCGCTTTCACGGGAATGACGAAGTCACTTACTTCAAAAACTTCAGCGCATCAGCAACGCTCTGCTCTGGTATCTCTTCGTGCGGCACATGACCTGCATTGTCATAGATCACGACCTGACCCAGAAACAATTTCTTGCGAAAATTCGCCGCCTGCTCGACGGGAATCCAGCTGTCGTGCTGGCCCCACATGATGAGCGTCGGCACACTGATTTTCTCGAGGCCCGCGCCGTCGTCGGGCGTCATTTGCCGTGAACGCTCGACGAATGCATTACGGTTGCCCGCACGCAATGTGAGCGCATGATAACGATCGACGAGCGCATCGGTTACTTTTGTATCATCAAAATAGACCTGCTTGAGACTCTTACGAATAAGAAAGCGCGGGCTCAAATATTTCGCCAGACCACCCAAAACCGGCATGCGCGCGAGGCGAATCGGAAACGGAATCGCACCGATGCGCGGCAGACCCGCGCTGTCTATCAGTATGAGTTTGTTGACATTGTCAGGGTGCTGAACCGCGTAACGCCAGGCGATCTGCCCGCCGAGCGAGTTGCCGACGAGGTTCAGCTGGCGCATTTTCATCGCGGCAAAGAACTGCTCAAGAAATTTCACATAGTTCGGTATGGTATAGTCATTGTCAGGAGACGGCCCGGTGAGCCCGAAAGCCGGCAGGTCGAGCGTCACGACCCGAAAATCTTTTTTGAGCGTCTTCACCCATTCGCGCCAGGTATGCAGGCTTGCTGCAGTGCCGTGTACGAGCACGACATTCTCGCCCTTGCCTTCGTCAGTGTAATGCACGCGCATTCCGTTCAGGTCGAGAAACTTAGACTCGGGCAAGGCCCATGTGCGCTCTATGTCCGCCGCTGGTACATCGAAGTGAATCTGCGACCCGATGAGCAGCAGCAGAGTTGCCAGAAAAGCAATAAGGATTTTTTTCTTCAATGTAACACCTCGGCTGGGCAAGAATTCAACACTCTAAAGCCCTGGAAATGAATCAACATATTTGATGGTAATATCAGGAAACGAATCGACAAATTGCACCTTCAGATCGGGAAACGAGTCAACAACATGCCAGAGCCCGCAACGATCGGCGAAAGATTGCACCTGCTTTACCTTAACGTCAGGAAAAGACGAGACGATCTTGACTTTGACATCGGGAAATGAAGTGACGATTTTTATGCGACCGTAGAGCTTCTTGCCTTTGTAAGTACAATCATTGTTTACAGCCTTCGCGTCGACCGAGGCGAAAACGAGAAAAAGAGCGGTTAAGAATAATGACTTTTTCATATTGATTCAGGGGGTAAAAAAAGCGGGAAGGCAAAAGCTTTCCCGCCTTGCGCTGCGGTTAGCCCGCTGTGCGTGACTGAATATTCTTCAGAAACTTTACCGCTGCGGCAGCGATACCGTTTTCTGGTTCTTTGCCGTCTGGGGTCAGTTTATCGATAATTTGCGGCAGCAGGTTTGACAGCGCCTGAGGTATTTCAGATGCTTTCATTTTTGCCTGTTCTGCAAGTTCTTCGATGCGCTGAACGCCAAGCGCTTCTTTGATTTTTTCCGGGTTGATGGGCTGGTTTTCACCGGTGCCTATCCATGAAGAAACGGTGTCTTTGAGACCCTTTTCTTTCAGCGACGCGACGATACCGTCGAGCTGTGCTTTACGCTCGTCAGATACCAGTGATGCGACTAATCCCTCAAGTTTCTCTTTGCCTACATTGATCTGCGAGCTCGCCTGATCGATGTATTTCTGTATGTCTTCTTGTATACTCATAGTTTGCCAACCTACAGCACGGTGCGCCGAAGCACAGCAAATTTTAAGTAGCTGTGCGGCAGGGGGTGACAGTAGCTAAATCAGCCGAATTGACAAAGGGCAAAATTCAGGAAAAGCGGGCATTTGCCCGTAGCTAGAAGCCTGCAATACGGCTACTTCAGTATCTGGCCACCGAAACGATGAATGATGCGTTCGAGTTCTCGCTCGACCTCGTTGCGAAAGAAACCATGCGTGAACGCGACCTTCTCATTCGTTTTGGTCGCCGTAAAGGTTTCACCCTCAAGATTAATTGTGTACGTGAATTCTGTGACACCCATTTTCTCAAAGGCAATGCGCGCCTCGGGCAGCGCCAGACTCATTTTCGCGAATTTACCGAGTTCGCCTTTGTGCAACGCGCGTTCAATTTTGCGCATAAATTTCTCGGGCGTGTCGCCCGTCACAGTAAAGCCCTTCATGTCCGTTTGTGCCAGTAGCATTCACCTCATGTCAACCCGTAAAAAAACACTATGTGGTTTACGCCGCAAGGCCATGAAAGAGGCACTATTCCAGATTCTGTATGTTACGCAATCTGCCCCTGACTGCGCGCCTGAGCCTCATCTTCTTTGCCTTCACCATGGTGAATATTATTCTCTTCTGGCTTGCGACGGGCTCGAACCAGATGCGCCTGCTGGCAGAAAACGCGTCGCTCAGAATGCACCGCACAATTCTGTCGTTCGGTCAAGACCTGCAAACGATGGCGAAGGCAGGCGGATTGCGGCAGCGGGCAGAATTTTACCGCACGCCGGCTGCGGCCAATCTCATGACCGAGATTTTGCAGACGGGCAAAGACCGTTCGGGCGCAACGCTAACCGAATATGACGTTGTTTCTTCTTTAAATCAAGTGTATCTTTCATGGCCGAAGGCCAATGACCGCAACGAACTTTCTGCTGCAGAGATGCAGAACGTCATTAAGACGCTGCGACTGCGCGAGTTCAACAATGAACCATTCTACAGCTTTCCCGATGTTCTGAATTATCGCCTCACGGTTTACATACCTTTCGTCAATGACCGCGGCCAAGATCTGCTTGTGCGCGCCGTATTCACCCTCGAATCGATGCGCGCCGAGCTCGGCAGACTGATGCGTGTCGGCATATCGATTGTTGTCATTCTGCTTTTGATTCAGGTTGCGCTCGGCTTGTTCTTGTATCGGCTGGTCGTGCGACCGCTCAAAGATCTCGAAACCGCCTCGAAAATTACGGGTAAGGGCAATTACCATCAGATCGGTGGATACCAGGCGCGTAAAGATGAGATCGGCACGTTGATCGGCACCTTCAACAAGATGTCGACCGATCTGCGCGACCAGAAAGAGACTATTCGCAAGAGTTATGCTGAAATTCAGTCGCGCGATGAACAGATGCAGCACGAGCTCATGATTGCTCAGCATATTCAGAAGAGTATTTTTCCGCGTGGCGAAAACCCGCATGCGACGGCGATTGAATTTCGGCCGCTGTTTGCCGTGTCGGGCGACTTTTACGACGTTTACCGTTTTGCCGATGGCAGCGCAGGCTACCTTGTCTGCGATGCTTCGGGGCACGGTGTGCCCGCAGCGCTGTTGACGATGATGGCAAAATCGGCCTTTGCCAATTTCGTGCAGCTTCACAACGACCCGGGAAAGGTGATGCAGCTCGTCAACGAGCACCTAGCTGCTTCGCTTGAGATGACGGGGCAATACCTGACCGCCTTTTATGTGCGCGTGTACGCCGACCGCATCGAATATTGTAACGCGACACACCCTGAACCCATTCTTTTGCAGGCGGGCAGCGATGAACCGCTTCACCTGAGATCCAATGGCTTCTATATTGGCATGCTTGGCGAACCACCTTTTGCGTTTGAATCGGCGCAGCTGCCTGTCGCGCCAGGGTCTAAACTATTCATTTTTACCGATGGCATAACAGAAGCGCGCAACGCTGGCGGTGAACTCTATGGCACGCAACGTATAACTGAGACGGTCAGGCGACTCGCCGCTGCAAATGCATCTGGTGCGCGTGACCAGCTGCTTGAAGACCTCGCGGTTTTTTGCGGCAACACGCCGGCAGAAGATGACCTGACGCTGCTTGTGATCGAGGTCTGACATGCAGTTGATCTTGCGCGCAAGACATTCTGGCCTGGGCTCGGCTGTCGCGCTCGCCGTGGCTGGCGTGGTTGTTGCGACCACACTCTTGACTACAGTGACACGCCTGAGAATGTTTGAGCTGCGCGACAACCTGCAGGCTTCTAACGAAAAAGACGATGATCTGCGCAATGCTTCGCTGCTGTCGCGGCTCGCGCTCATCAACCAGCGGGCATTCAGCGGCAGTCGCGAAAATATCAATGCCTACCGGCAAGAGGCCGAAAGCGCACTGATTGCAATTCGCCAGACACAGAGCGATGGCAAACAGGCGACACTCATCGATAGGGCAGCTTTACCTTTTTTGAACGCTTTCAATTTTGTCATCGGCTTACCGCGCCTCAGAATTGGCAAAACACCTGAAGATGAGCGGGTGCTCGATCTCGCCTTTCAGTTCGAGTCGTTTCGTGAATATGGCAAGGCGATTCGCGGCTATGATGTCTACCTCAGCGAATTCAAGGTTACCCGCGAACAGAGCGATTTTGCGCTTTTGCATCGCGGCTTCTGCCATTCAATGATAGGTCACAACGAAGAAGCGCTCGCCGATTTTCATAGGGTCGCCGCCGACACCGCTTCTCGCAACGCGCCGATCGCAGCGAGACTCGTGACCTTTCTGACCGAACTCAATCGCAAGATCAAACAGATAGAGTCGGTACAAGACCCCGCTCGCAGGGGTGAATTGTACTATGAGGCAGCGGCCTATATGAAGGCCCTCGAAAATTTTGCCCTGGTTGACCAATCGAGGCAGTCTGAGCGAATAAAATTCTTAAGGGCGCGTGCGCTTGAAGAGACAGGCAATACCCACGAGGCGGTAAAAATCTACCGCAATCTCGTGCAGACTTCGTCAGAGAGCCAGTTTGCGCTCAACGCAAACAGGCGCATGTATCTGCTGGGCACTTTTCTCGGCAACGATGAGAGCCTGAAAGAAGAATCGAAAAAGAATTCAGAAACTGTGGTCAAAGACAAAGAATTCATCAACGTATTTGCAAAACTTGAGAAATCCGCAAGCCAATTGCAGGCCGAAGCAAAAAAAATTGAAGCAGCCGAAGCTGATGAACTTACCGCGACACAAAAGCTCGTATTGCCCGAACAGCCCCCTCTGCCGGTCAAAACGCCAGAACCACCCGCGGCGGCAGTTACTGCGCAGCCCGCTGTAAAGCCGGCTGCTCCCAATCTGCGAAGCGAGAGGGTGGCGCAGAAGGCGGCGGCGCTTGATTCTGCCAAAAAAGAAGATCTGATAAAAAAACAAGAAGAGAAAATCGACAAACTGACCATGGCCGACGGCAACGTTTTCTACGGCGTCGTGTTTAAAGAAACCGATGAAACAGTATTTCTGTATTCGGTTCTCGGCAACCTCGAACTGCAGAAATCAAACGTCGCAAAACGCGAGAAGGTAGCGGCCAAAAAAGCCCTTAAATGACGCGACACCTGTTGGCAGGCCTCTTCTTGAGTGCGACGCTCGCCGCAGCTGAATCGGCGCATTACGATTTCTATCAGAAAAATGGCCAGAATGTTCTCGGCGCTGAAATCGTCAGTGAATCTGCGACAGAATACCTCGTGCGTCTAAGTTACGTGCCAACGCCCATAAAAATTCAGAAGGCCAACCTTGCACGTCAACCCGCTCTCTCAGCCGTACAACCGCAAATCACCAAAAAACCTTCTCAGCTGCTACAGGCAAATTTCGCACTGCATGCCTTTGCGGGTTACGCATTCTTTAATGCAGGGCAGGTTGCGTCAATATTTGGGCAGGGTTACCGGGCCGGTGTCGGCACTGACTGGCTGCTTTTCCGTGAACCGTTTTGGCGCATTTGCGCAATCACGGCGAATGTCACCTTCAGCCGCTTTCAAAATTCGCCGCGCTACATACAAACTATAGACCTGCAGATTGGCCCCAAACTGCTGATCTACAAATGGTCACCCTACGGGGTAACTTTCTACCTGACCCCGACTGTTGGCCTCGCGCAGGTCAATTTAAAGGGATATACCTTTGAATCAGACTACACGAATGTCGTAGGCGGCGCAGTGCTTGCAGCCGAGAAACATCTGGGGCCGATCGCATTGGCCTTGCAGCTGAATACAAATTCCCTGTTCGACAAATCTCAGATATTCACTGCGACCGCGTTCAGTCTTGCGGCAGCTTATCCGCTTACGGCTGGTGCACACAAATAAAAATGTTAAGGCCGCGCGAAAAATACGAAGATCTTAAGAACCTCATTGCACTTTCGGTGATCATTATTCTGATAGGCGGCATCGTCTTTGCGTTTCTTTACCGCAACATTCGCATGGCCATAGTCACGTATGAAATTGAGAGATTGAAGAAAGATCGTAAAGCCGCTTACATCGAAACTGAAGAGCTGCGCCTTCAGGTCGCAAGGCATTCGTCGGCAGACAGAATGGAAAAACTCTTTCGCGAAAAATACGGTTTTCTTCCCGTCGAAGTGAGCCAGAAAATCAGCACCTACGTTCTGCCACAATTTGATGCGAAACCCGATGCGGATGCAGAAACGACACAAAACCGATAAATGAAATTCAAACTGCACGCCCCCTACTCGCCGGCCGGTGACCAGCCAACGGCAATCGCCGAACTGACAGAAGCGCTGACGCCAAAAGACGCAAAAGCAATGCTCATCGGCGTCACCGGTTCGGGAAAAACCATGACGATGGCTGCCGTCGTCGAAAAGCTGCAAAGGCCGACGCTAGTGATAACGCATAACAAGTCTCTGGCGGCGCAGCTCTACCGCGAGTTCAGTGAATTTTTTCCCGAAAATGCCGTTGAGTACTTTATCAGCTATTATGACTATTACCAACCCGAAGCGTATGTACCCGTAACGGACACGTACATAGAAAAAGAATCGTCTATCAACGACGAAATAGACCGCCTGCGCCTCAGGGCCACTGCGTCGCTCATTGAAAGAAACGACGTGATTATTGTCGCCTCGGTTAGCTGCATCTATGGTCTCGGCTCGCCTGAAACGTATAAAGACTCGGTGCTCATGATCGACACAGCGGTCAAAGCCAGCCGTGACGAAATCATGTCGCGCCTGATGCGCATGCAATACACGCGCAATGACACCGAATTGTCTCAGGGGCGATTCAGAGTGCGCGGCGACGTCATAGATGTTTTTCCTGCTTATGCGAATGACCCATATCGCATTGAATTCTTCGGCAGCGAAATCGAATCGATAAACAAGTTTGATATAACTACCGGCAAGAAAAAAGAGAATCTGCGCCGCATAGCAGTCTACCCGGCGAAACACTTCATCACTTCACCGGCAACTCTCGAATCTGCTGTCGAAGAAATGAAACGTGAACTTGAAGAGCAGCTTGAGAATTTCAAGAGACTGAATAAGCCACTCGAAGCTGAACGCCTGCGCCAACGCACAACCTATGACATGGAGATGCTGCGTGAAATGGGTTATTGTAGCGGCATCGAAAACTATTCGCGCATTCTGGTGGGCCGGGCGCCGGGCTCACGGCCCGAATGTCTGATCGATTATTTTCCGCCTGATATGCTCGTGATTATCGACGAGAGCCATGTGACGGTACCTCAGATCGGGGCCATGTTTGCAGGCGACAGAACGCGCAAACAAACGCTCGTTGATTTTGGCTTTCGCCTGCCTTGCGCGCTCGACAACCGTCCGCTGAAATTTGAAGAATTCGAAACGCTCGCACAAAACGTGCTCTATGTATCGGCGACACCCGCTGATTATGAGCTAAACCGCAGCGATGCGCATGTCGAGCAGATTATTCGCCCGACCGGGTTACTTGACCCGGTTGTGCAGATACACGGCAGCGAAGGGCAGATAGACCACCTGATTCTTGAAATTGAAAAGCGTACGCGTGTCAATGAGCGCGTTCTCGTCACGACGTTGACGAAAAAAATGGCAGAAGAACTCACTGACTACCTCGTAAAGGCGTCAATTCGTGTACGTTATCTGCACTCAGATATCGACTCACTCGAACGGCTTGAAATTCTGCGCGACCTGCGCAAGGGCGTTTTCGACGTGCTGGTTGGCATCAACCTGCTGCGCGAAGGCCTTGACCTGCCTGAAGTTTCGCTGGTGGCAATTCTCGACGCCGACAAAGAAGGATTCTTACGGTCGCACAGATCGCTCATTCAAACTATGGGGCGCGCTGCGCGAAACGTTAACGGCACGGTCATTCTATACGCTGACAATATGACTGACTCGATGAAGAGTGCGATTTCAGAAACTGAGCGTCGGCGAACGATTCAATTCGAGCACAACCAGAAGCACGGTATAACTCCTCAAACGATCAAAAAAGAAATCAGAGACTTCGTAGAACGCGAAAAGGCGATCGACGCTGACCATTGGAAACGCGTTGAAGAAAATCTGCACGAATTTTCGCGCAAGAAGTTTAAATCGGCCGATGCCTGGAAAAAGGCAATTGAAAAGGCAATGTTTGACGCGGCCAAACAGCTCAATTTTGAGCGAGCGGCTGAACTCAGAGATATGATTAAATCAGAAACCGACGCAGCCGCGTCAGACAGCCAGTAAAAAATTCTGCAGCATCTTATAGCCGCCTTCGGTCGCAAACGATTCGGGGTGAAATTGAATGCCCTCGACCGGCAATGTTTTGTGCCGCAGACCCATAATTTCTCCGTCGGTTGTGGTGCGCGCCGTTACCGTCAAGACCTGGGGCAAAGATGATTCTTCTGCGATGAGACTATGGTAGCGCATGACTTCGATGCCCTGCGGCAGATTCTGAAATACCCCAAGAGCATCATGGCTGATCGGTGACGTCTTGCCGTGCATAGGTACTCTGGCTTTTACGACTCGCCCGCCATAAACATGAGCGATGCCCTGCATACCCAGGCACACGCCAAGTATACGCTGGTTTTTTCCCGGGTTCAGCAATATCTGCGAACACACGCCAAAATATTTTTCATCTGAAGGGTTGCCCGGCCCAGGCGAAATGATGATACGATCGTAAGTATCGCTCTGCAGATCAGCGTAGGATTTCTCATCGTTACGCACCACGTCGACCTTGAAAGGCTTATCGCTGCTGCCCAGAATCTCACCCACGTATTGAAACAGGTTATACGTAAATGAATCGTAGTTGTCGACGATCAAAACTTTCATTGTTCACCCTGCATAATCATAGGTATTCAGCCAGAGCTTTTTTTGTCGCCGCCAGCTTGTTCTGAATCTCGGCGTATTCATTTTCTGCCGTTGAGTCGTAAACGACTCCGCCCGAAGCGCGAATAAATGCCTTATCGTCGACAGCAAAAATTGTGCGAATGGGAATAGCAAAAGTGCAATCGCCGTTAAAGCCAAAATGACCCACTGCGCCGCCGTAGGGGCCGCGTGCCTCATTTTCGATGCGGTCGATAATTTTCATCGATTCAATTTTGGGTGCACCTGAAAGCGTACCCGCGGGAAACGAAGCGGCGAGTGCCGAGAACATATCTTCGCGGGGGTCGATGAGGCCCACAACCTCACTCGAGATGTGCTGTACGTGCGAAAATTTCTTGATGTCGAAGATCCGCCTGACTTTAACCGAGCCGAAGCGCGCCACCCTGCCCAAGTCGTTACGGTGCAGATCGACGAGCATGTTGTGTTCGGCGATTTCTTTAGGGTCAGACAACAGTGCGCGCACGAGCTGCTGGTCTTCTTCGGGAGTTTTTCCCCGGCGCGTCGTACCCGCCAGTGGAAACGATTCCATTTCGCCCTGGCGTTGGCGATAGAGCAGCTCGGGGCTTGCACCCAATAGCCGATAAGCTTTGCCTTCTTGGGTGAACTTCAGGTAGAACATGTGGGGCGATGGGTTAATCTGCCGCAGACTGCCGTAAATATCAAGCCAGTCGCCTTCTACCTGATAATTTTCTGAGAGCCCAATCTGAACCTGAAAGGTATTGCCTTCGATAATCTCATGTTTCGCCGCGGCTACCATCTCTGCATGCTGCGCCGGTGTCTTCGATTGGCCGAGCGCTTGCACCTTCGTTGAAAGCTTTGCGCGCGTTTTCGTTGCTGCAGACTTCAGATTCTCAAGCCGGTTGTTCAGAAAGTAAAAATAAGTAATGTGCCCAGTCAGCTTGTCGTAGACCAGGCCGTCGGTAAAGAGACCGAATTGCATAGCAGGAAATTCTGCGTGTTGCCTGAGGCTGAAGGTCGGCTCGAAGTAGTTTGCCGCATCATAACCCAGATAACCAACCAAACCACCGGCATAACTGCGACTTAAAACTTCACGCGGCAGTATTTCACGCAGATAGGCATACGGATTTTCCGTAGGGACAACGGTCTTTTTACCATGGGCGTAGATGCTCAGTGAGTTTGCGCGCGATGTGAAGTAATACTCCGGCTCGAAACCGATCACGGAGTAGCGTGAATCATAACTCTGCTCGCCCAAAGATTCAAGCAAGAAGCAGGTTTCAAAGTTCTGTTCGAGCCGCCGAAAGAGTTCAAAGAAATCCAGATTCGTCTGGAAATCCACATATGTCGGTTTTGCAGGCAGTCGCGGTATCTGCATTCGTGACAGCCTTTCGGCATGAGTCAGGCCGAAAATCGATTTCATTGGTGACTTCGTGGGCGGCCGTCAGGCGCTGTCGCGCATTCGGGCGAGTATTTCGTCAGCGCGTAGTCCTTTCTTGGGTATAAGATGAGCCTTGGACATCCAAGACAGTGTTAAGCCGCGATTCTCTAGCGTTTCGCCCTCGTAGCTAATAAAATAGGCATCCCGAAGGCGTCTGCATGCATATTTTTTGTACCAGATCTCTCGGATAAGGCGATCCACCTGCCCATGGCTGCTCAACACCGATTCGAGCAGCCGCCTCGCATAAACGCGCACGGCGACGTCCAGCATACGAGACAATGACTCGCCGGTATGCAAAGCCCGCTGCGTTGCCGCAGCATGCAATACCCGATTAATGTACAGCGGGCGAATCTGGTAATCCTTTCCGTCAATATTGTACCTTCTCAAGGTCGCAGGCTTCTTACCGATGCCACGCCAATGCCGCAAGTAAAGTCGTAGCAACTCTTCAGAAAGCCTGGATTCGGAAAATTTTAAACCATGCCTCTGCAAAAGCCGCCGCACTGCTCTGACCCGGCGAACCGATACCGCTCGCAGGGTGATCGAAGTCATATAGTACTCAAGGGGGGATATTCTTTCCATCTATAGATTAAATACCTGATTTCAGCTGATTTTTCTCACCGAAGCGGAAAAAATCCGCGAAGCGTGCGATAAGCCCTTTTTTTTTCGCCAGCGCCGGGTGCGAGGCACAACGTATTGTGATTGCTGCGCTGCGCTGCGGTTAGCGATTGCCGCCACTCCCGTGAAATTTGAGATTGCAGCAACCGATGGCGCCGTGCGGGCAGGTACACTGCAATTACGCGAAACAACCGTCGAGACGCCGGTCTTCATGCCGGTCGGCACACAGGCAACTGTCAAAGCGATCTCTCAAGAAGATCTCGAAGAAATCGGCTATCGCCTTATTCTTGGCAACACCTACCATCTGTATCTGCGTCCGGGTCGGGAGACGATGCGCCTCGCCGGCGGAATTCATAAATTCATGTCATGGCCGCACGCCGTTTTGACTGACTCGGGTGGCTACCAGGCATTTTCGCTAAGCGACAATGTTAAGCTGCTCGACACGGGTGTTGTGTTTCGCTCGCATTTAGATGGCAGCGAACATATTTTTTCGCCCGAACACACGATCGCCATAGAACGCGATATCGGCTCTGACATCATTATGCCCATCGACGACTGCGCCCCCTACCCTGCGGACCATAAGCGCCTCAAAGAAAGTCTCGCCCGCACTCACCGCTGGCTCGCAGAATGCAAAGAGCATTGGTTGCGCGACCCACGGCACCAGAACCTGTTTGGCATTGTACAAGGTGGAGTGAACACTCTGCTGCGCGCCGACAGCGCAAAGGCCTGTGCCGACCTTGATCTGCCTGGCTACGCTGTCGGCGGCCTTTCGGTAGGTGAGCCACTTGAATACTATGCGCCGTCGCTTGCGGCAGCGATCGAACATCTGCCCAAAGAGAAACCTCGTTACGTGATGGGTGTCGGCACGATACCAGAACTTCTGAACGGCGTCGCGCTCGGCGTCGACATGTTCGACTGCGTGCTGCCGACTCGCAATGCGCGTAACGGTCAGGTCTTCACTTCTTCAGGCAAGATTAACCTGCGCAATCTCAAACACGCGCAATCTGAATCTCCCATAGACAGCGAATGCCAGTGCAGAGTCTGCAAGAAATATTCTCTGGGTTATATTCGCCATTTGCACAAACAGAAAGAAATTCTGGGCCTCATGCTTAGCACCTATCACAATCTCTTCTTTATGCATCAGTTCATGAGACAAATGCGCGAGGCAATTGCTGCAGGTGAATTTGAGCGTTACCGGGCGCACTGGCTTGCCATTTTCGAAGCGCCGTAAATTCTTTACGGCAAGAACTGCCTGATCCATGACGGCCCGATATGGCGAACCGGTCTTCGGGTGACGAGAAACAGAAGCCAGCGGCAGAATTGAAAGCTGACCGTGCAATCGCACTCACGCAATCTCTGCTGAATGCAGGGAAAATTTCACGAACAGCAGCCCACGAACTTTTTGAAGCGCTCGGGCACATTCCCAAGAGTGATGGACTCCGCGAGGCAGCGACGCCGCGCGCAGATTTTTTTACGTGGGTGGCCGCCGGGTTGGGCTCGATGCTCGCGGCAATTGGCGCCTCGCTGGCGGGAACCTGGCTGCACCAGACGCAGAAGCCGCAGAAAAGCAGTAAATCCACCTCGGGGGCCGGGAACTCAAGCGATGTCACGCACCCGCATGTCGGTGGCATCGATTCGCTGCTGAGCCTTGAGGCGCTCACCGAGACACTGAAACCGCTCTTCAACGAATACGTATGGTGGTTCATCGCGCTCGTACTTGTTATCTCGGGTTCGATCATGGGCATACGGGAAGCGTGGCTCAGGTTTGAAGGTATCTTGCGGCCGTTCACAATTCTATTCGCTTTCTTCGTTTATCACATGCTGTTTCTGGGCTTGGGTATCTTTATTCACCGCAAGAGCGCCGGTACCGGCAAGATGCTGCTGCTGATTGCCGGTGCCTTAATACCTTTAATGTTTTCCATTTCAGCAACGATCATGCGGGTTTCGGCCGAGGCTGGTGCCGCAGCAACGGGCGTTGCCCTCGTTTTGACACTCGGCACGCTCTTGCCAGTCGCGCGGCGCCTGCAAGTACCATACGCTTCAGCGATACTCTGCGTGCCGGTACCTTTTGCAATTGGTGCGCTGGCGGGTCTGTCGCCGGCGATGCCATTCTTGCTGCCGATGCTCATTATCGCGATCAGCGCCGCGACACTATCTGCCGTTGGCATCGTCGAAGCAAAAAATGCAATGTTATCACTCGCGATCTCATTGGTCGCCCTTAGCATTCTGATTCTTGTGCTTTTTACTCTGCCACTCGCGGCTTCTGACGATCTCTCTGGTGCGTTACGCCTCGGCGCGTTGGTGTTGGCACTCGGTCAGTTTTCGTTATTGCACAGATTTCTGGACAGGCAGCACGGCCGTTTTTTCGCCGCACTCGAAATTGCGGCTTACGCGATGCTTGCGCTGATTTCTATTGTTGCCGCCGCGCCATTCGCCGGCCGTGCCGCTTCGACATTGCCTTTCAATTATCACATGCTGGTCATCGTGCCGGCGATCGCCATATTTCTGCGCGCGACAAAATACCATAACGCAGCGATACATGCGGTGCTCTTTCTGACGATGGTTTTTTTGCTGCGCGTCGCTCGCGTCGTGACGGCAGAATTTGCATGGCAGGTTTTCGCGTTTTTTATCTTTCCGCTGTTGATACCATGGTTTTCACGCAATTTTCACCCTTCAAAAAAGCGAATCTTTTTGTATTGGGCAGTTATCTCAGGCCTTTCGGCGAGCGTTGCTCAGCTCTTTTCGCCACAGCCACACGCCGCGGCAGCCCTGACGGGGCTCTTGACTGCGATTACCATACACAGGGCCGCCGGCTTCGAGCGGTCAACATGGCATTACCTTTCGCCCATTGGCGTGCTCACCTTCGTGGCACGACTGCCTCTGCCATCGGCGTTCATTCTACAACCAAACGAAATTTTTCTCGCGATGGCCGTCTTGTATGCTCAGGGGGGATTACTCTTCGAAAAGCATGCTGCACCGCCAAGTGCATCTTCTCCCGGTGCACCCATCGATGACCTCTCGCTCTGTTTCGGCGCGCTGGCTTTGCTGGCGGTTACAACCCCGCCGCCTGCCCCCGAATCGTGGATAGTGACCTTAGCAGATCGCAGCGTGCCGTTGCGGCCGATTGGTTGGGTTCTTGCAACCTGGGTGTTCATGCTCATGCGGGCGCTGCGCGACCGCAGCGCCGCGGTTTCTGCGTTTGCAGGCATTGCCGCGACGCTCGCACTCTATAACGTGCTTGCTGTCCCCGATTTTGGCAGGGCAACGGTATACTTCATTTCGGCGGCATTTTTCTTTTATTTTGTAGCGGCAACGCTGCGCGGCCCGAACACCGCAGCGCAAGTACAATCGGGCAGAGTCTTTTTGCTGCGCCTGAAGCTGCCATTTGACTGTGGTGGCATGAATAACATGGGCACAGGTTCTGCGTTTGCGGGCCTTGTATTTCTGGCCGCGGGCCTTCTGAGCGCCGCCAATTGGATCGGCGAACCGGATTTTTCTTACCGGCTGCCGTTGCTCTTCGCGCTGGCCGGTAGCATGGCACTCGTTGCCTCGATTTTTCATTTTCGTGTATTCGCTGATTTTCGCCTGCGCGGCTCGCTCTTCATGCTCTTTGTTTTTTTGGCTGCGGTTGTGCTCACTGCCATCATCAATCGTCTCGGCAGGCCTCTACCCGTTGATACTGTAACGCTTAGGCTTCTGCTGCTGTTTCCGGTGATTGCGCTCATCACTCTCGCCGTGCAGGTTTATGGCCCGCGGTACGCGGCGTATCTCGGCGCCGAAGCACAAGGTCGTTGGTACTTTCTGGTACCGGCCACAGGGGTCACGGGCTTGGTTGCGTTGCTCGCTTATGAAGCCTGCGCCGTTTCGCTCATCAGTTTCGACCGGGCTTTTGCCTTTGTGCCGCCAACGGCATACCTGGGCCTGGCGATCTATCCGTTGATTTTGGGGCACACGATTCATGTGGCTTTTCGCCACCTGTTCTATCTTTTTTTACCGGTTTTTTTCGCTGCGGTCTTTGCTGAGCGCAGCTTTACCGGGCCGGCACTGCAGTTCTATTCAGAAGCGTCGCAGTGGTTACCCGCTGGGTTCACCGGGCAAGCCGCAGATCTGATCCCAAATATTTCGCTGGGGCTGAGGCCTGGTTTGACCTACCTGCAGTTCAGACAGAATATTGTCATCGGTATCGCCGGTGGCATTCTGGTGCTGGCGGTCTTCGCAGTATTTACGCGGCGACAGAATATTCTAAGCCTCTTTACTAAGACACTTTTCACAAATAACCACAGCGCAGTTACCATAGAATCAGGTTTATGGAGCCTTGGGTTTACAGGTCTCATTGCATTGATGTCGTTTCAGATCGCCAGCATCGAGCCCGGAATTATTTTGCTCCTGGTCGCCGCGCTTTACCTTTGGGCACGAAATGTACGCGCCTCTGCGTTCATCTTATTTACCGGAGGGCTGCTGATTGTGCACGGTGGCGCGCACATGACGGCGGTATATCCCCCTTGGCCGGGGCCAGTTCTCGTTCTTGCAGCCATAGCCATGGCAATGCCGGCGAAAAACATCGCGCAGCGCCTCGATATCTCAGAAAAATTTGTCACCGACACGTTGTTATCAGCGGGATCACTCTATGTTCTCGCGGCATTTTTTTACGCCGCGACTGAGGGCCAGAGCGCCAATGCTCTCTCTGCAGGTACAAGCATGCTCATGGCCAATGCCAGCTACATCGCCCGCAGCGAATATTTTCGATCAGCCGGTCTCGTGACGACCTTGTTGCTGGTTTCTGTCTATTTCAGGCTGTCGCTTTCGCTTATAGGTGGGCCTGCGCGCGCCGCGCTTGCGTGGCTCAGTGGGGTTTTTCTCAGCGCCGCGATCGCTGCTGGCAGTTGGTTATTGCTTTCATGCATGGGCTATACTTTTGATTTTCTTCAGGCTGCACCTTACACGCTTCTCGCTGTACTTATTTTTCTGATTATTTTCAGTTTCTTCATTAAACGAGCGCAAGAAATCGATACAGAAAAGCACGCGGGTTACATGACTGCCCTCGATACATTGATTGTGAGCTGCGGTATCATAATGGGTGCGATGTCGGGCGAGCTTTCGAACCCGTTACCCGGCGCTGGCTTCGTCACACTTGCGGCACTGATTCTGTATCTGGCGCTCAACGTCATCGCGGCATTGCAGACCCAACGCACGCGTTATATCTACATCGCTCAAATGGCGCTTGCCGGCATCTATTATTCATCCCGGCCGATGTTGCGAATAGATTCGGCGCAGACCGATGCTTTTTTCGTTCTGGGCTACGCTTTCGCGCTCGTCGGCATCAGCGTTTTTGCCAGGCGCTTTTCGCTCACGGTCGTCTCAGAACCGACGCGCCGCTTTGCGGCGCTATTACCTTTGGTCGCGGCGCTGGTCGTTGATAATTTCAGATCGCTGAACACCGCCTTGCTTTCCGTTATTTCAAGCGGTCTCTACTTCATCTTGTCGAGACTCGGTGAGCGTCATCTCTTTGCCGCGCTGGCCGCGATTACGCTCAACGCTGCGCTGTTCTTCGTCGCGCTTGCAGCCGGGTATGATTCATCAGAGTTTTATGCAGTTCCGGCGGGGCTCACGATCATATTTTTCGCGACGATTTTCAAAGATTCGCTTTCTGTTGAGAACCAGGCGCGCGTGCGCACCATCGGCGGCCTCATCGCCTATCTGCCCGCGGCGCTGCAGGTGACGATGCGCTCAGGTTTAGCGCAGAACCCGATGTATTCACTCGTGTTCGGCATCGTGTGTCTCGTGGGTATTCTGGTCGGCACCCTTTTGCGCGTGCGAAGCTATCTGTTTTTGGGCGTGGTATTCTTCACTCTCGACATAGTCGCCAATCTGGTTCAAGAAGGGCTGCAAAACCAGTTCGTCGGGTTCATACTGCTCACCTTTGCCGGGCTTCTGCTGATTGCGGTTTTAATTCTGTATAATCTGAAGGGAGATCAGATAAAGGCCGTTTGGCAAAGGTTGGTAAAAAGATTCGCGCGGTGGCAATAACCCGAAAATTGTCAGCGGCCCGGCGAGGCGGCGCGGGCAAGCAGCATTTTTCTCAAATGGTGCTGCGCGACCGTCTGGTCATAATGTTCGTATTCTGCGTGCAGAAAATACAGTGCGTCGGGCCTTAGCGTGACACCGGCGCCGAGCCGGTCTTGTTTCGCGAGAATTTCGCCAACCTCAGCGGGTGCCGTTTTCCCGATTGCGACATCCAACAAAGTACCGGTTAAAATTCTGATCATGTTATGCAAAAACCCCGAACCGAGTATATGCAGGTAGGTATATGCGCCGTCTTCGATGATTCTCAGATCGTCGATACGGCGAATTGTTGGTTCGCCGCTTTTGACGAGTTTGGCCTGAGTAAATGAGGCAAAATTCTTTTCGCCGAGAATATGGGGCACTGCGGCGCGCACAGCGTTCCAGTCGAGCGGCCCCCGACGCCAGAGCGCCTTATACCCCAGCACGCCGGGTCGGTATGGCGCGTTGTAGATAATATAGACGTATTCGCGGCGCAGACACGAAAAGCGGGCGTGAAAGCGATCTGGCACAAGGGCGCCATGGCGCACCGCGATGTCTTTGGGCAGCAGGCTATTCATCGCATAAATCAACAGCTCAAGCGTCTTGGGTGGTTCGCCGGCAAAATGTATAACCTGCCCCAGGGCATTGACGCCCGTATCTGTTCGGCCGGCGCAATGTGCCCGTACGGGACGGCGCAGAATAATCTGCAACACCCTTTCGAGTTCGCTCTGAATACTGTTCTGCCCGTTCTGCCGCTGGTAGCCAAAGTACGCGGCGCCGTCATATTCAATCGTCAAGGCTGTATTCAAGGTTCGACTCCGCTTACCGCAGGTTGGGTCGCCAGCACGTTACAACGTCTTTTTTGCTTTATGTCGTATCAATGCTTTTCATTAAGCTAAGTTTCGCATATGAAGTTCCAGACGCATAAAGACTCGATCGACAAGGCGGTGCGCCGCATCGACGCGATTATTCCGCACCGTGACATGGGCACGATGCTCTCGAATCTGCTGGTGGCAGTCGAAGCAAAGCAGGTTAGCATCACCGCGTCTGATATGGAAACCACGGCGCGCATTACCGTGCCGGTTGAAGACGGTAAACCCGGTGAGTTTATCGTGCCCGCGAAGCAGTTTCAAGAATACGTCGGCTCGCTGGTGTCTAAAGACCTGATCGTCGAGGTCGAAACAGACGAAACCGCAGAAGAAGGCGCGGCGGCATTTCGGGTTAACCTGCGTGGCACAAGCGACGCCTCGGCGCGGTACGTTATGCCGGGCAACTCAGCGAAGCATTTTCCGACACTCAATCGCCTGAGCGATGCAAAACTATTCGCCGTTTCTTCAGCAATCATCGAAGAAATGATACGCAAAACGCAATACGCGATTTCTCAAGAAGACAACCGTTATATTTATAACGGCATCTGCTTTCAGGGCAACGGCGACCAGCTGACACTCGTCGGCACAGACGGCCGCCGGCTCGCAGCGATCACGCGCAAACTCGGCGCGGCGATTAACCTGCCCCCGGGCACCGACGTGGTCGTGCACGCGAAGGCAATACGCGAAATGCAAAAGCTCATCGACGTCGCCGATGAAGTGATGATCGGTGTTGAACAGCGTGACCTTTTTGTGCGCGTTGGTGACGCGCAGCTGTCGAGCCGGCTGCTCGAAGGCAAGTTTCCTGATTACAAGCGCGTGCTGCCGCAAGATATCGCCGTGCAGATTGAAATGAGCCGTGATAAACTCATAGAAGCGCTGCAACAGATTCGCCCCGTAACCGAAGCTCCGTCGAACCAGTGCCGCATGGTGCTCGAAGATAAAAAAATGCATATCTCTGGGCAATCCTCAGGTCAGGGCAGCCGGGCTGAAATCGCAATCGAAGTCGACTATTCGGGAGAAAAACTCGAAATCGGTTTTAATATCACTTACCTCATCGACATTCTCAAGGCGCTGACTTGCCCCCGCGTCAGGCTTGGCCTCAACGATTCAAATAAACCCCTCGTTGTGCAAGACGTCGATGACCCTGATTTTATCGCGCTCGTGATGCCGATGAAAATCTGACGCGTGGCGTCTGCAGCGCAACAGATAAAGATCAGCAGCCTTTCGCTCGTCAATTTTCGCAATAGCGAAAAAGCGGCGTATACTTTTTCCGAAGGGCTGATTTTCATTACCGGCATGAATGGCGCCGGCAAAACCACAATTCTCGAAGCAATAGGATTAACATCATTTCTGAAATCATTTCGTTTCGCGATGGATCGCGAAATGATACGGTTCGGCTCTACCTTCTACCGCACCGAAGTGGGTTTTACGGCGCCATCGGGCAACCACCGCATTGCCATTAGCTTCGGCAGAAACCCAGACGATGCCAAAGCTGCTTTGGTCAAGAAATATGCAATCGATGGCCGAACGAACGAACGCGCTGCAGCGATTATCGGGCGCATACCGAGTGTCGTACTCTCACCCGATGACCTGCGCATCGTTGCGGGTGACCACACCGAGCGGCGGCGCTTTATCGATCTGTTGCTCTCAATGCTTTACCCTGGGTACTTTACCGCGTTACAAAACTACCAGCGTGCTCTCAAGCTGCGCAGCCAATTGCTGAAAACCCGGCCCGACGAAGCGGTGCTGGCCGCGGTCGATCGCGAGCTGGCGACGGCAGGCACTGAAATTCTTATTAAGCGCCGCCAGTTTATACCTGAGTTCGCTGCGCCTTTTGCAGCGAGCGTCGAGAAGATTTCGCTCGGCAAAGACAAATGGGCGCTGCAATACCAGGGCGAAACAAAGCAGGTAGAATCAATTACTGACTACATGGCCATGCTGAAAGACCACCGCGCAAATGACCTGCGCCTGCGCCAGACGACGAGCGGCGTGCACCGAGACCGGCTGTTCTTTTTAGGGCCAAACGGCGCAGAACACGACATTAAGACAGTTGGTTCGCAGGGCCAGAAACGGACTGCGGCGCTGGCACTTAAACTCGCACAATTCAACTACATGCAAGAAAAGCTGGGAACCCGCCCCGTGCTGCTGATCGACGACGTCTTGAACGAACTCGATCTCACGCGCCGAGCGAGCTTCGTCGATT